>OGSM01000032.1_pt1 | contig 115379 bp, 112 predicted proteins | sample 1573871 | NCBI WGS metagenome assembly OGSM01 (sample SAMN03295848, study PRJEB24534) | human gut metagenome | isolation source: fecal sample 1 from infant 7 | host: Homo sapiens | place: USA: Pittsburgh, PA | collected 2014-07
GGAAGTTTTCACGCGGCAGCATATCTTCACGCAGGATCACGGCTTCAGCGTTGTTACCCAGATCCAGTGTGATATTGTCGCGGTTCACTTTTTTCACCACGCCGGTGATGATCTCACCTTCGTGCTCGCGGAACTGATCGACCACCATCGCGCGCTCGGCTTCGCGGACTTTCTGCACGATAACCTGCTTAGCGGTCTGGGTGGTGATACGGTCGAAGGTGACAGATTCGATCTGATCTTCGACATAGTCGCCGACGTTCATGCTTTCATCTTCGAAACGCGCTGCTTCCAGCGTGATCTCGCGCGTCGGCTGGGTGACTTCTTCTACAACCAGCCAACGACGGAAGGTATCGAAATCGCCGCTCTTGCGGTCGATTTCAACGCGAACGTCGATCTCTTGTTCGTATTTTTTCTTGGTGGCCGTTGCCAGCGCGCTTTCCAGCGCTTCGAAAATTTTCTCACGCGGCAGCGCTTTTTCGTTGGAAACGGCTTCAACAACAGCCAAAATTTCTTTGTTCATCGGGGCCTTTCACCTCAATCCAGACTGTTAAAAGTGGGGAACCAGGTTCGCCTTCTGGATGTTACTCAGCGCGAACACTTCATCTTTGCCTTCGACGGTTACCGTGATCATCTCACCGTCTACCGCTTTGATAATGCCCTGCCATTTGCGGCGGTTCTGAACCGCCATGCGCAGCACCAGCGCAACTTCTTCGCCGGTGAAACGTTGATAGTGTTCGGCGGTGAACATCGGACGGTCAAGACCAGGCGAAGAGACTTCCAGGTTGTAAGCGACAGTGATCGGGTCTTCGACATCCATGACGGCGCTTACCTGGTGGCTCACATCAGCACAATCATCAACGTTGATGCCATCTTCACTATCAATATAGATGCGCAGTGTGGATGTGCGACCGCGAATAAATTCGATGCCGACCAGCTCAAAGCCAAGCGCTTCAACCGGCGCAGTGAGCATCTCTGTCAATTTTTGCTCTAATGTGGACAAACCCACCCCCAAGACATAAAAAAAGGGCGTATAGCCCAGTTATTCTGAAGTCAGATAACAAAAAACCCCGATAAATCGGGGCTTTAGATAACTGAACCCTGAGATCGCCATGGCGATCTGGAACACCTTCCGCAAGAATTCTTTCAAATTCGGCTACGAAGGACACCTAGTCCTCACAGTATATTTGAAAAAGTACTTAATGGGAAAGTGGTTGCGGGGGCCGGATTTGAACCGACGACCTTCGGGTTATGAGCCCGACGAGCTACCAGGCTGCTCCACCCCGCGCCTGAAACGTGGCATATTTTACTCTTTTTGAGCAAAAGACGCAAATACTGCTGGGATTTGGTACCGAAGACGGGACATAAAATCGAGATGAATTGTAACGGCGATTAGTATATTTTGTCAACATGCTTTTTAGCGCCCCCGATTGCCGTTTGTGCTGGTATTTCAGGCTTTTTTAGCAAAAAGATGATGAAGCACTTCCTGTCGCCAGTAAAAGATGGTTAAATGAATACTCACAATTAATGCATAAAAATGCAGTTAAGGTTGTTGGGTCGAACTCACCACAGTCTATCGAGCAGGGTTTTATTTTATGACGACGATTCTCAAGCATCTCCCGGTTGGTCAACGTATTGGTATCGCTTTCTCTGGTGGACTGGATACCAGCGCCGCGCTGTTATGGATGCGCAAAAAAGGCGCCGTGCCTTATGCATATACCGCTAACCTGGGTCAACCGGACGAAGACGACTACGATGCTATCCCGCGCCGCGCGAAAGAGTACGGCGCTGAAGGCGCCCGTCTGATCGACTGCCGCAAACAGCTGGTCGCAGAAGGGATCGCCGCGATTCAGTGTGGCGCTTTCCATAACACCACCGGTGGGTTGACCTACTTCAACACCACGCCGCTAGGCCGCGCGGTCACCGGCACCATGCTGGTGGCGGCGATGAAAGAAGACGGCGTTAACATTTGGGGCGATGGCAGCACCTATAAAGGCAACGATATCGAACGTTTCTATCGTTACGGCCTGCTGACCAACGCTGAACTGCAGATTTACAAACCGTGGCTGGACAGCGACTTTATCAATGAGCTCGGCGGTCGTCACGAAATGTCCGAATTTATGATCGCCTGCGGCTTTGATTACAAGATGTCGGTCGAGAAAGCCTACTCCACCGACTCCAATATGCTCGGCGCGACCCATGAAGCGAAAGATCTCGAATTCCTGAACTCCAGCGTCAAGATCGTCAACCCGATTATGGGCGTGAAGTTCTGGGACGAAAACGTGAAGATCCCTGCGGAAGAGGTCATCGTACGCTTTGAGCAGGGCCATCCGGTGGCGCTGAATGGTAAAACCTTTGCCGATGACGTCGAGATGATGCTGGAAGCCAACCGCATCGGTGGTCGTCACGGCCTGGGCATGAGCGACCAGATTGAAAACCGGATTATCGAAGCGAAAAGCCGCGGCATTTATGAAGCTCCGGGGATGGCGCTGCTGCATATTGCCTACGAGCGTTTGCTGACCGGTATCCATAACGAAGATACGATTGAGCAATATCACGCCCACGGTCGCCAGTTGGGCCGCCTGCTGTATCAGGGCCGCTGGTTTGATTCCCAGGCGCTGATGCTGCGTGATTCGCTGCAGCGCTGGGTCGCCAGCCAGATCACCGGCGAAGTTACCCTCGAACTGCGTCGCGGTAACGACTACTCGATCCTCAATACGGTATCAGACAACCTGACCTATAAAGCGGAGCGTCTGACCATGGAAAAAGGCGATTCCATGTTTACTGCCGAAGACCGTATCGGCCAGCTGACCATGCGTAATCTGGACATCACCGATACCCGCGAGAAGCTGTTCGGCTATGCACAGTCTGGCCTGCTGAGCGCCTCCTCGGCAACCGGTTTACCGCAGGTTGAAAATCTGGAAAACAAAGGCAAATAATCGCCTGACAATGTTGCTTTCCGCCGGCGGATCACCGCCGGCTTTTTATTTTGAATGACCCACCAACGTAAAAAAATGCCATGACGCATTTTTTCCTTATCGCCAGACCAGCAAAACTGTTGACTATAATAGCCTCAATTGATTAATTCATATCTGGTGATACACATCATGAATATTAAACCGCCGATCAGGCCGCAAAAGACCATTGACCGACTGATCGATGTACTTGAGCCACACGCGACACCCGTTAACGCGATCGCCAGAAAAAGACTGACATGGGAATATAAAGGCAAAACCCAGCTCTTTATTTTTAAAAAAGGCGAGCTGTCGATTATTCGTAATTCCGACAGGCTACTGATGGTGACCGTCTATGAGCCGCATCTTTTCGGCGTGGCGGAAATGCTGCAGCCCAGCCGCAGCCACAGCCTGCGAGCCGAGGTATCATGCGAACTGCTACGGATCGACTATGACCTGGCTTCGGCGCTTTTTCGTCAGCATAACCTGTGGGAAGAGGTGACCAGCCTGTTGGCTTATCATACCTCGTATATGGTTTATCGTGACGATCTGGTCCTGCAGCAGCGTACCTATTCGGTCATCCGTAACCATTTGCTGGAGATGATGCTATTAAGCGAAGAGACCCGACAGCGAGTATCTATTCTTGAGTATATTCAGGACAGGACCCTTCTGTCGCGTAGCAGTATTCTCAATGTATTGTCAGCATTAAAGAAAGGCGGTTATATTGCCTTTGCCCGCGGCGGTTATTTACAAAATATCGTCTCACTTCCTGAAAAATTCTGACCTGCACTCCTCCTATCATTTATTGTTATTTGCTGCAGCGGGGAAGATGTTTAAATTTAAACCAATAACCGTTACCGCTAAAAGAACAAAAATTTTATGCTAAGCGCCTGGGTTTCCCGGAAGACAATCTATTCCTGAGTTCGCCAGCAGACGACCACAAACGGCGTTAACCGCCGGGCCTGCACCGGCTCAGGATATGCCAGCGGAAATCGGCCAGACGTGTGCGGCGGTAGCGAGAGTTGCCCCCTCGCCTGCCGCGACCATAACAATGAGATGCACGAACCCGTTAATTATGCCCGAACGCCCATATCGGGCTTTTTTTTATCTGAAGGAATTTAATAATGAAGTCTATTGCTGCAAAAATGGTTGCCGTAACGATCGCTTTGGGAGCCAGCAGCGCTGCCTGCGCAGCCGTTAACCTGCATGGAGAAGCTGGTGCCGAGTTTACCAATCTGTCCGCCAGCTTTGGCGCCGGGGAACCGGGTATGACGTTCAGTTCTCAGTGGGCTCATAGCGACAACGACGGAGATAGTGTAGGACTGGGAATGGGTTATAACTTTAACGTTGGCCCTTTTCTGATGACCCTGGGCGGTAAGGCGGTCTATCTGAACCCAAAAGATGGTGATGAAGGTTACGCCATCGCCGCCGGTGGTGGCGCTGAACTCCCCCTTGGTCAGTATTTCACGTTTTTCGGCGAGGGATATTACTCACCGGACTCAATGTCCAGCGGCGTTGAGGATTATGTGGAGGCCAATGCCGGGGTACGCCTTAACGTGCTCCCGTCTCTGAATATCGAAGCTGGCTATCGCTATATTGATATGGCAGGGAAAGATGGCAATCGCGATAACACGCTGGCCGACGGCGCTTACGCCGGGGTTAACTTCCGCTTTTAACTCTTCACAGGGATTGCCGGTCGGCAGTCCCTGTTTCATTCTCAGCTGGTCAGCGGCACGCTTTTCAGTACGCGGTTGATCTCTTGTAGGCCTGCAACATTATTCTCTTTGCGGTAAACCTCATTCATGGACGCCATCTGCTCCAGGCGGGTCAGGGCGCCATACACCTTATACGCCTCGCTGTGTCTGTCGAACACATCGCGGCGCTCCACGTCCTGCAGATAATGACTTTTCAACGAATGGTTAAGGCGACTAATCAGTGCCGTATTGTCCTGGAAATAGCGCCTCACCGCCTGGGCATGATTCGCTGTAGTCCCAGACTCACTGGGCGATACCGGTACGGTTAGCGCATTAATCGTCTCCACCGTTTGGGAGGGCGATGTTGAACTGCACCCAGCTAAACCGAGTACGCCGGCGACGATAAGCAACCCGATCTTGTTCATTGTGTCACTTCACCTCTGTTAATTTGACGAGGCGACTTTAACGACAGTAAAAGGAGGCAACCAGCGAAGAGATGTTTATAAATAAATGGCCAGCGGGGACAAAAACAAAAAAAGACGCTTTTCAGCGTCTTTTTTCTGGAATATTGGTACCGAGGATGGGACTCGAACCCACAAGCCCGTTAGGGCACTACCACCTCAAGGTAGCGTGTCTACCAATTCCACCACCTCGGTACAGAATACTTAGTGCGGGATATCGCTGGTCGGCTGAGCCGGCGCAGTTGGCTGAGTTTGCTCCGTTTTCGGCGCGCTCAGATTATCCCACTCACTTCCTTTACTGGTCTTGTTGCTGTTGATATTACCCAGCGCCAGACTGATGATGAAGAACAGCGCAGCCAGGATGCCGGTCATACGGGTCATAAAGTTGCCAGAACCGCTGGACCCAAACAGTGTGCCGGAAGCGCCTGCACCGAAGGAGGCTCCCATATCAGCGCCTTTACCTTGCTGCAGCATAACCAGACCTACAAGGCCAATCGCTACAATAAGGAAAACAACCAAAAGAGCTTCGTACATAATCAACCTGTTCCTTGCGGATTCGCCGCATACCAAGTGCTTCGACCAATAAAGCGGGACGTTTTAACGTTTCCCACTGAAGCGGGTGTGAATACTAACCAAAGCGAATGACCTTCGCAAGGGCAATTTCGACACATTGTATCAACTGCAGAAAAAAACAGCAAAAAGCCAATTTTCGATCATAAAAAAGGCGGCAAGCGCCGCCTTTTTAACCACTTAGCCGGCAAAGCTAAACGCTTTTTACCGCCTCAGCGATGCGGTGCGCAAACTCGTGCACCTGATCTTCATGCTCGCCTTCCACCATCACGCGGATCAGCGGCTCCGTACCCGATTTACGCAGCAGGACACGGCCGCGTTTTCCTAACGCCGCCTCCACTTCCGCGGTCACCGCTTTGACGTGCTCATTCTCCAGCGGGTTACCGCTGCCCTCGGTAAAGCGGACATTCACCAGCAGCTGAGGGAACATTTTCATCCCGCTGCACAGGTCATGCAGGCTCATGTGGTTGCGGACCATCGCCGCGACCACCTGCAGGCTGGCAACAATGCCATCGCCGGTGGTGGTTTTATCCAGCAGGATCACATGGCCGGAGTTTTCCGCACCGATGCGCCAGCCTTTTTCCTGGAGCATCTCCAGTACATAGCGGTCACCGACCTTCGCGCGGGCAAACGGGATGCCTAACTGCTTGAGCGCCAGCTCCAGCCCCATATTACTCATCAGCGTGCCGACGGCGCCGCCGCGCAGCTGCCCCTGACGCAATCCTTCCCGGGCTATGATATAGAGGATCTGGTCGCCATCGACTTTATTGCCTTCGTGGTCAACCATAATCACCCGATCGCCATCGCCGTCGTAGGCAATACCCAGATCGGCTTTTTCCGCCAGCACGCGCGCCTGCAGCGCCCGCACGTCAGTGGCGCCGACCTCTTCGTTGATGTTGAGACCGTCTGGCTCGCAGCCCATCGCGATAACCTGGGCTCCCAGCTCGCGGAAGACATTAGGGGCGATGTGATAGGTCGCGCCGTGCGCGCAATCCACCACCACTTTCAGCGTGCCCAGGCTCAGTTCGTTGGGAAAGGTACCCTTACAAAATTCAATGTAGCGCCCCGCCGCATCAACGATACGGCTGGCTTTGCCCAGCTCAGCCGAATCCACGCAGGTGAGCTCTTTCTCCATTTCGGCTTCAATCGCCTCTTCGACATCATCCGGCAGCTTGGTGCCCTCAATGGAGAAGAATTTAATGCCGTTGTCGTAGAAAGGGTTATGTGAAGCAGAGATAACAATCCCCGCCTCGGCGCGGAAGGCGCGCGTCAGGTAGGCGATGGCCGGTGTCGGCATAGGCCCGGTGAACGACGCAGAGAGCCCCGCTGCCGCCAGTCCAGCTTCCAGCGCCGATTCCAGCATATAGCCCGAAATACGGGTATCCTTGCCGATGATAATTTTACGCGAACCGTGACGCGCTAACACTTTGCCCGCCGCCCAGCCCAGCTTGAGCACAAACTCCGGAGTGATCGGCGCATCGCCGACGCGGCCACGAATACCATCGGTGCCAAAATACTTGCGGTTACTCATAACGTTTTTTTCCCTTAGCGGCGAGGGTGGCTTCCACCACGCGCAGCGCTTCTACCGTTTCTTTGACATCATGGACGCGGATAATCTGCGCGCCCTGCATTGCTGCAATGACGGCACACGCCAGGCTGCCGTTCAGCCGCTCCGACGGCCCGACGTTCAGCAACTGACCTACCATCGACTTACGTGACATACCGACCAGCAGCGGCAGACCAAAGTGATGAAACTCCCCAAGCCTGGCCAACAGTTGGTAATTGTGGGAGAGATTTTTACCGAAACCGAATCCCGGGTCGAGCAGCAATTTTTCTTTTGCGATCCCCGCCTGTTCGCAGCGCACAATGTGCTCATTAAAAAAACGCTCAACATCGGCGAAGACGTCCTCATACTTCGGCGCCTCCTGCATGGTTTTTGGTTGTCCCTGCATATGCATCAGACACACCGGCAGTCCAGTTTCCGCGGCGGCCTGCAGCGCGCCGGGCTCGGTCAGCGAACGAATATCGTTGATGATATGCGCCCCGGCCCTGGCCGATTGGCGAATAACCTCCGCCTTGGAGGTATCCACTGAGATCCATACCTCAAAGCGCTGGGCAATGGCTTCAACCACCGGTATCACCCGCGCAAGCTCCTCTTCCACACTAACCTCAGCCGCCCCTGGCCGCGTCGATTCACCGCCGATATCAATGATGGTCGCGCCGGCGTTGATCATCAGATTGGCATGCTTCACCGCCTCAATCAGCGAATTATGGGCGCCGCCATCGGAGAAGGAGTCAGGCGTCACATTTAGAATACCCATCACGTGGGGGTGAGAGAGATCGAGGGTTGAGCCCTGGGCTACAAGTTTCATCACAAAATCCCTGAGACTGAAGAGGTTAAAAAAGAAAAACCCCGGAGCGGACGCCCGGGGTTTTAAGGTTAAACAAGCATCAACAGCGGTAGCTTACTTGTCGCCCAGCTGCTCTGACATGGTGTTGCCCGGGTTCGGCGTACGCGGTTCATCAACCGGACGCGGCGCACGAGGCGTGCCATTGTTGTCAGAGTTGTTAGAAGAACCAGGTTCTTCCCAACCCGCTGGCGGACGAACTTCGCGACGAGCCATCAGGTCGTCAATCTGCGGCGCATCGATGGTCTCATACTTCATGAGCGCATCTTTCATCGCGTGCAGAATGTCCATGTTGTCGTTCAGCAGCTGGCGAGCACGACCGTAGTTACGCTCAATCAGCGATTTCACTTCCTGGTCGATGATACGCGCGGTTTCATCGGACATATGCTTCGCTTTCGCGACGCTACGGCCGAGGAAGACTTCACCCTCTTCTTCCGCATACAGCAGCGGACCGAGTTTGTCGGAGAAGCCCCACTGGGTCACCATGTTACGCGCCAGGTTCGTCGCCACTTTAATATCGTTGGACGCACCGGTAGAAACATGTTCCGGACCGTAGATAATCTCTTCCGCCAGACGACCGCCGTACAGGGTGGAGATCTGGCTTTCCAGTTTCTGACGGCTGGCGCTGATTGCATCGCCTTCCGGCAGGAAGAAGGTCACACCCAGCGCACGACCGCGCGGGATAATCGTCACTTTGTGCACCGGATCGTGTTCCGGCACCAGGCGACCGATAATCGCATGACCCGCTTCGTGGTAAGCCGTCGATTCTTTCTGCGCTTCCGTCATCACCATGGAGCGACGTTCCGCACCCATCATGATTTTGTCTTTCGCTTTCTCGAACTCAACCATCGACACAACGCGTTTGTTGCCGCGGGCAGCAAACAGCGCCGCTTCGTTGACCAGGTTGGCCAGATCCGCACCGGAGAAGCCCGGGGTACCGCGCGCAATGATTGCCGCATCGATATCCGGCGCCAGCGGAACGCGACGCATATGCACTTTCAGGATCTGCTCACGACCGCGAACATCCGGCAGGCCAACCACCACCTGGCGGTCAAAACGGCCCGGACGCAACAGCGCGGGGTCAAGAACGTCCGGACGGTTAGTCGCCGCGATAACGATGATACCTTCGTTACCTTCGAAGCCGTCCATCTCAACCAGCATCTGGTTCAGGGTCTGCTCACGTTCATCGTGACCACCGCCCAGGCCTGCGCCACGCTGGCGGCCGACGGCGTCGATTTCATCGATGAAGATGATGCAAGGCGCGGCTTTCTTAGCCTGTTCGAACATGTCACGCACACGAGAAGCGCCCACACCGACGAACATTTCGACGAAGTCAGAACCGGAAATGGTAAAGAACGGTACCTTCGCTTCACCAGCGATCGCTTTCGCCAGCAGCGTTTTACCGGTACCCGGAGGGCCGACCATCAGGACGCCTTTCGGGATTTTACCGCCCAGTTTCTGGAAGCGGCTCGGCTCACGCAGGTATTCTACCAGCTCGCCGACTTCCTCTTTCGCTTCGTCACACCCGGCAACGTCTGCAAAAGTGGTTTTGATCTGGTCTTCCGTCAACATACGGGCTTTGCTTTTGCCGAAGGACATCGCGCCCTTCCCGCCGCCGCCCTGCATTTGCCGCATAAAGAAGATCCAGACGCCGATCAGCAGCAGCATTGGGAACCAGGAGATGAAGATGGAAGCCAGCAGGCTCGGCTCTTCTGGTGGTTCGCCAACAACTTTGACGTTTTTAGTCAACAGGTTATCGAGCAGCTTCGGATCGTTAACCGGAATGTAAGTCGTGTAACGGTTACTATCTTTCTTGGTAACGTTGATCTCACGTCCGTTGATACGCGCTTCGCGAACCTGGTCCTGATTGACCTCTTGCAGGAAGGTAGAATAATCCACCTTGCGGCCATTCGACTCGCTGGGCCCAAAGCTCTGGAATACTGACATCAGCACAACGGCAATGACCAGCCAGAGTATTAGGTTTTTCGCCATGTCACTCAAGGGATTAACCTCTTATTACAACTGTGTTAAAAACAGCGTCAGGATACTCTATATCCAGTTTCTTTCAAACTTTCGTTTGAAATCTGCCGGTTATGGTTTACGCCCGGTCGCTACAATATACACTTCACGCGAACGAGCGCGGGAAGAGTCCGGCTTACGAACTTTGACCTTCGTAAACAGGGAGCGAATTTCTCGAAGATACTCATCGAAGCCTTCGCCCTGGAACACCTTCACTACAAAACTACCACCTGGCGCTAATACATCACGAGACATTTCAAGCGCCAGTTCTACCAGATACATAGCCCGGGGAATATCCACCGCCGGTGTTCCGCACATATTCGGCGCCATATCGGACATGACAACTTGGACTTTACTGTCGCCCACTCGCTCAAGTAACGCTTTCAGGACTAATTCATCACGAAAATCGCCCTGAAGGAAGTCCACACCAACGATTGGATCCATTGGTAAAAGATCGCAAGCGATGATGCGGCCGCTGTTGCCGATCTGCGTGACCGCATACTGCGACCAGCCACCGGGAGCAGCACCGAGGTCGACTACCGTCATCCCCGGCTTAAAAATTTTGTCACTTTGCTGTATTTCATCAAGTTTAAACCAGGCACGGGAACGTAACCCCTTTTTCTGTGCCTGTTGAACATATTTATCGCTAAAGTGTTCCTGAAGCCAGCGGCTTGAGCTGGCAGAACGCTTTTTACCTGTCATTTAACATTCCCGTTCGGGTTCATCGTACTTTACTGCGTAAAAATCGACGCGGTAGTTTGGCGATATATGGGAGATGGCGGTAGAATGACCCGTTTTCAATCCCAACGTAAGCAAAAAATACGATGAATCTGAGTACTAAACAAAAACAGCACCTGAAAGGTCTGGCACATCCGCTCAAGCCGGTAGTTATGCTTGGCAACAATGGTTTGACCGAAGGGGTACTGGCCGAGATCGAACAAGCGTTAGGGCACCATGAACTCATCAAGGTGAAGATCGCCTCAGAAGATCGCGAAACAAAAGCCTTGATCGTGGAAGCCATCGTACGCGAAACCGGCGCCTGTAACGTACAGGTCATCGGTAAAACGCTGGTTCTGTACCGCCCAACGCCAGAGCGTAAAATCTCGCTGCCACGCTAAGAATATCCTGAATCTCGACACAACTTTGTGTAAAACGAGGGATTTCTGCGGCCAGGCGAGCAAAATGCCATGCTCCTGACGTTGATAAAAGGCCGCTATGCGGCCTTTTTCCTTTCTTTACAATCTATAAACATCGTAGCGGGAAATACGCCTTACAGGTATTCAACCTTGGTAATTTCGTATTCCACTTCCCCACCCGGGGTACGGATAGTCACGACGTCATCCTGCTCTTTGCCGATCAGACCGCGGGCGATCGGCGAGTTCACGGAGATCAGATTCTGCTTAAAATCAGCTTCGTCATCGCCCACGATGCGGTAGGTCTGTTCCTCGTCGGTATCGAGGTTCAGCACGCTGACGGTAGAACCAAAAATCACCCGGCCGTTGTTCGGCATTTTGGTGATATCGATAACCTGCGCGTTAGACAGCTTCGCTTCGATATCCTTGATACGCCCCTCGCAGAAACCCTGCTGCTCACGCGCGGCGTGATACTCGGCATTCTCTTTCAGATCGCCGTGTTCACGGGCCTCAGCAATAGCGGCAATGATTTCAGGACGACGCACAGACTTCAGATAATCCAGTTCTTCGCGCAGTTTTTCAGCGCCACGTAAGGTCATCGGAATCGCTTGCATTAGTTATACCTCTTTATCATTCCTTCAGGGAACGGATAGCTCCGCTCCGCCACCTGTCCTGCCCACGGGCAGGACACGAGCAAAAAGAAACCGACCCGGGAAACACTCCCCAGGTCAGCAGCAATTTTTCATTTGATGGGTATTTTACCCCGAAGTTCATTATGGGTCATCGTTTACTTTACTGGGCGTTGCACCGTAGTATGACGGCCTGGCTTCAGGTTGTTAGCGCGAGATTATGCGATTTCCCAGATTTATCATCGGATTGACCGCCGGTATAGCGCTTAGCGCTCAGGCGGCGAATATTGACGAGTACATCAACCAGCTTCCCGCCGGTGCGAACCTTGCCTTTATGGCGCAAAAGGTCGGCGCATCGACGCCGGAAATCGACTATCACAGCCAGCAAATGGCGCTCCCGGCCAGTACGCAAAAGGTCATCACCGCGCTGGCGGCGCTGCTGCAACTGGGGCCCGATTTTCGCTTTACCACCACGCTGGAAACCAAAGGTTCCCTTGACGGCGGCGTGCTGAAAGGCGACCTGATTGCGCGCTTCGGCGGCGATCCGACGCTTAAACGGCAGGATATTCGCAATATGGTGGCGACGCTGAAAAAAGCCGGCGTGCAGCGTATCGAAGGCAATGTGCTCATCGATACGTCGGTCTTCGCCAGCCATGACAAAGCGCCCGGCTGGCCGTGGAACGACCTGACGCAGTGCTTCAGCGCCCCGCCGGCGGCGGCGATTGTCGACCGTAACTGCTTCTCTGTCTCGCTGTATAGCGCGCAGAAACCGGGCGATGTCGCCTTCATTCGCGTTGCATCCTATTATCCGGTCACCATGTTCAGCCAGGTGCGAACGCTGGCGCGTGGCTCATCGGAAGCGCAGTATTGCGAGCTCGACGTGGTGCCGGGCGATCTCAATCGCTATACTCTCACCGGCTGCCTGCCGCAGCGTAGCGAGCCGCTGCCTCTGGCCTTCGCCATTCAGGATGGCGCCAGCTATGCCGGAGCGATCCTCAAAGCGGAGCTGGCCCAGGCGGGAATCACCTACAGCGGCACGCTGCTGCGCCAGACGCTGGCCAATGAGCCCGGCACCGTGCTGGCAACCAGCCAGTCGGCTCCGCTGCACGATCTGCTGCGGATCATGCTGAAGAAGTCAGACAACATGATTGCCGACACCGTCTTTCGCACCATCGGCCACGCCCGGTTTGGCGTACCTGGCACCTGGCGGGCGGGCTCCGATGCCGTACGGCAGATCTTGCGTCAACAGGCTGGGGTCGATCTCGGCAACACTATCATCGCCGACGGCTCTGGCCTGTCGCGCCACAACCTGATCGCCCCGGCGACCATGATGCAGGTGCTGCAGTATATCGCCCAGCACGATACCGAGCTCAACTTCATCTCCATGCTGCCGCTGGCGGGCCATGACGGATCGCTGCAGTATCGCGCCGGTCTTCATCAGGCGGGCGTCGATGGTAAAGTTTCGGCGAAAACCGGGTCGCTCCAGGGGGTTTATAACCTCGCAGGCTTCATCACTACCGCCAGCGGACAAAAGATGGCCTTCGTGCAATATCTCTCCGGATACGCCGTGGAGCCAGCTGATCAGCGCAATCGCCGCATCCCACTGGTCCGCTTTGAAAGCCGCTTGTATAAAGATTTGTACCAGAACAATTAAAACAAAAGGGCCGCATCAGATGCGGCCCTTTTTGATCCAGAGAAGTCAGGATTAGCGTTTGTAGATGAATTCGACGCCTTCTTCGTCGTCCTCATCCCAGTCGTCATCCCAGTCTTCGTCATCTTCTGCTTCGGCTTCGGCCTCTTCAAGCTGCTGACGGTGATAGTCGTCCCACATAAACTCGACTTTCTCCGGCTTCTGCTCTTCTTCCGCCTGCACGATCGGGTTTTCGATGATGAAGGTCATCACGTCCCAGCACAGCTCTTTCACGCCCTGCTGGCTGGCCGCGGAGATCAGGTAGAATTTCTCTTCCCAACCCAGCGCTTCAGCAATCGCTTTGGCTTTGGCTTCGGCTTCGGCCTTGTCCATCAGGTCAATCTTGTTGAAAACTAACCAGCGTGGTTTGGAGGCTAGCTTCTCGCTGTATTTCTCCAGCTCGCCGATGATAATGCGCGCATTCTCAACCGGATCGGAGCCGTCGATCGGATCGATATCGATGAGGTGCAGCAGTACGCGGCAGCGCTCGAGGTGCTTGAGGAAGCGGATACCGAGGCCTGCCCCTTCCGCTGCGCCTTCAATCAGCCCCGGGATATCGGCAACTACGAAGCTCTTTTCATTGTCCATACGCACCACGCCCAGGCTTGGCACCAGGGTGGTAAACGGATAGTCAGCCACTTTCGGCTTGGCGGCGGAGACCGCACGGATGAAGGTGGATTTGCCGGCGTTCGGCATGCCCAGCATCCCGACATCGGCCAACAGCATCAGCTCCAGCTGCAGGTCGCGTTTATCACCCGGGGTACCCATGGTTTTCTGACGCGGCGTACGGTTAACGGACGATTTGAAACGGGTGTTGCCCAAACCGTGCCAGCCGCCTTTCGCCACCATCAGACGCTGACCGTGTTTGGTCATATCGCCCATGGTCTCGCCGGTGCCCTGATCGATAACCCGGGTGCCGACCGGCACTTTTACCGTCACGTCTTTACCGCGCTTACCGGTACAGTCGCGGCTTTGACCATTCTGCCCACGTTCGGCGCGGAACGATTTTTCAAAACGGTAGTCGATCAGGGTGTTCAGGTTCTCGTCCGCTTCCAGCCAGACATCGCCGCCATCGCCGCCATCGCCGCCGTCCGGACCGCCTTTCGGAATATACTTTTCGCGGCGGAAGCTTACGCAACCATTGCCGCCGTCACCTGCTACGACCAGGATCGTTGCTTCATCAACAAACTTCATTTTACTCTCCGTAAATCATTCGCCTGAGCGGGGGAGCGGCACAACCGCTTCTCGCTTACGCCATCGTCCCCAAAGACGATGACCGATGGCGGAATACATCGCGCCCGCAACCACGACAAACGCACCGAGATAACCAATCAGGTTTAACATCGGTCTGGCGAAAACATCGGGCCAGGCCATTGATAATAAATCAGAAAACAGTAGCGTAAACAGTGGCGTCAAGGTGATTAACGCGCTGACCTGCGCCGCCTGCCAGCGCGCCATGGCTTCCGCCAGCGCCCCGTAGCCGACCAGGGTATTCAGCCCGCAAAAAATCAGGCATGCCAGTTGCCAGCTGCTTAACCGGGAAATCACTCCGGGCTCAGCAAGCGGCAGTAATGCAATCGTACACAAAGTGTACAGCAAAAATAGTATCTGCTGTGATGCCAGACGGCGCAATAACACCTTTTGCGCGACGCCGTAGCTTACCCACACCGTAGCGGCAGCAACGCCGAAAATTACCCCCCACGTGTAGTCCGTCAGGCGGGTAAAGATTTCAATCAGACTGGTATTGAAGAACATCACCAGCCCGCTGAGCAGCATCAACGCGCCCACCACCTGGGTGCCGCGCATGCGCTCTTTCAGAATTACGACGCTAGCCACCATCATCCCCACCGGCGATAGCTGGCCGATGACCTGAGAAGCCGTGGGGCTGAGGTATTGCAGGGAAGAACTAAACAGGATGAAGTTACCGAACAGACCGCCGGTGGCAATCGCTAATAACACCAGCCAGCGCGGCTCGCGAAAAATTCGCATCGGCGGCAGTTTGCCTTTGATCGCGAGGATCGCGCCAAGCCCAATGCTGGCCATCAGGAAGCGATAAAAGACCACCGTAGGCGGCGCCATCACCTCGAGAACCTGTTTCATTGCAATCGGCAACGCTCCCCAACACATTGCGGTGGTAAGCGCCAGAATAATGCCAATCCCAGCCTGCTGCTTCATGCCTGTTTCCCTGCAAAAATTTTCCGGTAGACGAATGTAAAAAGCCCCGCAACGTGTTGCGGGGCTTTCATCCGTTACCGGGACGCGAAAAACTTATTCAGCAACGATGCTGATGAATTTACGGTTTTTCGGGCCTTTAACTTCGAACTTGACTTTACCGTCAGTCAAAGCGAACAGAGTGTGGTCACGGCCGCAACCAACGTTGGTACCAGCGTGGAATTTAGTACCACGTTGACGAACGATGATGCTACCTGCCAGAACTGCTTCACCGCCGAAACGTTTTACGCCCAGACGTTTAGCTTCTGAATCGCGACCGTTACGAGTCGAGCCGCCAGCCTTTTTATGTGCCATTTAAATCTCTCCTCAGGTCTTAGGCGCTGATGCCAGTAATTTTCACATCAGTGAACCACTGACGATGGCCCTGCTGCTTACGATAGTGTTTACGACGACGAAACTTAACGATTTTAACTTTCTCGCCACGACCGTGAGCAACAACTTCAGCTTTGATTACGCCGCCCTCAACGAAAGGAACGCCGATCTTGATTTCTTCACCGTTTGCGATCATCAGCACTTCAGCGAATTCAACAGCTTCGCCAGTTGCGATGTCCAGCTTTTCCAGGCGAACGGTCTGACCTTCGCTTACTCGGTGTTGTTTACCACCACTTTGGAAAACCGCGTACATATAAAACTCCGCTTCCGCGCACCTCTTTATGTGATTCAGAGTGCGCTATAAATATTCACAATAGGGCGCGAATATTACGCAAAACGCGAGCCTTTGACAAGAGCGATTAGCGATCAATGCAGAAAAAAAACACAACTTTCACGACAACGTTTATCTACGGCAATTTTTCAGTACAATCATATCTTCTTTTAATTCTGTCTTAATCCTTCTGTGATCCCACCTGGATTCATGGTAACAGGACATTTGGCCCGGCTTTTGCGATGAATTTAGAAAAAATCAATGAGTTAACCGCGCAAGATATGGCGGGTGTCAATGCGACGATTCTTGAGCAACTCAACTCCGATGTTCAGCTTATCAATCAGTTAGGCTATTACATCGTCAGCGGCGGCGGCAAACGCATTCGCCCGATGATTGCTGTGCTCGCCGCACGCGCGGTGGGCTATCAGGGGAGCGCGCATGTCACCATTGCCGCGCTGATTGAATTTATTCATACCGCCACCCTGCTGCATGACGACGTCGTCGATGAGTCTGATATGCGTCGCGGCAAAGCCACGGCCAATGCGGCGTTTGGCAATGCCGCCAGCGTGCTGGTCGGCGATTTTATCTATACCCGCGCCTTTCAGATGATGACCCAACTGGGCTCACTGAAGATCCTTGAGGTCATGTCGGAAGCGGTGAACGTCATTGCCGAAGGCGAAGTGCTGCAGCTGATGAACGTCAATGACCCGGATATCACCGAAGAGAACTACATGCGCGTTATCTACAGCAAGACGGCGCGCCTGTTTGAAGCTGCCTCGCAGTGTGCGGGACTGCTGGCCGACTGCACTGCGGAAGAAGAGCGCGCGTTGCAGGATTATGGCCGCTATCTCGGCACCGCTTTCCAGCTAATCGACGATTTACTCGATTATAGCTCTGACGGCGAGCGGCTCGGTAAAAACGTCGGTGACGACCTGAACGAAGGTAAACCCACGCTACCGCTGCTGCACGCCATGCACCATGGCACACCCGATCAATCAGCGATGATCCGCGGTGCGATCGAGCAAGGCAACGGCCGCCATCTACTGGATGCTGTGCTGGAAACGATGGCGACCTGCGGTTCGCTGGAATGGACGCAGAAGCGTGCCGAAGAAGAAGCTGACAAAGCCATTGCCGCGCTGCAGATCCTCCCGGACACGCCCTGGCGCGAAGCCTTGATTGGGCTGGCGCATATTGCAGTCCAGCGCGATCATTAATCCCCCCTCCTTTCCCGCGCGACGCGCGCGGGAAAGTTCCAGTAAAATGCCATTTCTCTCCCTAAACTTCCGAATATCTTGATAGATTCTGAATATTCTGGCGCTTTAACAGAACTTGTTAGAACCCTACATAGTACGCGGGTATAGTGTCTCTATCGCCCATGTGGGACGATCTGGACCTTTAACACCAGGAGAATTTATGGATAAGTTCATCGACTGGCATCCCGCAGATATTGTTGCGGGATTACGTAAACGGGGAACATCGCTGGCGGCAGAGTCGCGACGGCACGGACTAAGTTCTTCAACGCTGGCGAACGCCCTGACCCGCCCCTGGCCGAAAGGCGAATTGATTATCGCCACAGCGCTGGAAACGCAGCCGTGGGTCATCTGGCCGTCACGCTACCACGACCCGGTAACTCATGAGTTTATCGACAGAACGCAGATGATGCGTCAGAAGAAGATCGACAAGTGATGTGATTGCTCGACAGCGACCCGGAACAACGTCCCGGGGCGCTGTCAGGACGCGGTTACTCGCCCTTCACGCGTTGAATATTGGCGCCCAGCGCCTGCAGTTTATCTTCGATACGCTCATAGCCGCGATCGATATGATAGATGCGATCGACGATGGTGGTCCCTTCAGCGATACAGCCGGCCAGCACCAGGCTCGCCGACGCGCGCAAATCGGTCGCCATCACCTGCGCGCCAGAAAGCTGCTTCACGCCGTGACAGATAGCGGTATTGCTCTCGATCTCCGCGTGCGCGCCCATACGGATCAGCTCCGGAATGTGCATGAAGCGGTTTTCAAAGATCGTTTCGGTGATCACGCCGGTCCCTTCCGCTACCAGGTTAAGCAGCGTGAACTGGGCCTGCATATCGGTCGGGAAGCCCGGGTGCGGCGCGGTACGCACGTTGACCGCTTTCGGACGGTTGCCGTGCATATCGAGGCTGATCCAGTCTTCGCCCGTTTCGATGTCAGCCCCGGCGTCGCGCAGCTTCGCCAGTACGGCATCCAGGGTATCCGGCTGCGCGTTACGGCAGAGGATCTTGCCGCCGGAAATCGCCGCGGCCACCAGGAAAGTCCCGGTTTCAATACGGTCAGGCAGCACACGGTAGACGCCGCCGCCCAGGCGCTGCACGCCTTCGATGGTAATGCGATCGCTACCCTGGCCTGTGATTTTTGCGCCCAGCGCGTTCAGGAAGTTGGCGGTATCGACAATCTCCGGCTCGCGAGCGGCGTTTTCAATAATCGTCGTTCCCTCCGCAAGCGTCGCTGCGCTCATGATGGTTACGGTGGCGCCGACGCTCACCTTATCCATCACAATATGCGCGCCTTTCAGGCGACCGCTGACCGAGGCTTTGACATAACCTTCTTCCAGTTTGATCTCGGCGCCTAGCTGCTCCAGACCGCTAATATGCAGATCGACCGGACGCGCGCCGATAGCGCAGCCGCCAGGCAGAGAAACTTGCCCCTGACCGAAACGCGCCACCAACGGGCCCAGCGCCCAGATAGAGGCGCGCATGGTTTTCACCAGATCGTACGGAGCACAGAATACATCGACCGGGCCGGCGTCAATCCATACCGAACCATTGCGCTCGACCTTCGCGCCCAGCTGGCTCAGCAGCTTCATGGTGGTATCGATGTCTTTCAGCTTAGGTACGTTTTGGATCTCTACCGGCTCTTCGGCAAGCAGCGCGGAAAAGAGGATTGGCAGGGCGGCGTTTTTTGCCCCGGAGATGGTGACTTCACCCTGAAGGCGAGTCGGCCCCTGAACACGGAATTTATCCATTGATTCTGTTCTCTATTAAAAATTCACATACGCTGCAGGGGATCCCCCACAGCTTAGAAGCCATTGAGTTTGCGGTCTCGCGCCCACTCCTGCGGAGTAAAGGCCTTGATCGACAGCGCATGGATGCGGTTGTCGGCAATATATTCCATCAGCGGCGCGTAGACGCTCTGCTGCTTTTTCACCCGACTCATGCCATCGAACATCTCACCCACAGCAATAACCTGAAAGTGGCTGCCATCGCCAGAGACGTGGACTTCCTGGAGGGGGAGTGCGTTCATCAGCACGGTCTGAATTTCATGATTTTCCATGGGCTCAAATTTATCTGATAGTGAAAACAGCCCAACATCTTAGAGGAAAGTGGCGCGGTCTTAAACAAGCAAAAAGCCCCGGCGAAAAGATTGCCAGGGCTTTCGGAATAGCTTCAGTGCTAAGGCACTGAAAAGATTATGAGATCAGATCGGCAGGCAGGTTGTAAAGACCGATCAGCGTTTGCAGGTTTTCGCTCTTGCCGACCAGCTGCGCTTCCCGGCCCTGACGGCGAATCAGCGCCATAAAATGCACTAACAGCGCCAGGCCCGCGGTGTCCACGCGCGTGGTCTGACTGAGATCGATGATCGCCGTTCCCGCCGTCGCCTGGGCGCGCGCCTCCCAGAGCGGGACCAGCAGATCCTGATCCAGCTCCCCGTGCAGCGCCAGCGTCTCGCCCTCGCGAGTCCAGCTCAGCTGCCCGCTCATTATTTTTTCTGTTCCAGGGTGATCGGCTGCGCAGAGATCGCTTTCAGCTGCGCGGTCAGGCCATCAACGCCCTTGGTGCGCAGCAGATCGCTCCACTCATTCTGTTTGGTGGTGATCATGCTCACCCCTTCCGCGATCATATCGTAGGCCTGCCAGTTGCCGGTCTGGGTATTTTTACGCCACTGGAAGTCAAGACGTACCGGCGGACGACCGTTCGGGTCGATGATAGTGACGCGGATCGGAACGATGGTTGCGCTGCCCAGCGGCTGCTCCGGAGCAATCTGGTAAGTCTGCCCATGGTACATCGCCAGCGCCTGACCGTAGGCCTGCTTCAGGTATTCACGGAAGGCGGCAAAATAGGCCTCACGCTGCGCAGGGGTCGCTTCTTTGTAATAGCGGCCCAGCACCAGCGCGCCGGCATATTTCACCTGTACATACGGCAATAACTCCTGGTCGACGATGTCGCGCAGATAGTTAGGATTAGCTTTAATCTTCGGCTGTTCATTCTTCAGGCGATCGAAGGTTTTCTGCGCCGCTTCATTCATCAGCTTATACGGATTGGACTGATCTGCGGCCTGGACGGCGGTCAGCGGGGCAATCACCAGCATGGCGACCATGAGTAAGCGTTTAAACATATCGTATTTCTCCTGAAATTAATGCGTCGTGCCGGCTGCCGGCGTCGCGTCAGTATGACCTTCTGCCTCGGCCTTATCATTGCCAGAATTCTGATTGTCGCCGCCCTTACTGTTATAAAGGAACTGACCAATCAGATCTTCCAGCACCATGGCGGACTTAGTGTCCTGGATAGTGCCGCCGTCTTTAAGGATAGTCGTCCCGAGGTCCGGGTCTTCAAAACCGACGTTCAGCGCCAGGTACTGCTCGCCCAGCAGGCCAGAGGTGCGGATCGCCAACGAACTGGTATCCGGGATATGGTTGTAGCGCTCATCGATATCGAGCTCCACGCGTGGCAGATAGGTTTTCGGATCGAGCGTAATGTCCGCTACCCGCCCCACTACCACGCCGCCGATGCGCACCGGCGAGCGCGCCTTCAGGCCGCCGATGTTATCGAAAGTCGCATAAAGGCGATAAGTCGGCTCGGTGCGTAGCGAGGTGACGTTCGCCGCCTTCAGGCAGACAAACAGCGCCGCCAGCAGCGCCACCAGTAAGAACACCCCTACCCAGATTTCAGTTTTTTTCGTTTGCATGAACTCAATTCCCAAACATCAGCGCAGTCAGCACAAAATCCAGCCCCAGAACCGCCAGCGACGCATGCACCACGGTACGCGTTGTCGCCCGGCTAATCCCGGCGGAAGTGGGGATAGCGTCATAACCATTAAATAACGCAATCCAGGTTACCGTAATAGCGAACACCAGACTCTTAATCAGGCAGTTCACCAGATCCATTCGCCAGTCGACGGCATTTTGCATCGCGGTCCAGAAAAAACCACCGTCAATGCCTTTCCAGCTCACACCCACCAGCGCACCGCCCCAGATCCCTACCGCGACGAATATAATCGTCAGCAGCGGCAGCGAAATGACACCGGCCCAGAAGCGTGGGGAAATGACGCGACGCAGCGGATCCACCGCCATCATCTCCATACTGGAGAGCTGTTCCGTGGCCCGCATCAGGCCAATCTCGGCGGTCAGCGCCGACCCGGCGCGGCCGGCAAACAGCAGCGCGGCGACCACCGGCCCCAGCTCACGCAGCAGCGACAGCGCCACCAGCATGCCAAGACTGGTCTCTGCGCTGTAGGTGGTTAACACCAGATACCCCTGCAGCCCGAGCACCATACCGATAAACAAGCCCGATACAATGATAATCAGCATCGACAGGACGCCGACGTTATAGAGTTGACGAACCAGCAGCGGCGCGTGCTTGCGAAACTCTGGTTTGCCGACAACGGCGTTGAAAAGCATTAATCCGGCGCGTCCAAACGTCGCGGTGGTTTTAATACCGCGATGACCTAGCGCGGCCAGCGCATTAAACAGCATGAGTCGCTCAACTCCCTATGCCTAATAAATCATGGTGATAGTCGCCAGCAGGATAACGGAACGGCACCGGACCGTCGGCAATACCATCAATGAACTGACGAACCCGAGGATCGGTATTCTCCCGTAGCGACTGGGCGCTACCGTGGGCGACAATCTTTTTATCCGCCACGATATACGCGTAGTCCGCAATACTAAGCACCTCGGGCACATCGTGCGAAACCACGATGCAAGTGACACCCAGCGTGCTGTTGAGTTCAGAAATCAGCTTCACCAGCACGCCCATAGTGATGGGATCCTGCCCGACGAACGGTTCGTCGAACATAATCAGATCCGGCTCCAGGGCAATGGCTCTCGCCAGGGCGGCGCGGCGCGCCATCCCACCGGAAAGCTCAGAAGGCATTAACTTCGCCGCACCGCGTAGCCCCACCGCTTCCAGCTTCATCATCACCGTCGTATGCAGCAGCGCAGACGGCAAATGCGTATGTTCGCGCAGCGGATAGGCAACGTTGTCAAAGACATTGAGATCGGTGAACAGCGCGCCGGACTGGAACAGCATGCTCATCCGCTTACGCACCGTATAAAGACGCGAACGCGTCATCTGCGGCACGTTCTCGCCATCAAACAGGATCTCTCCCCTGTCCGGCGGGATCTGGCCGCCGATCAGGCGTAACAGGGTAGTCTTGCCGATCCCCGAAGGTCCCATGATCGCAGTAATTTTACCGCGCGGCACCGACAGCGAGATGTCGTCGAAGATCACACGATCGCCGCGTGAAAAGCGGATACCGCGCACTTCAACTAAATTCGCCTGAGTTTGGCTCATAAAATCATCCTTACTAAACACCTGACGGGCAAGCATGGCCCTTTCTTGCGCCACAATCACAACATTTTTACAGAATCTTACCTGCACAGGTTAGCGAAAGCTGGCATTTGTTTTACTTTTGGCACACATAAAGTCAAAATTAAGAATTCGTTACGCTGCGTAGGGATAACCCAGCGAGGCGACGATTATACCTGAAGAAAGGACTTTAGATGCTCTTAGCGACGGCTCTGTTAATTATTGGTTTATTGCTGGTTGTCTACAGCGCCGATCGTCTGGTCTATGCCGCCTCCATCCTGTGTCGTATGTTGGGGATCCCGCCGCTGATCATCGGCATGACAGTGGTCAGTATCGGCACCAGCCTGCCTGAGATCATGGTCGCCACCGCGGCCTCGCTGCACGGGCAGACCGATCTGGCGGTCGGCACCGCGCTCGGATCTAATATCACCAATATCTTATTGATCCTCGGTCTCGCCGCCTTACTCAGGCCATTTACCGTGCATTCTGATATTCTGCGCCGCGAATTACCGCTAATGTTGCTGGTCAGCGTGCTGGCGGGACTGGTGCTCTACGATGGACAACTGACCCGTCTCGACGGGCTATTTTTACTGGCGTTAGCGCTTCTGTGGCTGCTGTTCACCATCAAAATCGCTCGTCTGGCGGAGCGCCAGGGAAGCGATAGCCTGACCCGCGAACAGCTGGCGGAGCTGCCACGCGAAGGGTCGCTGCCGGTCGCCCTGCTCTGGTTAGGGGTAGCGATGATCGTCATGCCGATGGCGACCCGCATGGTGGTGGATAACAGTACAGTGCTGGCAAACTATTTCGCCATCAGCGAACTGACCGTCGGCCTGACGGTGGTGGCGATAGGCACCAGCCTGCCGGAGCTGGCCACCGCCATCGCCGGGGCGCGGAAAGGGGAAGATGATATTGCCATCGGCAATATCATCGGCGCCAATATCCTCAATATCGCACTGGTGCTGGGTTTACCGGCGCTGATCGCGCCGGGGAGCTTTGCGACCGAAGCCTTCACTCGCGATTATGGCGTGATGCTGCTGGTCAGCCTGATCTTCGCAGTGCTGTGCTGGCGCCGTCAGCAGCAGCCGGGACGACTGGTTGGCGCGCTGCTGGTCGGCGGCTTTGTGGTTTGGTTGGCGATGCTGTTTTGGACAGCACCGCTCTTCGTTGAATGATTCGGGATAACATCATGTCGCAAATAGATTTGCCCACGGATTTTGACTTTCAACAGGCAGGCCGTCAGGTGCTGGAAATTGAACGTGAAGGTCTGGCCCAGCTCGATCAATACATAAATGAAGACTTTACCCATGCCTGCGAAACGATTTTCCGCTGCGGCGGGAAAGTCGTGGTGATGGGGATGGGCAAATCCGGCCACATCGGCCGCAAAATGGCGGCAACCTTCGCCAGTACCGGCACCTCGGCATTTTTTGTCCACCCCGGCGAAGCGGCGCACGGTGATTTAGGTATGGTCACCCCGCAGGATGTGGTAATTGCGCTGTCGAACTCCGGCGAATCGAATGAAATCCTCGCGCTGATCCCGGTCCTCAAGCGCCAGCAGGTGAAGCTTATCTGTATCACCAGCCGGCCGGAGAGCAGCATGGCGCGCGCGGCGGATATCCATCTGTGCGTGAAAGTGCCGAAGGAGGCCTGCCCGTTAGGACTGGCGCCCACGTCGAGCACCACCGCCGCGCTGGTAATGGGTGATGCCCTCGCCGTCGCCCTGCTGGAAGCCCGCGGCTTTACCGCTGAGGATTTCGCCCTGTCGCATCCGGGCGGCGCACTCGGCCGTAAGCTGTTGCTGCGGGTCAATGATATTATGCATACCGGTGATGAAATCCCGCACGTCGGCCTGCAGGCGACCCTGCGCGATGCGCTGCTGGAAATCACGCGTAAAAATTTAGGCATGACCGCTATCTGCGATGACGATATGAACATCATCGGTATCTTTACCGACGGTGACCTGCGCCGGGTCTTCGATACCGGCGTTGATATGCGCGATGCCAGCATTGCCGACGTCATGACCCGGGGAGGTATCCGCATCCGCCCCGGCACTCTGGCGGTGGATGCGTTAAACCTGATGCAATCCCGTCATATCACCTGCGTGCTGGTTGCCGATGGCGACCATCTGCTGGGTGTGGTACATATGCACGATCTGCTGCGCGCGGGCGTAGTGTAAGTAAGGAAAAAATAATGAATAATGCTGATGCTCAGTTAGCGACCTGCTACGGGCCGGTAAGCCAGGCGTTTGTCGATCGCGCGGCGAAGATCCGTCTACTGATCCTTGATGTCGACGGTGTATTATCCGACGGGCTTATCTATATGGGTAATCACGGCGAGGAGCTGAAAGCGTTTAACGTCCGCGATGGCTATGGTATCCGCTGCGCGCTGACCTCGGGTATTGAAGTGGCGATTATTACCGGGCGAAAAGCTAAACTGGTAGAAGATCGCTGTCAGACGCTGGGCATCACGCATTTGTACCAGGGGCAGTCGGACAAGCTGCTGGCGTTCCGCGATCTGACGGACAAACTGCACGTGCGGCCGGAAGAAGTCGCCTACATCGGCGACGATCTGATTGACTGGCCGGTGATGGCCGAAGTGGGCCTTAGCGTCGCCGTCGCCGATGCGCATCCGCTGCTGCTACCGCGGGCGAATTATGTCACGCGAATTAACGGCGGACGCGGCGCGGTACGCGAAGTCTGCGATTTGTTACTATTGGCGCAGGGCAAGTTGGATGAGGCCAAAGGGCAATCAATATGAGTAAAACCAGACGTTGGGTTATCATTTTACTGTCGCTGCTCGCGCTGATCCTTATCGGCCTGAATCTGGCGAATACGGACGACACGGCCCAGCCGGAGGTCAATCCTAACGACCCTACGTATAAAAGCGAACATACCGACGCCGTGGTATACAGTCCGGAAGGCGCCCTGAGCTATCGGCTGATTGCCGAGCACGTGGAATATTTTTCCGATCAGGAGGTCTCCTGGTTTACCAAACCGGTGATGACCACCTTTGATACTAACAAGGTGCCTACCTGGTCGGTCAGAGCAGACAAAGCGAAGCTGACGAATGACCGGATGCTCTATCTTTACGGGCACGTTGAGGTGAATGCGCTCGCGCCAGATTCTCAACTGCGCAAAATTACGACGGATAACGCCCAGATAAATCTGGTAACGCAGGACGTTACCTCCGATGACATGGTGACGTTATACGGCACCACATTTAATTCCAGCGGCCTGAAAATGCGTGGAAACCTTCGCAGCAAAAATGCCGAGCTGATTGAAAAGGTGAGAACCTCTTATGAAATTCAGAACAAACAAACTCAGCCTTAAGATTGCGCTCGCCGGCGCGTTACTGGCCGCCAGCCTGCCGGCCCTCGCCAAGACGGGCGATACCGATCAGCCGATCCATATCGAGTCCGATCAGCAGTCGCTGGACATGCAGGGCAATGTCGTCACCTTCACCGGTAACGTGGTCGTGACCCAGGGGACGATCAAGATTAACGCTGATAAAGTGGTGGTCACCCGTCCGGGCAACGAGAAAGGCAAAGAGGTGATCGAAGGTTTCGGTAACCCGGCTACTTTCTATCAGATGCAGGATAACGGCAAGCCTGTAAAAGGCCGGGCGTCGAAAATGCGCTACGAGCTGCAGAACGATTACGTCGTGCTGACGGGCAACGCTTATCTGGAACAGCTCGACAGCAACATCAAGGGCGACAAGATCACCTATCTGGTGAAAGAGCAAAAAATGCAGGCCTTCAGCGACAAAGGTCGACGCGTCACCACCGTTCTGGTGCCGTCCGAGCTGCAGGATAAAAGCGGCAACCAGCAAAAGAAGAGTAACTAATCCGTTATGGCAACCTTAACTGCGAAGAATCTCGCTAAAGCGTATAAAGGCCGCCGCGTGGTGGAAGATGTCAGTCTCACCGTTAACTCGGGCGAGATTGTCGGCTTGCTCGGCCCGAACGGCGCCGGTAAAACGACCACCTTCTACATGGTGGTCGGGATTGTGCCCCGCGACGCAGGCAATATCATCATCGATGACGAAGACATCAGCCTGCTGCCGCTGCACGCGCGCGCGCGACGGGGCATCGGCTACCTGCCGCAGGAAGCGTCGATTTTCCGTCGCCTCAGCGTCTATGACAACCTGATGGCGGTCCTGCAGATCCGTGACGATCTAACCAGCGAACAACGGGAAGATCGCGCTAAAGAGCTGATGGAAGAGTTTCATATTGAGCACCTGCGCGACAGCCTCGGTCAGGCGCTCTCCGGTGGTGAACGCCGCCGCGTCGAAATCGCCCGCGCGCTGGCGGCGAATCCGAAATTTATTCTTCTGGATGAACCCTTTGCCGGCGTGGATCCGATCTCCGTTATCGATATTAAACGCATCATTGAGCACCTGCGCGACAGCGGTCTCGGCGTTCTGATTACCGACCATAACGTCCGTGAGACCCTCGCGGTCTGCGAACGCGCGTATATTGTCAGTCAGGGACACCTTATCGCTCATGGTACACCGCAGCAGATCCTCGAAGATGAGCAGGTTAAGCGCGTGTATCTTGGGGAAGACTTCAGACTCTGATAGGGTAGAGGTTACAGACGTTTTAGCCGGAGATATTTACCCTGAACATGAAGCAAGGTTTGCAATTAAGGCTTAGCCAACAGCTTGCCATGACGCCGCAGCTGCAGCAGGCGATTCGTTTGCTGCAGTTGTCCACGTTAGAACTCCAGCAAGAGCTCCAGCAAGCGCTGGAAAGTAACCCGTTGCTTGAGCAAACCGATCTTCACGACGAGGTAGAGGCAAAAGAGGTGGAGGACCGCGAGTCCCTCGATACCGTCGATGCGCTTGAGCAAAAAGAGATGCCCGACGAACTGCCTCTCGATGCCAGCTGGGATGAAATCTATACCGCTGGCACGCCGTCGGGTAACGGCGTCGACTATCAGGACGACGAGCTTCCCGTCTATCAAGGCGAGACCACCCAGACGCTGCAGGACTATCTGATGTGGCAGGTTGAGCTGACGCCTTTCACCGACACCGACCGCGCTATTGCCACCTCTATCGTCGACGCCGTCGACGATACGGGCTACCTCACGATTCAGATTGAAGATATTGTCGACAGCATCGGCGATGACGAGATCGGCCTGGAGGAGGTGGAAGCGGTCCTCAAGCGAATCCAGCGTTTTGATCCGGTTGGCGTCGCAGCGAAAGATCTGCGCGACTGCCTGCTGATCCAGCTGTCGCAATTTGCTAAAGAGACGCCGTGGCTGGAAGAGGCGCGGCTGATTATCAGCGACCATCTTGATCTGCTGGCCAACCATGATTTCCGCACTCTAATGCGAGTCACCCGCCTGAAAGAAGAGGTGCTTAAAGAGGCGGTCAACCTGATCCAGTCCCTGGATCCTCGCCCTGGCCAGTCCATTCAGACCAGCGAACCGGAATATGTCATCCCGGATGTGCTGGTGCGCAAGGTGAGCGGCCGCTGGACCGTCGAGCTCAACGCCGACAGCATTCCACGGTTGAAAATAAATCAGCAGTATGCGGCAATGGGCAACAGCGCCCGCAATGACGCCGACGGCCAGTTCATTCGCAGCAATCTGCAGGAAGCCCGCTGGCTGATTAAAAGTCTGGAAAGCCGCAACGATACCCTGCTGCGCGTCAGCCGCTGCATCGTAGAGCAGCAGCAGGCTTTTTTCGAACAGGGTGAAGAGTATATGAAGCCGATGGTGCTGGCCGATATCGCCCAGGCCGTCGAGATGCATGAATCGACGATTTCCCGTGTCACCACGCAAAAATATCTGCACAGTCCGCGCGGTATTTTTGAACTGAAGTATTTCTTCTCCAGCCATGTGAATACCGAAGGCGGAGGCGAAGCCTCGTCGACGGCGATTCGCGCGCTGGTGAAGAAGCTCATCGCCGCGGAAAACCCCGCGAAGCCGTTGAGCGACAGTAAGCTCACCTCCATGCTGTCCGAGCAGGGTATTATGGTGGCGCGCCGCACTGTCGCGAAGTACAGAGAGTCTTTATCCATCCCGCCGTCAAACCAGCGTAAACAACTGGTCTGACATAACCGATAAGGAAGACACTATGCAGCTCAACATTACAGGACACAACGTCGAAATTACGCCTGCGATGCGCGAATTCGTTACGGCGAAGTTCAGCAAGCTGGAGCAATTTTTCGACCGGATCAATCAGGTCTATATTGTGTTAAAAGTAGAGAAAGTGACGCAAATTGCGGACGCGAATCTGCATGTCAACGGTGGCGAAATCCATGCCAGTGCGGAAGGGCAGGATATGTATGCGGCTGTCGATGGTCTTATCGACAAGCTGGCAAGACAGTTAACGAAGCACAAAGATAAACTAAAACAACACTAATTGTCCGGGCCCCCTTGCGCCCGCCGCTGGATATCATCGGCGACGGGCGCGGGGGCGCTCAGGTGAAATTATGATGAACAACGATTCGGCTCTACAACTGAGCAACGTCCTGAACCAGGAATGTACCCGTAGCCAGGTGCACTGCCAGAGCAAGAAGCGTGCTCTGGAAATCATCAGCGAACTGGCCGCCAAACAGTTAAGTTTGCCGCCGCAGGTGGTGTTCGAAGCGATCCTCACCCGCGAGAAAATGGGCAGTACCGGGATCGGCAATGGTATTGCCATTCCCCACGGAAAACTGGAAGAGGATACGCTGCGTGCTGTCGGCGTTTTTGTCCAGCTGGAAACCCCCATCGCCTTCGACGCGATCGACAATCAGCCTGTCGACCTGCTGTTCGCGCTGCTGGTGCCGGCCGACCAGACAAAAACTCACCTGCATACGCTCTCCCTGGTGGCCAAACGGCTGGCGGACAAAGCGATTTGTCGTCGCCTGCGCGCGGCGCAGAGCGATGAAGAGTTGTATGAGATCATCACCGAAGCAGGAAGCAGCGATGACGCATAACGGCAGTCGCACCTTATCCTTTATCGTACTGAGGAGAAACGGTACATGGTACTGATGATCGTCAGCGGCCGCTCGGGCTCGGGGAAATCCGTCGCTCTGCGAGCGCTGGAAGATATGGGCTTTTACTGCGTGGATAACCTGCCGGTCGTGCTGCTGCCCGACCTGGCGCGGTCGCTGGCTGACCGCAATATCTCCGCGGCCGTCAGCATCGACGTGCGTAACATGCCGGAATCCCCGGAGATCTTCGAGCAGGCGATGCAGAATCTGCCGGAATGTTTTTCTCCGCAGCTGCTGTTCCTTGATGCCGACCGCAATACCCTGATCCGCCGGTACAGCGACACCCGTCGTCTGCACCCGCTGTCGAGCAAGAATCTGTCGCTGGAAAGCGCCATCGACGAAGAGAGCGATCTGCTGGAGCCCCTGCGCTCCCGCGCCGATCTGATCGTCGATACGTCGGAAATGTCGGTGCATGAGCTGGCGGAAATGCTGCGTACCCGACTGCTGGGTAAACGCGAGCGTGAACTGACGATGGTCTTCGAATCCTTCGGCTTCAAGCACGGTATTCCGATCGATGCCGATTACGTCTTTGACGTGCGCTTTCTGCCCAACCCGCACTGGGATCCGAAACTGCGTCCAATGACCGGTCTGGATAAACCAGTGGCCGCCTTCCTCGATCGGCACACTGAAGTGCACAACTTTATTTATCAGACCCGAAGCTATCTTGAGCTATGGTTACCGATGCTGGAGACCAACAATCGCAGCTATCTGACGGTGGCCATTGGCTGTACCGGCGGTAAACATCGTTCGGTTTATATTGCTGAACAACTGGCTGACTACTTCCGCTCGCGCGGCAAGAACGTGCAGTCTCGTCATCGGACGCTGGAAAAACGTAAATCATGACCGTAAAGCAGACCGTTGAAATCACCAATAAGCTGGGCATGCACGCCCGCCCGGCGATGAAGCTGTTCGAACTGATGCAGAATTTCGATGCCGAAGTACTGCTGCGCAACGATGAAGGCACGGAGGCGGAAGCCAACAGCGTGATTGCCCTGCTGATGCTGGACTCGGCGAAAGGGCGACAGATAGAGGTGGAGGCCAGCGGTCCGCAGGAAGTTGAAGCCCTCGCCGCGGTGATTGCCCTGTTTAACGCTGGCTTTGACGAAGACTAAACGTGACGCTTCCCGGCGACGGACGACTGGCGACTGTACCAGCCCCGGCGCCGGAGTAACCCGCTAATAGAGCTTATGCTCGCGCATGAACCCTTCCCCGCCCAGCTGTCGCATCTGGCGTAAGATCCAGGCCTGACGACTGCGCATATAGCCTGACGGCGCATCGGCGCGATAGCGGATCGGGTTCGGCAGCACCGCGGCCAGCAGAGCCGCTTCCCCCGGCGTCAGCTGACTGGCGGGTTTATGAAAATAGCGCTGGGCGGCCGCTTCCACACCAAATATCCCATCGCCGAACTCGGCAATATTCAGGTAGACGGTCAGGATCCGCTTTTTACTCCACACGGTTTCGATCCCGACAGTCAGCCCGGCTTCCAGCCCCTTACGCAGCCAGCTGCGGCCATCCCATAAAAACAGGTTTTTCGCCGTCTGCTGCGACAGCGTTGACGCGCCGCGGATGCGGGTCTCGTGACGTTCATTGTGCGCCAGCGCTTTCTCAATCGCCGACACGTCGAACCCCCAGTGTTCCGGGAACTTCTGATCTTCGGCGGCAATCACCGCCAGCCCCATCCATGGGGAGATCTTATCCATGGCAACCCAGTCGGAATGCGCCAGATAATGGAAATCACCGGACAGCCAGGCGCTCACCTGCCGCTCAAGCATCACCGCCGAAAACGGCACCGGCAGCACGCTAAACAGCGCGATCCCCCCGCCCCAGAAAACGGCGGCGATCAGCAGCAGACGCAATGCCAGACGTTTTAGCAGCGCAAGGGGCGCAACGCGGAGCCTCATGCGCTCAGCGCCAGCACGCGGGCCACCAGCTTCTCAATTCCGGTGGCGGCTTGCGCAATGTCCTCCGCCAGCATATACGCCGGAGTGGTGACCACTTTGTTGTCTTCATCCACCACGATGTCGTCGACCGGGCAAGGCACGTGCTCTGCCCCCATCTCTTCCACCACATCGGCGGTATCAAGATCGGTCCCAATGGTTATCCGCAGCGGAAACGCAAAGATCTTCGGTAGCATCGCCGGGGCAATGCACATAAAGCCCAGCGGCTTGCCGGTCTGATGCATCGCCAGCGCCAGGGCCCGCAGATCGGGATCCACCTGGCATTCGCTGCCCTCGGCGGCGAAGCTGCTTAGATTTTTCGCCGCGCCGAAGCCGCCAGGGACGATCAGCGCGTCCAGCGTCTCCGCACGCGCCTGCACCAGCGGCAGGATGTCGCCGCGGGCGATACGCGCTGCTTCCACCAGCACATTGCGCTGCTCTGGCATCGCCTCCCCGGTCAGATGGTTGATGACATCGCGCTGCGGTTTATCGGGCGCAAAGCACACTGCCTGCGCGCCGTTGCGCGCGATCGCCAGCAGGGTAATCACCGCCTCATGGATTTCACTGCCGTCGTACACGCCGCAGCCGCCCAGTACCACACCAATTTTTTTCATCGCTTTCGCTCCTCCATGCAACTCGCTGAAACCAGTCAAAAATGTCGATTAACTCGCTATGCTTCACATATTTTACTGATTCATGTAACAAATTAGTTAAGCTTTGCTATCTTAATGAGCGAGCAATCCACTTCTTCGGTTGCGCCACGTAACAACATCACTCAAACAACACTGGCTCAACCACCAGTTCCCTGGTGTTGGCGCAGTATTCGCGCACCCCGGTCTGTCCGGGGTCATTTTTTGCTGGCTTTCGCCACCCACGCCTTCAGTACCGCTACATCGTTTTGCCACTCGGATTTCATCTCTTCAACCCATTCAGCGACATTATCAGACCAGGCAGGCAGATCCGGAGTCTGGATCTGCTGGCCCAGCTGCTGGATGTGGCGCAGTCCGATAGAACCGGCCGCCCCTTTGATCTTATGCCCCTCTTCGACAATCCCTTTTTGGTCGCGGGCGGTCAGATTAGACTCCAGAACGGACATGTAGCCCGGCATCATCTTCTCAAACACCGCGAGACCATCGTTGATAAGCTTCGGTCCCACCAGCTCGATATATTGCTCCAGCATATCGGTATCCAGCACCGCGTCGGCTTTATGCAGATCGGCCGCCGGCGCTTCCTGCGCTTCCTCATCCGGTGCATCCCAGAATTTCTTGATCATGGCCGTCAGCGCTGGCACCGATAGCGGCTTACTCAACACATCGTCCATTCCGGCGTCGAGATACTCTTTCTTATTCTTCAGCACGTTGGCGGTCAGGGCGACCAGCGGCGGTAGCTCGTCAGCGGCAAAGCGCTGTTTCAGTTCCCGGGAAATATCCAGTCCGGTCATGTCCGGTAACTGAATATCCAACAGCACAAGGTCATATTCGCCTGGCTCAAACATCTCCAGCGCGGCTTTCCCGGTCATCGCCACATCAACGCTGTTACCCAGTTTTTCCAGCACTGAACGGGCCACAATAACGTTGAGCTCAATGTCCTCAACCAGCAGCACGTTGAGCGCCGGTAATGGCATGTCGTCTTCCGCCAGCGTATCTTCCACTTCTTCCGCAATGGCAGGCGCATGGACGGTAAGCGTAAAGGTCGCCCCTTTACCCGGCTGGCTGGTAACGCTGATATCACCGCCCATATTACGCGCCAGGCGACGCGAGACGGCGAGACCAATCCCGGTTCCGGTGGCCGGTTTGCCGCCGTGGCTGTCTTTGACCTGGTAATACATGGCGAAAATTTTGTCCTGTTCCGCTTCAGGAATACCAATTCCGGAGTCTTCCACTTCGAAGTGCAGGATATCGCCTTCGTCATAGCGCACGCGGACGTTCACCCCTCCGCCCTGCGGGGTAAACTTCACGGCGTTACTGATAAGATTCCACAGGATCTGCCGCAGGCGGGTCCCATCCGTGATTACCTTATGCGGCAGCGGCAGGCTCGGCTCCAGCACAAAGCGCAGCCCCTTTTGCTGTGCCTGCAGGCCGGATAGGTTTTCAAGGTCGGCAAGGAAGCTGGTGAAGTCCACCGGCTGGTTATCGAGCTGCACCTTGCGGCGCTCCATTTTGTCCATGTCGATAATATCATTGAAGATATTCCCCAGCGTCACCGCCGATACATGGATAGTTTTCAGGTATTTTTCCTGTTCGCTGGTCAGTTCGGTATCCAGCAAAATTCGGCTCAGCCCGACGATCCCGTTTAGCGGGGTACGCAGCTCATGACTGATGGTGGAAATAAAGGTGGTTTTATCCCGGCTGGCGCGCTCAAGAGCGTCCTGATAGCGTTTACGTTCGGTGATATCGCGGCCGAAGCCCATCAGGCCGCGACGCTTACCGACGCGATCGTAGTAGGGGACCTTGCGGATTTCAAAGCACGCTTTGCGGCCATCGGGATAGTCCAGCCACTGCTCATAGGTCAGCGATACATTATGGCGGAACACCTTCTCATCGGTCTCCAGTACCTTTTCCGCCGCCTCTTCGCTATAGACGTCCTGCGGTTTGAGGTGGATCAGCTGTTTCTCGCTTTTGCCAGTCAGCAGCTCCATCGCCCGGTTACAGCCTGAAAACTCCTTATCCTCATTGCGATAGAAGACCAGGTCCGGGGAAGCATCAAGGAAAGAGCGCAGAAAGGAGGATTGCTGTTCGAGCTGGATCTGCGTCTCTTCACGCTCTTTCATCTCAATCTTCAACTGCTCGAGGGTGGTCTCGCGCTCGGCTTCCGCTTTTTCACGTTCGCCAATCTCCTGATTCAACTGCGCGATGTTATCTTTCAGTTGGACGTTCAGCTTTAGATCGCGCTCACGCATCTCCTCCAGCTTGTCCACTAGCCGCGAAAGACGCTGACGGGACTCTTCGAGCTGCTCCACCACCACCGAGAGAAAGTAGACCGCCCAAGGCGTGATCAGCAGGCCAAAGAAGATAGAGCGGATAACGTCGATACTTTCAACCTGGCCATGCAGCACCATGGTAACCGCCATCTGTACCACGATGGCCAGCACCACCAGCGCAAGAGCCAACAGCATCGAAAAGCGGACCAGACCCAGCTTCATCATCAGGTCGACATAATACTGCGCCAGCATACGAATTTGCTTCATAGGGGATTCCTTCACGACAACTCCGCACAATAATACTCAATTCTGAGCAATGCGCTGTAAGTTGTGCAAAAAATGCGGGCAGGAGTCGATACGGCGGCCGGCCGCTGAGGCGAACCAGCCGCAAAAGAGGGGGATCAGGAGAGGGATTAACGCTTGCTTAACGCCTCCCAGAGTCCTTTCAGGTAGGTCACGCCGAGGGCGCGGTCGAACAAGCCATAGCCCGGCCGTCCGGTCTCTCCCCAGATAAAGCGACCATGATCCGGGCGAATATAGCCGTCGAATCCGTTGTCATACAGCGCTTGCATCACTTTGTACATATCCAGGGAGCCGTACTCTGACGGATGGGCGCACTCGTAAAAGTCTTTATCCTGCATCAGCTTTATATTGCGGACGTGGGCAAAATGAATTCGCTTACGCCGCGTAAATTCTGCCAGGATGGCGTACACGTCATTATCAGGATCTTCGGCAATCGAGCCGGTGCAGAGCGTAATGCCGTTGGCGGGTGAATCGACGGCCCGGCAGATCCAGTCCAGATCGTCGCGGTTTTTGACCACCCGCGGCAGGCCAAAAATGGAGTACGGCGGGTCGTCCGGGTGGATCGCCATTTTCACCCCAACCTCTTCGCAAACCGGGATCACCGCCTGCAGAAAATAAACCAGGTTCTCCCGCAGCTTCTGATCATCCACCGCGCTATATTTGGCAAACAGGGTCTGCACCTCCGCCAGCCGTTCCGGCTCCCAGCCCGGCAAGGCGAAGCCGTTTGAATTCTCAAGCACCTCCTTCACCACGTCTTCCAGCCGCTTATCGATATCTTTCTTCTCAAACGCCATCGTCAGCGAGCCATCCGGCAGGACGTAGTTCATATCCGTCTTCATCCAGTCGAAAACCGGCATGAAGTTATAGCAGATGACTTTAACGCCAAAGCGGGCAAGGTTGCGGATGGTCTGCTGGTAGTTGGCAATATAGCGCTCACGGGTAGGTAGGCCGATTTTGATGTCGTCATGGATGTTGACGCTCTCGATCACCTCCATTTTCAGGCCTGCGGCATGGGCCTGATCGACCAGACGCTCAATTTTATCCACCGGCCATACTTCGCCCACCGCGACGTCGTAGAGCGCGCCGACCACCCCCTCAACGCCAGGCACCTGGCGAATATGTTCTAATGAAATCTTGTCTTCCTCTGGTCCAAACCAGCGCATTGTCATCTGCATTGTCTTCACCTGCTCAACTTAGTTTAATTTACCCTACTACCATACCAGTAATCATAGATGATTGAGCGTTGGCTGTCGTGATAGCGATCACATTCCTGCCGACCGGCTCGCCAGCGGTGAATGCGTCGGCGCATTCATAATTTTTTTCAATTTATTTCAATAGATTAATCATGCCATGGCTTTTTCTGCCGAGCTTTCTCAAATGTGATCCAGGCCTGATTATGATCTTTTGCATACTTGTATGGTAATAAAAGTAGCGTAATTTGTTCAGAAAAAAGACAATGGAAGGAATCAAAATGAGAAGCGTCGTCGTCAAAGAGCCAGGCCAACTGAACATTGAATCACGTCCGGTTCCAGTTCCGGGCGCCCATGAAGTACGGGTGAAAATTGCTTTTGCCGGGATCTGTGGTTCCGATGTACACATCTATCACGGCCACAACCCTTTCGCGAAATATCCCCGCGTCATCGGCCATGAATTCTATGGCATCATCGACGCCGTCGGCGAGCAGGTATCTCCGGCACGCATCGGCGAGCGTGTCGCGGTGGACCCCGTTGTCAGCTGCGGCCATTGTTATCCTTGCTCGGTAGGAAGGCCGAATGTCTGTACGCAGCTCCAGGTCATAGGAGTTCACCGCGACGGGGGATTTAGCGACTATGCCTGCGTGCCGGCGAAAAATGCCTGGCGCATCCCCGAGGCTATCAGCGACCGTCAGGCAACGATGGTTGAGCCTTTTACCATCGCGGCAAATATTACCGCCCAGCTGCAGCCCACGGCGCAAGATATTGCCCTGGTTTACGGCGCTGGCCCGATGGGGCTGACAATCATTCAGGCGCTAAAGGGGGTATATGGCGTTAAGCAGGTTATCGTCGTGGATCGCATTGCCGAACGTCTGCAGATGGCCCGGGAAAACGGCGCCGATCTGACGCTCGATAACACTGACCAGCCGCTCGCGGAACAGCTGGCGCAGCGGCAGCTTGCACCCACGCTGGTCATTGATGCCGCCTGCCACCCGGCGATCCTGCAGGAAGCCATTCTCCTCGCCTCCCCCGCCGCCCGCATCGGTATACTCGGTTTCTCCGGCGAGGCCTCGACCCTCACTCAGCAAAGCATCACCAGTAAAGAAATTTCTATTTTCTCCTCCCGGCTGAACAGCGGGCGTTTTCCGCTGGTCATCGACTGGATGGAGAAAGGCCTTATTCGTCCGGAGGCGTTAATCACCCATTGTATGCCGCTGGAGCAGGTGAAAGAGGCCATGGAGATTTTTGCTAACGACCGTAAGACCTGCTGCAAAGTGCTGCTGCAGCTGGGTTAAACCGGCGTCGTATAGAATAACGGCCGACGGATATCTGCGTATCCGCCGCGCCTGATATAAATAATATAATGAGCATGGTGTTATCATGGGAAAAAATATCCGCTGGATTATCGTCCTGTTATTATTTTTAGTATATATGATAAATTATCTGGACCGGGTGGCATTATCCATTACGGTCCCGATGATTGAAAAGGACCTTGCACTTAACGCTGAACAATTCGGCATTATTTTCGGCAGTTTTTTCTTCGGCTACGCGGTATTTAATTTTATTGGCGGTTTGGCCGTGGATAAGTTTGGCGCAACGCTGGTAATGGGCCTGGCGGTCGGTCTGTGGTCGCTGTTTTGCGGCTTAACCGCGGTAGCCACCGGCTTTTATTCCATGCTAGTGCTGCGGGTGCTTTTCGGGATGGCGGAAGGCCCTATCTGCGCATCGGCGAACAAGATGATCAACGGCTGGTTTCCTAAAAAGCAAGCGGCTACCGCCGTCGGCTTTCTCAGCGCAGGCTCTCCGCTGGGCGGCGCGGTCGCCGGCCCCATCGTCGGTTACCTGGCCCTGGCATTCGGCTGGCGCCCGGCTTTTATGATTATTTTCGCTATCGGTATTGTATGGATGATAGCGTGGTTTTTCATTGCCGCTAATTCGCCCGAAAAGCACAAAAAAGTCAGCCAGGAAGAACTTAAGCTGATTAATAAAATGAAAGAAGAAGAAGTCGCGCTGGAAACAATAGAAAATCAAACAGCTCACTCGCTGGGTTATTATTTGAAACAGCCAATTATTCTGGTAACGGCCTTTGCCTTCTTCTGCTACAACTATATTCTGTTTTTCTTTCTCAGCTGGTTCCCGTCCTATCTGGTACAACAGCACCATCTGGATATTAAACAGATGAGCCTTACCACTATGATCCCATGGATAGTCGGCTTTGTCGGTCTGGCGCTTGGGGGCTATATTTCCGATAAAATTTTTAAACTCACCGGGCGCCTGCTGCTGTCGCGCAAAATTGTGCTGGTGGTATGCCTGCTGATGGCCGCTATCTGCGTGGGACTGGCGGGTACCGTCAGCAGCGTCGTGCCTGCCGTTCTGCTGATGTCGGTCTCCATCTTTTTCCTCTATGTAACCGGGGCGATCTACTGGGCGATTATCCAGGACGTGGTGCATAAATCCCGCGTCGGCGGCGCCAGCGGCTTTATCCATCTTATCGGCAGCGTCTCCGGCATCGTGGGGCCGATTGTTACCGGCTATATCGTGCAGTCTACTGGTAAATTTGACAGCGCTTTCGTTCTCGCCGGCACTATCGCCGCGCTTGGCGCCCTGCTGGTGCTGTTCGTGATCAAAACTCCGCGTGTGACGATGAAAGCCAGCCAGGCATAAATGGCAGGAGCGCGATGTCCGGCATTGTTCCGGACATCACGCTCGTACTTCTCACTCAGCCTGGGGAGCAACCCAGCTACGGCCCAGCGCCGAGCCCTGAGCGCCCTGCTGATTCAGATAACGATCCAGTTCAACCATGCCGGTCCAGCGATTTTCACACCACAGCGGCGCCAACAGCGTGGGCCGACGGGCGCTGGCGGAAATACGGTGGTAGATCACCTCCGGCGGCGTATGGCGGATCATCTCTCCAGCGGTGACAGTATACGCCTCCAGCTCAATGCCATCGAGACGCCCGGCCTGCCACGCTTTGGCCATAATGCTGCCTTTCACAATATGCAGTGGATGCAATTTGATCCCATCCACGCCGGTCGCCACTACCTGCTCCAGCGTCTGCAGACAATGCCCCTGGCTCTCTCCTGGCAGACCGACGATCAGATGCGCACAGACTTTCAGCCCCCGCTCTCGCGCCAGGCGCGCGGTACGCTGATAACAGGCGAAATCGTGTCCACGGTTAATGCGATGCAGGGTCTTGTCATGAGCAGTTTGCAGCCCCAGCTCCAGCCATACCTCATACCCTTGCTGATGGTATTCACTCAGCAGGTCAAGGACCGCCTGCGGAACGCAGTCCGGGCGGGTGCCGACGCACAGGCCAACGATATTTGCGGCACTGACGGCCTGACGATACATTGAACGGAGCACCTGCACTTCAGCGAAGGTGCTGGTGTAGGCCTGAAAATAGGCCAGATAGCGCTTCGCCCGGTTGACGAGCTGCGCCTGATGAGCGAGCTGTTCGGCGATAGAGCGATGCTGCTGCGCCTCATCGGCAAACGATGCCACGTTACAGAAAGTGCAACCGCCGCGGCCCAGCGTGCCGTCGCGGTTTGGGCAGCTAAAACCGCCGTGCAGCGTTAGCTTATGGACCTTTTCGCCATAGCGACGCATAAGATCCCCACCAAACATATTGACTAATTTCTGTAACTGCATAATCTGATAGACCGCCCTCAACAAAGGGGGCCAAGCCTGCCACTTTTCGTCACCGACGGCGATGACCTGGATCAATCGTCAGCGCGGCGACCAACCCTATTGCATAAACAATCAAGATTACTGCAATTTCATTCAACCACCAGGTGATGAGTTTTCCTTATATTTTATCTTCGCATTGCCCTAATCTGCTTTCTGGTAAAAAACGGTATTAATGTCCAGTAGTTAAAAATATTGCAGTCAAATATGCTAATAATGAAATATATTTCAGCGCATATTGGTAATGCAAAGCCGCGTGCACAGTGAGACAGATCACACTAGCCGCACCACCAGCAGGCGTATTCAAAGCATAAAAATTGCCATTATTTTCTTTAATAACAATTAGTTAACTTGTGTATAGCACATTTTTGTATTAATAAGATTGCCATTTGACGTAAGTGTGGATTCCCGATAAGTTGGGAATCCGCTGGAAGCTTTCTGGATGAGCACTCTGCTCATCATATTTATGCAGTAATTGAGATTCCCTCTTAACAGCAAGTCCTCAAACTTGTGTACCGATGCGAAAAGGATTTAAAGAGGGCGAATGCGAGGTGTAAACCCCGTCGCCATGCTCTTTCTGTGCCTGTGCGCAATCGGTATCGGAGGGTGTCCGTAGAGCCTGGGGAGGTTCACTGATATGTTGTACGACAAATCCCTTGAGAGGGATAACTGTGGTTTCGGCCTGATCGCCCACATAGAAGGCGAACCTAGCCACAAGGTAGTGCGAACCGCAATACACGCACTGGCCCGCATGCAGCACCGTGGCGCAATCCTTGCCGATGGTAAAACCGGCGACGGTTGCGGTCTGCTGCTGCAAAAACCCGATCGTTTCTTCCGCATCGTTGCCGAAGAGCGCGGCTGGCGTTTAGCCAAAAACTACGCCGTTGGGATGCTGTTCCTGAATAAAGATCCTGAGCTGGCTAAAGCGGCGCGCCGCATCGTTGAAGAAGAACTTCAGCTTGAGACCCTGTCGATTGTCGGCTGGCGCGATGTGCCGACCAACGAAGGCGTGCTCGGTGAAATCGCCCTCTCCTCGCTGCCCCGTATTGAGCAAATCTTTGTCAACGCCCCGGCTGGCTGGCGCCCGCGCGATATGGAGCGCCGTCTGTTTATTGCGCGTCGTCGCATTGAAAAACGCCTGCAGGAAGACAAGGATTTCTACGTTTGTAGCTTGTCCAATCTGGTCAACATCTATAAAGGTCTGTGTATGCCGGCGGATTTGCCGCGCTTCTACCTGGACCTCGCGGACCTGCGCCTGGAGTCGGCTATCTGCCTGTTCCACCAGCGCTTCTCCACCAACACCGTACCACGCTGGCCGTTGGCGCAGCCGTTCCGCTACCTGGCGCACAACGGTGAAATTAACACCATTACCGGCAACCGCCAGTGGGCCCGCGCCCGTACCTATAAGTTCCAGACCCCGCTGATCCCTGACCTGCACGACGCCGCGCCGTTCGTTAACGAAACCGGCTCCGACTCCAGTTCTATGGACAACATGCTGGAGCTGCTGCTGGCCGGCGGGATGGACATCGTGCGCGCCATGCGTCTGCTGGTGCCGCCAGCCTGGCAGAACAACCCGGATATGGATCCGGAGCTGCGTTCATTCTTCGACTTTAACTCCATGCATATGGAGCCGTGGGACGGCCCGGCGGGCATCGTCATGTCCGATGGCCGCTACGCGGCCTGTAACCTCGACCGTAACGGTCTGCGCCCGGCGCGCTACGTCATTACCAAAGATAAGCTCATCACCTGCGCCTCCGAAGTCGGCATCTGGGATTACCAGCCTGACGAAGTGGTCGAGAAAGGCCGCGTGGGCCCGGGCGAGCTGATGGTTATCGATACCCGTGCCGGACGCATTCTGCACTCAGCGGAAACCGATGACGATCTGAAGAGCCGCCACCCGTATAAAGAGTGGATGGAGAAAAACGTTCGTCGCCTGGTGCCGTTCGAAGATCTGCCGGACGAAGAGGTTGGCAGTCGCCAGCTGGATGACGACACGCTCGCCAGCTACCAGAAACAGTTTAACTACAGCGCGGAAGAGCTGGACTCCGTCCTGCGCGTGCTCGGCGAAAATGGCCAGGAAGCAGTCGGTTCGATGGGCGATGACACGCCTTTCGCCGTGCTCTCCAGCCAGCCGCGCATTATCTACGATTACTTCCGTCAGCAGTTCGCCCAGGTGACTAACCCGCCGATCGACCCGCTGCGCGAAGCGCACGTCATGTCGCTGGCTACCAGCATCGGCCGCGAAATGAACGTCTTCTGCGAAGCGGAAGGCCAGGCGCATCGTCTGAGCTTCAAATCGCCGATCCTGCTGTACTCCGATTTTAAACAGCTGACGACGATGGAAGAAGAGCACTATCGCGCCGACGTCCTCGATATCACGTTCAACCCGGCAGAGGCCTCCCTCAGCGAGACGGTGAAAGCGCTGTGCGATAAAGCGGAGCAAATGGTGCGCGACGGCACCGTGCTGCTGGTGCTCTCTGACCGCAACATCGCCAAAGACCGTCTGCCGGTACCGGCGCCGATGGCCGTTGGCGCGATCCAGACCCGTCTGGTCGATAAAAGCCTGCGCTGCGATGCCAACATCATCGTTGAAACCGCCAGCGCCCGCGATCCGCACCACTTCGCCGTGCTGCTCGGCTTTGGGGCGACGGCTATCTATCCATACCTCGCCTACGAAACGCTGGCGAAGCTGGTCGACAGCAAAGCCATCGATAAACCGTACCGTGCGGTGATGCTGAACTATCGCAACGGTATCAACAAAGGTCTGTATAAGATCATGTCCAAAATGGGGATCTCGACCATCGCCTCCTACCGCTGCTCGAAGCTGTTCGAAGCGGTCGGTCTGCATCGCGATGTCTCCGATCTCTGCTTCCAGGGCGTGGTCAGCCGCATCGGCGGCGCCAGCTTCGACGACTTCCAGCAGGATCTGCTGAATCTGTCGAAACGCGCCTGGCTGGCGCGTAAGCCGCTGGCCCAGGGCGGTTTGCTGAAATATGTGCACGGCGGCGAATATCATGCCTACAACCCGGACGTGGTGCGCACCCTGCAGCAGGCCGTGCAGAGCGGCGAATACAGCGATTATCAACAATACGCGAAATTGGTTAACGAACGTCCAGCGGCCACGCTGCGCGACCTGCTGGCGCTCAACCCAGGCGAAGACGCTATCAGCATCGACGAAGTAGAGCCGGCGAAGGAGCTGTTTAAACGCTTCGATACCGCGGCGATGTCGATCGGCGCCCTGAGCCCGGAAGCGCACGAGTCGCTGGCGGAAGCGATGAACAGCATCGGCGGCTTCTCCAACTCCGGTGAAGGCGGTGAAGACCCGGCGCGCTACGGCACTAATAAAGTGTCGCGCATCAAGCAGGTCGCGTCCGGCCGCTTCGGCGTCACGCCAGCCTACCTGGTCAATGCCGACGTCATCCAGATCAAAGTCGCCCAGGGGGCGAAACCGGGTGAAGGTGGCCAGCTGCCGGGTGATAAAGTCACCCCGTACATCGCTAAACTGCGCTATTCGGTACCGGGCGTCACGCTGATTTCCCCGCCGCCGCACCACGATATCTACTCTATCGAGGATCTGGCGCAGCTGATTTTCGACCTCAAGCAGGTCAATCCGAAAGCGATGATTTCGGTCAAACTGGTTTCTGAGCCGGGCGTTGGCACCATCGCCACCGGCGTGGCCAAAGCCTATGCCGACCTGATCACCATCGCCGGCTACGACGGCGGCACCGGGGCGAGCCCGCTCTCTTCGGTGAAATATGCCGGCTGTCCGTGGGAGCTCGGCCTGGTGGAAACCCAGCAGGCGCTGGTCGCTAACGGTCTACGTCATAAGATCCGTCTGCAGGTGGATGGCGGCCTGAAAACCGGTCTCGATATCATCAAAGCGGCGATCCTCGGCGCGGAGAGCTTCGGTTTCGGTACCGGCCCGATGGTCGCGCTGGGCTGTAAATACCTGCGTATTTGCCACCTGAACAACTGCGCTACCGGCGTGGCGACCCAGGATGACAAACTGCGTAAGAATCACTATCACGGTCTGCCGTTCAAAGTGACCAACTACTTTGAATTTATCGCCCGTGAGACCCGCGAGCTGATGGCCCAGCTGGGCGTCAAGCGTCTGGTGGATCTGATTGGCCGCACCGATCTGCTCAAAGAGCTGGATGGGTTCACCGCCAAGCAGCAGAAACTGGATCTGGGTAAACTGCTGGAGACCGCAGAGCCGCATCCGGGCAAAGCGCTGTACTGCACCGAGAACAACCCACCGTTCGATAACGGCGTGCTCAACGCCCAGCTGCTGCAGCAGGCGAAACCGTACGTGGATGAAAAGCAGAGCAAGACGTTCTGGTTTGATATCCGTAACACCGACCGCTCCGTGGGGGCCTCGCTGTCCGGGTATATCGCCCAGACCCATGGCGACCAGGGACTGGCGGGCGACCCGATCGTCGCTCACTTTAGCGGCACCGCGGGCCAGAGCTTCGGCGTGTGGAACGCCGGCGGCGTGGAACTGCATCTGACTGGCGACGCCAACGACTACGTCGGGAAAGGCATGGCGGGCGGTCTGCTGGCCATTCGTCCGCCGGTGGGCTCTGCGTTCCGCAGCCATGAAGCCAGTATTATCGGCAACACCTGCCTGTACGGCGCGACCGGTGGTCGTCTGTACGCCGCAGGCCGCGCGGGCGAGCGTTTCGCCGTGCGTAACTCCGGCGCCATCACCGTGGTGGAAGGCATCGGCGACAACGGCTGCGAATATATGACCGGCGGCATCGTCTGCGTGCTCGGAAAAACCGGCGTCAACTTTGGCGCAGGGATGACCGGCGGCTTTGCCTATGTCCTGGATGAAGATGGCGACTTCCGCAAACGCGTGAACCCGGAGCTGGTGGAAGTACTGGACGTTGATTCTCTGGCCATCCATGAAGAGCACCTGCGCGGTTTAATCACCGAGCACGTACAGCTTACCGGTTCGCAACGCGGCGAAGAGATCCTCGCCAACTGGCCGGCCTTCTCCGCGAAGTTTGCGCTGGTTAAACCAAAGTCCAGCGATGTTAAAGCACTGTTGGGTCACCGTAGTCGTTCCGCAGCTGAGCTGCGGGTGCAGGCGCAGTAAGGGGTTAAGATGAGTCAGAACGTTTATCAATTTATCGACCTGCAGCGCGTTGATCCGCCAAAGAAACCGCTGAAGATCCGTAAAATTGAGTTTGTGGAAATTTACGAGCCGTTTTCAGAAGGCCAGGCCAAGGCGCAGGCGGATCGCTGCCTCTCCTGTGGCAACCCGTACTGCGAATGGAAGTGCCCGGTGCATAACTACATCCCGAACTGGCTGAAGCTGGCCAACGAGGGGCGTATTTTTGAAGCGGCCGAGCTGTCGCATCAAACCAACACTCTGCCGGAAGTCTGCGGGCGCGTCTGCCCGCAGGACCGCCTGTGTGAAGGCTCCTGTACGCTGAACGATGAGTTCGGCGCGGTGACCATCGGCAACATCGAACGCTATATCAACGATAAGGCATTCGAGATGGGCTGGCGTCCGGATCTCTCCGACGTGAAGCCGACCGGTAAAACCGTCGCGATCATCGGCGCTGGCCCGGCGGGCCTCGCCTGCGCCGACGTGCTGACCCGTAACGGCGTCAAGGCGGTGGTATTTGACCGCCATCCGGAAATCGGCGGCCTGCTGACCTTCGGTATCCCAGCGTTCAAGCTGGAAAAAGAGGTGATGACCCGCCGCCGGGAGATCTTCACCGGCATGGGCATTGAGTTCAAACTCAATACCGAAGTGGGCCGCGACGTGCAGCTCGACGACCTGCTGAAGGAGTACGATGCGGTGTTCCTCGGCGTCGGGACCTATCAGTCGATGCGCGGTGGACTGGACAACGAAGACGCTCCGGGTGTTTACGACGCGCTGCCGTTCCTGATCGCTAACACTAAGCAGATCATGGGCTTTGGTGAAACCGCCGATGAGCCCTATGTCAGCATGGAAGGCAAACGCGTGGTGGTGCTCGGCGGTGGCGATACCGCGATGGACTGCGTACGCACCTCCGTCCGTCAGAATGCGGCGCACGTGATCTGCGCCTATCGCCGTGACGAAGACAACATGCCCGGCTCAAAACGCGAAGTGAAAAACGCGCGCGAAGAAGGCGTTGAGTTCCAGTTTAACGTCCAGCCGCTGGGCGTGGAAGTGAATGCCAACGGTAAGGTTTGCGGCGTGAAGATGGCGCGCACCGAAATGGGCCAGCCGGATGCGAAGGGCCGCCGCCGCGCGGAGATCGTCCCCGGCTCTGAGCACGTGGTGCCGGCTGACGCCGTAGTCATGGCGTTTGGCTTCCGTCCGCACAGCATGGAGTGGCTGGCGAAGCACAGCGTCGAACTGGACTCCCAGGGCCGTATTATCGCCCCGGAAGGCAGCGAAAACGCCTTCCAGACCAGCAACCCGAAAATCTTCGCCGGTGGCGATATCGTTCGCGGTTCCGATCTGGTGGTCACCGCGATTGCCGAAGGCCGTAAAGCGGCGGACGGGATCCTCAACTACCTTGAAGTCTGATTAGGTCCGAAGCCTCACGCATAAAAGCCCGATGGTTAACGTCATCGGGCTTTTTTATTGCTCATTCGCCGGGCAAACCGCCGCTTTCAGCGCCGTATTATACCAGCCGCAGATATGCTCCAGGCGGGTAATCGCCGAGCCGACGGTCACCGCCCACGCGCCGCAGCGCATCGCCTCCGCCGCCTGGGCAGGCGTGTTATAGCGCCCTTCGGCAATCACTCTGCAGCCCGCCGCGCTCAGGCATTGCACCAGCGCCAGATCCGGCTCATCCGGCGTCTCCTCTGCGGTATAGCCGGAGAGAGTCGTGCCGACAATCTCAGCCCCCAACTGCCAGCACTCGAGGGCATCGTCGAGAGATGAGCAATCGGCCATCGCCACTTTCCCCAGCTGATGAATTTCTGCTAATAGCGCCGACACTGACGCCGGACGCTGACGCTGGGTGCCGTCAATAGCAATAATATCCGCTCCGCCCTGCGCCAGCGCGTCGATATCTTCCAGCCACGGCGTAATACGCACCGGGCTATCGGGCAAATCGCGTTTGATCAACCCAATAACGGGCACCGTCACTAACGGACGAACGGCCTGCAGGTTGGCCTGGCCTTCGATGCGCAGCGCTACCGCTCCCGCCTGCTCAGCCGCCAGCGCCATTGCCGCGACGATAGCGGGATTATCCAGCGGACTGCCCGGCACCGGCTGGCAGGAGACAATTAATCCGCCATGATGACGGATACGCTGGTCCAGTTGTGCGAGTAAAGACATGTCTGCTCCCTAAAACTACCTGTGGCGATGACGATACCAGCCATGGGACGCCTCGTTTGTGGCAGAGTTAACAAAGCGGACAGACAAAAAAACAGGCCCCGCAGGGCCTGTCAGAGAAGGGATTTACTTCACCACGCGCAGCGCCGGGCGACCACCGCGCGGCGGCGGCGTGTCGTCAGGATCGTCGTCGTGATTATCCGGCTTATCGCCATCGATCACCGACATCACCGTTTCGCTTTCACTCTCCGGCGCGACGTCATCATCGTTGAGGCTGCTGACGTCTTCGTCATAGGCCGCTTCCGGTTCGAACATCGTACCAGCGCCGTTCTCACGGGCGTAGATGGCGAGTACCGCAGCCAGCGGGACAGACACGTTGCGTGGTACCCCGCCAAAGCGCGCGTTGAAGCGCACTTCGTCGTTCGCCAGCTCGAGATTGCCTACCGCACGCGGGGCAATATTGAGAACGATTTGCCCATCGCGCGCGTACTCCATCGGCACGAGCACGCCCGGCAGCGTCACATCCACCACCAGGTGCGGCGTCAGCTGGTTATCCAGCAGCCAGTCATAAAACGCCCGTAACAGATACGGGCGACGCGGCGTCAGCTGTGATACATCCATTATTTAGCCCCGACCGAGGCGCATTTCACGCTCGGCTTCAGTTAAAGAAGCGAGGAAGGAATCACGCTCAAATACGCGAGTCATATAGCCTTTGAGCTCTTTCGCACCAGCGCCAACCAGCTCCACACCAAGAACCGGCAGACGCCACAGCAGCGGCGCCAGGTAGCAGTCCACCAGGCTGAACTCATCGCTCAGGAAGTAAGGTTTCTGGGTGAAGACCGGCGCGATGGCCAGCAATTCTTCACGCAGCTGCTTACGCGCAGCATCAGCTTGCGCTGCGGTACCGCTCTGGATGGTGTTCATCAGCGAATACCAGTCCTTCTCGATACGTTGCATATACAGGCGGCTTTCACCACGCGCCACCGGATAAACCGGCATTAACGGCGGGTGCGGGAAACGCTCATCCAGATACTCCATAATGATGCGGGATTCCCACAGAGTGAGCTCACGATCCACCAGCGTCGGTACGCTTTGATTCGGGTTGAGGTCAATCAGATCCTGAGGCGGGTTATCCTTCTCCACGTGCTCTATCTCAAAACTGACACCCTTCTCGGCCAGCACAATGCGGACCTGATGGCTATAGATGTCAGTAGGACCAGAAAACAGCGTCATTACCGAACGTTTGTTGGCAGCGACAGCCATGAAAACCTCCAGGTATATTCAGAATTTTGTACTGCTGCCGGCCACTCATGACCAGCCAGATGTAAAAACCCCATTAGCGCGATGTCACCTTCGTTCACGAATAAAACAAAAAATGAACAATCACCAGCATTTGGGCAGAAAATTGGATGATAGTTTACCAGATTTTGAAGACGTTGTGGTGAGGGGATTCTGGAAATGCTGAAAAAGTGGCGAGAACCGGCGCTATGCTTGTGGATAACAGCCGTTTTATCCATAAAAAAACCCGCCGAAGCGGGTTTTTTCGCAAATTGTTCTGCGTGAGCAGAAAACAATTAACGTTTGGAGAACTGCGGACGACGACGTGCTTTACGCAGACCGACTTTCTTACGTTCAACCTGACGAGCGTCACGAGTAACGAAGCCAGCTTTACGCAGTTCAGAACGCAGGGATTCGTCGTACTCCATCAGAGCGCGGGTGATACCGTGACGGATCGCACCAGCCTGACCAGAGATACCACCACCTTTAACAGTGATGTACAGATCCAGTTTCTCAACCATGTCGACCAGTTCCAGCGGCTGACGAACTACCATGCGGGCAGTTTCACGACCGAAGTACTGTTCCAGAGAACGCTGGTTGATAACGATTTTACCGTTGCCCGGTTTGATGAAAACGCGAGCTGCGGAACTTTTGCGGCGACCAGTGCCGTAGTATTGATTTTCAGCCATTGCCTATAATCCCGATTAGATGTCAAGAACTTGCGGTTGCTGTGCCGCGTGGTTGTGCTCGTTACCCGCGTAAACTTTCAGTTTACGGTACATAGCACGACCCAGCGGGCCTTTTGGCAGCATGCCTTTAACCGCGATTTCAATCACACGCTCAGGACGGCGGGCAATCATCTCTTCAAAGGTCGCTTCTTTGATACCACCGATGTGGCCGGTGTGGTGGTAGTACATTTTGTCTTCGCGCTTGTTGCCGGTAACAGCAACTTTTTCTGCGTTCAGAACGATGATGTAATCACCGGTATCAACGTGCGGAGTGTATTCCGCTTTGTGCTTACCGCGCAGGCGACGAGCCAGTTCAGTAGCCAGACGGCCCAGAGTTTTACCGGTCGCGTCAACAACATACCAGTCGCGTTTTACGGTTTCTGGTTTAGCTGTAAAAGTTTTCATTAAAAGCTTACCCAAATAATAAGTTACACGTTGGTGAACACCCAAACGTTTAGTCAGTTGAGGTTCACACGACATTGTCCAGCAAACCTACCCCTTCGAATAGCCTATGCCGGCGCATAGAAAGTTTCGGGAAAAAAACCTTCTCGTAACGTGGGGTCGCAAGATTATAGAGAAGTCGGGGTCAAAGATCGACCCCTTTATGAGATTTTTCAGGCCGCGCCCGGGGCGGCCTTGCGGCCCTGAATCCGCCTGAAAAAGTCCCCTGTCAGGGCATATGCGGACGTTTGAGGTACTCTTCGCTCTGCATCTCCTGCAGACGCGAGAGACAGCGCTGGAACTCAAACTTCAGCCGCTCGCCCTGGTAAATGTCGTACAGCGGTACTGCCGCGCTGACCACCAGCTTTACATGGCGCTCGTAGAACTCATCCACCAGAGCGATAAAGCGGCGGGCCTCGCTCTCCAGCTGCGCGGTCATCACCGGCACGTCGAACAGCATCACCGTATGGAACAGTCGGGAGAGCGCGATATAGTCATGCTGGCTGCGCGCATCCACGCATAGCGTGGCGAATGACGCCGCCAGCGTCTGGTTTTCTACGCCGAGGGTAGGCAGCTCGCGATGGTTAATCTCCAGCGTCGGCCCGGCAGCGCGCGGCGCCCCCGCCAGCGCGAGCCACAATTTATCCATCTGTTCGCGGGTGTCGTTATTCAGCGGCGACAGCCACAGGTGCGCCTGCGTCAGGGTACGCAGCCGATAATCGATGCCGGCATCGACGTTCATAATATCGCAATGCTGCTTGATGGCGTCGATCGCCGGCAGAAAACGGGCCCGCTGCAGGCCATTACGATAGAGTTCATCCGGCGGAATATTGGAGGTCGCCACCAGGGTGATGCCGCGGGCGAACAGGGCTTTCATCAGCCCGCCCAACAGCATGGCGTCGGTAATATCGGAGACAAAAAACTCGTCGAAACAGAGCACGTCGGTTTCCGCTTTAAAGCGGTCGGCGACGATCTCCAGCGGGTCGCTATGTCCCTGCAGGGTGGTCAGCTCTTCGTGTACGCGCAGCATGAAACGATGGAAATGCAGGCGCTGTTTACGCTCGCCCGGCAGGCTCTGGTAAAACAGGTCCATCAGCCAGGTTTTGCCTCGCCCCACGCCGCCCCACATATACAGGCCGCGGACAGGTGCCGTCCCGGCAGCCGGCTCGCGCTTACCCAGCAGTTTGCCGAATTTCGCGCGCAAACCGCCGCCTGACGCGACCGGCGCGGGCTGCGTCTGCAGTTCCTGGTAAATGGTATCAAGGCGGCTCACCGCTTCTTGCTGGACGTCGTCGGGTTGATGGCTGCCCTCTTTCAGGGCTAAAAGGTAACGCGATGTTGGAGACAGGCTTTGCATGATCTAATTGTTATTCCTTGAAAACCGTAATGCCGAAGCTCACGATTGACGAAAAAAAGGCCGTTCTACACTACGCGATGATACGCCAGGATTCCACTTCTGTGGAATTAGCGGTTATAGTGGCACTATCGGGCGCAGGCGGAGAGCCTAAGAGCCACCCTACGGAACCACAATACAACGGGAGATGTTCATGACCTGGGAATACGCGCTAATTGGGTTAGTCGTCGGTATCATCATTGGTGCCGTCGCCATGCGTTTCGGCAACCGCAAACTGCGCCAACAGCAGGCGCTGCAGTACGAACTGGAAAAGAATAAAGCCGAGCTTGAAGAGTACCGTGAAGAGCTGGTGAGCCACTTTGCGCGTAGCGCCGAACTGCTGGATAACATGGCGCACGACTATCGTCAGCTATATCAGCATATGGCGAAAAGCTCTAACAACCTGCTGCCGGACTCGATGGCAGACGCCAACCCGTTCCGCAACCGTCTGGAAGAGTCTGAAGCCAGCAACGATCAGGCGCCGGTCCAGATGCCGCGCGACTACTCCGAGGGCGCATCCGGTTTACTGCGCGGAGGCGCAAAACGCGATTAAGCCTCGCTGCGATTAAAATATTCTCCGGGCGCGCCCGTCGCGCCCGCTCCTTCCCCCACTTCCCGGCTACAATTTAAACCAGTCCCCACGTTGTTACCTGTGCAAAAATTCAATAACATCAGGTTATTCAGGACATTTTTCCATACACCTCAGGTTACGAGAGCCAGCATCTAATGAAGAAACAGACTTTGCTGTTGAGTGCGTTAGCGTTAAGCATTGGGTTATCGTTGTCGGTCCTGCCTCCGGCAGCGGCATCCTTACCGACTCAGGTGCCCGGCCAGGGCGCGTTACCAAGCCTGGCGCCGATGCTGGAAAAGGTTCTGCCGGCGGTAGTTAGCGTACAGGTGGAAGGCACCGCCTCGCCGACGCTCAATATGCCGGAAGAGCTGAAAAAATATTTTGGCGATAACGCCCCGCAGGAGCAGGCGCAGCCGTTTGAAGGGCTCGGCTCCGGCGTTATCATCGACGCGGCGAAAGGCTATGTGCTGACCAATAACCACGTCATCAATCAGGCGCAGAAGATCAGCGTCCAGCTGAACGATGGCCGTGAGTTCGATGCCAAACTGGTCGGGAGCGATGAACAGAGCGATATCGCTCTGCTGCAGCTGATTAAGCCAGACCACCTGACGCAAATCGCCATTGCTGACTCTGATAAACTTCGCGTCGGCGACTTCGCCGTCGCCGTCGGCAACCCGTTCGGCCTTGGCCAGACCGCCACATCCGGCATTATCTCTGCCCTTGGCCGCAGCGGCTTGAACCTTGAAGGGCTGGAGAATTTCATTCAGACCGACGCCTCGATTAACCGCGGCAATTCCGGCGGCGCGCTGCTGAACCTCAACGGCGAGCTTATCGGGATCAACACCGCGATCCTCGCGCCGGGCGGCGGCAGCATCGGCATCGGCTTTGCCATTCCAAGCAATATGGCGAAAACCCTCGCCGACCAGCTTATTCAGTTTGGCGAAATCAAGCGCGGCCTGTTGGGCATTAAAGGCATGGAAATGAGCGCCGACATCGCCAAAGCGATGAATCTCAACGTTCAGCGCGGCGCCTTCGTCAGTGAAGTCCTGCCAAACTCCGGCTCCGCCAAAGCGGGGATTAAATCCGGGGACGTCATCGTGAGTCTGAACGGCAAACCGCTGAACAGTTTCGCCGAACTGCGTTCGCGGATCGCCACCACCGAGCCGGGTACCAAGGTCAAACTGGGCCTGCTGCGCGACGGAAAGCCGGTCGATGTCGAAGTGACCCTGGATAAGAGCACCTCCTCAACCGCCAGCGCGGAACTGATTATCCCGGCGCTGCAGGGGGCCTCGTTCAGCGACGGCCAGATGAAAGATGGCACCAAAGGAGTGGTGATCGATAATGTGGATAAAGGCAGCGCCGCCGCCCAGGTCGGCCTGCATAAGGATGACATTATCATTGGCCTTAACCGGCAGCGTATTCACTCAATTGCCGAACTGCGCAAAGTGCTTGAAGGCAAACCGCCGGTCATCGCCCTGAACGTGATCCGCGGCAACGAAAGCATCTATCTGCTGCTGCGCTGATTGTCTCTCCGGGCATCGCCGCCATGTGCGATGTCCGGACAACTCATGCTATGCTGCGCCTGACCATTCATTAACGATATCTGCATCATGCCTGGAAAGTTATTACGTTCAGTACTCATCGGTTTGCTTGTCGGGGGTCTGCTGCTGGCCCTGATGCCCTCGCTGCGCCAGTGGCAGTTGGCGCCGACTACCCAGAACGATACGGCAGACGACTCCCCGGCGAGCTATAACGCCGCGGTGCGCCGCGCGGCGCCCGCCGTGGTGAACGTCTATAACCGCGCCCTTAACAGCACCAGCCATAATCAGCTGACGCTTGGCTCAGGGGTGATTATGGATCAGCGCGGCTATATCCTGACCAACAAGCATGTTATCAACGATGCCGATCAGATTATCGTCGCCCTGCAGGACGGCCGCGTCTTCGAAGCGCTGCTGGTAGGATCCGATTCCCTCACCGATCTCGCCGTGCTCAAGATCAATGCTACCGGCGGGCTGCCGGTGATCCCGATCAATCCGAAACGCACGCCGCACATCGGCGACGTGGTGCTGGCGATTGGCAACCCTTATAACCTGGGGCAGACCATCACCCAGGGGATCATCAGCGCCACAGGGCGCATTGGCCTCAATCCGACCGGCCGCCAGAACTTCCTGCAGACTGACGCCTCGATCAACCACGGTAACTCCGGCGGGGCGCTGGTGAACTCTCTCGGCGAGCTGATGGGGATTAACACCCTCTCCTTTGACAAGAGCAATGACGGCGAAACGCCGGAAGGCATTGGCTTTGCGATCCCGTTCCAGTTAGCGACCAAAATTATGGATAAACTGATCCGCGATGGCCGGGTGATCCGCGGCTATATCGGCATTAGCGGCCGGGAGATCGCCCCCCTGCACGCGCAGGGCGGAGGGATCGATCAGATTCAGGGGATCGTCGTTAACGATGTGGCCCCGGACGGTCCAGCGGCGCAAGCCGGGATCCGCGCCAACGACGTAATCATCTCCGTGAATGACAAACCCGCCGTCTCGGCGCTGGAGACGATGGATCAGGTGGCCGAGATCCGCCCGGGATCGGAAATTCCGGTGGTCATCATGCGTGATGATAAGAAAATCACGCTCCATATCGCCGTCCAGGAATACCCGGCCACCAACTAAACGGCTCCCCGTTTGGGGAGCCACGTTAATCGCTAAATACCGGACCGGCCGGGAATCTGACCAGAAACCCGGTCACCGCCAGCAGCGATCTCAGCGCGGGCCAGACTATCTGTCGCTCGCGAAGCTCATCATCCAGCGTCAGTAGCGCAAATTCCCCCTTCTCACCCAGCACGCCACCCTGCCAGAGCAGACGCTGCGCCTGCTGCCGCGCCCAGGGCGAATCACTCTTCCAGGCCAGCAAATGCAGCAGCGCCTGCTGTAGACAGACGCTGTGAGAATGGTTATCCCGCCGCAGCCGCCGGTAGACGGGCAGGGACACGCTGCGCACGGTATAAAATCCACTGCCCGCCTCTTCATCGCCTTCAGGGATAGCGCGGGCGAACTGCCCCGCCACGTCACACAGCCGGTTGTGCGTCAGTGGAAGTTGCCGGGCGCTGAGCGCCCCGGCCGCCATGCACAGCAGACCGCTGCGCTGCAGCGAGGGCGTCGCAGAGCGCACGACCGCCGCCGGTAAGGCGCTCACCGCCCGTGTTGCCTCGTCAGCGTTGTGGTCAGCGCCGGCCTCATAACAGCTGGCCAGCAGCGCTTCACCAGGCGTGGCGTTCAGCGGGGGCGAAAGCAGGTTCAGCGCCGGCTGCAGTTGTGCAAGTTCATCGCCTGACGCCAGCATGGCGTCAACCACCGCCTCCCGTGTTGATGTCCGGTTTTCCGGACAGCATGCTATGCCTTCATTCATCACCGTCTCCTTATGAGAAATCTCCGCGGCCGGCTTGCCAGCCGCGGGAACAGGCTGGCTTACATCGCCAGCACGTACTTGAGCATCACCCCGGCGGCGATCGCCGAGCCGATCACCCCCGCCACGTTCGGGCCCATCGCGTGCATCAGCAGGAAGTTCTGCCCGTCCGCTTCCAGACCCACCTTGTTCGACACCCGCGCCGCCATCGGCACCGCCGACACCCCCGCCGAGCCGATCAGCGGGTTGATTTTGTGCCGGCTGAACACGTTCATCAGCTTCGCCATCAGCACCCCGGCGGCGGTCCCCACGCAGAAGGCGATCACCCCCAGCACCAGGATCCCCAGCGTCTGCGGCTGCAGGAACTTGTCCGCCACCAGCTTGGCCCCCACCGACAGTCCGAGGAAGATGGTCACGATGTTGATCAGCGCGTTCTGCACTGTATCGCTCAGCCGCTCCACCACCCCGCTCTCGCGCATCAGGTTGCCGAAGCAGAACATCCCCAGCAGCGGCGCGGCGTCCGGCAGCAGGAGCGCCACCAGCAGCAACAGCACCGCCGGGAAGAGGATCTTCTCCCGCTTACTCACCGTGCGCAGCTGCACCATACGGATCTTCCGCTCCTTATCCGTGGTCAGCGCCTTCATGATCGGCGGCTGGATCAGCGGCACCAGCGCCATATAGGAGTAGGCCGCCACCGCGATGGCCCCCAGCAGCTCCGGCGCCAGCTTGCCCGACAGGTAAATCGCCGTCGGGCCGTCGGCGCCGCCGATGATGCCGATGGCCGCCGCCTGCGGCAGGGTGAAGCTGATGATGCCGAAGTAGTTCAGCGTCAGCGCCCCGAGCACGGTGGCGAAGATCCCGAACTGCGCCGCCGCCCCCAGCAGCAGGGTGCGCGGGTTGGCCAGCAGCGGGCCGAAATCGGTCATCGCCCCGACGCCCATGAAAATCACCAGCGGCGCGATGCCCGAGCCAATCGCCACCTTATAGAAGATGGCCAGCACCCCGGCGGAGTAGCCCATGTCCACCGCGAGGCTCTCCATCTGCCCCTGCACCGACGGCAGGGCCAGGGCCAGCGCCGCCTTAATGGCGTGGACGTCCGGTGCGCAGTGGAGCTTCGCGGCAATCACCGCCAGCTGCGCCGGGTCGTGGTGAGCCAGCAGGCTCTCCAGGGCGGTGAGCGCCAGCCCGGCCTCCGGGATATTGGAGAGCAGGCCGCCGAAGCCAATCGGCAGCAGCAGTAACGGCTCGAACTTCTTCGCAATCGCCAGCCACAGCAGCAGCAGGCTGACCAGCAGCATCACCGCCTGGCCGGCGCCGAGGTGCATCAGCCCCATGCCCTGAATCAGGGCGTTCAGACTTTCCATTTCCGCTCCTCGTCCTTACGCCAGAGTCATCAGGGTGTCGCCGACCGCCACCGCGTCGCCGGCTTTCACCGCGATACCGCGCACGGTCCCGGCCTGCGCGGCGCGGATTTCGGTTTCCATCTTCATGGCTTCCAGAATCAGCAGCACTTCGCCTGCGGCCACCGTCTGGCCTTCGCTGGCCAGCACCTTCCAGATAGTGCCCGCCAGCGGGGCGGTCACCGGGGTACCGGCGCCGGCCGGGGCGGCAGCGGCGGGTGCAGAGGCAGGAGCAGGAGCAGCCGCCGTCAGCTGGCTGACGTCACCGCCGTCGCTGACTTTGACCACAAAGGCTTTGCCTTCCACCTCCACGGTGTAGACGCCGGAGGCGGCAGGTTTTTCTGCTTTTGCCACTGGCTGCGCGGCTTCCGCCTGCGGTACCGGCTCAAAGGCCGCCGGGTTGTGGCGGTTTTCGAGGAACTTCAGGCCGATTTGCGGGAACAGCGCCACGGTGAGCACGTCGTCGATGGCGTTTTCGGCAAGCGTGATGCCCTTCTCCTGCGCCTGGCGTCTGACGTCGGCTTCCAGCTGCGCCAGCTCCGGCTTCAGCAGGTCGGCCGGGCGGCAGGTGACCGGGTCGGCGCCGTCGAGCACCCGCGCCTGCAGGGCGGCGTTCACCGGGGCCGGGGTGCGGCCGTACTCGCCCTTCAGGATACCGGCGGTCTCCTTCGCGATGGTTTTGTAGCGCTCGCCGCCCAGCACGTTGAGCACCGCCTGGGTGCCGACAATCTGCGAGGTCGGGGTCACCAGCGGGATGAAGCCGAGGTCCTCGCGCACGCGGGGGATTTCCGCCAGTACTTCATCCAGACGGTGGGCGGCGCTCTGCTGCTTCAGCTGGCCTTCGAGGTTGGTGAGCATCCCGCCCGGCACCTGGGCGACGAGGATACGGCTGTCGGTGCCCTTCAGCTGGCCTTCGAAGGCGTGGTATTTTTTGCGCACCTCGCGAAAGTAGGCGGCGATGCTCTCCAGCCTGTGGATATCCAGCCCGGTGTCATATTGCGTGCCGGCGAGGGTGGCGACCAGCGCCTCGGTGGCCGGGTGGCCATAGGTGGCGCTCATCGAGGAGATGGCGGTATCGACGCCGTCGACGCCGGCTTCAATGGCCTTCAGCAGCGCCATCTCCGCCATCCCGGTGGTGGCATGGCAGTGCAGGTGCAGGGTGACGTCATAGCGCTTCTTGATTTCGCTGACCAGCTCAAAGGCGGCATGCGGCGTCAGAATGCCGGACATGTCCTTGATGGCGACGGAGTCAACGCCGGTCTCCAGCAGCTGTTCGGTGAGGTCGAGCCAGGTCTGCAGGGTGTGGGCCGGGCTGGTGGTGTACGAAAGCGTACCCTGGGCGTGGGCGCCGTGCCGGCGGACCGCCTGCAGGGCGGCCTGCATGTTGCGCGGGTCGTTCATGGCATCGAAGACGCGGAAGACGTCCATGCCGTTTTTGACGGCGCGCTCCACGAAGCGCTCCACCACGTCGTCGGCGTAGTGGCGGTAGCCGAGCAGGTTCTGGCCGCGGAGCAGCATCTGCAGCGGGGTCTTCGGCATCGCCTTTTTCAGCTCGCGCAGGCGGACCCACGGGTCCTCGCCGAGAAAGCGGATGCAGGCGTCAAAGGTGGCGCCGCCCCAGCACTCCAGCGAGCGGTAGCCGACGTCGTCCAGCTGAGCGGCAACGGGCAGCATATCGTCGAGACGCAGACGGGTGGCGAACAGGGACTGGTGGGCGTCGCGCAGGACGACATCGGTAATGGCAACGGTCATGAATTCCTCCGTGAATTAAGGGTGAAGACGGCGATGGTGGTGAATGGCGGCGACAATCGCCGGCTTCAGGCGGGCGAAATCGTCGGTGGGCGCGACGGCGGCCGGCGCCGGTTTGGGGGCGGCGGGCGGCTCGGGAAACAGGCGGTTGACGGCGAGGGACATTCCCCGGATGGCAAAGATGAGCAGCAGCAGGAACACCAGCACAAAGCCCATGCCGAGAAACATCAGGGTGAAGCCTTCGCCTAACAGGATGGCATTGTCAGTCATAAAATGGCCTTTGGGGGGAGCGCAATAATGGCTTACGGTAGCCCACGTCAGCAGAGTGGATTTCCCCGGACCGCCTGGTCAGAAGCCTCGGTTTAGCAGTCAGCTGCCGCTGCCATTACTGCGCGATATATTCAATCGGGGTTATTTAATAAAGCTCACGTGTTTGCAGATTTCATCGGCGACAATTTCTTTGCGCTGATTAAAGATCACTTTATTCTGCTCAAACAGGTTATTGCCGTGAGTATCGATCGATACAATTAACGGCCCGAACTCTTTCACCCGGCAAACCCATAACGTTTCTGGCATGCCTAAATCACGCCATTGCGCATCTTCAATCTCTTCCACACAGACCGCGGCGACTACCGCGCAGCCGGCAGGGAACACACAGTGCAAGGCTTTATGTTCCATACAGCCCTCTTCGGTTCCTTTGCCCATACCGCCTTTGCCGACGATTAATTTCACACCGGTCTTAGCAATAAATTCTTTTTCAAATTTTTCCATGCGCATACTGGTGGTTGGCCCAACGGAGACCATTTCAAATTTATCTTCCGTACCTTTAATCGGGCGCACAATGGGCCCGGCATGTAATATCGCGCCACCAGCAACGTTTACCGGTAATTCACGTCCGCCCTCAATTAAGCGACGATGAGCCACATCACGGCAGGTCACAATATGGCCGTTGAGATAAATAATATCGCCCGCTTTAATATCCGCTAAATCTTCATCTTTAATGGGCGTAGTGAGTATTTTTTTAGCCATCAGAATGCCACTCCTGTGTGAGACGTAATGGTGTAGTTCAGGTCTTTATCGAAAACGATATGCCCTTTACGGTGCGACCAGCAGCCGACGTTGACCGCCACGCCAATAGTGGAAGGGTGGCGTGCGGTATTTTCGATATTGACGCCCATCACGGAGGTATTGCCGGACATTCCCTGCGGGCCAAGGCCAATTTTGTTGATGCCGTCTTCGAGCATTTTTTCCAGCAATGCCGCACGTTCGTTGTCATTGTGCGAACCAATCGGACGCATCAACGCTTTCTTCGACAGCAGCGCCGCGGTTTCTACAGACGTCGCCACCCCAACGCCAACCAGCAGCGGCGGGCAGGCATTCAGGCCATAGCTGGTCATCACATCCAGCACGAAGCGAGTCACCCCTTCATAGCCAGCGCCCGGCATCAATACCATCGCTTTACCCGGCAGCGAGCAGCCGCCGCCAGCCATATAGGTGTAGATGCTGCACTGGTCGGAATTCGGAACGATCTCCCAGAATACCGTCGGCGTCCCTTTGCCGACGTTTTTGCCGGTGTTGTATTCATCAAAGGTCTCCACGCTGTTATGACGCAGCGGGGAGTCGATGGTAGCTTTGATTACCGATTCGCGCAGCAGCGCTTCCAGCTCGCCGATCAGCGGGAAGTTGGCGCCGCACTCCACTAGAAACTGGATCACGCCGGTGTCCTGGCAGGAAGGACGATCCAGTTCTTTCGCCAGACGTTGGTTTTCAATCATGGTGGTGAAGATCACGTCGGCCAGTTGACTGGTCTCTTTCTTATGCAGATCTTGCAGCTTTGCCGTGACGTCATCAGGCAATACTTTGCCGGTATATCCCACGAACCTGGCCATAATGTCGGTCATGCGGGATATCTGTTCACTTTTGCTCATAAAGGCTCCTTAGTCAGAACAGCGTCCGTAAATTACGGATGAAAAGGGAAAAGGATTGGCAGCAGGATCAGGCTGACAATGGTAGAAACGATAATTAGAGGAATGCCGGATTTGGCGTAATCGACGAACTTATAGCCCCCGGCCGACAGCACCATCATGTTGGCAGGCATACCGATCGGCGTCGCATAGGCGCAGGAGCTACCGATTACCGTCGCCATCAGTACCGCACGCGGATCGGCGCCCATACCGGCGGCAATCGACAAACTCACCGGCACCAGCAACGCGACGGTGGCGGTATTAGACATAAAGTTGGTCATCACCACGGAGAGGGCAAAGACCACTACCAGCAGCATAAACGGTGAGGAGTTATTACCCAGCAGGCCGATAACCTGATCGGCAACCAGCTTACCCGCACCGGTCATTTCCAGCGCTTTAGCCAGCGCCAGGGTGCCGCCGAAGATAAAAATAGTTTGCGAATCAATGGCTTTATAAGCCTGTTTTTCCGTCAACACGCCGGTGATGACCAGCACCAGGGCACCAATGCAGCCGGCTACCGTCAGACTAATACCGGTCTGTTTTTCGAAAATCATGCCGAGGATCGTGGCGATCAGCACCACCAGGGACAGGATCTGCTTCCAGCGCGGAACGTGGCTGTAATCCCGCTGTTCGCCAATGCTGCCCACCTCACTACTGTTCGAGTTATTAGGCAGAAACTTATAGCCGATGGTTAGGAAATAGAGGATGCCGCAGACCAGCATCGGCAGGCCCACTTTCGCATACTCAAAGAAACCGAAGCCGCTGCCGATATTCTGCAAGGCCGATTGCGCGATCAAATTACCGGGGGCGCCAATCAGCGACAGGTTGCCGCCAAGCGCGGCAGCAAACACCAGCGGCATCAGCAGACGCGAACGGGTGAATCCCGATTTGGCGGCTACACCGATAACGACCGGGATCAAAACGGCTGCCGTACCGGTATTGGAGAGAAAACCGGACATTACGCCAACCACCACCATAATGATGAAGATCAGCTGCTTCTCCGTTTTGGCGAAGTGGGTGATCACGCCACCGACTTTGTTTGCCATCCCGGTTTCAAATAACGCCCCGCCAACGATGAACATGGCGACAAAAAGAATGACGTTGCTGTCGATAAAACCGGCAAACGCCTGCTTGAGATCCAATACACCGGTGAGCACTAACGCCACACAAACCACCATGGAAGTCACTGCCAGTGGCACTTTCTCCCAGACAAACATGATGATAGCGAACACCAGCAAACATAGGGTGATGGTAATAGGTTCCATACTTATAATTTTTCCTATCAATGATATATGATATTGTATCCAATATTGACGAAGGAGAAATTATTCCCATGCAAAAAGTAAGTCAATGCGTTTTTGCGGAATGATCGCGCAATGAGATCTGCATCAAGATCCTGTGCAGATCGTCACGAAAAGTAACTAATAGCGCAGATAAATGTAAGAAAAGCCAGCTTGTCGCTGGCGGAGGAGCCCTTCAGGTGGTGGTATCGGGCAGGTATCGAGTGAGCATATTTTCCATCGAGCGAATAATATGTTCATGCATTCGCTGGCGGGCCAGTGCTTCGTTATGTTGCTCAAGCGCTTGTAAAATCGCTTTATGTTCGCGAATTGAGATAACGGCATACTCTTCTTCGGTGACTTTATGTCCCATCGACAGGCCGTTCCACATGTTGCAGAGTAGCATCTTCATTTTTTCATTGCCCGCCGCGCTCCAGATCTCCATATGGAAAGCCTGGTTCAGGTCGGAATATTCAGCAGAATTATTGTCTGCCAGCGCCTTCTCTGCGGCATAGTGAACCTGGGCGATGCGTGAAATATCGGTCCCTGGACGAGAAGCTTTCGCCACGGCTTCACTTTCCAGTACGGCGCGAATTTCATAATGTTCGCGGATGGTCTGCTCATTAATCCCCAGCACCACCGCGCCTTTATTCGGCCGCACTTGAATCAGACCGTCGGCGGCTAAAATTTGAAACGCTTCGCGTACCGGCATGCTGGAAACGCCAACCAGTCGGGCAATCCCTTCAAGGGTAATCTCCTGCCCTTCCACTAAATCCCGCGACAGGATCGCTTTACGCAACACCGCCGCCACCTGCTCCTTCGCGGAAAGAAGCTTAATTTTCCCTAATTTAGGCTTCTGCACTTTCCCAATCCTTCATATGTTGACGCATAATTTCCGCAAGCATAAGGAAATAACGCTGCGTTGTCTGGGCAATTTTTCCGCCTTCGCCATTGCCGATGGCGTTGGCCAGTTCGCTCAGTATCAGAGCCGATTCCTGGCCATTCTCTTTCAGATAAAGAATGACATAAGAAATATAACCGTCCAAAAATTGCTGATACGCCTTCGCCAGATAGCGATTATCAAGATAGGAAATCAGCAGCTGATGGAACGCCAGTTCGCGCGTATTCTCTCCCGGACGCGCCAGCTCCTGCGCGCGTGCGCGCAGCACTTCCCCCTGATTCGCCGGCACAAGGGCAAAGAGTTCGGCGGCCATCACCGCAATAACGCGAAAAATATGGCTCACATCCTCCACGGCCAAGGTGGAGACCTGCATATGCCGGTTAGGCAAGCGCACCAGAAACCCTTCCTGCTCAAGAGATTGCAGCGCTTCCCTAACCGGCATACGTGAAAGTCCCAGCTGTTCCGCGATGCTCTCTTGCGTCAGCTCATCCCCAGCCTTCATCGCACCGGAAAGGATCTGGTAGCGAATCATCTGCGCGATTTGGTCCCGGGTCGGCTTTCTTTCAATCTTTTTCACGCTGTCCTCATGGCTGGTGGCTTAAAACGCGGGGATTTTAGCAGATTTGCCCGGCAGCAGGCGCATTGGGGCGAAAAGTGAGGTAATAAAAAGCCGGAACTGCGGTTCCGGCTCTTCTGTTAGGGCGAGATTACTTGTTGACGAAGTCTTCGCCGAGCGCGATATCTTTCTTCAGGGTGTCCAGCATGCCCTCCAGCGCCTGCTGTTCAAAGGCGCTGAGTTTGCCGATAGACTGTCGCTCTTCCACGCCGTTTTTCCCCAGCAGCAGCGGCTGGGAGAAGAAACGCGCATAGTGGCCGTCGCCTTCCACGTAGGCGCACTCCACCACGCCTTTTTCCCCCTGCATGGCGCGAACCAGAGAGAGACCAAAACGGGCAGCCGCCTGGCCCATCGACAAGGTCGCCGACCCGCCGCCCGCTTTCGCTTCCACGACTTCGGTACCGGCGTTCTGAATACGTTTAGTCAGGTCGGCAATTTCCTGATCGCTAAAGCTGACGCCGGGGATCTGCGACAGTAAAGGCAGAATGGTGACCCCGGAGTGACCACCAATGACCGGGACTTCCACCTCGGTTGCCGATTTACCTTTCAGCTCCGCCACAAAGGTATTGGAACGGATGATGTCCAGCGTGGTAACGCCGAACAGTTTGTTTTTATCGTACACGCCGGCTTTTTTCAGTACTTCGGCGGCGATAGCCACGGTGGTATTCACCGGGTTGGTGATAATGCCGATGCAGGCCTGCGGGCAGGTTTTGGCAATCTGCTGCACGAGGTTCTTCACGATACCCGCATTCACATTAAACAGGTCGGAACGATCCATGCCGGGCTTACGCGCCACGCCCGCGGAGATCAGCACTACATCCGCGCCTTCCAGCGCCGGAGTAGCGTCTTCACCGGAAAATCCTTTAATTTTTACATCTGTGGGGATATGACTTAGATCTACCGCCACGCCCGGCGTAACCGGAGCGATGTCGTACAACGAGAGCTCTGAACCTGAAGGCAGTTGGGTCTTAAGTAGTAGGGCAAGCGCCTGGCCGATACCACCGGCAGCGCCAAGGACTGCAACTTTCATCCTAAACTCCTTATTATGGTTAATTTAGTCTTTCGTTATTCCGTCGCCTGGACCTTAATTCACAAGATGAACAATTACAATGATTATGGCTGAAGAATGCATTATTGTGCGTAGCAATAGAACAGCGGCGCACTTTATGCTTCCTGACTGACCATCCAGCAAAGCGAAGTACCGGATCGACTATTGGTTACAATACACCCAGCCAGTTGCGCAAAACAACACCAACTCAATAACATTTCATTTACTTTTACATGGCTTTAAGCGTTGTGATGAGAACATGTTCCTTATACAGTTTTTTTGCTAAAATATGCCCCCTTCATAACATTATTGACCTATCCTTTCGCGGATTATTTGCATAAAAATTCATGGTTATGCATAATGATGTTGATTTTACCACCATAATCTGGGTGACTTATGCGAAGTTCGGCAAAACAAGAAGAACTGGTTAAAGCGTTTAAAGCGCTGCTTAAAGAAGAGAAATTCAGCTCGCAGGGAGAGATCGTCCAGGCGCTGCAGGAAGAGGGCTTCGAGAATATCAACCAATCGAAGGTTTCCCGCATGCTCACCAAATTTGGCGCGGTGCGTACCCGTAACGCCAAAATGGAAATGGTCTATTGCTTGCCTGCCGAGCTTGGGGTACCGACCACCTCCAGCCCGCTGAAGAATTTGGTGCTGGATATCGACTATAACGATGCCGTAGTGGTGATTCATACCAGCCCCGGCGCCGCGCAGCTGATCGCCCGTCTTCTCGACTCGCTGGGCAAAGCGGAAGGCATTCTTGGCAGTATCGCCGGGGATGACACCATCTTTACCACGCCTGCGCGCGGTTTTACGGTGAAAGATCTGCACGACGCCATTCTGGTTCTGTTTGAGCAGGAACTCTGAGTAATTCCCCTCTGGCTACCGTCAGAGGGCGACTCCCTTTTCTTTTGCCTCTCCCCCCTTCCGGCACAACAACTATTTAACACTTAGTGTCATTTACGCCGTCTATACGTTCTTTTACTAACGCGAAAATCGTAAAACGCACAAAAGATCAAATTCGTATACCTTTATGAATTTATTAGAAATAAATCTTATCGCTGTCGCTAACGTGTCATTTTTAATTCTTATCCGTTATAAAAAGCGCAATCTATTGTAACTATTAACGCACAAAACAATTAGCATGGTATTAATATTTTTGGTGATTAGTGTATACTTGGTTTTGTGATGAGGGTCACGAAACAAAGACCCCCAACAAAAAGATTCGACGAGGTGAACATCATGAAAATCAAAACCACTGTAGCTGCTCTCAGCATCCTGTCCGTCGTGTCGTTTGGCGCTTTCGCCGCTGATATTATCAACAGCGAGCAGGCCCAGGGCCGCGAGGCCATCGGCACGGTTTCCGTCGGCGCGGTAGCATCTTCCCCGATGGATATGCATGAAATGCTGAACAAAAAAGCGCAGGAAGAAGGGGCTTCTTCTTACCGCATTATTGAAGCCCGCACTGGCGACCACTGGCATGCCACTGCTGAGCTGTATAAATAAGTTTTAGACGTCAACGATTAACCTGACAAAAATTCTCTACCGCGGCCCGGCGACATACATCGCCCCGCCGCGGCAAAACAAAGACTGGAGTAAAGATTATGAAACGCGCAATGATCATCGCATCCCTTGGCCTGGCTTCCCTTCTCTCTTTCGGTGCCAGCGCGGCTGTCCAGCAAGTGAACGCAGAGCAAGCCCAAAATCTGCAATCCATGGGCACCATCTCCGTATCCCAGGTAGGTAGTGCGCCAATGGACATGCGTCAGGAACTGGCGGCTAAAGCCGAGAAAGAAGGCGCCAGCAGCTACCGTATTATTGAAGCACGTACCGGCGATAGCTGGCACGCCACCGCTGAGCTGTACAAATAAACCCTCGTCGTCTTATTTCGACGACTTGCCCCCGCCTGCCGGGGGCTTTTTTATGCTTGTCGGGCATTAAAACGCAACTCCCCCTCCAGCTCTTCCTCTGCTTCATCAAACAATAAAATCAATGCGCCAAAGCGCCGGCGCTGCTTGTCATTTAAATGGATGAACTCAATATCCAGCGGCAGCGGTAGCAGGCCACCGGTCACTGCGTCCCATAGCGAATCCAGGTTGTTGACCTTATCCTGAGCCAGCTCGAAGGTTCGGGAAAACTCCCGGTAGAAATCCTGTTGTTCAGCGATTTCGTCAAAATCAAACGTATAGGTGGTCATGACAGCCCCTCCCGCTTCTCTTTCTGTCGCCGTTAAGTATAGCGATAAAAAAACCGACGCCTGGGCGTCGGTTTATGGGTTAGCTGCTGGTCAGCACATGCTGATACTTATGCAACATCTCAACCAGTCGCCGTACCGGCTCGGTGACCTGCGGCGAGGCCTCCCAGACCCGCAGCTTCTCCTGATAGACATCAAGCTCCGCCAGCAGCTGGGTAAAATAGCGCCGACGCTTATCATCGCTGCCGGCGGAGATCACATGGTCCGCGGTACGTCGCAGCTGACGATGGAAGGCGGAGAGATCGTCGTTCACCGGCACGGGCGCATCGCGCAAGCGCTGATGGGCGATGATTAACGTCAACGCCAGACGGAAACGGGCGACGTCACCCGGGAATTTATTGAGTAATAAAAACAGCTGCTGATAGAGCGCGGGCAGATGATTCTCTTTGCGACGCGCCGAGTTGGTGGTCAGCGAAGAGACCGCCGCGGAGACAAACTGGTTCAGCAGCACCCGACCGGTTCTGGCCCGGGAGTTATCCCTGACAATGAGAATAACCATCAGAGCGAGGAAACAGCCGACGATCTGCCCCAGCGCGCTATCGAGGAACTGGCTGAACTGGAACTGCATCGGGTTATCCAGCACCAGAATGTTGATGGTGCTCGCCAGCGCCCCCAGCGATCCGAGACGCCTTTTTTGCACTTCGATCCCGATAAAGAACGCCATTGCCGCCAGGCTGATGCAAAGCAACAGCATGCTCTGCTGCGTCGCCGGCATGATCACCAGGAAGTACAAGGTGCCCAACGGTAACGCCGCCAGGGTGCCATAGAGGAAGTCTATCGCCACCATACGCGGGTTAGGCAGGCGCATCGCCAGCGCGGTAACCACGGCGATCATTACCATCGCGCCGCTGCCTGAGGTCCAGCCCGTCCACAGCCAGAATAGCGTTCCGAGAATACAAGAGACGGAGGTGCGCCAGAAGTTCACCATCGCGTGATGACGTTCGGCGGATTCCACTTTAACCACCGTTTCGCCGCGCAACACGCCATCCTCGATACGGCTGATTTTAGTATTCCCCACCACGCCGCGCTTAAGCAGCAGGTAACGCGTGGCGGCGCCCACCCAGCTATATATCGTGACCGGGGTATTATGCTCGCCTTTCCAGGTCAGGAAGCGGCGCATGCGCTTCAGCTGCTGGTGAACATCCTGCACCGTCTCAACCGGCTCGGCGAACAGCTCGCGATAGTCGTCCGTGACCATTTCCGGGCGTGAGTTCTGAATCAGATAGGTTTCGCAAGCCTGGGTGATAAGGGTTAGCGAAAGGGTGTTGATCGCCTTCAGGCGCTGATTCGCCTTTGCCCAGCGTGAGGATTCCATAATCAGGTTACTACGCATACCTTCCAGCGCCGTAGTGCGGCGTACCAGCGCTCCCCAGGCTTGATCCACTTCCTCTTTTTCACCGTGCGCGACGCATAACTGCATCAGCTTATACTGTGCAATCAGCAGGTTATCGAGCTCGAGGTCGATCTCTTTTTTAATCGAACGCGGCGAAAACAGGAGATCGGCGACGATGGCGCTGACAATACCGATGACAATTTCGCTGCAGCGTTCGACAGCAAACTGCGGCGCCAGCATCGGATTGGTATGGATGGTAATAATGATAATCAGCGCGGTGTACCCGGCCAGCCCCCAGGCATAGGAGTTTTCGACCTTGACCAGCGACGAAACCCAGGTACAAAACCCGGCCCACAGACAGCAGACCAGCATCATCAACAGAGGCGCGCGGATCATCAGGATGATGATAACCAGCGCCGCAATACAGCCAATAAAGGTCCCGGCAATACGCAACATACCGCGATAGCGGATCGCGCCGGAGTACGGTTCGCCGCCAGCAGCAAAGGCCGGCCCGGCGGCGACGATCGCTGCCGTCAGTACCGCCCAGCGCGGCGTTTCGAGCTGAAAATGGAAACCGACAAACAGCGCCAGCACCACCGCGCATGCAAGCTTAATGGCAAAGCGGAGATGCCGGGGAGCAATGGTATATGTCCCCATAGCGATTAACCAAATTCGCGCAGGCGCATAGCCAGTTTCTGGAAGAAGTTGGCCTGGCTGGTATCACGATCTTCTTGACCGGTGATCACTACCGTCGCCGTGGTGCCCGATGGCCACAGATTCCCCTGCTGGTGATCGAGGCGAATACGCACCGGCACACGCTGCGCCAGACGCACCCACTCAAGGTTGGAGTCGACCGAGGCCATCCCTTTCGAGTCGCTGCTGCTGCTGGCGTTGGTCACCCCCGCAGCGATACTGTCCACCGTCCCTTTAATGGTTTTGCTGCTGCCAAGCGGGGTAATCTCCGCACGATAGCCTGGACGGACGCCCTCCAGTTTGGTCTCTTCCAGATAGGCCATGACGTAAAACGTATTCTCTTTCACCAGCGCCACCGCCGTGGAGCCACGGGTGATAAATTCCCCAGTGTAGACGTTAAGGTTAGTCACCCAGCCATCCGCAGGGGCGCGAATGACCGTCCGCTCCAGATCTAGCCTGGCCAGGTCGCGACTAGCCACCGCTTTCGCCAGCTGATGTTCAACGGTTTGCAATACGTTGTTCGCCTGATCAATCTCTTCCCGCGACATCGCCTGTACGCCAAGCTTATTACGCCGACCGGCTTCGACACGTTTTTCCTGAGCTAACGTCTGATAATAGGCGACATCAGCTTCCGCCTGCGCCAGCGCTTTTTGGTAACGAGGTTGGTCAATAACGAACAATACCTGGTCTTTCTTAACCAGTTGGTTATCCTTGACGTTTACCTGAGAAATCAGCCCGGAGACGTCGGGGGCAATCGCCACAATGTCGGCGCTAAAGCGCGCATCACGCGTCCACGGCGAGGCGGTGTAATAAACCCAGGCGCGGAAAATCGCCACGAAGGCCAGAATGACCAGTATCACGGTAATGGCAGTACGGAGGATATTTCTTGTTAGTGTTTTCACATCAACCTCAAACGAACAAGCGCGATATCAAATAAAAAAGACAGCAATAGAGCGCCGTATTAAACAGTGCTGGGTGCCAGACAAAATCGTAAATGCCGGTCGGAACCAGCAGTCGGTGCACCAGCCAAAAGATAGCCAGCGACAAAAGCAACTCGAAGAAGATCGGCGGAAACGATAAGCCGAAAATCACGATGACAGGAAACAGACTCATGATGACCTTGAATAAGAAGCGTACAGGTAGTGAGCAGATGCGTTTATTATGTAGCTAACAATATATTAACGTAACGATTGCCGCATTATCTACAATGTGTGATCTAAATCACTTTTAAGCCAGAGTGAATAATGGAACGATTAAAACGCATGTCCGTTTTCGCCAAAGTGGTCGAATTAGGTTCATTCACCGCAGCGGCCCGCCAGCTTCAGATGAGCGTTTCCTCGATCAGTCAGACCGTCGCCAAACTGGAAGATGAGCTGCAGGTAAAGCTGCTCAACCGCAGCACCCGCAGCCTTGGCTTAACTGAAGCAGGTAAAATCTATTACCAGGGCTGCCGTAGGATGCTGTTTGAAGCGCAGGATGTCCATGAGCAATTATACGCATTTAACAATACCCCCATCGGGACGCTGCGCATCGGCTGCTCTTCAACTATGGCACAGAATGTTCTGGCGCGCATAACGGCGAAAATGCTCAAAGAATACCCCGGGCTCTCTGTTAATCTGGTCACCGGCATACCTGCGCCAGACCTGATCGCCGACGGCCTTGACGTGGTGATCCGCGTGGGCGCCCTGCAGGATTCCAGCCTTTTTTCCCGCCGCCTGGGCTCAATGCCGATGGTATTATGCGCCGCTAAAAGCTATCTGGCGCAGGCTGGCAATCCAGAGAAACCGGCCGACCTTGCCGGACATGCCTGGCTGGAATATAGCGTGCGGCCGGACAATGAGTTTGTCATTATCGCGCCGGAAGGGATCTCGACCCGCCTGACCCCGCAGGGGCGCTTCGTGACCAACGACCCTATGACGCTGGTGCGCTGGCTGACCGCCGGGGTGGGTATCGCCTATGTACCGTTAATGTGGGCGATCGAAGAGATCAACCGCGGTGAGCTTGAGATCCTGCTGCCCAGCTATCAGTCCGATCCGCGACCGGTCTACGCCCTGTATACGGAAAAGGATAAACTGCCGCTGAAAGTGCAGGTCTGTATCAACTATCTGACGGAGTATTTTGTCGACGTGGCGAAGATCTATCAGGGCATGCACGGGCGCGGGATCGCCCGGTGAAGCGGTTCCCGGCAGCGCCGGGAACCAGGTCAGGATCAGGCGGTGCCGCCGACGGTAAGATTATCGACCTTCAGGGTCGGCTGGCCGACGCCCACCGGCACGCTCTGGCCCTCTTTGCCACAGACGCCGACGCCGTTATCCAGGCGCAGGTCGTTGCCCACCATCGAAATCTGCTGCATGGTCTCAATGCCGGAGCCAATCAGCGTGGCCCCTTTCACCGCCTTCGTGACCTTCCCTTTTTCGATCAGATAGGCCTCGGAAGTGGAGAAGACGAATTTACCGGAGGTGATATCCACCTGCCCGCCGCCGAAGTTAGGCGCAAAGATACCATAGTCGACCGATTCGATAATCTCCTGTGGCGTCGACTGGCCCGCCAGCATATAGGTGTTGGTCATACGCGGCATCGGCAGATGGGCATACGACTCACGTCGGCCATTGCCGGTCGGTGCGACGCCCATCAGGCGCGCGTTGAGTTTATCCTGCATATAGCCTTTCAGAATGCCGTTTTCGATTAGCACGTTGTATTGCCCCGGGGTCCCTTCGTCATCAATGGCCACCGAGCCACGGCGATCGGCGATGGTGCCATCATCCACTACGGTGCACAGCTCAGAGGCGACTAATTCCCCCATATGGCCGCTAAAGACCGAGGTGCCACGCCGGTTGAAATCGCCTTCCAGCCCATGGCCGACCGCTTCATGCAGCAGGACGCCAGGCCAGCCGGCGCCGAGCACCACCGGCAGCATCCCCGCAGGGGCGGCGACCGCCGAGAGGTTGACCAGCGCCATGCGCACCGCTTCTTTCGCCCAGGCATCGGCCCGCACGTCGCCCTCCTGGGAGGCGAGGAAATAGTCATAACCAAAACGCCCGCCACCGCCGCTGCTGCCGCGCTCACGCTTGCCATCCTCTTCCACCAGCACGCTGACGGAAAGACGAACCAGCGGACGAACGTCGGCGGCCAGAGTGCCATCGGTGGCGGCGACCAGGATCAGCTCATACACCCCGCTCAGGCTGGCTGAAACCTCTTGCACCCGCTGGTCCGCCGCCCGGGCGACTTTGTCTACCCGGCGCAGAATATCCAGCTTCTCTTCCCGGGTCATACTCTGCAGCGGGTCGATGCTGGTGTACAGGGCACGATGCTCTACGGCGCCGAGGGTCTGCACTTTGCCATTGCCGGTGTCGCGCACAATGGTCCGCGCCGCCTGGGCGCTCTGCTCCAGCGCCAGTTTGCTGATCTGATCGGCGTAGGCAAAGCCCGTTTTTTCGCCGCTGACGGCGCGCACGCCTACGCCCTGGTCGATATTGTACGACCCATCTTTAATGATGCTGTCTTCCAGAACCCAGGATTCGTGATAGCTCGACTGAAAATAGAGATCGCCGTAATCGAGGCGGCGCTCGGTCAGTTGACCAAGAATGGCAAACAGGTCCTGATGATTCAGGCCATTTGCCGACAGTAATTGTTCACTTACCAGGTTCAGACTCATCGTTATGCTACTCGTTTGTTGCCGCCTGACAGGCGGAAATACAGAAGGCTATCTATTGAGATTGCGGCAATTCCCGGCAATCGTCAAATCATTGCTTTTTATTGCTGCGCGCCTGGCGCAGCACTTCATTGATCTGCGGCTGGTCAATCGGGCCAGTGATGCGATAGCGCAGAATCGAAACTTTATTCCACAGCGGACCCAGCACTTTGCTGGCGGCAAATACCGCCGCGCCGACGATGGGGTTGACGGCAAAGGCCGCCGCCACGCCGACGGTCGCGGAGATCTCCGGCGCCACCACCGCCTGCAGATCCAGCTGGCGACGCACCAGATCGACCGACCCTTTCATAGCAATATCCGCTTCAAGGCCATCCACCAGCGTATCATCGGTATGCAGTACGCCATCCTTAATCCATGCCGTACTGTTAATCGAATCGAAGTAAAAGCCTTCGCTGAAGGTATCGCTGAAATCGAAACGCAGTTTACGCAGCAGGGCATCCACACTCAGCAGACGCAGCAGCTGGCCAGCGTGCCCGGTACTCAGGTCGGTAAACTGCCCCTTGCCCAGGTGGCTTTTAATGATGCCATTGAGCGACGCGACATCCGGTGACCAGGGCGGCGCGCGCCAGTGCAGATCGTAGTCGATATCAAACGGCGAATCCTTCACCGGCGTGGAGACGCCAAAGAAATCCGCAAATGCATCCGTCTTATTGCCGTGCAGTCTGCCTTTCAGCGAGGTTCGAACACCTGAAGGGGCGTTCACCCACACGCCGTTGGTCGTCAGCCGGCCAAACCCGGTATCCACCAGGCCGTTGGAGAGCGTTAAGGTATCCCCTTTGATCGCCACATCCCCATCGATGCGGCCATATTTTTGTCCCCACAGCCAGCATTCCGCGCAGCGTAGCTGCAGATCGGGCCAGCCATGGAAATCCAGCCGCGTCGCCGTCTGGGGGGCAACATTCTCTGTTGCGTTCTGGCCGCTGGCGCTGGCCGGATTGAAATAGAGATAACGCACATTTGCCAGCCACGGAGCATTGTCGCGCATCGTCAATGTGGCATTGATCTCACGCCCCTGCGCCTCAACCTGCGAGCCGCCGGCGACCGGCTGGGACATCAGACTGACGTTGTTCCACTGTTGACCCGCGAGGGCCAGCGACGGCGTACGCAGCACAATGCGCGGTGGAAAGAGCACGCTGCTGCTCACTTCATTTGCCGCGCCGTTCTCGAAGAGCGCCAGCCACTGCGCGCCATCCATCGGCGGCAGGTTGAGCTCGATACCGGGCTGATCGGGCAGCGGAGAGTGCCCTTTGCTGTCAGTGGTAAGGATCGCTCTATCCAGCGTCAGCTTATGATTGAGCAACCAGCGGCTGTTAATATGATTCTTCGCCCCGATGGAGCCGGTCAGGTCGAAGCTGCTCAGGCCGCCGGCGACGTTAATTTTGACCGGAAGGGGTTCGCCGGCGGGCTTACTGACTGGCGAAGGTAAGCGACTGCTCACATTCTTCAGATCGCCGTTGATATCGACCTTATAGCTGGCATTGCCATGGTACGGCAGTTCGATGGCGACCTTGCCATCCCACGGGACGCTACCGCTCAACGCCTCACTCACGGCTTTCGGCAGCAGCCCGGTGCGCGACGGCTGCCAGTTGGCATTCATCCCGACATCCACCAGAAACGCTTTTTCACCTTCGCGGGTGGAAAAATTGAGGTTCAGCGGCTGATTAAACCAGGTCGCGCTCAACGTTTGACTATTGAGATCGCCATTCACAAAGCTGAAATTACCGCTCAGGTTCTGCAGCGTAGTATCTAACGGTTTGATAAACAGGCTATTATTCTGCAGGCGCACATCGCCTTTCGCGGTGGTCATCTCGCCGTCGAGGGGGATATTCAGATGTAAGCGAGCGCTCACATCCCCATCCAACTGCAGGGAATCCAGCGCCGCCCCGAGCGACTCTTTCAGCGGCGTAGTATTAAAGTAAGGTCCAACCTCTTTTCCCGGGCCTTTGATATCGGCATCAATCAGCAGTTTTTCCTGCGCATAGTCCGGGATTGCGGCATCGAGATTGCTGGCGGTCACGTTGCCAAGCATCGCTTTATCCGCCCGCATCCACAGGCCGTTGTTGATAAAATTGAGGTCGATGTTCAGCCCGGTTAGCGCCGGCCAGTCCGGTTGGAAGGCAAAAGTGGCGTTCTTCAGCGGAACATAAACCTGGAACTGGCCTTCATTATGCGGATAAGGGAATAGATGCGGATTGCCGCCATACACCAGCGTCGCATCGCTGGCTTGCCCTGCTTTAATCGCGCCGCTGAGATAGTCCACCAGCGCTTTGCCCATCAGATTTTCCGGGAAATAACGCCATGCCTGGCCACCGTCATTGGTGCTGATGCCCGCCAGAATACCCAGCCAGGGATCGTCCCCCTGCGGTTGCAGATAGCGGAAGCCGCCGCGGGCGCGTACGCCTGTCGCCTGCACGTCTATATCGCGGCCATCAAGCATAAACCCTTTGTCGTTTTTCACCCAACTGAGCGTGGCTTCGCCAGCGGCTATCTCCAGCGGCGCGCGGAAGACGCCGGCATACGGCATCAGCGCCTTCGCCATATGGGCGCGTAATTCCCCGTGCTCAACGCTGCCATTCAGACTGCCGGAGAAGTGCTCTGCCCCAGGCAGGAGTTTCCACTGCTTCCACGCCAGATCGCTCCACTGCGCCTGAAAACGCGTTTTCTCCGTCGCCTGCAGGGGGATATCGAGAGCCAGCAAATTGATTTTGCCGCCAGGCTGCGTGGTTCGCCAGAGTTCGCCCAGAGAAGGCGCCAGCTTATCAGCAAACGGCTGTAACCCGCTCAGGCCGCTGAGGGCCAAATTGCTGGCGCGAATACGTAACTCATCGCTACGCTGACGATCGTCGCCACCAACGTCCTGCGCCGGGATCCACGCCATCGCCAGGGCTCCGCTTGGCCAGGGTTTATCATCGATAGCGATCCGCGTATCGGGAATATAAAAGGCCCAGCTTTGCTTATCATGGGAGAGATGCGCCGTCAGGTTATCCACCGACAAATGATGGACTTCGTTATCGCCCTGCCAGCTGGCGCCCCCTTTTTTCAGCCATACGTCGCCGCTGGCCACATCGCCTTTTTCAATGGTCATCCAACCTTCGAGGCTGAAGCGGGCGCTTTTCAGGGCGATATTGTCCTGCATCCAGCGTCCCAGCCACGGTTTGACGTCGATATCATCCGCCTGCAGCCAGACCCGGCCTTTATTCAGCAGGCCATCCTCATCGCGAAGATCCATCCGCACCTGCATGACACCATGCTGGCCGGTGAGGCTGGAGAGGCTGAGCTGCCCCTCGGCGCGATGACGGTTCCTGCCGTTAAGCCATGTCAGCTGCGGAACCGCCAGCTCCGCCCGCTGACCGGAAAGGGTCAGGAAGCTCAGATGGCTGTCGCGCAGAGTAAAGTGATCGAACTGACGTAAAAAGAGATCGCTGATACGGTCGGTTTTCAGGCTTTCGCCACCGTCATTGGTCTGAATAGGGGTATTGGTATGGACCTGCAGCTGCCAGAAGGTGAGGTCGCGGAACTGCCAGCGCATATGCAGCAGGCTCTGCCAGACATCCAGCGCCAGGGTTACGCGCTTGACCGCCATTGTGCCGCCATCTTTCAGCCCGACATGGATATCGCGGGCGTCTAACGTCGGACCAAAAGTCTGCCAGCTGGCGGTGATCTGCGAGGCGTCCACCGGCGTACCGGTGAGGGTGGAGATCTTCTCCAGCAGCTGCGGACGCCAGGCGTCGAGCTGTGGCAACACGAGACGCAAGCCACTCACCAGCAGCGCGACGATAACAATCAATGTTGCCACGGTGAGCAATAAAATCCCGGGCAGTCGCCTCACGCCTCTCTCCTTGTCAGCCGCACAATGACGCGGTGTCTTACATCATAACCACATCGAACTGCTCTTGATTATAGAGCGGCTCAATTTGTACCTTCACCTGTTTGCCGACAAAGATTTCCACTTCCGCCAGCGCATGCGACTCTTCCCCTTTCAGGGTTTCCGCCACCGCAGGGGAAGCATAGACCAGGAAGCGATCGGAATCATAAGCATGATGTACGCGGACGATCTCACGCATAATCTCATAGCACACCGTTTCCACCGACTTTACCGTTCCACGTCCGTGGCAGGTTGGGCACTCGTTGCACAGCACATGCTCCACGCTTTCACGGGTGCGTTTACGGGTCATCTCCACCAGGCCCAGCTGGGAGAAGCCGTTAATGCTGGTCTTCACCCGATCTTTACTCAGCGCCTGCTCTAAAGAGTGCAACACCCGTCGACGGTGATCTTCATTGTTCATGTCTATGAAATCAATGATGATAATGCCGCCGAGATTACGCAAACGTAGCTGGCGGGCTATCGCCTGGGTGGCTTCGATGTTGGTATTGAAGATCGTATCGTCAAGATTGCGGTGCCCGACAAAGGCCCCGGTGTTGATATCGATGGTGGTCATCGCCTCGGTCTGGTCGATGATCAGATAGCCCCCCGATTTGAGCTCGACTTTACGCTCCAGCGCGCGCTGAATTTCGTTCTCAACGTCAAAGAGATCGAATATCGGCTGACGGCCGCTGTAGTGTTCCAGCTTGCTGGTCATTTCCGGGATATATTCGGCGGTGAATTCGAGCAACGCCTCATAGGTCAGGCGCGAGTCGACGCGAATGCGATCCAGTTGCGCATCGGCAAAATCACGCAGCACGCGCTGGGCCAGAGCCAGCTCGCCATACAGCTGATAGCGGGTCTGGTTGCGCTTTTTGCGCTCCATCACCTTGGTCCATACGCGCTTAAGATAAGCGGCATCGGCGGCCATCTCCTGCTCGTGAACGCCTTCCGCAGCGGTGCGAATGATAAACCCGCCCTGCTCATCGCAATATTCTGCGACGACCTTTTTTAGGCGCTCGCGCTCGGCTTCGCTTTCAATCCGCTGAGAGACCCCCACGTGGGAGGCGCCTGGCATAAAGACCAGATAGCGGGAAGGCAGGGTAATATCGGTGGTCAGACGCGCGCCTTTGGTACCCAGCGGATCTTTAACCACCTGGACCATCAGATCCTGGCCCTGGCGCACCAGCTCCGAAATATCGCGCACGGTAAACTGCTTTTGCTCCTCACCGGCGACGCACTCGGTATGCGGCATGATATCGGAGGCGTGAAGGAACGCCGCCTTATCCAGACCAATATCTACAAAAGCCGCCTGCATTCCCGGCAGCACTCGGCTAACACGACCTTTGTAGATATTGCCTACTATTCCGCGTCGCGCTTCACGCTCAATATGGATTTCCTGCAGAATACCGCCATCAATATACGCAACGCGCGTTTCGGATGGCGTTACGTTAACTAATAATTCAGCCGTCATCTTTATCCCTTTCCTTTACGCAGTGAGTTAAAGTTACTGAGCAACTCATACGTTTCCACCAGCGGTAAGCCGACTACGGCGTGATAGCTGCCATTAATCTTCCTGACGAAGCAACCACCCAACCCTTGAATACCGTATGCACCTGCTTTATCTAAAGGCTCGCCGCTGGCCACATAATCGGCGATATCCTGCTCGCTGAGCCGCCGGAAGGTCACTTCCGTGACCACCAGACAGTCCAGCGTTTGCTGCTTATCCGCCAGCGCCACCGCGGTCATGACCTGATGGGTGTGGCCGGAAAGCAAACGCAGCATCGCTGCAGCGTGTTCGGCGTCGCGCGGTTTTTCCAGCACTTCGCCGTTCAAAATGACAATCGTATCCGCTCCCAGCACCGGCAAATCGCGGGTGGCCATCGCCACCCCGGCCTGCGCTTTTTCGCGCGCCAGGCGGACGACATAGTGCTGGGCGCTCTCCTGCGGCTGGCGCTGCTCCTCAATACCAGGAACCAGACGCTCGAAAGCGAGACCAAGCTGAGTCAGCAGTTCCTGCCGACGCGGGGAACCAGAAGCGAGATACAGAGTTGTCATATCAACCTTATTGCACTGCAAATTGCTGACGCACTTTACGCATCAGCAGGAAGAGCCATGGCCAGAGGATGCCGTTTACTACACTACTCCAGAATACTTCCGGACGGAAAGAGACGTTGATCACTAAAAACTCTGCCCAGAAAACAATGATATCCACGGCCAGGGATAACAGCATTACCACCAGCGCCTGCTGCCACAGCGCCAGGTTACGGAACAGCTGATACTTCAGCGCGACCAGATAGGCGACGATGCTTAAAGACAGCGCGCGAACGCCGAGCGTTGAACCGCTGATGAGATCAAGAATAGCCCCCATCACGAAACCCGTCCCCACGTTTACCCGGTGCGGCAACGCGAGGATCCAGTACAGCAGGATCAATAATACCCAGTTGGGCCGGAAAACGCTGATGTCCGCCGGCCAGGGCATAATTTGCAGCAATAGCGCGATAAGAAACGAGAGCCAGATAACCCAGCGTCCCTGGCTACGGTAACTTGCCACTATTGCCCCCCTGCAGGCTGCGACGGCTGAGGCGGCGTCAACCCGGTGGCGGGCGCCGGCATCTGCGGCCCCATCGCATCCGGCGCAGGCAGTACCTGCGGCATCATCTGCATCAGACGTTCGTTAGCCACCCGATGAACCTCTTCCGGGGTCATCGGGTTAGCGCCATTACGATCGGCGCCCCACAGCAGCAACAGATAGCGCAAGCGCTGCAGCCCGGCCGTCGGACGCGCCTGAATCACGGTATAGGCGCGCTGGGTGTCCAGTTTCACCGAGGAGACTACCCCGACCGGATACCCTTCAGGAAAACGACCGCCGAGACCGGAGGTCACCAGCACGTCGCCGACGCGAATATCGGTATTCGCCGGCAGATGCTCAAGCTGGAGATCGTCCGTGCAGCCGTTACCGGCGGCAATGACGCGAATGTCGTTACGCAGAACCTGGATCGGCAGCGCATGAGTGGCATCGCAGATCAGCAGCACCCGGCTGGTCATTTTCGCCACGGCCACGACCTGCCCCACGACGCCTTTATCGCTGATAACCGGCTGGCCTTCATAGACGCCGTTCACGCTGCCTTTGTCAATAACCACCTGATCGCTGTAAGGGTCGTTGACCGTTGAGATGACCTGCGTCACCATTTTTTGCTCGTCCTGGCGCAGCGGCGAGCCAAGCAGTTCACGCAGGCGCGCGTTCTCCTGCTTGTACTGGCCCAGCATCAGCAGATCGCTGTTTTTCAGCAACAGCTCCTGGCGCAGCGCGCGGTTTTCCAGTTCGAGCTGGTCGCGGGTAGCTAGCGTCTGCGATACGCTGTCGAGCAGTTCCCGGGGACCATTAGAGACAAAGTAGAAAGGGCTGACGGCTGTATCCATGTACGTTCTGATTTGACTGAACGTACCCAGGCGGCTGTCGGCGATAATCACGCCAAGCGCCACCAGCACCGCCAGAATAAGGCGAATCTGTAGCGAGGGGCCACGGCTAAAAATTGGCTTCATAGGCTATGCGTATTCTCGTGTCAGTAAAGACCAGGGGCAGCTCGTATGCCGCCCCGGACCTTCAGGCTGACTACTCTTCGCTAAACAGGTCGCCGCCGTGCATGTCGATCATCTCCAGCGCCTTGCCGCCGCCACGCGCTACGCAGGTCAGCGGATCTTCAGCAACCACGACTGGAATACCGGTTTCTTCCATTAACAGACGGTCCAGGTTGCGCAGCAGCGCACCACCGCCGGTGAGAACCATCCCGCGTTCAGAGATATCAGACGCCAGTTCCGGCGGGCACTGCTCAAGGGCAACCATGACCGCGCTCACGATGCCGGTCAGAGGCTCCTGCAGCGCTTCAAGAATTTCGTTTGAGTTCAGGGTGAAGCCGCGTGGCACGCCTTCCGCCAAGTTACGACCGCGCACTTCAATTTCGCGCACTTCATCGCCCGGGTAAGCCGAACCGATTTCATGCTTGATACGTTCAGCGGTCGCTTCACCGATCAGGGAGCCGTAGTTACGACGCACGTAATTGATAACGGCTTCGTCGAAGCGGTCACCGCCGATACGTACAGAAGAGGAATAGACCACGCCGTTCAGGGAGATAACCGCCACCTCAGTGGTACCGCCACCGATATCCACCACCATGGAGCCGGTCGCTTCAGAAACCGGTAAGCCTGCGCCAATCGCTGCCGCCATCGGCTCTTCGATCAGGAAGACTTCACGGGCGCCTGCGCCCTGCGCGGATTCACGAATAGCGCGACGTTCGACCTGGGTTGCGCCAACCGGTACACACACCAGCACGCGCGGGCTCGGGCGCATAAAGCTGTTGCTGTGCACTTGTTTGATAAAGTGCTGCAGCATCTTTTCCGTCACGAAGAAGTCAGCGATAACGCCGTCCTTCATCGGGCGAATCGCCGCGATATTACCCGGGGTACGGCCGAGCATCTGCTTCGCTTCATGACCCACGGCGGCGACGCTTTTCGGCGATCCGGCACGATCCTGACGAATGGCCACCACGGAAGGCTCATTCAATACGATGCCTTGTCCTTTTACGTAAATAAGGGTATTCGCGGTACCCAGGTCAATGGACAGGTCATTGGAAAACATGCCACGAAATTTTTTTAACATACTAAGGGATAATCCTGAAAGCTGGGGCGGAAAACAAAATCCGCTTACTTTACCAACCACACGCAGCAGCGACAAGGCGCAAAAATCACCTGCTGCGGTGAAAATTAGTGCAGTTCATTTCCTTTGTTACAAATTTTCCCGACTCCGTTCATTGCTGAAATCTTCAGCAGCGCTCCACGCCTGAATTTGTAACCTGTCAAAGGAGGGTCACTGGCATTTACATTGCGATGATCCGGCAGGTAGACAAGCACACCCCCTTCACGATGGCGCGCGTTATTCTACGTGAAATCACGCTAAACGGCAGATCAAACCGAGTATCTTTGCGAATATTTTTTCACATTTGTGTCAAGTGGCTGTGAGGCGGCAAAAAATTCCCCCTGCCCGCCCGTGACACCGCATTGGGACAGTACCAACCACTCGCTGCGGCTGCGTACGCCCGTCGCAAAAACTTGCATAGGCATGCCTTTACAGGCTTCCACCAGGCTTTGCACCAGCAGTTGGTTCTCGCTGCGCTTTTCGATGTTGCGCGCCAGACCCGGATGCAGTTTGATCAGCTCCGCATCCAGCTGCTTGATCCAGCTGGTTCCAACCAGGGTTAACCCCGCCTGAACCACTGCCACCCGAACGCCCAGAGCGTTAACCAATCGCATAACCGGCTGCAGACGGCCGATATATTGACAAACATCTGCCTCTGCAAGTTCAAAAATAATCCGCTGACGCTGCGATTTTTCACACTGCATCAAGGCATCGCGCAGCCAGCGCTGGAAACGCGGACGGATCAGCGACTCCACCGACAGCTGGAGCGCCAGATTCTCCTCGGGCCAGAAGCCTAAAAACGGCAGCAGGCGCGTTACCTGCAGGCGGTCATACTCCTCCGCCAGGCCAAACTGCAGCACCATCGGCATGTATTCCGCTGCAATCACCTCTTCTTTACCGTCGTACATCCGCGACATCAGTTCACGATGATGTACCCGCCCGTCGCGGGTGACAGCTGGTTTTTGGTACAACCGCGGCCCGCCGCGGCTCAGCATCTGTTCGATCAGCGTTCGCCAGCGAACGTTGCCGCGACCTTTCTCCGGAAGGGTGTCATCATAGACCGACCAGCTGTTGCTGCCCTGCAGCACCGCGTTGCGCGTCGCCGCTTCCGCATGTTCCATCACCTGCGCCGCCGATTGCCCGCTGCGGAACGAACAGATGCCGATATGCATCATATCGTCGCGATCGAGGATACGCGTTGGAGGCAGCGCATCCATCGCCTTCAGCAACAGGCCGGCGATACTATCCGCCTCTTTCAACGTACGGTGCGGCAGCAGCACGGCGAAGTCGCTACGGTGATAGCGCGCCAACAGCGCGCCGGGGTAACGCATAATAAAGGTAGAGAGCAGGTTGATAAGCGTAAAGTAATGTTCTTCGGCCGCCGCCCGTCCCCAGTTGTCCCGTAGCAGATCAAACTCCGGCAGACGGATCATCATCACGATGCCGTAGGCTCCCACCTTCTCCTGGTCTTCCAGCAGCGTGGCCAGCTGATTGTCAAAAAACAGGCGGTTATTCAGTCCGGTTTTCGAATCCTGCGCCGCGTAGGAGCGAATAAGCGTATCCATCCGGCTGCGCTGATCGCTGGCGAACTGCAGCTCCGACAGCAGCATATCCAGCGCGCTACTGGTGCTGGCCGGCCATTCATAGACCGACCCGCGCACCTGCGGCCCGCGCTCGCCGCTCAGGATACGCGTGGAACGCACCTCCAGCAGCTCCTGGCCGGCCAGCTGGCGGCGGATCCAGCGGACGGCGAAGAAAATAATTACCACCATGAAGCCAATGGAGATCGACAGCGGGGCAGTGATCGACAGCGAACGGAAATAGTTCACCATCGGGTCAACGTAGACCAGATGCAGCGTAATGCCAGGATGTTTAAGCGACGGAACCGTGATCTCACGGAATTGCTCATGGCTGCCGAGCGGGCGATAGCTATCGGGTCGGGAATGGCTGTAGAGCGGTTTGCCGTTGAGCATGAAATCGATATGCACGATCTCGATCGGCGTCATCAGCTCATCCAACTGCGGTTCAAGCTTATCGAAAGAGGTGGTGATGAGCCGGTTATCCAGCATGGTCGCCACCGCCTGAACGCGGTTTTCGACCTTGTTCTCAATGCCGTTATAAAAACTCAGCGAAGCGCCAATCAGCGTGACAAAGATGGTCAGGCTAGTTAGCAGCGTAATAAAGGCTGAGAACTTCGTCGTTAATCGCATCCCTGTGTTAACTCCGCGAGTGAATGACTACCCGATGAACCATCAGGCTCCCGTGCCGGCGCGCACCTTGCCGCAAGCATTAACCTTTTAAAGCGCGACGCATACTATCAAAGATGGCGAGTCTGGCAATGGAATGCGTATTATCGGTAAAAGTATGCCGATAGCGAGTATAGTTTGCAGAAAAAATTTGCCAATCGTCGCCCGCCTGCGGCCTGCGCCAGAAGCGCTTTAATTTTAGACGCAGGATGGCAAACCCGCGCCGGCGACGCAAATTATTACCGGTTTACCGTTTGGCCTGCTTGCCGCCCTCTTTTCCCTGCTAAAGATGCCGGGTCATGCGCGGCAAAGGAAACGTCTTGCGCCACTTTCCGATGATTCCTGGACGACCGCGCCTCTGCTTCGGCGGCGGCTCCTCATCCTAATGTGCAATTTTTCGTGACATATTCGCGATAAATCGTCGTCTCCGTCATGCTTAGGGAAACGCATGACGGAGGACACCATGAAAAGAAAAAAACTGACGGAAGCCGACGTCACGGCCGAATCCGTTTTTATGCTCAAGCGGCGCCAGGTGCTGAAAATGCTGGGTATCAGCGCGACGGCGCTTTCGCTTCCCGCCGCCGCGCAGGCCGATCTGCTGGACTGGTTTAAAGGCCACGACCGCCCGCCGGCCCCGGCGGGCAAGGCCCTGGAGTTTGCTAAACCCGCCGAGTGGCAGGCTAATCTGACGCTTACCCCGGAAGATAAGGTCGCCGGTTACAATAATTTTTATGAATTCGGCCTCGATAAAGCCGATCCGGCGGCGAACGCGGGTAGCCTGCGCATCGATCCCTGGACGCTCACCATCGGTGGCGAAGTGGCGAAACCTCTGACCCTTGACCATGACGATCTGACCAAACGCTTCCCGCTGGAAGAGCGCATTTATCGTATGCGCTGTGTGGAAGCCTGGTCGATGGTGGTCCCCTGGGTCGGCTTCCCGCTGCATAAACTGCTGGCGCTGGTGGAGCCCACCAGCAGCGCGCGCTATGTGGCCTTCAAAACCCTCTATGCTCCGGATCAAATGCCCGGCCAGAAAGACCGGTTTATCGGCGGGGGGCTCGCTTACCCTTACGTGGAGGGGCTACGGCTGGATGAAGCGATGCACCCGCTGACGCTACTCACCGTCGGGGTGTATGGCAAAGCGCTGCCGCCGCAAAACGGCGCGCCGGTCCGCCTGACCGTGCCGTGGAAGTACGGTTTTAAAGGCATAAAATCCATTGTTAGTATCGAGCTGACCCGCGAGCGGCCGCCAACCACCTGGAACCTGGCAGCGCCGGACGAATACGGCTTCTTCGCCAATGTCAATCCGCACGTCGATCACCCCCGCTGGTCGCAGGCTAGCGAGCGGTTTATCGGCGCCGGCGGCGTGCTCGATGTGAAGCGTCAACCGACGTTGCTGTTTAATGGCTATGCCGACGAAGTGGCGTCGCTGTATCGCGGCATGAATCTGCGGGAGAACTTCTAGTGCGTTTCACCGTCAAACAGATCGTCTGGCTGAAGGTTTTACTTCACCTTGCGGGGTTTTTGCCGCTGGTCTGGTTATTCTGGGCCGGGCACCATGGCTACTTTAGCGCCGATCCAGCCAAGGATATCCAGCACTTTACCGGCAGAATGGCGCTTAAGTTTCTGCTGGCGACGCTGCTGGTCTCTCCGCTGGCGCGCTATGCGAAGCAGCCATTATTGATTCGCGTTCGTCGCCTGTTAGGTTTATGGTGTTTTGCCTGGGCGACGCTGCACCTGACCAGCTATACCCTACTGGAGCTGGGCATTAACAATCTGGCGCTGCTGGGCTCGGAGATTATCACCCGCCCCTATCTGACATTGGGCATGATCAGCTGGGCGATTCTGCTGGCGCTGGCGGTGACCTCCACGCAAGCGATGCAGCGAAAACTGGGGCGTCGCTGGCAACTTTTACACAACTTCGTCTATCTGGTGGCGATCCTCGCGCCGATACACTACCTGTGGTCAGTGAAGATCGTCTCGCCGCAGCCCGTTATATATGCCCTGCTGGCAGCGGGGCTATTGACATGGCGTTACAAGAAGTTCCGCCAGTGGTGGCGCGCAATCCGGTAATGTGCAGTTTCCCGCAGATCCTTTATCAACCGCGACTCTTTTTCAGATAGCGGTTGATAATCTTCCCTGATAAGACCAGTATTTAGCTGCCAATTGCTACGAAATCGTTATAATGTGCGACTTTGGTTTTCCTGACGGGGTTTTCTGACCCTGAAAAGGTGACAAGGGCGCATTGAAGGTATATGTTGTTTTTTACCCGAAAATGGCAGGAGATCGCCACACAATGGCAGTGAAGTTTCACATTTTGCTTTTGAATGGTCCAAACATTAACATGCTCGGTACCCGCGAGCCTGAGAAGTATGGCCCTCTCACGCTGGCTGAAATTGTTAACCGTTTAACATCTGAAGCGGCGGCGCTGAATGTGAGTCTGGATCACCTGCAGTCCAACGCGGAGCATGCGTTAATCGACCGAATTCATCAGGCTAAAGACAACGTGGACTATATCCTGATTAATCCGGCCGCGTTCACGCATACCAGCGTAGCAATCCGTGACGCTTTGCTCGCCGTGAACATCCCGTTTATCGAGATTCACCTGAGCAATGTGCATGCACGCGAACCCTTCCGCCAGCACTCGTATCTGTCAGATGTCGCCGCTGGCGTCATTTGCGGGCTGGGGGCGGATGGTTATTCATACGCTTTACAGACGGCGGTAAAACGCCTGTCACAATCACACTAAACAAAGAGTACGGAACCCACTCATGGATATTCGTAAGATTAAAAAACTGATCGAGCTGGTTGAAGAATCAGGTATCTCCGAACTGGAAATTTCTGAAGGCGAAGAGTCTGTTCGCATCAGCCGCTCTGCACCGGCCGCAAGCTATCCGGTTATGCAGCAGGCTTATGCTGCGCCGATGATGCAGCCTCAGGCGCCTGCCGCCGCGACTGCCGCACCAGCTGCTGCGGCTGAAGCGCCGGCGAAAGCGGAAATCAGTGGTCACATCGTACGTTCCCCGATGGTTGGTACTTTCTATCGTACGCCGAGCCCGGACGCGAAAGCGTTTGTGGAAGTTGGCCAGAAAGTTAACGTGGGCGACACCCTGTGCATCGTCGAAGCGATGAAAATGATGAACCAGATCGAAGCCGACAAAGCCGGCGTGGTGAAAGCCATTCTGATCGAAAGCGGCCAACCGGTAGAATTCGACGAGCCGCTGGTAGTTATCGAGTAACGAGGCGAACATGCTGGATAAAATTGTCATCGCTAACCGTGGCGAGATCGCACTGCGCATCCTGCGTGCCTGTAAAGAACTGGGCATCAAGACTGTCGCTGTGCACTCCACTGCGGATCGCGATCTAAAACACGTATTGTTAGCGGATGAGACGGTCTGCATCGGTCCGGCTCCGTCCGTAAAAAGCTATCTGAACATTCCGGCCATTATCAGCGCCGCTGAGATCACTGGCGCGGTAGCGATTCACCCGGGTTATGGCTTCCTCTCTGAGAACGCTAATTTTGCTGAGCAGGTTGAGCGTTCCGGCTTTATCTTCATCGGCCCGAAAGCCGACACTATCCGCCTGATGGGCGACAAAGTGTCCGCGATCACCGCCATGAAGAAAGCCGGCGTCCCGACCGTTCCGGGTTCTGACGGCCCGCTGACCGACGACATGGACGCTAACCGCGCGCATGCCAAACGCATCGGCTACCCGGTGATCATCAAAGCCTCCGGCGGCGGCGGCGGTCGCGGTATGCGCGTTGTACGTAGCGACGCTGAACTGGCGCAATCCATCTCCATGACCAAAGCGGAAGCCAAAGCGGCTTTCAACAACGACATGGTCTACATGGAGAAATACCTGGAAAACCCACGCCACATTGAAATTCAGGTGCTGGCGGATGGTCAGGGTAACGCTATCTATCTGGCTGAACGTGACTGCTCCATGCAGCGCCGTCATCAGAAAGTGGTCGAAGAAGCGCCGGCGCCGGGCATCACCCCGGAACTGCGTCGCTACATCGGCGAGCGTTGCGCGAAAGCCTGTGTGGATATCGGCTACCGCGGGGCGGGTACCTTTGAGTTCCTGTTCGAAAACGGCGAGTTCTACTTCATTGAAATGAACACCCGTATCCAGGTAGAGCATCCGGTAACTGAAATGATCACCGGCGTTGACCTGATCAAAGAGCAGCTGCGTATCGCAGCCGGCCAGCCGCTGTCTATCAAGCAGGATGAAGTGGTGGTTCGCGGCCATGCGGTGGAATGCCGTATCAACGCCGAAGACCCGAACACCTTCCTGCCGAGCCCGGGCAAAATCACCCGTTTCCACGCGCCGGGTGGCTTTGGCGTGCGCTGGGAGTCACATATTTACGCCGGTTACACCGTACCGCCGTACTATGACTCCATGATCGGTAAACTGATCTGCTACGGCGAAAGCCGTGACGTGGCGATTGCCCGCATGAAGAATGCGCTGCAGGAGCTGATCATCGATGGCATCAAAACCAACGTCGATCTGCAGATGCGCATTATGAGCGACGAGAATTTCCAGCATGGTGGTACCAATATCCACTATCTGGAGAAAAAACTCGGCTTGCAGGAAAAATAATTCTGCTCTCTCAGCAAAAGGCCGGGTAAACCGGCCTTTTTTCTTTTTCTCTCTCCTCATCTATACCATGCGGTACAATCCCCGCTTTCTTCATCCTCAAGGGACAAAAAATGGACAAACGCTTTGTTCAGGCCCACAAAGAAGCGCGCTGGGCGCTGTGGCTGACCCTTCTCTACCTTGCCGCCTGGCTGGCCGCCGCCTATCTGCCGGGGGTGGCTATTGGCTTTACCGGCCTGCCACACTGGTTTGAAATGGCCTGCCTGCTGGTACCGCTGCTGTTCATTCTGCTGTGCTGGGCGATGGTCAAACTGATTTTCCGCGATATTTCTCTGGAGGACGATGATGCAGTTTGAGGTCATTATTCCCCTGATCGCCTACCTGGTGGTGGTGTTCGGTTTATCCCTCTACGCCATGAGAAAACGCGCCTCAGGTAGCTTTCTTAATGAGTACTTTCTCGGCAGCCGCTCGATGGGCGGCTTCGTGCTGGCCATGACGCTAACCGCCACCTATATCAGCGCCAGCTCATTTATCGGCGGACCCGGCGCCGCCTATAAATACGGCCTGGGCTGGGTGCTGCTGGCGATGATCCAGCTCCCCGCCATCTGGCTGTCGCTGGGCGTGCTGGGGAAAAAATTCGCCATCCTTGCGCGTCGCTATAATGCTGTCACCCTCAATGACATGCTGTTTGCGCGCTATCAGAGCCGCCTGCTGGTCTGGCTGGCCAGCCTGAGTCTGCTGGTGGCCTTTGTCGGCGCCATGACCGTCCAGTTTATCGGCGGCGCCCGCCTGCTGGAGACGGCTGCCGGTATTCCTTACGATACCGGCCTGCTGATCTTCGGGGTCAGCATCGCGCTGTATACCGCCTATGGCGGCTTTCGCGCCAGCGTGCTCAACGACACGATGCAGGGCATGGTAATGCTGATCGGCACGATCGTGCTGCTGGTAGGCGTGATCCACGCCGCCGGGGGAGTTGGCCATGCGGTAGAGACGCTGCAGTCGATCGACGTCAAGCTGGTGTCCCCGCAGGGCGCGGAAGATATCCTCTCGCCAACCTTTATGGCCTCGTTTTGGGTGCTGGTCTGCTTCGGCGTTATTGGTCTGCCACATACCGCAGTGCGCTGTATCTCCTACAAAGACAGCAAAGCCGTGCATCGCGGCATCATTATCGGCACCATCGTGGTGGCGATCCTGATGTTTGGCATGCATCTGGCTGGGGCATTAGGCCGGGCGGTGATCCCCGATTTAACCGTGCCGGATCTGGTGATCCCGACGCTGATGGTTAAAGTGCTTCCGCCCTTTGCCGCCGGGATCTTCCTTGCCGCGCCGATGGCGGCGATTATGTCGACGATCAATGCCCAACTTCTGCAAAGTTCCGCTACGATCATCAAAGATCTGTACCTGAACTGGCGGCCGGATCAGGCGACTAACGAAAAGCGGCTTAAACGCATGTCCGCCGGCATCACGCTCCTGCTGGGGGTCTTGTTGCTGCTCGCGGCCTGGCGGCCGCCGGAGATGATAATCTGGCTGAACCTGCTGGCCTTCGGCGGCCTGGAAGCCGTCTTCCTGTGGCCGCTGGTGCTGGGCCTTTACTGGGAACGCGCCAACGCGGCTGGCGCGCTGAGCGCGATGATCGTAGGCGGCGTCCTGTATGCCGTACTGGCCACGCTGAAAGTGCAGTTTCTGGGCTTTCACCCGATCGTTCCCGCGCTGCTGCTGAGTTTGCTGGCGTTTGTGGCGGGGAACCGTTTCGGTCGTCCCGCCCCACAGTCCCCCATTTTGACTACTGATAAATAAAGAGTTTTGCTATGCCATGGATCCAACTGAAACTAAATACCACCGGCGCGAACGCTGAAGATCTTAGCGATGCGCTGATGGAGGCCGGATCGGTCTCGATCACCTTCCAGGATACGCACGATACGCCGGTATTTGAGCCATTGCCCGGGGAAACCCGCCTGTGGGGGGATACCGACGTAATCGGCCTGTTCGATGCTGAAACCGATATGAAAGCGGTCGTTGCCCAACTGGAGCAGCATCCGCTGCTGGGCGCCGGGTTCGCGCATAAGATCGAGCAGCTGGAAGATAAAGACTGGGAACGGGAATGGATGGATAACTTCCACCCCATGCGCTTCGGGGAGCGGCTATGGATCTGCCCAAGCTGGCGCGATGTTCCGGATGAAAATGCCGTCAACGTGATGCTCGATCCGGGTCTGGCCTTTGGCACCGGTACGCATCCGACGACATCCCTGTGCCTGCAGTGGCTGGATGGACTCGACCTCAACGGAAAAACGGTGATTGATTTCGGCTGCGGCTCCGGCATCCTGGCGATTGCCGCACTGAAGCTGGGGGCGGCAAAAGCAATCGGGATTGATATCGACCCGCAGGCTATTCAGGCCAGTCGTGATAACGCGCAGCGTAACGGCGTTTCTGAACGCCTGGAGCTCTATCTTCCTCAGGACCAACCGGAGTCGATGAAAGCCGACGTGGTGGTCGCGAATATCCTGGCAGGCCCGCTGCGTGAGCTGGCGCCATTAATCAGCGTCCTGCCCGTTTCAGGCGGTTTGCTGGGGCTTTCCGGCATCCTTGCCAGCCAGGCGGAGAGCGTCTGTGAAGCCTACGCCGATCTCTTCACCCTTGACCCGGTGGTCGAGAAGGAAGAGTGGTGCCGGATTACCGGCCGGAAAAACTAAGCGCGATGCGGCCTACGGGCCGCATTTTTGTTTCCAGTAGCCACCAAATAATGCCAGGAAATGAGAGGCAGATCGCACTACAGAGCACTTTTTTGGCTACAAAAACAGCGTTTTATATCGCCATGCGGCCAGTTTATCCAAGAAAAATCGAGAAGTTTTATGATTTTATAAATGGACACAAATTATCCATCATCCATTAAATCAATGATTAATATAAGTATTTATTCATCCCTTTTACGCTAGTCCCGGATTCATTGATCTGCAACAGAGGATTGCTCAAAGTTTGGCCTTTCATCTCGTGCAAAAAATGCGTAATATACGCCGCCTTGCAGTCACAGTATGGTCATTTCTTAACTCATGCGCATCGGACACCACCAGCTCAGAAATCGCCTGATCGCAGCGCCCATGGCTGGCATTACTGACAGACCATTCCGGACGCTGTGCTACGAGATGGGAGCGGGTTTAACCGTTTCCGAGATGATGTCTTCTAACCCACAGGTGTGGGAGAGCGACAAGTCCCGTTTACGGATGGTGCATATCGATGAGCCCGGTATTCGTACCGTGCAAATCGCCGGTAGCGTGCCGGAAGAGATGGCTGCCGCCGCGCGGATTAACGTGGAAAGCGGCGCCCAGATTATTGATATCAATATGGGATGCCCGGCGAAAAAGGTGAATCGCAAGCTTGCAGGTTCAGCCCTCTTGCAGTACCCCGACCAGGTGAAGTCGATCCTGACGGCGGTCGTTAACGCGGTGGACGTTCCTGTGACTCTCAAGATTCGCACCGGTTGGGAACCGGAACACCGTAACTGCGTAGAGATTGCCCAACTGGCCGAAGAGTGTGGCATTCAGGCTCTGACTATTCACGGACGCACCCGCGCCTGCTTGTTTAACGGAGACGCTGAGTACGACAGTATTCGGGCAGTTAAGCAGAAAGTTTCCATTCCGATTATCGCGAATGGCGACATTACTGACCCGCTTAAAGCCAGAGCTGTGCTCGACTATACAGGGGCTGATGCCCTGATGATAGGCCGTGCAGCTCAGGGAAGACCCTGGATCTTTCGGGAAATCCAGCATTATCTGGACACTGGAGAGCTGCTACCCCCGCTGCCGCTGGCAGAGGTGAAGCGCTTGCTTTGTGCGCACGTTCGGGAGTTGCATGACTTTTATGGTCAGGCAAAAGGGTACCGAATCGCGCGTAAACACGTCTCCTGGTATCTTCAGGAACATGCTCCAGATGACCAGTTTCGGCGCACATTCAACGCCATTGAGGATGCCAGCGAACAGCTGGAGGCGTTGGAGGCATACTTCGAAAATTTTGCGTAAACAGAAATAAAGAGCTGACAGAACTATGTTCGAACAACGCGTAAATTCTGACGTACTGACCGTTTCTACCGTTAACTCTCAGGATCAGGTAACTCAAAAGCCCCTGCGTGACTCGGTTAAACAGGCACTGAAGAACTATTTTGCTCAACTGAACGGTCAGGATGTGAATGACCTGTATGAGCTGGTACTGGCTGAAGTTGAACAGCCCCTGTTGGACATGGTGATGCAATACACCCGTGGTAACCAGACCCGCGCTGCTCTGATGATGGGCATCAACCGCGGTACGCTGCGTAAAAAACTGAAAAAATACGGCATGAACTGATACTAATCAGTTAACCTGTTGATTAAAAAGGCGCTCTTCGGCATGGGGAAGCGCCTTTTTTATTGAAATGACTACACCACTGACTACACGGAAGGGTGAACTACAATAAACGATAACGAGCGTTATCGACGTGGTGCGCTAGGCTTTTTCCACTCAAAAGCGCCAGTATTCATCCGCTGGCGGTGCCGTTTCTTCGCGGCCAGACAAGCCGCAACGCTGGTACGGATCAGCAGTTTGTCCTGGCCGTTAAGCTCATGCCCCTGCAATTTTGCTGCACTGATAATGGCAGACTCCAAAGTTTCTTTTTTTAACATACTGCACCTCGGCTGATAAGCTGGCGTTGTCAGTGGACTACTTGCCAGTTTTTCATCTGCATAGAGATCGCCTGAATCGCAGTCTGAATGATAAGCTCAGGAGACAGACCGGTTAGCGTTGACTGGCGTTCTGCCTCTTTCTGCGTACTTTCTGCCAGAATTTTTGCCCCTTCAATTTTCATCGCATGAGCAATATGGCCCGGCATCATCTCGTAAAATAAACTTTCAAGTTCTGTCATCTTCATCACCCTATTTTTCTGCCTGAATTAGTTTTCGTCATCAGAGCCTTGTGCAAATCACCCTGACCAGTAATTACTGAATTGACCGCCTTTTGATACCCCATCTTGGCACCGTCAGCGGCCGCTTTCTTCATCATGGCTATCTGAGCATCAGAAGGATCGCCATTAACGTTAAAATTAAATTCCTGGGAAATCTGATTACCAGAAGTGGATTGCTGGGCGACACGGTTAAGGGTCGCATCCAGTTTCGCGCTGGTATTCGCCGTGACTACGCGTTCGCCCTTCTGGAGAAGCCATGTTCCGGTTTCTGGAACAGCATCAATACCATCGTGAGCCATACCCACGGCCGCAATGTTCGATACAATACCGGCTGTAGAAGCGGCTACGCTGGCCATCGCTGCAAGGTTGTACGGGAAAGGGTTTGCAGCGGCCATCGCGATCCCCTGCTGGATTGCGATAACTGACTGAGCAATAGCCGCTGCTTTCTGTACAGCAAACGCCGCTTTGTATACTCCTGATTGCTCACCAAAAGCTGTACGGGTCAAATCAACCATCGACCCCAGACCATCGACGACACTACTCAGCATTAGCTGATTACGTGCAGCATCAAGATTATTCATTTCATCCTGGTGTTTTTTCTTCAGCTCCAGCTCTCTGGCGTCCCACTCCTCATTAAGATCAGAACGTGCCTGGCGGTTCTGTTCCAGCAAATCGAGCTGGTTCTGATACCATTTTTCCTGCTCTTTCTGTGCGTCATCAACTTTTTTCAACTCTCCAGACTCACCGCCAAACATCGGATCAAGACCACTAAATTTAGGCGCGTCGGAAAATGACGCTTTCGATATGGCCTTGGCGGCTTTTTTATATTCTTCAGGGCTGATACCCGTAATACCTTGAATATTTTTTAATACTTCAAAACGCTCTTTCGTCGTTTTAAGTAATTTTTCTTCTGGAGTTAATAACTCATCCTGCAAATCTCGAAATTTTGACAACGCGTTATATTTATCAACTTCTGAGGCCAAGCCCTCAAGCCTGATTTGCTGTTCTTTATTTATCCCAACCAGACGACCAGATACTAAATCGAAATGTAGTTTTTCTACTTCAGTGGCGTCTTTGGTTTTCCCGGTTAGCTGATCCACCAGCGCAATTTGCTTTAAATATGACTGTTCTACGGCTTTATAGGCACTTTCAAGTTTTTTTGCCTCAGCATCAGGCTTTTGAGTTTGTTTCTGATTGCTCTGCCCGGGGAGCAGGTTATTATTTATTGGCAACTCAGAGTTTGAAGATGGTTTAGTTATTACCCCTAAATCTGATTGAAGCGTATCTGCTATTGCTCCTAATCTCTGATTTTTTTCAAACTCGTACCAGCCACCCGCCTTAAACCTGTCAGGCACTTCAAATATATGGCTGAGAAAATTAGCAGATTCAGAACTTAGCTTACCCATCCAACCAACAAGTTCCGCCATCCCTCCGACCAGCTTTGCCAGACCTGACAGAACAGCAGGATCGGTAAACACATCCCGGATATCATCAAGTCCATCCTGAATCGGTGAGAGGTCTACTTTAGCCAGGCCACTGGCAATCTCGATCTTTAACCCCTGTGCACTGCTCTCAATATCCTGGAAAAACTGATTAACCTTAACCAGGTTATCAATATCCTCCTGGGGCGGAGCGACACCAAAATCTTTTGACAGCTGGATAAACTGCTTCAGCTTCTCGTTATTGTTGTCGAACAACGGCAGCATTTTTGACAGGTCATTCCCCAGGCTTTCGAGGATATTAGTTTTCCCGGCCTGAGAGGGGATTTTTTGCAATGCCGAGCTGATAGCCAGTAACTGCTTATCAGGGGATTGCTGGGCCAGTTTCTCAGCTGAAAGCCCGAGAGTATCCAGAGCCTGAGCAGCCTCACCTGACTTGTTCAGGACAGCATCGCCGACTTTATCGTTAATATCCTTGAAGATGTCAGCAATATTATCCCCGGTCAACCCTGCTTTCTCAGCAGCAAACTGCCATGAAAGCAAATCCTGAGTAGACATTTTTAGCGATTTAGCCCAGCGATCAGTTTCAGTGATCTGCTCTGAGGTATTTTTTACCAGTGCAATACCAGCGGCACTAACACCGATAGCCGCCGCTGCTGCGGCTGTGCCAACAGCAGCAAGGGCTGAACCCACGGCTGCGGCATCTTTTTTAACGTTATCCCGCCATTTTTGTGATGAACGTTCGGCTTTATCCATACCCTGGACAAAACCGCCGGTTCTGGCGATCAGGTCAATGGTGAGAGTGCCTAATGATTTACCTGCCATAATCTTTCTCCTTACACCCCGTCAAAATGACTGAGGCGATCTTTGTGGCTTTCGCTCATATCAAATGCAAAATCCTCATGCTCAGCCTGGAATGTGCCGAACGCCATTAACGCAGCCACTGCCGGATCAATCTTGTTGGAGGATTTCTTCTTGTTGGGCTTGATATTGGCGTTGGCGTCGGACTCCATCACCACGTTACCAATCGCCCAGGCCAGTACCGGATCGCCGCGATGGCGCACCACCTTGCGGTTAACGAACACTTCAAACGATTTCGCTACCGGGCTGAATTTAAGATAGGTTTGCTGGAACGGCTCTACGTCAAGGCCCGCCCCCTGTAGTTGGGTACGCAGATGCGTGGCGTTCCACGTATCGAAGCCCACCAGACGGATATTGAATGTTTCGGCATCGCGCAGAATATCGTCGCGGATGCGGTCATAATCGATGCAGTCGCCGGGAGTGGTACGAATCCAGCCTGCTTTCACCCACTGGCGGTAAATGGCGCGGTTTTTATTGGAAACATTATTAAGTGTCGCTTCAGGCAGATAGTGCCTTGTCAGTAACCTAATCTCCCTGTCGAACGGAAAAGCGTAATTTACACTGGTGATATCGCTGGTTGAGGACAAGTCCAGACCTGCATAACATTCCATTCCGGCCAGCTCGCTTTCTTCATAGTCGAGTTTGCAGGCGTCCCAGGCCCCCGCGCCCATCCACGGTGTGGAACCCTGACACCAGATATTGAAACGTTTGGTCAGCATCTCCACCCATTGCGACGGGATGCCCCGTGCTTTCTGGATAGTGGCCTCCAGTTTTGCCGCATCAACGGAGATATCCAGATTCGGGTTAGCCTTGATCCACATTTCAGGCTGATCAACCTCGCTTTCGTCGTCCAGTTCGTAAATCAGAACAAACAGCGAATCGTTGCTCTCTTCCCCGGCCAGAATCTGACAGCAGTAGTCGTAATGCTGCTTGCAGGCAGAAACAACGTTACTCCCGGCGGTGGTGATGGCGAATAAAACCGCTTCAGGACGTGCCCCCATACCCAGCTCAAGTGCGGAGTAAACGCCGTTATCCGGGTGAAGGTGGTACTCATCGACAATAGCCAGGCTGGGATTCGTCCCCTCGATGGTGGCCGCTTTCGCCGCCAGCGGCTTTAACAGGCTGTTATTCTTCGGGAAAATCATTTTATGAGCCTGAATATTCACGCGCTTTTTCAGCGGTTTTGACAGCAGGCACATCTGACGGGCATCGTCGAACACGATACGAGCCTGATCCCGGCTCACCGCCGCCGTGTAAATGTCTTGCTGGCCCTGCTCCATCACCAGAAACCAGTTAGCCAGCATTGCAGCTACGGTGGATTTGGCATTCTTACGCGGCACCTCGATAAAGGCGCTGCTGTACTTCCTGCGCCCCGTAGCACTGACCTTAAAGCCCAGCAGGTTAGCAAAGGCGAACTGCTGCCACGGCTCCAGCATGATAGGCTGACCGCGCAACGGCCCTTTGACGTGAGGACAAAGCCGGGAGAACGCAATAAACCGCTCTACGGTCGCTGTATCGAACACGTAACGGGGGTCATTCAGGTCTGAAAAGTACCTTTCGACGGCCTGTTTTACCCGCTTACAGGCCGGAATTTCGCCCGATTTTATGGCGATGGCGTAATCATTCCATGCGGTCAAGTTCGTCTTCCTCTTCAGTTTCAGGCGGGTTGCGGCGACGGCTTACCGGATCAAAGCCCAGCAGAGACGACATTTTTATGAGAATTTTTTCGGCATCAGCCTTTGCGCTCAGGGCCGGGTTGCGACTCTCACCACCCTGGCTGTTCACAATGCTGAATCCCCGCGCGGCAAGGTCCTCCACGGCTTTGCGGTACATCGAGTAGTTGACGCAATAAAGCTCAAGGTTGTTCCAGTCGGCAGGCGTCAGATCACCGCGTTCCGCCAGTTGCTTCGCCTTTGCTTTCCACTGCTGCGCCGCGATTTCATCAAGGTAAGCGGGCGGTTTGGGTGGTCTTGCCATAACTTACTGTTTTCCTTTCCGTTTTATTTTCAAAAAAATCACCGTGCGAAAAAATTTGAGGGGGCGGGTGGTGCCTGGCGCCCTCGTGTTCGTCCTGAAAACCTCCCCCACCCTATCGGTGCGGCCTGTCAGCGGTTGCGGAAGCATTCCCGCAACTCCCGGTCACGTTCACTCATGCGCTGCACAGGCTGGCGCTCATCGCGTCTGGTGCGGGTCTGCATGAAGCCATCACGGCATCGGGCCAGCGACTGATACAGATTCACCACATCTTTCTCATTCATGATCAACCTCATGCATCCAGTTATTGCGCTGTGCTGCCCGTTCTTCCTGCTCGCGGTACATCCCCGCTTTGCGGTTGGCTTTGGTGGTAGGGTCTTGCTGTGTGGTCTTCTGGTTATGATGCGTCTGGCATAACGGCTGGTGATTCCACTCAGGCCAGAACAGAACATCATCGCCGCCGTCGATAGGGATGATGTGATCGACAATCTTTGCAGGAACGTAGAGGCCCAACTTCTGGCAATCAACGCACAGCGGATAGCGCTTAAGGTACTGAGCGCGGTACTTCTCCCATGCAGCAGAGTAACCACGGGCGCGACGGTGGCCGCGTCTGGCATCCTGCGCCCGCCACACTTCCCGCTTATGCTCATCGCATTTACCAGACTTCACACGCTTGTTGCATCCCGGCTCAGTGCAACGGCGTAAGGGTTGCCACGGCATCAGTACACCCCCACATCACGATAGACAGACCACAGCGCGGAGACAGCAAGAGGAACCTCTTTCGCCTCCACATCGCTAATCATCGTGCGGTACTCGTACAACTGAGAGACGTACATCAGACAACCGATTTTGATAGCCGGGGTAAGCTCCAGCCCACTATCAAACCGCTTGCCGATATGTTTCTGGCAAACCTCCAGAGCCGCATCGATGTAAGCCTGAATGAGCAAATCTTCATCATCGCCATCAATACGGCAGTGAAGTTTTGCTTCAGCAAGTTCTATGGTTTCAGCCACTGGTCAGCCCTCCGGTACACATAATTTCAAGGCGGGTACGATCTGCATCAGGCAGAACGGCTTTGATGTCGTAGATGGTTAAAGGCATTCCTTTTTCTGTGCAGATCAGCCTGTTTTTGGTGGTGATGCCTTTGCGGTAGCGAACCCAGATTCTCACGGTCATTTCTGATTGTTCAGCCTGGGCGGCTACAAGCTCCCGCCCGCTTACGCTGTCTATCTCTCCCCAAACGGTGACAACATCGCGCCATTCTTTAGTGACAGAACCCGTGTTCGGGTCCTGGTGACTGACGAACTGCTGAATAGTGACGCGGCGTTTCATCTTTCCTGCTCTCATTCGTCACCGTCCTTATTGCCCTTACTCACCTTAACTTCCTGCTTCCATGCCTGGCTGAACTCATCACCACCTTCACGCGGAGGCATCCCCTCGCGTTCGCGGGCCTCATTCGGGTTCATAATCCCGTTCTTGATGCCGCGCTCATAGGTTGCGTAGCGTTCGGTAGGAGTAGCGCGGAGAAGGTCAGCAGAATCAAACTCCACCTGATAGCGAATACCCGGCACAGGAGAAGCCACCAGCAGCGCGGATTTAATCTGCTGCTCGAAGTTCGCCAGCCACGGGCGCATAGTCATGGTGAGAAAAGCGCGGCTTGCCTCGCTGAAGTTGCTGTAGGTGCTGTTGCTGTATTCCTGCAGGAAGATGGGCGACACGTTGAACATGCGGGCAATATCTTCAATGGTGAAACGGCGGGAGGCCAGCCACTCGGCATCCTGATTGCTCATGCCAAGCTGTTTGTAGTCCATCCCCCCTTCAAGGATCGGCGTTTTCCCGGCATTCCTTGCACCTTTGTAGCGTTCCAGCGCATCCATTGCCTGTTTGCCCTTCACGCTGTCCAGCCATTCTTTAGCCGTAATGACGCCCGCCGCCATCATGCCATCTTTCATAATGCTTGCACCGTGGCGCTGTTGGGCCAGACCTAACCCCAGCGCCTCCCGGCAAATGGTGATCGGCGAGCGCCCCAGAAAACCGTCATCGGTTGAATAACGCAGGTGCAGAATCTCTTCCTGCAAATAGGTACGTACAGCCCCGGTAAACGGCTCTGTGATGGTGTATTTGTACTTATGTTCGCCGATACGCTCAGGAACAACCGCCCCCGGCGCATAAGAGTGAAGGGATTGTGGCTGGCCGTCTCGCCCCCACTGGATCACCGCGTAGGCGTTACCGTTAAGCAGACAATGGCGCATCATCGTGCGCTTGAACTGGTAAGGCGTCTGGCAAACGTTAGGCTGCTCGTTCAGCAGAAAATCTACCGGATGATTACTCAGCCACTCCCGCGCCTCCCTCCCGTTATCATTACGAACCCGGTACAGGTAGCAGGGCATGGTTGCCACAGCCTCACTGATCACCGATACGGCGTTCATCACCGCCGGCAGAGATTCCGCAGTACCCGCAGACACATATTCGCCTGATCCGGTATTTGGAATCCCTGCCATCGCCAGAAACTCATCTATGGTCATGCTTCGCTGTTCGGTTGGGTCAGACTTGCGGCCAAAAGGCCAGATATTCCACATATCACAGCCCCGCTAAATCAGCCCAGCGCCGACGATTATCACCAGCACGGCGTAATTCTGGATGTTGAGCAAAAAGAGAACGATGCGCGATTTCAACGCCGGATTCAGGGTAAGCTGGCATGGAAGTTACGGTGATTTCCCGTAGTTCGGCAGCGGTCACGGTTCGCAGGTACGGCGATTGCGCAATATCCCAGGACTCTTTCAGCGCGCGGAAACCAAAGCTCATACCTGAAAGATCGCCACGTTCCACCAGCGCCAGCACATCATTACCAAGCTGGGTATTCGGCGGCGTCAGCTCGAAGCGTAGCCCGGCATCATCCTCGGACAGTACCAGCGTGCCGGATTTTGTACGCCCCAGCAGCTGGGTATAGTTATGCTCGTACAGCGCACGCACATCGCTACCGGATGCCAGGCTGTCTTTGAACGCCCCAGGCGCAAACTGTTCCCGGAATTCATCCCAGATGATTTCTGACAGGCTGTTCCAGCGCACGGCATAGCCCACCAGCTTCTTATCGGTGGCGGTCAGTTCAGAAGTGCGGATTTCAAAATCTATTGTTTTCATTATTGGACTCCACAGAGGGCAGAAAGGGGCCGAAGCCCCTCACTCGTCGAATCAGGAACCAGCAGCAAGCTCCAGAATCTTGATCGCGTTGGAGTCCACCACACCGCCGCCCAGGTATTTATCGGTATGCACCTTGTAGAAGCCCGGCTCGGTGATGTTGTCAGGGCGGGTGCGCACACCAGTAGTGTGATCCACGATGAAATAACCGCGCTTGAAGTCACCAACCGCAAGGAACGCTTCTCCGGCGGAAGCATCAGGCATGGTTTCAAGGTACTGAACCGGACGGCCCAGCAGGGTATCGGGAGAACCGGCAACCAGACGATCACGCCAGATGTAATCCCCGTTACCGTTCTTCAGCTTTTGAAGCGTGGCAGCGGTATTGGAGTTCATCACCCATACGGCGTTTTTGCGGTATTTGGCTTTCAGCTTGTACAGCAGGTCGATCAGGCCATCAGAGGTAACAGCAGCCGTTTCCATTTTCTCCAGCGTACCGAACGGGCGGGTTTTATCGCTGGTGGCCGCACGCTCATAAGCCAGGAAGCCTTTGGATTTCTTCGTACCGTCGCCGTTAACAAAATCATTTTCTTCGGTAGCGCTGAAGGTGTCGGAGATTTCAGAAGCCAGCCAGCCCAGAATATCCACCTCGGAGAAGTCGAGAATCTCCTGAGTAGTTTTCGGGTAGGCGTAGATCGGGTTGAGTTTGATATCAACGCGCTCCATCTTCGGCGTGCTGGTCTCGGTGCGTGTTTCACCTTCAGTGCCGCGATTCACCGTTGCACCGCCCACAGATACCAGTTTTTGATATTCATTGGTTTTGGTGGTCTTAACCGTGGCGATGGAGCGCATCACGCTGTCATCCTGCAACTGGCGCATGATCTCTTTGTCCAGCTCAGGGATAACGGTATAACCGCCGTCAGCCTGCACCAGCGTGGTGAGTGAGCGGGTATCGCCGGTCATGATGTAGTGGCGTAGCTCATCGTTGCTCACGCCTTTACCTTCAACAGAAGTACCCGGAAGATTGCGCTGATCGTCGGCGACGGCTTCAAGACGGGTGATTTCAACTTCAAGCGCATCAGCCTGAGCGCGGAGTTCGTCGAACTGCTTGCCTTCTTCATCGTTCAGGCTGCGCTTTTCGGTGTCGGCTTTATCCAGCATGGAACGCATCTGAGCTTTGAGTGCGGCTTTCTGCTGGCGTAATTCGAGTAATTTTTTCATGAGTGGTTTCCGTAACAATTAACGTTAAGACGTGAAACCAGCGCGGGAAGGGGTAAGACCGTTTAACCTTTTTCTGACTCTCTCAGGCTGTACTCGCTACAGCTTGATTAAACGGCCTGTGGCGGCTCACGTCTGAGTGCCACACTTCAAGATATACATCAAATAATTGAAGTAAATAACCTGCTTTATTGACGAACGTTAATGAATATTATCGAACAAATAATTTACAAAATTTGATATACTCAAAACTGATTTCATCCACATCTTGGGAGCTTTTATGGACTTCGATTTTGATGATATGGCATACCCGGATATTTTTTTAATTTCCGGCGAGGAGTTTAAAGGAAGCCGGAACACAGGAAAAAATCAGGTAGATATCCCGTTTACTGACGAACCGCAAATTGAATTAGGCGATATTCTGATTCAGAAGATTGGAAGCCGTGAGTTAAGCCTTAAAGTTGTCGATCTTTCAATAACAAAGAATGGAACGCTGAACGTGGGTACAACGCATCCTCACTTACTTACGTTATCCGTAGAGAATCTTTCTTCCGACGCACACAGGACAGCAAAGAGTATGAATACTTTTAATATTGGCTCCGTCAGTGGCGAGCAAGTTCAAATAGGTGAAAGTAATCATATGCTGGTGAATATCAGTATTACTGAACTTGTCGAGAAAGTGGCTAACTCTGGCGATCCACAGGCTAAATCAATGTTGAAACAGTTACTGGAAAATAGCACCGTTGCCAGTATCGTTGGCGCTGGCGCTTCCGCGCTGTTAGGTCTGCTTTAAAATATGGCCTGGGAAAAAACCAGGCCTTTAGCTTATATGGCTGGATGATTATTCTTTATCCAGCCCCCACTGATAGAAAGCCCAGCTTGCCGTTGATTGTGCGCTATGGATAGCGTTCTCAAGGCCAGAGGTTGGGTACGACAAATCAGCCGCCATCCTCTGTAGAAGATCGAGGTAAGCGCTGGCGTCTTTCGACAACTCTTGCCCCCCTTCTTCCAGCCCAGACTGGTACGATTCCAGATCAAGTTTTTCAGAACTGACAAAAGCGCTCAGAGCCAGAAAATCCGTCACCGTAATCTCATCTTTATTTGAAAGCTCATCAACGGCGCTGTAGAGAAACTTAAGATCGCTCATATGCCCGTTATCTTTGCCAATCAGTTTCATTAATGACCTCTTTATTTTTCACGTATATATACAAAACTATGTTGGTTCAGTTAGTTCAGTTGGTTCAATTTGTAAAGGCGATTGTTTTATAAGGATTATTTTCCGGTTAGTGAACCAACAAAGCCCCGATTTGAACCAACATTGGGTATTTTCATGTTGGTTCAGTCCATGAGGTTCTAAAATGTTGGTTCAAACTACCCGTTTGTTGGTTCAATACTGCTATTTGTTGGTTCAGTGTTGGTTCATTTTTTTGGCATTAAATCCATATAAAACAGTCATATGAACACAACCAATAGACACTGAACCAACTGAACCAACATTAACAACCCTCACATGTGTAATTTATTCTTCCCCATCTTCCGCAACCTGGTGAAGCACATAAACGTTGATCTGACGCCCATCAATACGCGGGGATTTCTGCTGGTATCCACGCCCGCTGGACGGCTCAGAAAGCAAGCCAGCAGCGGCAAGCACGCGGGCAAACTGCCTGGCGTTAAAGCCCTGAGCTATCTCCTTCTCAAACGTTGCGGGGAACGTATAGAACACCAGCGGCGCATCATCATGGCTGCTTTTGCGCTTTCGATACCCGGCCAGATCGCGAATCGGCATACTGGACGGATCATAGGGCAACGGTGCAAAGCGGCTTAAACCGTAGGCATTCAGGAACGCCTCGCACTGCTCGATGATCTGTTGGTGCTCTTTGTTACCCGTGCCGAACTCTTTCACCCAGGCGTTAAAGCTATGCTGGATAGCGTCACGGCTGGCCTGTTCGCCCCATCCGGTGATTGATGCACCAGTTACCAGCGCGGCTTCGAGGATTGCAAAGCGTTCGGCCACGCGGTGTACCTGCTCACCGTAATCGGCCGGGATGAGGCCACGCCAGCGCGCTTGCGCGTCACGCACCGCCTGTTTAGCCTCCTGCTGGTTAGCTGCCAGCCATTTAACCCACTCACGCCCCGCCGCCCCGTGGTTATCAATCCAGGCTTCTTTCAGTGCGTCAGCATGAGCCTTGCCGTTTGGCAGACCGTTAAAGGCCGTCGATTTCTCCATAGGGATGTTGAGCAAGCGCACCAGTTGGCCCGCTTTCACTTTCAGCCCACCAGCAGCCAGGAAGGTTTCAATATCCATTTCCCCGGTACTGATCGCCACCGTGCGCCAGCGTTTAAGCTCCCGGTTGCCGCCTTCTTTGGCTCCCTGCAACTTCCCGGCACCGTTAAACAGGGTATAAGCAGACGTGGCAACATCTTTGGCACTGCTGCCCTGTCCTACCTCATCAAGCGGTAACAGGCTGTCGTTGTGCGCCTCCGCTTCGTTTGCTATGCCAAGCGCAGTACCGTACCAGGTAAGCCGTAACGCATCAGGCTCACCCCACAGGCTGCTCGCAATATTGGCGGTAGTGGTCTTACCGGCGCTCGACTGCTCGAACAAATGGACGCCGAAACCATCAGCACCCACCAGGCCAATAAGCGGCGCGGATAACGCCGCTGCCACGCCCAGCATCATGGAAGGATTGCCCCTGGCCAGACGGGCGACGGAATCCCGCCAGGTAGCAGCAGTACCAGCAGTGGCATACCCGGAAGATGCAGCGCTGCGACCGTTAAAGAGAATGGGCGTCTCTGGATCACCAATCACTTCACCATCAGGCATGATATATGCGCCGTGATGCCAGCCAGTGGTGTGGGTAATAATCCATTCCCGCTCAGTGCCGCTTTGCTGCAACCAGTCGGCCAGAATCGCCCGGAAGGTGCTTTTAGTGGTCACATTCACCCCACCAGCTTTAAGTGAGCGCCAGCCGTCGCGCTCACCGATATCAGCACAGGGGATCGCCCTGGTAATATCTTCATGGCCACGCGGCGAACGCCAGCGCAAAACAAGATATCGCTCTGCCCCGTCACTACCGGAACCGACCACCTCAAGAGGCGAGCACAGCCACGTTTCGTTATTGATGATCTCGCCACTATCCTTGTCCACCTTTGGCGTGATCCAGTACAGGCCATCGCTGCGACTCTCCACACGGGGTTTAAGTTCATCACCCGGTTCAGGCTTTGGCTCCCGTTTTTTCACAGGCAAGTTCACCACAATACTTTCCCCGCGTTCGGCCTCTTCTTTGAGACGTGGAAGCCTGCCCGTCCAGTCCTCCTTCGGCTGAGACTCAAACATGCCATTAAACAGCCGGGCCTCTTTCACATCCGCCAGTGCCAGTTTGGTTGCGATAGTGCTTATCTGCATTTCGGAAAGCTCGCCAGCTCGGATCACACGAACACTGCGGCGGCCGTTATCAACGATGTTTAATCGTTCCAGTTCTGCCAGTTGCCTTTTGCCCAGATAAACAGGCGGTACATCATCCCACGCCCTTTTACCTTCGCTCTCGATCCAGTGCTGCACATGTGAATAGGCATCTTCACCCGCAAAGATAATCGCCTCAGTAAATTTATCTTTCGGCAGAAATTTGATATTCGGGGCATTCTTCATCTTCATCAGTGCAACACCTTATTGGACATATCCGCGCCTAGGTCTTCATGCAGGTACTCAAGGTGGCAGATTTTCACAATCTGCAACCCCATTTCGCTAATATCGCCATCGTCGGTAAAGCAGGTCAGCAGAATATCGCGCAGGCGAGTTAAGCCTTCATCCCGGCCAAACTCTTCTACACAACCGAAGACCATAAATTTCGCCAACACGTTATAAGTGGCTACTGGTTCCAGCGTGAAGCGGTAGCGGGCCATATACTTATCGCTTTCCACTAGCAAGGTTGCCGAACCGGTTTCCGCTATCTGGTGAGCAATACAAGTTTCGGTCAGTTTGCGGAACAATGGCCCCAGCACTTCAAAAATATCGGTCATTGTGGGATACCTCCGCTCATCTGAAATTTGCCAAGTAATGGGTGATACCAATACGCCGATCCATATTTGCGCTTCGCGCTGCGAAGAACCTGCCTCGCCGCCTCTCTGAATTTGCTATCTGGCGCAATAAAGCCACCAGCTTTCATCCTGACCAACATCACGCCCGTGTTTTTTGCCAGCTCTTCGGCTTTTTTCGTCGATATGCCGAACTCAGCCGCCAGCGTGGCGACCGGAGCCATACCGGGAGGAATATCTCCCCCCTGGCTTTCGGTGAGTGTGCGCACCTGCTGTTCTAACTCCAGGACGCGGTTAACCAGCAAATCGACACGGTTTTCCAGTTCGATAAATTTCACATTGCTGATCATTGTTTTGCCCCCTGCGATTCAGGGTCTGAAAAAGTAGAAATATCCAGTGAGTTTGCCAGTTCATCAGAAAGGCGTTGGGCCAAGCCCGTTAAACTCATTACATGGATACGCTCTTCCTCGCCTCTGATAGTCGCAAGGTAAGCAGCACATGACAGAAGCGCAGCAACCTCTTGCGCCAGCAGCAGCAAATCATTTTTGCTACGGTAGGTGTAAAAGTTATCCATTGAGCGCCCCCTTTTTATCCTGCTCCAGCATAAAGGTGGCAATATCGCCAGAAATATCACGGGCCAGATCGATGAGGTTATCCCTCTCGTGACCTGAAATTTCACAGTCTGAAATCACCAGAAGCAACGTTGCCAACTGACAAGCGCGGGACGTGGCTTTTTCTCTGCCAAGAGTTTCAATGTCATACATGGCGCACCTCCAGCATCTGAAATGCGTGGAACGGCAGGCGGGCAGCGAAAATAAGAGTTACGCCGGGCATGGTGTCGCGGGCTTCCCGTTCACTGGATGCGTTGACGTGAATCACTAACGGTTTGGCGGTAGGGTAGCGCTCAGAGGCGGAGAGAAAACGCCATGTAAATTCAGGGCGAGTTTGGGTAGACTGATTGTCAGCCATAACTGTTACCTCACTTAACGGTTTGTGGTCAGAGGCCCGGTTAGTGTTCCTAGCACTACCGGGCTTCGCACTTGAAAGGTGTATGTCACCTTTAATATTTAAACTAGCCCAAAGTGAAATACACCTCAAGCCTTTTTCTTTTATTTTTTTTGCGTATACTGAAATACACCTAACATAAGGAGTTTCAGTAATGGCAACAGGTGCGAAGAATGCAAAGTCACAAATGACCACAGTTCGAATCCCCCATGATGTGATGGAAGATATCGAGCTTTTTAAACATGAAGGTGAAAGTACCGCAGGGTTTCTTGTCACTGCTGCGAAAGGCGAAATCAAACGCCGCCAGCGCCAAAAGGCAAAAGAAGAGCCAAAATCCTGAATAAAATCAGCGGGCGCAGAATTGCGCTGGCTCATTCTTTGACCACCAGCGCCAGCCCTGGTATCCTGACTTTGCTTAAGTTTTTGGTGGTGACATTGGCGGCCCTGCATGGCCGCCTTTGTTTTATGTGCCATACCGCCCCCTTAAGCTGCTTTGCAGCGGCTTTGCTGCCAGGCAGTAAGCTCTGACAAAAGCCAGCCCACCGCACGGCCTCCCAACTTGCGCCGGGCGGGGAACTGCCCCTCCTTCTCCATCATGTAACGGGTAGTACGACAAATGCCGGTTAGTTGCCTGCACTCAGCTTCACGGATAATGCGATCTGTCGAGATTACGTTAGATTGAAATGGCTTGTTCATAACAAAATGCCCTCGTTCGTTAAAGTTCGAGAGCATTTAAAGAGAATTACTGCCTTGTTTGGGTGATATCACTTTTCACAGTAAGCGATATCACTTTTTATGACGTCCTCGCTCTAAGTATTTTGACCATGTGCCAAGATCTGTTTTTGGGAAGTCAACTCCGCGATTCGCTGCAGTAGCTTCAATTATTTCTTTCAGTTTTTTGACCGGAAACGTATCAATATCAACGCCTGAAAGTTCAGGAATAAGGGTAAGCAAACTCTTTATTAAATTTTCTTTCTTGGCTAATGTTTTATCAGACTCAATATTTTGCGTATGGCATAAATCTTTTAGCTTTTCTAAATCACCGCTCTTTATGCATAACGCATCAGCATTAACGATAATTTCAAAGTCCAACACGTTAAACTCTACTGGGAACTCATTATTTAATCGATTCACATCTGAGAAAAAATTTATATTTGCTTTTTTTTCTTCTGAAAATTCCAAGTCTGTAAGTACATACGGGTCGATAAAAAAAGGCCCTTTACCTGTTTTGCATAGAATCCACTAACAGGCAAACTGGCATTCCTTTCTTTGAATTGTACGTCGGTTGCTGACCAATCTTCAAAAAAAAGACCTGCAAAGCAATCTATTTTGTCTAATGCATAATTAGGCAAATTAATCTGAAAATGAAAGTCGTCCGTACTATTTTTATGATTTATATATGCATAAATGTCTAACCGTTCAGTCGCACCAAAATGGATAATATCATTTACACTGCAAGATAATAAATTAGCAGCGTCGTTTATATTATAATACTTTCTTTTCGGGAGGTTCATTTTGCGATCTCCAGAATAGCAACGTTGGGATAATCAGAGGAAATTACCTCTAACCGTTCCATCCATTTATTCAGCGCGTCCAGTTTTTCCGGTAGGTACTGGCTACGGTTATATACGGCCATCACTCCACCGAGTGTATGCCCCAGCAGCTGCTCTACAACATGCGGCGCGATCCCCATGTTGTTCAGCGTGGTAGAGAACGTCCGGCGGAGATCATGAAGTGTCCACGGCTCAGAATGCCCCAGGCGCTTATAGATACCTCTTCCCCACTGGCTCACCGCCTCTGACTTCTTCATTTCGCCCAGCAGCAAGCCGGTATCACGATTTCTGGTGACAAGCGCCTTCACATATGGCCGGATAGCAGCTGGCACAGGGCGAACGATTTTCACGCCCCCTTTGCTGTGCTCACGCGGTACCGTCCACACCCATTCGTTTAAGTCCCACTCGCCGGGCCGGGAGAGCCTCAGTTCCTTCGTTCGGCAACCAAACACCACCAGCAGACGCAGCATAGCGGCATAGTAGGGTTTGAATTTAAGCCCGCTACTTTCCCGCCAGATATCAGCCAGCTCCTGACTGGTATGCTCCCTGTCGCGCTTCTCCTGCTTTTTACCCACATCATCGATCGCCAGATCGTCAAGAGCATTGCTCACCGCGTATCGATGGACACGGCAAAATTTCAGGGCCTGCTTACACATCTGCAGAAGGTAGCCGGCAGCAACCGGCGCATCTTTCCTTACCCGGCTGAAACACTCCAGCCAGTGACGCGTTTCGCACATAGAGAGCGGGTAATCACCAATGTAAGGGTAGATATGCTTCTGCAACTGCTCGGTGTGCTTATGCACGTTGGCGCGCTTATGGGTGGCGTATTCAGCGATCCAGTATTCCAGCGCATCTTTAACGGTCACCGGCTTCAGGGTTGCCTGGGTTGAAATGCTCAGCTGATGCTTTGGGTTCTTCCCTTCGGCCAGCCAGGCGCGGCACTGCTCCCGCTTATCCCTGGCAGATTTGAGGGAGAGATCAGGATAGTTACCCAGCTTGATGCGCTGGGGCGCTGCCGAACGGCCGCCTACACGGAAGGTAAAGTACCAGGTCATGATCCCGGCCTTTGATACCTTTACGCTCAGCCCGTCACCATCAGCGTAAAAGTTTTCGCCGGGGCTTTCTCTGCCTAGCATTTTACGCAGTGAGGCATCACTTAATTTATTCGTTCCACCAGCCATAAAAACCTCAGTTCATACGTGGTACTGACTACACCACTGACTACACATACTAATGTTACTCTATGAACTGAGGCGAACAAAGATAAACCAAGAAAAGGTGATAGCTGTTTAATATCAATTTTTTATATGAACATCATTAAACAGAGACGAACCGTAAAAAACACAGGTTCTAAAAATACGGCATGAACTGATACTAGTCAGTTGCTTGCTTGATATAAAAGGCGCTCTTCGGCATGGGGAAGCGCCTTTTTTATTATCTGCGCCAACAGAACTCATTACTGATTCACCAGCCGTAGCGCAGGCCCTCCCGATAAACGCGCAGCACAGACCACCGCCATTATATTATCCACCAGCGCAGGCGCCTGCTGATAAAGATCGAAGCGTTGCGGATCGAGCAGCCAGTTTTTAATCAGCCCGGAAAAAGCACTGTGTAAAACAATTAATATCATCTCAATGTTTGTTTCGGCTGGCAATATATTGTTACGCACGCAGCACTGCAGGATGCCGCCAATGAGTGAATAATTAAAACCAATACGTTGGCGAATTTCGTATTCCGAAAGCATATCACTGGAAAACTCACAGCGCTGATAAAGAATTTGCATCAGAGCGCGCTGTCGAGGATTCGCAGCAATATAGCGCAGGCCTGCAATAAACCGCTCGCGTAAAGCATTTAACGGCTCCTGTTCGTACTCTATGGCCTGACTGGGCTGAATCAAATCTCTAAGCGGCGGCTGCTGCTGCCACATTTCATTAAACAGCTCCGTCTTACTGGCAAAATGCCAGTACACCGCGCCGCGAGTCACTCCCGCCGCATCGGCGATATCCGTCAGGGTGGTGTTGGTTACTCCGCGCAGGGCGAACTGCTGGATTGCGGACTCAATCAGGAGCTGCCGCGTGCGCTGCGCCTCTTCTTTTGTTTTTCTTGCCATACAAGGCCCCACTTCCCGATAAGCAGATAATATAGGATATTCTTAATTAGAATTAATCTAGCATTTGCCAAGAAGTATTATTTAGCAAAAATGCAGACAAGTTAATCCTGATGCGAAAAGAGAATTAATTATTCAAGTGAATATCACCGGAAAATATATTCACTGAAATAATGTCTATTTATCAACTTTTACAATTGCGATAAATCGCAATACTACAGTGACCATTTTTTTGTTTTTGCGTGCCTTGCTGATTGCTTAAAAATAAGTATCTCTTACATCCAACGGCGTTTATTTGTAGGATGGCAAACTGCTTTTTGATTCCCTCTTTCTTTCACAGATTCGCCGCCTGATTGGGTACGTAATCTATAAGGAACCGCCATGACGACTCACGCCAGAGTGACACTTTTATCCGGTTTAATTATCTCGGCCTTATTGCTAACCGGTTGCGATAATTCTGACAACCAGCAACCCCATGCGCAGGCGCCGCAGGTGACGGTCCATGTCGTGAACAGCGCGCCGCTATCAGTCACCACCGAACTGCCGGGCCGAACCTCTGCTTTTCGCGTAGCGGAAGTCCGCCCCCAGGTGAGCGGTATCATCCTGAAGCGTAACTTTGTTGAAGGAAGTGATGTCGAAGCAGGCCAGTCGCTCTATCAGATCGATCCGGCGACCTACCAGGCGGCGTGGAACAGCGCCAAAGGCGATGAGGCCAAAGCCGAAGCCGCGGCCGCTATCGCCCATTTGACGGTGAAACGCTACGTTCCACTGCTGGGTACTAAATATATCAGCCAGCAGGAATACGATCAGGCAGTGGCCACCGCCCGCCAGGCCGATGCCGATGTCATCGCCACCAAAGCTGCCGTAGAAACGGCCCGTATCAACCTGGCCTACACCAAAGTAACCTCCCCCATTAGCGGGCGCATCGGTAAATCGAGCGTCACCGAAGGGGCGCTGGTCACCAACGGCCAGTCGGATGCCCTGGCTACCGTCCAGCAGCTCGATCCCATCTATGTTGACGTGACGGAGTCCAGTAATGACTTCATGCGCCTTAAGCAGGAAAGCCTGCAGCGCGGCGGTGATACTAAAAGCGTTGAGCTGGTCATGGAGAACGGCCAGGCCTATCCGCTCAAAGGTTCACTGCAGTTTTCTGACGTCACTGTTGATGAAAGTACGGGCTCAATTACTCTGCGCGCTATCTTCCCTAACCCGCAGCATGTCCTGCTGCCAGGGATGTTCGTCCGCGCCCGCATAGACGAAGGCGTCGATCCGCAGGCTATCCTGGTACCGCAGCAAGGGGTGACCCGCACGCCGCGTGGTGATGCCTCCGTGATGCTGGTGAATGACAAAAACCAGGTTGAAACCCGGGAAGTGGTCGCGACTCAGGCCGTTGGCGATAAGTGGCTTATCACCAGTGGGCTGAAGCCGGGCGATAAAGTGATTGTCAGCGGCTTACAGAAAGTCCGTCCAGGCGTCACTGTCAAAGCGGAAGCGGAGCGTGCGGCGCCGGCCGTGCAATAAGGATACCCAGCCATGTCTAAGTTTTTTATTCATCTACCGGTCTTCGCCTGGGTGCTGGCTATCATTATGATGATTGCCGGCGGCCTGGCCATCCTGCAGCTGCCGATAGCTCAGTACCCGACAATCGCCCCTCCTGCGGTAGCGATCTCCGCCACCTACCCCGGTGCAGATGCCCAGACCGTACAGGATACCGTCACCCAGGTTATCGAGCAGAATATGAACGGCATCGACAACCTGATGTATATGTCGTCGACCAGCGACTCTGCCGGTTCGGTAACCATTACGCTCACCTTTAAATCGGGTACCGATCCCGATATTGCCCAAGTACAGGTGCAAAACAAACTGCAGCTGGCCACGCCGCTGCTGCCCCAGGAAGTACAGCAGCAAGGGATTAGCGTCGAGAAATCCAGTAGCAGCTTCCTGTTGGTCGCCGGCTTTATCTCTGATAACCCGACCACCACCCAGGACGATATTTCTGACTATGTTGCCTCCAATGTCAAAGATCCTATTAGCCGCCTCAACGGCGTGGGCGATGTGCAGCTGTTCGGCGCGCAGTACGCTATGCGCGTCTGGCTGGATGGCAACCTGCTGAATAAATACAACCTGACGCCGGTGGACGTCATCAATGCGCTGCAGGTCCAGAACGATCAGATCGCCGCGGGTCAGCTCGGCGGTACGCCAGCGCTGAAAGGCCAGCAGTTGAACGCGTCAATCATCGCTCAGACACGGCTCAAAGATCCGCAGGAGTTTGGCAAGGTCACGCTGCGGGTCAACGCCGATGGCTCTGTCGTCCATCTGAAAGACGTCGCCCGCATTGAGCTGGGGGGAGAGAACTATAACGTCGTCGCCAGAATTAACGGTAAACCTGCCTCTGGTCTGGGTATTAAGCTTGCGACCGGCGCCAACGCCCTGGATACCGCCACCGCGATTAAAGCGAAGCTGGACGAGCTGCAGCCCTACTTCCCTCAGGGGATGAAGGTGGTCTATCCGTATGATACGACCCCTTTCGTCAAAATCTCCATTCACGAAGTGGTCAAAACGCTTTTTGAAGCAATTATTCTCGTCTTTCTTGTCATGTATCTGTTCCTGCAGAACATGCGCGCAACGCTCATTCCAACCATTGCCGTACCCGTGGTGCTGTTGGGAACCTTCGCGGTATTGTCGATGTTTGGCTACTCCATCAACACGCTGACAATGTTTGGCATGGTGTTGGCGATAGGTCTGCTGGTCGATGACGCTATCGTAGTAGTGGAAAACGTCGAACGTGTGATGGTTGAGGAGAAGCTCTCGCCAAAAGAAGCGACGGAAAAATCTATGTCGCAGATCCAGGGAGCGCTGGTGGGTATCGCCATGGTGCTCTCCGCAGTATTTGTCCCGATGGCCTTTTTCGGCGGCTCAACCGGCGCGATTTATCGTCAGTTTTCAATCACCATCGTCTCCGCCATGGCGCTCTCCGTGCTGGTTGCGCTGGTACTGACGCCGGCGCTCTGCGCCACGTTGTTGAAGCCAGCCTCAGCTGAACACCATGAGAAAAAAGGATTTTTCGGCTGGTTTAACGCCCGCTTCGACCAGAGCGTTAACCACTATACCAACAGCGTCAGCGGTATTTTACGTGGAACTGGCCGTTATCTGGTGATCTACCTGCTGATCGTCGTGGGGATGGCCGTGCTGTTCATGCGCTTGCCCACGTCCTTTCTGCCCGACGAAGACCAGGGCGTCTTCCTGACCATGATCCAGCTGCCGTCCGGTGCTACCCAGGAGCGCACGCAGAAGGTCCTGGATACGGTGACTGATTACTACCTGCATAACGAGAAGGCCAACGTTGAAAGCGTCTTTACCGTTAACGGCTTCAGCTTCAGCGGCCAGGGACAAAACTCCGGTATGGCGTTTGTCAGCCTGAAGCCCTGGGAAGCGCGCAGCGGCGATGAAAACAGCGTGGAGTCCATCATCAAGCGGGCCACCGTAGCCTTTAGCCAGATCAAAGACGCCATGGTTTTCCCGTTCAACATGCCAGCCATTATTGAGCTGGGTACCGCCACCGGCTTCGACTTTGAACTGATCGACCAGGGCGGACTCGGTCATACCGCTCTGACCCAGGCGCGCAATCAACTGCTGGGCATGGTGAAACAGCATCCGGATCAGCTGGTTCGGGTACGCCCTAATGGGCTGGAAGATACCCCTCAGTTCAAACTGGATGTCGATCAGGAAAAAGCGCAGGCGCTGGGCGTATCACTCTCTGATATCAATGAAACGATATCAGCCGCGCTGGGCGGATACTACGTCAATGACTTTATTGACCGCGGCCGCGTGAAAAAAGTGTACGTTCAGGCTGATGCCCACTTCCGTATGCTGCCGAGCGACATTAACAACATGTATGTTCGCAGCGCCAACGGCGAAATGGTGCCGTTCTCCGCCTTTGTCACTTCACACTGGATATATGGCTCGCCGCGCCTGGAGCGCTACAACGGGTTGCCATCTATGGAGATCCTCGGTGAAGCTTCGCCAGGCAAAAGTACCGGGGAAGCCATGGCGCTGATGGAAACGCTGGCCAGTAAACTGCCGAGCGGCATCGGTTATGACTGGACCGGGATGTCTTACCAGGAACGGCTCTCCGGCAACCAGGCGCCTGCGCTCTATGCCATCTCGCTGATCGTCGTCTTCCTGTGTCTGGCGGCGCTGTATGAGAGCTGGTCGATCCCCTTCTCAGTCATGTTAGTGGTTCCGCTGGGGGTCATTGGCGCGCTGTTAGCCGCCACGCTGCGTGGGCTGAATAATGACGTTTACTTCCAGGTCGGACTCTTGACCACGATCGGTTTGTCGGCCAAGAATGCGATCCTGATCGTCGAGTTCGCCAAGGATCTGATGGAGAAAGAAGGGAAAGGGATCATTGAGGCCACGCTGGAGGCATCGCGGATGCGCCTGCGGCCTATTCTGATGACCTCTCTGGCCTTTATTCTCGGGGTCATGCCGCTGGTGATTAGCCATGGTGCCGGCAGCGGGGCGCAGAATGCGGTTGGCACCGGCGTGATGGGCGGGATGCTGACCGCGACGCTGCTGGCGATCTTCTTTGTTCCGGTGTTCTTCGTAGTCGTTAGACGACGCTTTACCCGGCACGCTGAATAACTCGGCTATGTCTTGAAGGCGCCCCTTGCGGGCGCTTTTTTTCGCATGCAATATTGGCAGCCAGCTAAACGCGCCGCAGTCTGGCAACCGCCATTGCACGCAGCATCGCTGAATCACAATCTTTCTCTCCATCTTTTCTGCATATTCCCGGGCTTATCTTCACGATATTTACGCGGCTCATATATTGAGATGATTTCGGCCTCCGGCCCGGACAATCCGCGGTGATAAAATAAGCCATTCCGTTCTGCACTGGCTTTCAGTACAACCCAGCGGATTATCCAGAGGTAATATCATGAAAAAGTATTTAATCGTGGCGCTGCTGGCCTCTCTGCTGGCAGGCTGTGCCCATGACTCTCCCTGCGTGCCGGTTTATGACTCGCAAGGCCGCTTAGTCCACACCAATACCTGTATGAAGGGCACAACAGAAGACAACTGGGAAACCGCAGGCGCAATCGCCGGGGGTGCGGCCGCGGTAGCCGGCCTCACGTTAGGGATCGTTGCTCTGACCCGCTAGATCGCTTCCCCAACCGCAGATACAGGTATATCCCCTGTATCTGCTCCACTCCATTCCCCAAAGTAAGCGATCATTCAGGCTCTTCCTGACGATAGTTCGCCAGCTTTCTTAGCCGTTGTTGTTGCCAGAGACCGCTGGCAATGAGCCGTCCATCGCTATCGGCAAACTTTTCAGATTCAGGGTTCAGAACCAACAAACACCAAAGGCCCGGTCGAAGAGCGGGCCTTTACTCTGATGGTGAGCAATGATGGCGAACGTCCTGTCCCTCTCTCCGGACCGTTGCTGCGCAACGTTCATATCGATGCCAGTTAGATTCTCCCTGGGCAGCAAAGAAGCTCATCGGCAAACAACAGATAACACAAAAGCAAAAGGCCCAGTCTTTCGACTGGGCCTTTTGCTTTATTTGATGCCTGGCGATTCCCTACTCTCACATGGGGAGACCCCACACTACCATCGGCGCTACGGCGTTTCACTTCTGAGTTCGGCATGGGGTCAGGTGGGACCACCGCGCTA
>OGSM01000034.1_pt1 | contig 110780 bp, 96 predicted proteins | sample 1573871 | NCBI WGS metagenome assembly OGSM01 (sample SAMN03295848, study PRJEB24534) | human gut metagenome | isolation source: fecal sample 1 from infant 7 | host: Homo sapiens | place: USA: Pittsburgh, PA | collected 2014-07
AGTACCGAGGATGTAGGAATTTCGGACGCGGGTTCAACTCCCGCCAGCTCCACCACTTTTTAGTAAAATGACGTCTACTCAAGTCTACAAAGGCCGCATCCCACAAGGGTTTGCGGCCTTTTTCATGTCCAGTGAAGTCTACTGAGAATTGCTAGAAACCACTCCTTATGGCACCCTCCTATTATCCCTCGTCGATGAGGGAGTAAAAACGAGGGAGCAAAAATGCCGAAGGTAGCAACAAAACTCACTGACACAGAGATCAAAAAGGCCAAGCCCACAGAGAAAGAGTTCACGCTATGGGATGGAGATGGCTTGTTCCTGCGTATCAAACCAAGTGGCAAAAAAATCTGGCACCTCGGCTATACCGTTCCTTTAACCAAGAAACGGGCCAAGATGAGTCTTGGGTTCTATCCCTACCTGACACTTGCTCAAGCAAGAGCGCTACGGGATGAATACCTCTCTTTGCTTGCACAGGGTATCGATCCCCAATCCCACAATGAGCAAAAAGCTCAAGCGCTCAAAGATGCCACTGAACACACATTCCAAACAGTGGCGAAAAAGTGGCTTGATGAAAAAATTAAAACATCAGGCATATCGCAAGATCATGCTAAGGATATCTGGCGTAGCCTTGAACGAAACATCTTTCCAACATTGGGGGATATTCCTATTAAAGAGATCCGCCCTAAGATGTTGAAACAACATCTTGATCCTATCGAGCAAAGAGGTGTTCTTGAAACTCTACGCCGTATAATTTCCCGACTGAACGAGATTTTCCGTTATGCGGCCACAGAAGAGCTTATTGAGTTCAACCCCGCAGATAATCTCACACAGCGTTTCAGCAAGCCAAAAAAGCAAAACATGCCAGCCCTGCCCCCCAGCGAGTTACCAAGGTTCATAGTGGCTTTAGCAAACGCATCTATACGCTTAGAAACACGCTTACTGATTGAATGGCAACTTCTTACGTGGGTTCGCCCCGGAGAGGCTGTCCGTGCTCGTTGGACTGACATCGACGAAGAGAACCGATTCTGGAACATCCCCGCTGAGTTCATGAAGATGAAACGGCCCCACAAGGTTCCATTGAGTAAGGAAGCTATGCGTATTCTTGAATCCATGAAACCAATCAGCGGTCATCGTGAGTGGGTTTTCCCCAGTATCAAAGCTCCTCTTAGCCATATGCACGAGCAAACAGCTAACGCAGCGATCATCCGCATGGGTTTTGGCGGTGAACTGGTGGCACATGGTATGCGTTCTATTGCAAGAACAGCAGCCGAAGAAGCGGGGAAGTTTAGGATTGAAGTTCTTGAAGCAGCCCTCGCTCATTCTAAAAAAGATGAAATCATTGCGGCTTATAACCGTGCAGAATATTTAGCCGAACGGATAGAGTTAATGCAATGGTGGAGTGATTACGTTCAATCCCAAAAATACAAAGTCATTGCAGCATAGATTTTACTGTTCCATACTTACAATGTATCTTTGCTACTCTGATCAATACAGAGTCTAACCCTCCTCCGTGCGGCGGGAAAAGTCTGAGGTAAGTATCAAACGTGTTATCATTCACTCGCATGCAAAATTTTAATCTATCTATTTAAAGGTATTAATTGTGCCTGAATTTAAAATACTTAATCATGTAATAGATTATATGGAATCAACGGGTTCAACGAGTAAGTTAGTGACTTTATCTGTTGACCAAGAGCTCCTAGAAGAGATAAATGCAGAAAACAAAACTTCATATACACTTTCCGAATTAGAAAAAGCTACGGATAAATGCTTGGCGCATGAGTGGCTTGAGCATACATCGCTTGGAGGTAAAAAATACGGACATTTACGAATCACTCCGAAAGGAGTTGGTGCGGCAAGGTCAAAACGCAAGTCAGAAGAACAAAAAGCTTCTCGGAGCTTTTTTAAAAAGGCATCCGATTACGTTGAAGATCATAAAGGGTTATTTGTTGTTTTAGGTTTTTTATTAGCCTTAGCAACATTTTCACTAAAATTTTTTGGAGTAAACTAATGAAAGATAAAAGTTTCTCTGTAGAACTCAAGTGTTTATTTTGTGATTGCCCTTTAGAAGGAGATACTACAAAAGAGTATGTTTCTGGGGATATGCTTGAATGTCAAAATTGCCATGAACTTAATGATTATGATGCCTTAATCGACGTCGCAGCCGAAGAAGGTAAAGGGCTTGCAATTGAATATGTAAACAAAGAGATGGAAAAGATTCTGAAGGGTCTATTCAAAAAGTAAATGTTAAGTACAAATTTTTGTAGTCATTTTTCACTTAGACTCAGCACATATCGAAAATCTTATTATAAAGAGTTTATCAGGTGGATGGCTCACTACGTGAACCACCCACCTATGCAAAATGGTATTTGTTCTGAATATCATCAAGAACAATAGCGGAACCATTAAAAGGGAACCCCCGCCATTCTTCTTGACGTGCTAAATATAGAGATTGTCATTTAGTCTTACTGGAGAGATTGCGACGTTCCATGAATAACTTATAACGTTCATCAGCTTCTTTTTGAAATTTCTCAGCGTCAAATGTGTCAGTTTCTATTTTTTGTTTAACAGCTTTATCTAATATTTTATTTTCTTTCAGCCTCTCCTTTTCATTTAATATTAACCTATAGTATTTCATCTTAATATTAAAACTTGCTTTTACAAACTCGTTAGCATCAAAATCTATATTGTATTTTTTAAGAAGCTTTAATATATAATCTATATTCATTTTTTTCACTTCCTTTTTTATTTTTTCTTCATGCGCATCTTTTTTTATACTCCCACTTTTTAACCATTGCTTAAACTTATAGCTGTTATAATGCTGCCACTGATATATTTCAGACGCATATATAACCGACAACATGCAAGCAATAAAAAATATGACCATAAAAAATATACATATTAAATAAAACATATCAGCCCCCACCTTTCTTTCTATACTGCTCTTTTATTAGTGCTATGTGATATTTTTTTGCATTGTTTATACTAACGTCTGCTGAGTTTTTAGCAGAACGAAAAGCACTAGAAACAACAGAGGCAATGATAGCAACTAAAAAAGCACAAATAAAAAAACCCATCGCGGCTGGAATGAGACTACCGCCGCCATCGTCTACCGCAGGTTTTGCTTTTGCTATTAAACCTAATATATTCATATATTTTTCCCCTCAATAGTTTTAATCGCTGTTTCTATTCTTTGTTTTACAAAGTCTCTAAACACATAACCTATTATTCTCGCATCCTCCCCCATGTCTAACTCATCTTTTTTATTAAAATATAAATCAGCGCTCAATAGTTCTTCACTTTTAATATCTAACATTTTGCTAGCAAGTGATATTCTAATAATATTTAATATCTCTAAATCTAAACTTGCTCTATCGTGCTTATTTAAAAGCTGGAGCGGGTGAAAATCTTTTTTTCTTTTCATTTCTTGCATGTCATTATCAAAATCTATCATTAAAAAGTGTAAGCAAGTAAAAGACGTATCATAGAAGTTCAGGCGGTTAATCATGTCTGCCGTTCCCTCGCGTGGAGGGTTCGGGTTAGGTCTAAAATTATTCATCCGTTTTACTCCTTTTTTTATTATTTCTTAGCTTCCATTCGTTAAGCCTCTTATCCCCTTCTGCTCTCAAAAATTCGCGCTGATCGAATATTCTTTTTAATACCATATGATTAGTTAAAGCCCCGACCAATAGCGATAAATCATTAGTAAAATCTAACTCGTCAGATACTTCTTTGCTATTTTCTCTAACTATTCTTATTAACTCAGCACCAATTTTTATTTTACGCGCTGTATCTTCTTTTCTTTTTTCAGCTTTCATTTCTTGCTCCAACCTATTTAGTAAGTTTGCTTTTTGTTCAAGTTCTTTTTTCAATTTATTATATTTATCAATATTAAATGCCATTTTTAGAACCTCTCTTTTCTTTTATCGTAATAAAAAACGCAATCAATCCAGCTATAAACAAAATCGGCAGCGTAAAAATAAACCCTAACAATAAAACAACAGTAAAACCAAAAACGCCGGACATTTCGTATAAATGACCAAAAAACGTATTTTCATTTTTATACTCAACCATTTCCTGTAAAACAGATTTTTTTCCTTGCTCTTGTTCTCTTAAATAATCCTCTCTATATTCGTCGTCTTCACAGCTCAAAGGGATTTCTATAGTGTCATCATTTAAATACTCATTATCATCATAGTCGTAATCATTGTTATAATTTCCAATCATTCCAGATCTCCCCCTAACGTGTCATAAACAACAGTAAAATCGCTTTCATGAGAAAAAAGATTGTAAGTTATAAATAAGCTCGTTCTACATATAACATCCGTATTTTCATCTTGTAGCTTTTTAATAATCAATCTAACAAGTTCAGACGCTGCAACTTCTATTTTTTTATCAATATCATTCATATTACACCTCTTTTATTTTTACATTTTTCTGTTATATATATTTAAGTAATATATTTATTTGTTTAAGTAAAGCGCGATATATGTATTTTAATTTCCAGAGCGCGATTTTATAGATAAAAGGTTTACGTATAGCGGCTATTTTAGTTTTGCTAAAAACTACAATAGCGCACTTATACATTCTTCGAATGTGTGCGCCCCATAAATGGGGATTTACTAACGCAGAAAGATAAAAAGTAATATTCGCTTTGCGCTAAATATTACTTAATCGCTTTTCAAAAAAGCAAATATATTTCTGCTTCTTTTAAAAGATGTGTGCTTTCAATATCAGGAGATAAAAATAATGGCAATATTTCATATGAGCGCTCAAACAATAACACGCAGCAAGGGGCATAGTAGCGTAGCTGCGGCAGCATATCGCCACGGTGAAAAGTTAACAGATGAACACACGGGAGAGATCCATGACTATAGCAAAAAGAAGGGAATTTCTGATAGTGTAATATTAATCCCTGACGGCGCAGACCATAATTTTTTAAAACCTGAATATTTATGGAACACGATTGAAAAAAGTGAAAAAAGAAAAGATGCGCAGTTAGCACGCGAGTTTAATATTGCGCTCCCAGTAGAGATGAGCGACAAACAAAAAAAGGCACTGGCGATAGATTTCTGCAATGAACACTTTATTAAAAACGGAATGATTGCCGATATAGCTTTTCATAAACTCGATAGCGAAAACCCACATTTTCACGTAATGCTAACCACAAGACGCCTGACGCCGGACGGTTCCGGGTTCGGTCAGAAAGAAAGGAAATGGAGCGACAAAGAACAACTCGAACAATGGCGCAAAGACTGGGCAGATACAGCAAACGAGCATCTGCAGGCCGCTGGTATCAATGCACGTATTGATCACCGTTCACTTAAAGAACAAAAAGCCGCACTCGATGCCCTCCACTCTCCCACAATTGAGCAGCAGGCACAGGCTATCAGCTTAGATCGCCCCGCAACCATACATAGAGGCCATACGGGAAACACTGAGCGTCACGCTCGTTTTGACGCACTTCAAGAAGTGAAAGTGTCCCAAGAGACTAAAGCACTTATCCATATTGAACAAAACACGCTTAAGCCCTCGCCGCTGGCTCCAGCTTCCTCCCCTGCCGCATCTTTGCAAGATGCTACACAGGGAGGCAATGAAAACAACCCGCAAAATAGACTCGGCGAAGTTGGCGAATATCTTCAATCTAAACTCAATAAAGAAGATAAAGCAGATCTTAATACTGATAATGAAATCAAAGTTCACACTACTAAAAATAATAGGAAAAGCAGTTCAGCAGCCGCTATAGGTTCAACATCAAATATTAATTTAACCGATGAGAAAACAGATAAGAATCTACACTTAACAGAAGCACAAAAAGAAGAGTTAGAGGATTTAGAAAATAAAGAAGCAACAGCGAAGAAAAAAGCTTATCTGATGAGCGGAGCTGCCGTTCCTGAACTTTCTCAAGATTACAAAACACAGTCAAAAAGTGAGTTTAAAAATAAGCTTCATACAGCTAAACAATCAATATCATTAACTGAACAGAGATTTAATGAACAATGTGAAGCATATGAGAACATAAGAAACCGACCAATACCGCGCTAAGTATTTTGCTCATTTTTTATCCACAATGAAAGGCTTAGCGTTATATTTACTTTAACCAATTGATACCATTAGTTTATTTTCACTTCAACTCGCATCGTTTATATCGATCAAAATCGACAAAATGATAGTTATCACCTATCATAACGAACCTATCGATCGATTAAAACAATTAATACACCGATCGATAAATGCAATTCAATCGCCAAAAACTATCAATAACAAATAATTGATCTGTAATAACGATCATTTTGCTTGAGAGTAACCCTCCTCATGGTATGCTCGGAGCATGGAAGACCGAGCTACTCACCTTGGTATCTTCTTGATTAAGCTGAAAACTATCGCTCTATGAGGAATGAAATTTTATGAAAACCGAAAACATTATTTTTCTTGTTTGGGCAGTGATTTTTATCCTGATTTTCTGCCAACTTTTTTATTTTGGGCCTAAAAAAAGAAGATACCTCAATACTTACATAGAGGTATTAGATGGTGATGTCCTCTCATATGAATGTCAAAATACCGGCGTAGTTATTGATACTAAAAAAAACACAGTCCGTATTTTCAATACAGATAAGGACAGCACTTTCAAATACGATAACATCAGGGAAATAAATTATACGCTATCCGAAGCCGGAAAAATTTATAACACAGGTAATAATCTAAACTCTATGATAAAGTCCGCTGGAGCTAACAGTAATGAACAAATGTTAGCTAATCAGCGTTCCGGTATTTTTATACTGACAGATGATATAAAATATCCTTCATGGAAAATCAATCTACCAATGAAAAACAAAACATCATCGACTAATCAGGAGATCTGCGATCGCTGGCTTCTCATTTTTAATAAATACGTTTTATAACCTTGTTATGTTTATTATTTATATTTGGAGTTGATATGAAAAGATTGATTGCGGCAGCATTTATTATTCTTCCTTTGGCGAGTTGTACCGTTTATGGAAACAAATCTATTAAAGACGAAACACAGCAGAATATAGCCTCTAAGATTATCAAGGGTAAAACTACTCAACAAGATATCCTTCGTTTTTATGGGGAGCCTCAGACTAAAGAAACTAACGATGGTAAAGAAATGTGGGGGTATTCCGTTATGTCCGGTGAATCCCAGATTTCAAATTACATACCGGGATTAGCATTATTAAAGAACAGCAGCACAGCGCACATGAAAGATCTTGAGATCTGGTTTAAAGGTGATGTTGTTGAACGCTATACCTTTAGACAAACGGCAAGTAAAACTTCTCGCGGTTTGTTAGATTAATCTAAATCGAATATCATTTTATCTATAAAAGAAGTTGGCGTAATCCGACTTCTTTTATATTTTACCCATGATCTGACCTCACTTATATTTCTATTAGTTCTTCATTAATTGGCACTTTACTTTTTATGTTTTTTATTTGGGATTTTATATTTATTTTTATTAAAAAACTTTTGTACTAGTAGTACTAATTAATTAATTTAAAAGTTTTTGGTTTTAAGGTTTTGGGGTTTGTGTTTTAGCGGGGCGGCTTTCAGCCGTAGTAGTTTTCCTCCGAAGGAGGAAATAGTTTTTCTTTAAGCATTCCCCCCCTACCCCCCACGCCAAAAAGGCTAAAATAGAGAGATAGGAGATGCTCATTGCGCCTTGAAAATATTCAGAACGTTTCCATCCTGATACTTCCCCCACGACCCGCGCAAACACAAATCATTAAACTTTCAAACGACTCTCGTTTTACTAAAGAGTTTATACTACTATTTGTAAGTTTTTTAGATTGTGCGATTCAGGTTGGCAGCTACGCGTCATCCGGCACTGCCACAATAACATAAGAATTGCCAAACACTTGATGAACCTTCATTCTTATACCCGATACATAGGATTAGCGTTATTGCTTTATTAAAGATTAAAATCTTCTGGAAGTGGTATTTAACATAAGTTAAAAGTCGGCGAAGAGTTTTTAATTTTTTGTATCTTTATATTATATAAATACATTTATAACATCAGTCAATAGATAAAGTCAAAAATATTTTAAAAACACGATTAGATAAAAAACAAAAAAGACCAGATAAAAACCCAGTCTTTTATTTTAAATAAATGATATTTTTCATATGTGGCTCTAAAACGCTCTATACGCGATTTTGAGATATTTTCACTTTTAATGATGTAATCTTGTCAGGAGTAAATCAAAAAAGCATTTAATAACATTCAGGCGGCTTTATTTCTTGATAAATAGATCTTTTCATCAATCCACGCATCTATTTCACTTTCTACGAACCCAATCGCACGATCACCGATTTTTATAGGTGAAGGGAATTCGTCACGACTAATCAAACGATAAATCCAAGCTTTACAAAATCCTGTTCTTTCCAGAACTTCTTGTAGACGTATAAAGTTGTTTTTTACTTTCATTTATCTCTCCTGTTGTTTTTCGACAGAAGCTATTATTCGAATATCGCTTATGACGATCAACACTTTTTTTAACAAAAAGTGCTTTTCTTTGTAAAAGATTGGATTCTGCTGATTCATCACACACGGGTCATACTTTTATCAAGACAATGCCACCCACCACCACACACAGATAAAATAATATCTTATTGATTTTTATCAATTTATTCTTCCTTGTGACAAGGGTGCAGATCGTTGTAACCTATTCCTACACTAAAACATTGAAGATTTAGATGAAAAATGATCGAGCGCAATCTTTTTGAAACCTTGCTAACAAAAGCTACAGAAAAGCTCTCTCATGACCTGACCTCATCAAATGAATATCATAACTCAAAGAGATTCGAGCAACGAGTTAGAGAGGTTTTAGGTGAAATATTAGATGATATGGGTTTGTCTGTAGACATGAGTCCTCCAGCTCAAGAATTCCCTGATATCATCATTGGAAATTACGGTGTTGAAGTTAAATATTCAGATAATAATACATGGAGATCCATAGCTAACAGCGTCTTTGAAGGGAGCCGTAAACAAGGCGTTGATTACGTATATCTGTTGTTTGGCAAAACGGGGGGCGTGCCTGAAACTAAATGGGGGCGTTATGAAGAATGTATCATGCATGTAAGAACATCACATGTGCCAAGATTCGAAGTAGAAATCAATGCTAAAGAGCCATTATTTAAAAAACTAAATATTAGTTATAACGACTTTAGGATTCTTAGTCCTGAAGAAAAGATGCCCTTCATCAGAAAATATGCTAAAAACAGACTTAAACCCGGTGAAAGACTTTGGTGGATTGACGATCAACCAGACGAAAGGACTCTTCCTTTAGAGGTTAGGTTATATACAAAACTATCTCAACCAGAAAAGAGAAAGTATCGTGCTGAATCAGCCGTCCTCTGTCCTCAAATAGTGAAGTCTAGTCGGGCATCAGGAAAGTATGATGACGTGACTATGTTTCTTCTCACATACTATGGCATTTTATGTAATCAAGCTAGAGATTTATTTTCTGCTGGAAGTGTTGCTATGCGAGCATCACAAACCAGAGGCGGTAATTATATTGAAAGGGCATTGTTAGATATAGAAGAAGAAATGCTTTGTGCGTTTAATGAATTAGAAGATGCCCTATTTGAAGAGTATTGGGGATTAAATATCCCCAGAGAAGAAAGAGTTAATTATTGGTTAAATAAAGCTGACACTTACGCTGTAGATTGGACACCATCAAAGATATTATTTACTACTATCAAAAAGTGAAAAATAGAATACTACCATAACTAACGTTAGCTTTTAATTATGGTAGTATTCATAACATCATAGTTTATCTAAATATTCCTGAACCGCTTGAGCTAAATGCCAAGCCAAAACCGGAGGAACGGCATTTCCAACCTGTCTCTCAGTTTCTCTCAAGTTTGACTCAAATACAAAATTATCTGGGAAGGACTGAAGACGCGCAGCCTCTCTCATGGAGATACGTCGATCTAGCTTATAATGGAACTGAATATTACCATGACATTCAGCCCTTATAGTTTGAGATGGCTTATCTTCTTTTAAGCGCCTGCTTCCTTGGTCTGGGCTTTTTTTTGCCTTACTCCAAATGTGATTACGGGTACGATCCTCATCAGACTTCTCTAAATCATGAATTGCATCATAGCAAGTAAGCCATTCATTTTTATGCAATATATCAACCGGCTCTTTAAAAAGAGGATTACCGTGTAAAGTTCCAACTATGAAGACACGCTCTCTTGTTTGAGGTACGCCAAAATTAGCGGAGTTATAAAGTTTATAACTAACATTATAACCTAACTCACTAAAATCATTTATAACGCGGGCTAAAGACTCTTCATTATATTTCATAAGAAGCCCTTTAACATTTTCGGCAATAAAAATCTTTGGTCTAGATCGTTTAACAGCCTCTACCATAGCAAGATATAAACCACTACGCTTTCCGTCAACTCCAGCTCTTTTACCATTTATGGATATATCTTGGCACGGAAATCCTCCTATTAAAACATCACACTCAGTGGGAACTAAATCTATAAGCCCCCAAATATCACCTTCAATAATATTGTGAGAAAAATTTTTCTTATATGTTTTTACTGCATTGGGGTTGAATTCATTAGCCCAAGTGATCTCGAATTTTGTTTTCTTATATTCTTCATTTAAAAAAGAAAATCCTCCACAAAATCCTAAATCCATACCACCGCAGCCAGAGAAAAGAGAAACAAGTTTATATTTTTCTTTCACGAAAGTATCGTTATTCGATGCTAATGCCATCGATATCTTATTCTCAATCCATGCGGCTAAACTAACACCTTGAGCTTCAGCTAAAGCCCTCCAGTTTTCTTTTTGAGATGGAGTAATCCGCAAATGGATTTTTTCGCTTTTAATTTCTGGTGTAATGATTGTTGTCATTTCGTGACTCTCGTTCTCATCGGCCTTGACCTGATCATTTATACATAATAAACAAAATCCAATGTGTGCACAAGAGAAGATAAATAAAAAACGAAACACAAAACAACAACTTGATTATAAAGTATTTTTCTTATTATGACAGTGCGCAAAACAAGAAAAAAAACGCCAATCAGTAGGGAAATAGTTGCTTTAGTCAAAAAAACGAAACTCAATGGAAGTTGAACTCATGAGTTCAACTCCTCACCGCTGGTCATGACATTCAAAATGTGATTTATTTTTAGCCACAATACTTTTTTTATCCCTTTATTGCACCTCAATGTAAAATATAAATCATTAATATATATAAAAATCAAATAATTAAAGAGTGGATTACAGTGACGCCAGCCCACCAAATAATGATCCGGATACGTCCGGTGAAGTACAGAAAGCCCGCACAGCACAAGCCCTGCGGGCTTTTTTGTGTCTGTCGTTGTCCGAGAACATCCGGCTAAATCCGGTGATTATTGGTATACGTTTAGGTATACGGTAGGATGTATACCTAAAAGCGTATACCAATTCATGAAGGAGCGGCCACAGTGGCACGGACAACACGCCCCCTGACCAACACCGAAGTTCTTCGAACTAAAGCTTTAGAGAAGGATCTGACGCTGCATGACGGCGACGGGCTTTTCCTGATAGTAAAAACAAGTGGTAAGAAGCTTTGGCGTTTTCGCTATCAACGTCCGGCTACAAAACAGCGAACAATGATAGGTCTCGGCGCTTTCCCCGCCCTATCACTTGCAGATGCACGTGGCTTACGAGCGGATTACCTTGCCTTGTTAGCTAATGGCATCGACCCCCAAGTTCAGGCCGAAGTTGTTGAAGAACAACAACAGATAGCACTAGACAGTATTTTTTCGACTGTTGCGACCAACTGGTTCCAGCTTAAAAGCAAAAGCGTTACCTCTGATTACGCAAATGACATTTGGCGTTCACTGGAGAAAGATGTATTCCCTGCCGTTGGGGAGATCCCCGTTCAGCAAATCAAAGCCCGAACATTGGTTGAAGCGCTTGAGCCAATAAAAGCTCGTGGGGCGCTTGAAACTTTACGTCGATTGGTACAGCGCATTAACGAGATAATGATTTATGCCGTAAACACTGGTCTGATTGATACCAACCCTGCATCAGGTATTGGTATGGCATTTGAGAAACCCAAAAAGCAAAACATGCCAACACTACGACCAGAAGAGTTACCGAAACTCATGCGTTCTTTGATAATGTCGAATCTCTCTGTTTCGACTCGCTGTCTAATTGAATGGCAACTCCTGACTCTCGTGCGCCCCTCTGAGGCTTCTGGCGCTCGATGGGTAGAGATCGATCTCGATGCCAAACTTTGGACGATCCCGGCCGAACGGATGAAGGCAAAGCGTGAACACATCGTACCTCTATCTCCTCAGGCATTAGATATTCTGGAAGTGATGAAACCAATCAGTGCTCACCGTGAACATGTTTTTCCCAGTAGAAATGACCCTAAGCAACCAATGAATAGTCAGACAGCTAATTCTGCACTTAAACGTATTGGTTATGGTGGGAAATTAGTTGCTCACGGGTTACGCTCCATCGCAAGTACTGCACTCAATGAAGCCGGATTTAACCCTGATGTTATAGAAGCAGCTTTAGCACATTCAGACAAAAATGAGGTTCGGCGAGCATATAACCGTTCAACATATCTTCTAAAAAGAATTGAATTAATGAACTGGTGGGGGGAATTAATTAGAGTTTCATTTAGGTAAAAACGTGGTGGTGATAAATCACCACCATCCTTATACTTAATTAAGCTCTTTAAATTTATCACGTAACATGCTGAAATGCTGCTCGCCGATTTTATAATACTCGTCTAGAATACCATTAATAGCCACACTATTTATAATAAAGATATACTTACCTTTACTTTTTGCCAACGCCTTGATTTTTTCTTTTTGCAGTTCGTTTGTTGCTTCACAGCAGGCCAACAAACAAACTGATGTTTTAATAACATCCATTTCTTGAGTTAGGCTTTCTAGATAATTTTCATTAATATGAGAACTTGACATTACAATGTTAACTAAAATTTTCTCAGCAGGAATTTCAAAAACTGAGAAATCAAAAAAGAATCCCGCACGAGATTCATTCAACATTGTAAATCTATAATCATTCATATTCCCACTTATCAAGCACGGATAAAAAAGAGATGGATAAAATATAGTCAGAAATATTTTTTTAAGGCTGTCAACATATAATTGCTCATCATTTTCTTTTATTGAAAGCTTGAGATTCTCAATATCTGATGATAGTGGACTAGTTACAGCCCCTGTTGAATCATCAAAGCTTTTATGGGGAAGCGGCGGCGGTGGTGAAAGCAATAGCTCTTCTTTGTATTGCTTTATTGCGTCAGGATATTTTACTATCTGTTCCTCAATGAATCCCTTAGACTGCCCAAATTCTTCGATAATCTTTTTAGCGGTTACTGTTTGCTTCCCTTTTAAAAGAGTTACAAGTGCAGAGCCTGCTTTAATATGTTCAGCTCTAATTTCTGGGATTATATATCTCCGATAAAATTTAGAGTGTGAATACGCTATCTTTTCTCTCGCCAGTACTTTTGGAATAAGTATAACTTCTTCACCATTGTAAATAGGAAGCTTGAATGTTCTTTTCACCCAGCGCCCACTATTCGGATCCCACAAACGAATACCAGAAACATCTGACGTATCTACATTATAAAACTCACAAATCTTTTGTGTATATTCTATAAACGGAAGCTTAAGTATATTACATACAGAATCAGATATCCTGTCAGATGCAATCCCGTCAATAGTTAATGCTGTATCCTCAAGATCATGAAGTAATCCTGATTGAGCTGCCTTACTTTTTTTCAATGAATCCAGAATTAACTCTGCCGTTTTTACCCCTAAGGCTTTACCAGAGGATTTTTTAGAAGAATATCCGAGATGAAATGAATTTGATTCTTTCAAAGAAGACAATAATATTCCAGCTCTTTTAAGATCTCCGTTCTTTATACAAGCAAGAACGTCTGCGAAATAATCTTGAATTAATTTTTCAAGACTGCCTCCCCAATTTGTTTTTAAGGCTCGAATAGATGTCGGATCTATAAAAAATTGTAAGTCAGTATCCAATGGGATATCGATAAAATCTAAATTTGATTGCTGAAATTCCATATTAAAAGCTTCAGAAAACTTCATACAGCACTCCTTACTTTAAGCATCTGACAATGGGAACCCTCTCATTTGTATTACATTAGGAAAAAGATCACAAGGTGGTCATATTAAAGTTGTTTTAAAAATCACAAAAAACAAAACATTATTCATTAATATCAACAACATAAACCAAAAAAAATACTTATTGAACACCGTGGCAACTATTATCATAATCAATTATATATTCACGACCCACTGCTCCTGCGCCCTTCAGATACGCATTACATTGCACTTATCGTCCCGCGACAGCCCCGCAACTATCTTTATCACGCCTATCTGACCTACATGGAGGCCAACGGGTACAAGAATGTGCTGAGCCTGAAAATGTTCGGGCTGGGGCTACCGATGATGCTTAAAGAGTACGGGGTAAATTACGAGAAACGACATACCCGACAGGGGACACAAACTAACATCACCCTGACAGATGAAAGCAATTACGACTGGCTACCCAAGTGTGATGACACACTCGCGATATAACCTGATAAACCGGCGCAAGCCGGTTTTTTCACATTCAGGAGAAAAAGATGAACAATGGACTCTTCACCCCTCACCCTTTGGTCACCACATATCATAATGATATTTAAGGATAAAATACGATGATGAACAGAGTGAGTAGTTAAACGAAAAAAAAGTTTTTTGTACAACCTTAAGTTACATTCCCTTACGTCCAAATTTCAAGATATAATATTGCAGATTCCAAGTGCTATTTGTATAAATTAATAATGGTATTTATAAATGGACATTAATGGCAGAGAATACGCGTTCATTATATGGATGGTTTTCATAATTATTACCCTTAACTTCAAAAAAGACATCAGAGATTCTTTCTTTCAACTTATTAAAGTTTTCAAACACCGGTTGATACTAACAGTATTAGGTCTCGCTGTTATTTGGGTGATAGCTTGTGTTACTTTGTTTTATGAGATTGGATTATGGTCATCAAGTAATTTGAAGACAACTTTAGTTTGGATGGTTACATATGCCTTCGTAACAATATTTGAAGTTAATAAAATTAAAAACAGTAAGTACTTTTTCAAATCTCAACTAAAAGAAACAATCGGGATAAGCACTTTGCTAACGTTTATCCTAGAACTACATAGCTTTTCATTTACAGTAGAATTTATAATGTTTCCTATAGTTACATTTTTGAGTCTACTTTCCGCCGTAGGCGGCATGAAGACAGAAACAAAAAAAATCAGCGTGGCAATAAATGTAATATTAGCCACTGTAGTGATATTTTACTTTGCACATTCCTTATATCTTTCAATCATATCAATGAAAGATACTTTTTCCTGGAAAAATCTCACAGAGCTTTTAACACCGATTTCACTATCATTTTCCTTCATGCCATTCATTTACATCCTTTACTTGTATCAGGCCTATGAAAGAAAACTAATTAGTTTAAAAATATACTTCGACAATGATGAGATTTTTAAATACGCCAGAAATTTAGCCATTTACTCCTTTAGAACTGATCTTGATGGTTTAAATCGCTGGGTAAGAAACGTACACACCAATAGAGTAAAGACAAAAGAAGAACTAAAAGCCTACATCAGAAATGTTAAATTAAGAAAGAAACTTGAATCCAACCCACCAATAATACCTCATAAATCTGGATGGTCACCATTCTTAGCAAAAGAATTTCTTGTCAATAAGGGATATGAAACTAATGACTATCACTTCAGTTATGATACATGGTGGTCTTACAGTGAAACGGTTAAAATTGGTGCTGATGGTTTCCTTCAAGATAATATCACTTACTATATATATGGCAATGAACATCTAGCCAACAAACTAAAATTACGAATTAATATTAATCAAACACCAATATCCGAAATATCGAAAAAGACTATTAACGATTTGACGATTGAATTGCTGTCAAAGTCAATCGGAATGAGTAGCTTTGACATTAATACATTGATTAACAAACTTCCTGTTTCATTTCAAACGGACTGCCATAATGTACTGATTACAAGAGAAAATTTTGTAAGTAACAATGGTGGCTTCACTTTAGAAGTTATCGTATCGACAAAAACGAGTTTAGATCAAAACCCCAATGATTTAGGCACAAATCATTCTGATGTTTTCGGGTAAGTTTTTCCCAATTGGTATACGCTTAGGTATACCATCGAAAGCTGAATTAATAAAAAACCAATACAAACAACAAATTAAAATAATTATTCAGACTCCGCCAGCCCAAAATTCTCCATCGGTGATTACCAGAGTCATCCGATGAAGTCCTAAGAGCCCGCACGGCGCAAGCCCTGCGGGCTTTTTTGTGCCCTCAATTTGTCCCGCGAAGTCCGAAGAGAACTAATTAAATCCGAACCTTTTAGGCACCTTGTTAGGCACCTCATAAAGCTTTATTGTTTTTGAGGTGCCTAAAACTATGGAAACCCGACAATGGCAAGACAAACTAAACCTCTCTCCGTTAAGGAAATCGAATCTGCCAAACATAATCAATGTAGCCGCCTCACGCGCCAAGAAAAACCTGTATGTGGTCGGCTCGGCTGCAGCATGGGAGGGAACCAGCCTGCAGCTCCTGCAGCGACAACTGGCAGAATCAGCGTGACAATCTCCGAGGTGACCCTCACGTAACGGACCGGCCACTACGTGCCAGCAGCGGAAGTTATTAATAGCATGATGAATGGACCAATGGAGAGCCGATCATCTATACTTTTGTTAATCCAGACTGGAAATATTGTTATCACTAGCCCTACAACACAAGAGTTAACTCTATATTCTGACGCTATAGAGGAATTTTACTCTGCTAAATAACCACCATCGATTGGATATACTCCTCCGTTACAGAACCCTGAATTGTCTGACAGCAAAAACAGAATGAAGTCTGCTATTTCTTGCATTTTTGCCATCCTTTTCATAGGGTGGCTATTTGCGAAACTACGTACGATATTTTCTGGAAATTCACTCATTCGTGGGGTTTGGACATAGCCCGGAGCGACTGCATTGATTCGAATGCCTTGACATGCAAACTCTAGCGCTGCGGTTTTGGTTAAACCGATTATACCATGCTTAGCCACGGTGTAAGGTGCTAATCCAGTAATGCCAACCAGACCATTTACTGCAGATAAATTAACTATAGAGCCACCAAATTTCATCATCTCAGGTATTTCATATTTTAGGCAGTAAAAAACGCCGCTCAATGAGGTGGCAATGACCTTATCCCAGTTTTCAACCGTCTGCTCGGTTATGTTTTTACCATGTTCACCTGTTAAGCCTGCGTTATTTACAGCACAATCAAGTCTGCCGAAATTTTTGATAACTTCATCTATCATTTGCCGTACTTGTTCGGGCTGAGACACATCACATCCGATCCCCAGCGCTTGTTGTCCCTGTGAAGATAATCGTTTCGCTTTTTGTTTAGCCTGCTCTGACGAGCGGGAGACAATAACGACCTTAGCTCCATGTTTGTGTAATTGCTCTGCGACTGCCTCACCTATACCTGCAGTACTTCCTGTTATGACAGCAACTTTATTCTGGAAATTCATAATTCACCCTATGAAGTCGAATTGAGTCTTTCATCTGGGTTAGTATACAAATTAGCTGTGACAGTTTTTGTCAGTACTCTTTCTCCTCGCTGATTCCTTCTTTTATTCTCCATTTTTTCAATAAAACTGTCCTGCTTTCTCTATATATGGAACCCAGTTGTACTATCTCTTCAATCTTGTCAGTTCTAAAATGACGAAAATCATTTCTCATCTCACACCATGCAACCAAAAGCCAGCATGACTCCATATATACCAATCCGATGGGCCATATGGCTCGAGAAGAGTAAGTATCTTTCTTGTCACAATACTTTATTTTGATTCTCTTGCGATTTTTAATAGCATTGCGGATGTCTTCAAAAAACACCTCATTATTTTCTGAAGGACCGATCAGATAAGATTGACTCTCAATAAGATTTTTTAATTCACCGGGAATGACAGCGTGGATTTTGGCAAGTGCATTCCTTGCGGTATTTTTAAAATCATAATCCGTATTATGAGATACCCAATTTAACCCAAGCGTAATAGCATTGATTTCTTCATGAGAAAGGTTTAAGGGTGGCAAATGAAAGTCAGACTTAATGATATAACCAATTCCAGCACCACCTTCAATGCACACGCCTTGATGCTGTAGCGTTTTTATATCTCTGTAAAGGGAGCGCACACTTATTCCTAATTTTTCAGAGAGAGTGGATGCAGTGATCGGATATCTTTGCGCCCTTAATATCTGTAGTAGTTCGAGAAGCCTTTCTGTTCTGGTCATGTTGATAAATCCATCTTGATTCTGAGACAAAATCTTAAAGCATCTGTTCGATAAGTATCTTAGTACAAAGTAAGCGTACACGCTTAAGTTGAACTTCCCCCTGGATTAAGGATAGCGTTGCATCAACCCGTTGAACTCACACCTCATAGAAGACCTTTAGCCCAGTTAGCCTGTCCGCTGTATGCCAGAGACGCTCTAAAAGTTGATGGTTCGTTTTGCGGGGAGACTTACACATACTTAATATGTCCATGCTTAATAACGACAACCACTTATTATTTAACCTAACACTGAATGCGGCTTTTTGACCCACCACAAAATTACCGTATTGATCGCTCACAGCTGCACAAAATGGATAAATACCGTCATCAGCACTTACAGTTTTTTCCTAAAGCCAGCGCTTCGTTCGTGTGCCATGCTTAATCACGCTAATAACTTATAACGCTAAGCGAGGATATTATGAAAAAGACAATTATCGCATTATCTGCAATTCTGCTGGCTTCTCCCGTTATTGCCGCGACGACACACGCAACTGATAATGATGTAGCCGCCGCACACGAAAATGCCAATACCGCAAAAGAAAAACTGCATCAGGCGCAGAATCAGGGCGAAGAGCAACAGTTAAAAGCAAAACATGCTGCTGAAGGTAAACAAGATGACCTGAGCAGTAAAGTGAGTGAAGGCTCACAAAAAGCCTGGAATACAACCAAAGAAGGTACTGAAAAAGGTTGGAATGCAACAAAAGAAGGTACCGAGAAAGGCTGGAATAAGACCAAAGAAGGTGCTGCCTCCGTTGAGAAAAAAGTCAGCGAGTAATCTTCCAGCCATTCAATAATAAAAAACCGCTTTCGCGGTTTTTTATTATTAGCAATCCTTATAATAAACGTAGAAACGCATTAAAGGGTATTGGTTTACTGAATAGATACCCCTGCCCAAAGCTAACGTTAATCCGTCGCAGCCTCTCCATCTGTTCTTCACTTTCTATTCCTTCCGCCACCAGTGGGATCCTGGCCAGTTCAGACAGGTGAACAATATTGCTGATGATAGTATCACTCACGCCGCCTTTACCCAGTGAGTCGATAAACATCTTATCAACTTTCAAGAACCGCGGCGAAATACGTTGCAGCGCAGCATAGTTAGAATATCCGGTCCCAAAGTCATCCAAGGCTAGCGCAGCGCCTGCCTCTTTCAAGCGCCTCAGAACACTTTCACGGATCAGATTCTGCTGCCGTTCGGTGATTTCCAGCATTACGCCAATATGAAACAAGTTCATCCGCTGAATAAAAGCGATAGTGGCATCGGTAAATTCATTATCCTCCAGTGAAAGTGGAGGTACGTTAATACCGATATGAAATGGTATATCACACTGAGCCCTAAGGCACCGCATATCAACCTCTACCTGCGTCAACAATTTCAGCGTCAGCGCATTGATCAAGCCGCTATGTTCAGCCGTGTGGATAAATTCGTTAGGGGGAATAATTCCCTGCTCAGGGTGATTCCAGCGAACAAGCACTTCAGCCCCGACGATTTTTCCGCAAGCGAGTTCAACGACGGGCTGATAAAACGGAATAAATTCATCATTATTAATCGCACGCTGCAGTATTTTTATCGGTGATATCCGCTGTGCCCGGCGTAAGTGGAAATATAACAGCAAAGACAGAACCACAAATAAAATAAGAAGATAATGATTATCCCGCACATAATCCGCAATGCCATCCTGTGAATCCGTCACAATCCAGAAAGGATAGTTTTGCGAGGCCATCTGCACGAAAGGATGTTTTTCTGGATACAATAAAAAATGCACATCAATTTTTTCTTTACGGGCAAAATCCATAAGAATTTTATCGATCGCCGCTTTATATACTGCAACAGCTACCACCTGCCCCTGAAACGGAAAATAGATTATATACATCTCCGTGTTCAGCCGATAAATCTGTTCAATCATCAGTGAGTGTGTGGTCGTTCCATTGGAAATAATCCCCGGCGATTCTCGACCTTCAAGAGAAGAGCAGTTCCACTCACCGTTCCTGATGATACTGACTGAACGAATCTTCTCGCCAGACGCCGTAAGAAGACGCAATTTTCGTAGCAGATCGTCAGTGCAATTCTCTTGTATATGTGCGCTGGCTAACACAGCCAGTGTATTTACGTCGTCAAATATCGTATCGATTTCTTCGACCAGGCTATTTATCGCGTGTTCTCTGACAAGTTGTCCCTCTCTATCCCATTGCTGCCATGACGTCAGCACACCGGCCAGAAGAAAAAGCAACACCAGCATGATGGGTGTGATTTTCTTGGTTACAGACATGATTAACTCGTGTTGTTGAACAGAGCGCCCCGAAGGACGCTTTTTGAGATTATTTCAGGAGGAAATGGCCAGACTGACATGCGCCAGTCTGGCTGAACTTGCCCGGTAGAATCAGCTTAGAAGTTCCATTTCACGCCTACCATCGCAGCGCTGTCGTTATACCCTTTGTCGCCAGCCTGAACCCCGATATTGCCCCACAGATTAAGACGAGGACTCACCTGTCCCTCCACACCCACTTTTACCTCGGCAATATTTTTCGCTCCATCCTGGCGCACATTCACGCCATCCATGGTCGTACTGAAATCGCGTGAATTGTGCAGCCAGTTCAGCTCGGCAAACGGCTGGAATTCACGCTCTTTAGCGTTATCCATCTGGTGATGGCTCTTAATCCAGGTTTTCAGGCCCAGTCTGGTCTGCACATTACCATTACCGTTGCTGGTGATACGGGTACCGTTACTTTCACGATGGTCGTTCGCCTTCACCCCCATCCAGACTGCCTGCGCCTGAGGTTGTATGTACCATTCGTTCAGCGTTCCGTGACTGCCGGCAAACTCGCCCATTTTTTGGGCATATCCCATTTCCAGCGAAGCGGTAACCCCTTTCGATTTGTACGATTCGCCTTGCAGGTCATCGCCTTTAACATTGTTATCAAACCAGCTGTACTGAGCCCAGCTGTCCAGCCAGGCGCCGTTATGCGACGCATCATTGGCATACCACGTGGCATAAACACCGGTGCTGTAGCCATTCACTGAGCCTTTTGAACGATAGCCCGTGCGTGAAGACTGGGTATTGCTGTGATCGTTACCGTAGCCCGCCATCACGCCAAGGTGCCAGCGATCAAGCCCACTCTGGCTCCATTGCGCAATGTCGCCCCCCAGTTGCAATACGTAACGGTTGCTCTGGGTTTTCAACTGGCCGCTACCGTCACGCCAGTTGTTGTGCCCACCGACGTGGCGCATCCACATGCTGGTGACTTTCTGCTCGCCGGTCAGGGCATCGATATACTGCGTTTCGCCCAGACGATCGTGCAAACGGGTGACGAACATGTTGTTGGCTGCCGCCAGGTTAGCCGTGTAGCTGCCGCCTTCCGGACGCAGATCTTTATCGGGATCCGGATCCGGGTTTGGCTGCGGATCGGGGTTGGTTTTACCGCTGGTCAGATACCAGTTGCCGCTGTTTTCATCCTGACCACGTCCAAGGCTGTAGTCATATGCCCCCGCCACAATACGGCCAGCCTGAATAAACTCACCATCCGATACGCCATCAACATGGATAACTTCGATACCATCAATCGTTGCGGCACCTTTCCCACCGGCGTTAGTGACGCTGACAGAAGTAGTGCCACTGGTATCACCTTTCACCACCAGCTTATCCGTAACGGAATTGTCATCCCCCAGCGCGGTGTTTAAGGAAAGATGACCATCATTACCCGTGTAATTGCCATTGACCACCAGTTGATTACCGGCCTGCTGACCATTCACACCGGTTGCGAGGATACCGCTGTTAACCAGGTCTCCCTCTACAGTGAACAGGAGGTTGTCACCGGTCCCGGTACCCACCTGCAGCACACCGGCGTTATTCACATTACCTGCGACGCCCCCTACACCCGAGAGCATCCCCGCCGTAGCTATGTTGACCTCGGTACTGGCAAGCGTGACGGGAGATGTGCCGTCCCCCAGAACCAGGCCGCCCTGCTCAATATCCGTTTTCCCCGTCCAGGCGGCGTTATCACCGACAGTAATGGATCCGGCTCCCAGCTTGGTCACGTCGCCGCTACCATAAACGTCGTTATTAAGCTGCCAGTCGGTATGACTGTCCAGCACCAGTGAACCGCTATTGTGCACCTCTGCGCTGCCCAGATTTTCTGCGGTGAACGCGGTGAGCCGGGAATCCGCATCAATAGCAAATTGTCCCGTAAAGGCACTATTATTGCCCACCAGCGCGACATCGCTTTCGGTAAGTTCAATCCGTCCGGCATCGCTGATGCTGTTGTAAAGTACACCTGCCGCCTTATTCATCGTCAGCGTTCCCGCCGCCACAATATCGCCCGTGCCGAGACCCAGCGTCGTGTTCATCAGCACGCGTGCGCCTTCTGCAATGGTCGTTTTTGCCGTCAGCGTGCTGTTTTCACCGGTGATGGTCAGCGTATCGCCATTGATGTTTAGCGCGCCGCTTCCGGTCAATATTCCATCGGCTGTTCCGCCCTGCTCCAGGGTCAGGCTACCGCCATTGATGTTCAGCAGTGAGTCAGCCCCCGCCGTCAGCTTACCGACAGTCTGGCTATGACCATTCATGTCAAAACCGGTATCGGCGGCCAGACGTAGTTCACCGGTCTGTCCCAGAACATTATCGTTTTTCATCAGCAGGTTGCCGCTGCGCACATCGGTGATACCGGTGTAATCGTTATCCATATTCGACAGCGATACCGTCTGGCCTTTGGCGCTGTCAAACGCCAGATCGCCACTGCCAGTCACGCGAGCGCTCAGATCTGCGGCATTACCGGTTTTTCCGTTCGCATCCAGGACCAGTGCATTGTCTCCGGATGCGAGCAGTTCGACTTGTGTCAGACCATAGCTAATGTACAGTCCATCATCGTTATCCCCTCCGGTGAGGCGATAATCATAGGTTCCATTCGCAACAATCTCGCCATTTTGGCTGATACCGGCTTCAACCCCATCGCTGATGATATTGCCATTGCTATCGGTCAGCGTCAGATTGCCCGCACCGCCGGTGACGGAAGAATCAGATGTTGCCAGTTGAATCAGGGACTGCGCATCGTCCTGCTCAAGAAGAGATAGCGTGGTATCAGCCAGCGGACGATCGTTCGTAATCGTGCCGGTATCAACCTGCACGGTTCCACGTCCGGAGAGATCCATCGCGCCAGCATGAATTGTTCCTTCGGAACTGCTCTGCCCCGGCGTCACCCCGTCAAAGCTGACGGTGCCGCCGTTAAACGCCAGGCCTCCGATATTTTGCTCACCGGACCCCACGTGGGTGACGTTCCCCTCGCCTACATTTAATGTTGCCTGGCTCAGCGCCTGAGTATTTAATCCAGCCAGCTCAAAAGTGCTGTTCGTTAGCGCCAGCGTACCGTTGAATCCATCTGCCGCATTGTTGCTGGTAAAATCAAACGCATTACCGCTGGCATCAACGGCGACAGTTCCGGTTCCCGCCAGATGGCTATTAAAAGCCAGCGCAGCTTCAGAATTCAGCGACAAGGTGCTGGTCGTATCAATGTTGTAACCCGTACCGGTCACATCGTTTTGGTTATCACCCAACGCAAAATCAACATTATTAACGGTAAATACTGAACCAGCAGTCAGATCGATATGCTCCATGCCGGTAATAGCATCGGCGTGATTGAGGATGTACTGTGCGTTATTCAACTGAAGTGTATCCTCCCCATCACCACCATTGAGGCTGGTAAACAGTGAGGTTTCTGTCTCTTTGACATCTTTCAGTAGGTACAGATCGTTACCGCTGCCCGTCTTGATGTCGGTTGCGGTACTGCCAGACTCCAGCATAACGGTGTTATCACCGCTCATCAGGTTAACCTGACCAACAATGCTGGCTCCCGCCGCGTTAGTAAACGCGACGCCTGCCCCCGAGAGCATTTCTACCGCTTTTTGCGACGCATCCAGCGCTTTAATAACGCCTTTATTGATAAACGTTTCCAGAGAACCGTTATCAACATTCACCACCGCGTGGCTGGTCGATTTCGATGCCAACTCACCAGCCTGTTCAACATTTTTGGTCGTGCCACCGACAATCAACGCTTCACCACCGTTAGCGTCGAGTACGTTAACGCTGACGCCCGTTTTCAGGTCGGTTGACGCATTGGTGACGATCCCTTTACCCGCAGCCTGCTCAACATTGATAACCAGATCGCGCGAGTCAGACATATCCAGCGTTTGATTCGTTTCGCTGCCGTCGATATTTTCAAACAGGATCCCCGTACCGCTCCCCGTAACATTAACCGTTCCGGAGTTGGTCTGCGCCAGGGATGCTCCGGTATGAATACCGATTCCATTCCCCACACTGATAGTTGTATCTTTTAGCTGGATACCCGCAATGTTGGCGACGTTTTCAATCGCGCTTCCTTTACCCGTACTGTCCATCGTGATGATGGCTCCATCGACCAGCAGACCTTTCGCACCGGCGGCCAACAAGATACCGTGCGCGTCTCCCGATGCTTTGGTTTCTCCCGAACCCGTCAAACTTAATGACGCATCATTGCCCACGAGATAGGCTGCGGTGCCATCCGTCGCGGTAACCGTCGCATTGTTGTTCACAACGGAATCAGCGCCTTCGATGCTGACCGCCACGCCATTTACCTTGATGTCGCCGTCGTTATTCAACGTACCACCGGAAACCAGCACGCCTGTGCTGCCCGCCTGGCCAAAGTCGATGCTGCCTTTATGGTTGAGCGTACCGCCGTTTCGGGCGATGTAGCCGAAAGCACCATCCGCCGTATTGCTGGTATTCAGCGTGGCGTAACTGGTCAGGGTTGAGTCACCTTTCTGATTTTCATCGACATTCCCGGACAAGTCATAATAATTACCGTCCACAATCCCGGCGGTGGTGTCTTTACCGGAAAGTTTCACGATCACCGCGTCTTTGGTGATAACCCCATCCGCTCCGCCTTCAACCCGAATCCCGGTCGCGCCGTCACCCGTGATACTCAGCGATTGCGAGCCGGAATCAAAATGACTCCCCGTCCCGGTCACCTGCAGAATAGTGCTGTCGGTACCTGATGCCGTCATTGTCGTACCAGACGACCCGCTGCCATCAAAAGTCGCACCACCTTCTATGCGATATAATGTTGACCCTTCAGTCGAGACATCTTGCGTATTGGTAGAGGAGGCGTTTACTTTTGAACCTTCACCATAAATAAAATAGCCAATCTGGTTTTTGCCACTGGTAAATGAGACTTTGCCCGTATCGGTAATATCGATAACACCGCCGTCACGAACGTGCAGACCAATGGCGTTATCAGCAGCAAGATTCACACTCCCACTCATCGTGAGTTGAGACCCGGTCCCTTCGACCCAGGCACCAATATTTTTTAATGTATTATCCGTGGTACTGCCATTGGTGATATTTATCGTGCCCGAGTGAAGCGCCTGACTCCCTCCCTGCAGTTCAATACCGCTGGCGCTGTACCCATTGAGGTTAATCGTGCCGCTGTTTACCAGCCCTTTTGCACCGTTAATCCCCATCAGGCCAATATTTTGCGCTGAGCCGATGCCATTGATGTCAATGACGCCGTCCTGGGTAACGTTGATTGCACCAGGAGATGCACTGCCGTTTGCCTGAATGGCAACAGCATTCTCGACTTTTTCTCCGATCGTGATGTTCCCGGTGTTATTGATGGTTCCACTCTTCACAAACATACCAATGGCTGGAAGAGTGACCTGGACTTCACTGGTCGCCTCATCTTTTACCGCTTGTGCAGTTCGTCCGATGTAGAGCGTCCCGTTATTAGTAGCCACTGCATTACGTTGAACAAACACGCCGTAGGTATAGACACCATCGGAAGATTTCGCAGGCTCACCTCCGGTGGCAATATTCATTACTCCGTTATTAATAAAGGTCGCCGTGTCATTCATCAGCACGCCATAGGCGTTATAGATATCCTGATGCGAGGCAAGGTTGATGACGCCGTCGTTCTGTACCTTTGTCGTCCCGGTCGCGAGAATCCCGGTATGGGCGCCAACCCACGCATTTTTCACATCAAGACTGGTACCCGCATCAATAATTCCATTGTTATTTACGATGCTATCACGCGCTGAAACGACATAATCACCACCGGCTGCACCGGCGGCAACCCCCAGTGTGCCGTTGTTATTGAGGGTGGCTCCGTCGGTCAGCGTCACCACGGAGGTATCGCTAAAAACCGCCTGAATATTGGCATCAGCAGAAATATTGACGACAGAGCGCGCACCGGAAGCTTTAATAAAACTGTTCACATCACGATTCGCAGCCTGCAACACCGCATCGCCATCCGGGATATTGGTGTCGAAGTGAATGTTTTTCTGTTCCGTGGTATAGGCTTTATGAAGCTCAGCTTCGTAGTCCGTGGGCGAAAGTTGCCCAGCCTCTACGGCTTTCACCAGAGCATCATTGTAGTTTTTTAAATCATCAAGATTATTAACCGTATACTCGCCAAGCGCGCTGGAGAAGGTGCCGTTATAGGTTGCGGTATCAAAGTTATAATCTTTACCGGTATTTTTCGCGACATTACCAACGCTACCGCTTTGCACGATGGTTTTGGCGTTGTAATTCAGTACCGCGTCTTTGGTGTCACTGGCGCTGCTCTCAACGTTATAAACTCCAGAGACCTTGGTGACAGCATTGAAGATATTTGCCGAGTTTGATGCCCAGTCGCTTCCCGTTGAACCAACATTCACATCAAGCGTGCCGCCTGATGTCACTGTCGCCAACTTCATATTCACATACTGCCCATCACCGACGCTGACCCCCAGATAAGTCGTCAGATCGCCAACGCTGGTAGAAGCAAAATTATCGCTGTCATACACCTGGACTGTACGCGAAGCCCCGGTGATGGGGTCAACGTATTGAATGCTGTGGGTACGACCACCTAAAGTCGTCTGCGTCAGATTTATATTTTCACTTCCTGACGAAATATAACCATTATCCATTGCCTGCTGAATAGTCATCGTTTTAAAGCCCGATGCACCAGAGGCGATGCTGCCATATCCTTTAGTACCGGTGATAATATTCATGGTTTCACCGTCACCGACAACAAGTTGCCCTGCGCCATTAGCGTTAGTCGACGGTAAGTAATCAGGCAAGACGTAGTCAGCGGCAAAAGCATATATTGAATGCGTAGCCAGTACGGCACCTATTATACTTAGCGCAATTCTTGAAATATTGAATTTATGCGTTCCAGATTCAATGCGGGCAGAACTATTGGTTTCCACAGAAGCACCACAACGTTTTGCCAGTTCAGAAACAACAACCGCGCAAGAGTGCGAAACACTCCATACCACTTTAAAAATCTTGTTCATCATTACCATTCCGAATAATTCCACGAATACCCTTCCTGGGAAAAATTCGTGGTCACATAGCATTATGGGATGCTCATAGTTACCCCGCGGTCAGATACCTCTTCTCTGGAGTTTTTTTCCGCTGAAACATTGAGCGATCTGTACATGACGAATGGTATTAGCGCATCAACAATCAATCTATTTATACTGATAAATTTGCAATTTATAGATGCTTTATCTAAAAAGATAATTAATTATAGATTTAAATATCGACATCATTACAGGAACACATAAGCAACTGTTAATGAATTGCATAAACAATGTAATATGATGACCTAATTTTCTACACAATAAACAAACATTTCAAATTAAATAAAACGCATATTAATTTATTTCATATCTCGTAAAAAATTTATAATAACAGCTCTTAAACAACTAACAACTTATAAGAGAAATCTTATTGCATGGGTTATATTGAAAAACATAACCCATTTGAGTTACTTAAATTATAACTGCGAGAAACAGGGATTTCAGTCAGTCGAAAACACACCTCGCGATAAGCAAGTTCCGCGGCCAGCTGTACCGCCAGGGGTTGATTGTAATAAGTGAAAAATATCAAAGCCTTTCTAATTATTTTTTAAGATGCTTGATACCATACTATTTTTCGATTATTTTACTTAAGTAACTTTTCGTTTACTCATTATAAAAAATGCCACTTACTAAAGTTACTGACAATTTGTAAATCAACCAGAGGCTCAGAATTACGCAGTTCTCAAACCGGCGAATGATTATAATGGTCTATCTGAAAATAGTAGCACTCTTATAATTTAATCAGAGTGAAGTAGGTATTTATACTTAAAATGAACAATTTCATAGTTTTTTATGCCAGAGGGGATATTTTACAATGCTCAAATGCCCCCTCCTCCTGCATCGGCCCTGTCACCTCTCACGATACTGTAGTGAAGAAGAAATACCACTATGGTTTATAATTACGTAATACCCTGTTAATGATGAAAAAATGAAATATCTAATTAACAATGAAGTTACATTTAGGACTGATGATGGCGTTTTGGCGAGTCTGAGTCCGTCGGACAACTCACTCACCCTGTCTATTACCGCAAACAGGATCTTCACCTATCTCCTCGAGCAGGAAGGGAAAGTAGTCTCGAGAGAAGAGATGTTTACGAATGTCTGGGACAAAAATGGTCTGCAAGCCTCAAACAACTCATTAAGCCAATATATTTCTTTGATTCGTAAAGGATTACAGGAGCTCGGTTGTGAACACGAGATTATTCAAACCGTACCACGGGTCGGCTTTTTCATCGCTGAAGGATTGGTAACCACCATAGAGGAACCGCCTTTGGTTTCCGCGGCGTCCCTCACTCCCGCAAAAGCCACACCTTCCCTGTCAAAACGCGTAAAAATGATGCTGCTTGCAGCTGGGGGCGTCTCGTTATTCATGCTTCTTTACCCAGTCAACACATTGTTTAACAGCACTCAAAACAACCTTCCCGTCGTGCAGTTGTATAAACTTGGCAATATCGATCTCTGTCCGGTCTATACCGTTTTTGAAAGCTCACGAGAAGTGGCAACTGCGAAACTTGAAAAAGCCAAAAAAATGGCTGATTTACACCTGAAGTGTCTGGCTGGCGCATTGTTTATTTTCCAGCCTGACGATCTGTACGTCTACGGCGAAAAAGGTCGCATATTTTTATCCCGCTGTACTTTCAATAATGCAGAAAAAACAAAGTTTGCTGGATGCAAGGACCTTTATATCCATGAATACTAAATATAAAACCAAGATATTACTTGCAGGAGCGGCCGTTCTGGTCGCTGTCAGCGCCTTGTTAAGCGCGAATGGAATCACCCTCATTCCAGTCAATCAGGGAATAAGCGTGCATTGCGTCTCCACACTTTCACTACCCGAACTGCCCGGGGGTGGGAAATACGATGGTAGCCTGATGATCCAGTTGCAAACAGATAACACTGGCGTCATTGATTTCTCAGGGATTATTACCACAACCCCACTGGCAGACAACCGCCCAGGACGTCGCCTTATCCTGCAACGCTCCGTCAGTTTTAATTATCGGATAAAAGATAAAGGCATCGTTTTTCTGCAAGACGTGAAAATGAGTAAACACAGTCTGGATAACGTGTCGGATGAGATGTTTATCCATAATATCTATGACCCGTTCACACCCAGTAAGCGTGCGCAAATATATAAAATTGATAATGCCTACCTGTTAGGCAATACCTTTTCGCCAACGAACGTCTGCGTTAGTAAATCGTAGTAATAAGCCGTAATCCAGGATTGCCTACCCGCCAGGCTAAACCAGAGCAGGGCCACGGTAACGCATTGGACCTGACTCCACGTGTGGCGACAGTAAATCGCTTTCCCTGTCGCCACACACTTTCGCCCTCATCCAGCGACCAAATAAAATACAGTCCATTATTACCATAAGCTACAATAATATTAATTTTAGATAATCAACGGCACGTTTGCTGACAATAATGAGCAAAGGGTTACTATAGGCCTGTCTTTTTTTTAGCAGGAAAGTAAAATGAAAAAAACAAAAGGGTTGATAATTGTTGCCCTTGCTTTCACCCTGGCGTCATGCGCTTCAATTCCTGAGAATATCAAAGGTAATAATCAACCAGATATACAAAAAAACTTTATCTCCGTGCATAACCAACCGGGATTATATACCGGTCAGCAGGCCCGCTTTGGGGGTAAAGTCATCAATGTGATTAACAGCAAAACGGATACATTACTGGAAATCGCCGTTCTGCCACTGAACAACTATGCTAAACCGCAAATAGACGCGAGCTATCAGGGGCGTATTCTTGCCCAGCAGAAAGGTTTTCTCGATCCGGTAAACTACAGAAACCATTTCGTTACTATTTTGGGGACAATTCAAGGAGATGAACCAGGATTCATCAACAAAGTCCCGTACAACTTTGTTAAAGTTGATTTACAAGGTATTCAGGTTTGGCATTTAACAGAGTCAGTCAACACCACCTATAATATGTGGGATTACGGCTATGGCTCATTCTGGCCTGAACCCATGTGGGGCGCCCCCTACTACGCTAATACAGTAACTCAGGTAACTCCGGAGCTAGTGAAATAATCTCTGTAGTAAGATGGCGCGAATATATACCGGAGTCGGGTACTGACAAACGCCCAGCACATCACCCCGCGTTGACCTTATTGCGCCATCCTGCTTTATGAGATCCTTCGCTTAGCACGCATTCTTCCTGTTACATATAATTTTACCCGCTAACACTTGAGCGAAAAAATGGGCTTTAGCCATCTCATGCCTGAGCATCTTTTGTTATTTACCGATAACTCTTCCACCCTGCCTGTAATAAAAGAACATTGGTGTTTACGATTTATTCAGGGATTACTATGAACAGAAAATGCTTACTGTTGATACCATTATTTTTTAGTAGCGTCATCATCACCGCCTGCGATAATAAACCTGCAGTAAAAACCACCGCGATGGAGCCCGAGGTCGGCGTTGTTACCTTAGCGCCCTCTTCAGTGAATATTAAAAGTGAACTTCCAGGTCGCGCGGTTTCATTCGAGATCGCCGAAATCCGCCCTCAGGTTGGTGGGATCATCATAAAACGCAACTTTATTGAAGGTGATAAAGTCAGCAAAGGAGAGTCACTGTATCAAATTGATCCAGCCCCGCTGCAGGCACGACTGGATTCAGCCAAAGGCGCGCTGGCAAAGGCACTGGCGACGGCCAATAATGTGCGTCTGACATTAAATCGGCAGTCAGCGTTAATAAAATCCAATTACGTCAGCCGCCAGGACTACGACACGACACGCTCACAGCTTAATGAAGCAGAAGCCAATGTCGCCGTCGCCAAAGCGGATCTTGAGCAGGCCACCATCAACCTTCATTACGCTAATGTCACCTCACCGATTGATGGCATCAGCGGTAAATCCTCCGTAACCGTAGGTGCCCTGGTCACCGCAAATCAGGAAAACGCGCTGGTCACCGTTCAGCGGCTGGATCCGATTTATGTTGATTTAACACAGTCAGTACAAGATTTCTTACGCCTGAAAGAAGAGAAAGCCAACGGCAAAATTGCCCAGCAACAAGGCAAAATTCCAGTTGAGCTGATGCTGGAAAACGGCAAACCTTATCGCCATACCGGTACGCTTGAGTTTTCCGATCCCGCCGTCGATGAGACCACCGGATCGGTGACTTTGCGCGCCGTGTTCCCCAATCCTGAAGGTGAAATTTTACCCGGCATGTATGTCACGGCGTTGCTGGACGAAGGCAGCCAGCAGAACGTTTTGATGGTCCCCCAACAAGGGATTACGCATAACGAACAAGGAAAAGCCACCGCGCTGATCCTTGACCAGCAAAACGTGGTGCAACTGCGCGAAATAAACGCCGTGAAGGCTGTTGGCAATCAATGGCTGGTGACCGCAGGATTACGCCCCGGCGATCGGGTCATTGTGTCCGGATTACAAAGAATTCGTCCGGGAATCAAAGCCCGGGTCCTCCCTTCAAAACTGAACACTCCTGACGCGGGAACTGAACAGTAATATTTCAGGTATTAAGGACACTTTCTTCATGGCCAACTTTTTTATTGAGCGCCCGGTTTTCGCCTGGGTGCTCGCCATTATCATGATGTTTACGGGCGGTATCGCGATAATGAACCTGCCGATCGCCCAGTATCCACAAATTGCTCCCCCAACCATTACCATCAGCGCTGCCTACCCAGGGGCAGACGCAAAGACCGTTGAAGACTCCGTAACTCAGGTGATTGAACAGAATATGAATGGTCTTGATGGCCTGATGTATATGTCATCCACCAGCGATGCGGCAGGTAATGCGTCGATTATCCTGACTTTCAAAACGGGCACGTCACCCGATATTGCGCAGGTTCAGGTACAGAATAAACTGCAGCTGGCGATGCCTTCTTTACCGCAGGAAGTACAGCAGCAAGGGATCAGTGTTGATAAATCCAGCAGCAATATTTTGATGGTCGCCGGCTTTATCTCTGATAATAACAGCCTGAGCCAATATGATATTGCCGACTATGTGGCCTCGAACATCAAAGACCCAATAAGCCGCACTGCCGGGGTGGGGAGCGTACAGTTATTCGGTTCGCAATACGCCATGCGTATCTGGCTGGATCCGCAAAAGCTCGACAAGTATAACCTCACACCTCAGGACGTCATTACCCAACTCAAAGTTCAGAACAATCAGATATCGGGTGGGCAGTTGGGAGGCATGCCTCAGTCAGCCGATCAGCAGCTAAATGCGTCGATAATCGTCCAGACGCGCCTGCAAACTACTGATGAATTTGGCAAGATCTTCCTTAAAGTTCAGCAAGATGGCTCCCAGGTTCTGCTGCGCGATGTCGCGCGAATTGAGCTGGGTGCGGAAAATTATGCAACGGTTGCACGTTACAACGGAAAACCCGCCGCCGGGATTGCAATTAAACTTGCCGCTGGCGCGAATGCCCTGGAAACATCCCAGGCAGTCAAACAGGAGCTGAACAGATTATCGGCCTGGTTTCCGGCCAGCATGAAAACCGTTTATCCCTATGACACCACTCCGTTTATCGAAATTTCGATTCAGGGGGTTTTTCATACTTTGATCGAGGCAATCATTCTGGTATTCCTCGTCATGTATCTGTTTTTGCAAAGTTTCCGCGCAACGCTTATTCCCACAATCGCCGTTCCGGTAGTGATCCTTGGCACCTTTGCGATACTCGACGTCGCGGGTTTTTCGATTAATACGCTCACGATGTTTGGCATGGTGCTGGCGATAGGGTTGTTAGTCGATGATGCCATCGTGGTGGTTGAGAACGTAGAACGCATTATTGCCGAAGAACACTTGTCACCAAAAGCGGCGACCCACAAAGCGATGGGCCAGTTGCAGAGAGCGCTGGTCGGTATTGCCGTTGTGTTATCCGCCGTATTTATGCCGATGGCATTTATGAGCGGAGCAACCGGTGAAATTTTCCGTCAGTTTTCTATCACTTTAATCTCCTCCATGCTGCTGTCGGTGTTTGTGGCGATGAGCCTGACGCCAGCACTCTGCGCCATGCTGTTGAAATCCCACGAGGGAGAAAAAGCAAACACACATATTCTGTTTACCCGTTTCAATCACTTTATGGAGAAATGTACTCAGCACTACACGGACAGCACCCGTAAACTGCTACGTTGCACAGGCCGTTATATGGTCGTGTACTTAGTGATTGGCGCGGGCATGATTGTGCTGTTTCTACGTACCCCGACCTCCTTTTTGCCTGAAGAAGACCAGGGGGTGTTCATGACCACCGCGCAATTGCCTTCGGGCTCGACGATGGTGAACACCAGCAAAGTGCTCGGGGAAATAACGGATTACTACCTGACGAAAGAACAGAAAAATGTCGCTTCGGTTTTCACCGTAGGCGGATTTGGTTTCAGCGGCCAGGGGCAAAACAACGGTCTGGCGTTTATCAGCCTGAAACCGTGGTCAGAACGCGTTGGTGAAGAAAACTCAGTTACCGCCATTATTCGACGGGCGATGATGGCCTTAAGCACCATCAATAATGCCGTCGTTTATCCGTTTAATTTACCCGCTGTTGCAGAACTGGGAACGGCTTCAGGGTTTGACATGGAGCTGCTGGATAACGGTAACCTTGGGCATGAAAAAATGATGCAGGCCCGAAACGAGCTTCTGGCGCTGGCCAACCAGTCGTCCGGTGAGGTCGACGGGGTGCGCCCGAATGGTCTGGAAGATACACCGATGTTCCGCATTCATGTCAACGCCACGAAGGCAGAAGCCATGGGCGTTGCATTATCGGATATCAATCAGACCATCTCTACGGCGTTCGGTAGTCGCTATGTCAATGATTTCCTGAATCAGGGACGCGTTAAAAAAGTGTATGTCCAGGCCGATACGCCGTTCCGTATGTTGCCGGATAATATTAATCACTGGTACGTACGTAATGCCTCCGGCGCTATGACGCCGCTTTCGGCCTACTCATCCACCGAGTGGACCTACGGTTCTCCCCGCCTTGAACGCTACAACGGTCAGCCTGCAATGGAAATTCTGGGCCAGCCGGTCGAAGGGAAAAGCAGCGGCGATGCGATGAAATTTATGGCATCGCTGATAAATAAACTGCCTGCGGGCGTCGGCTATGCCTGGACCGGTCTGTCTTATCAGGAGGCGCTGTCCACAAACCAGGCACCAATGCTGTACGGCATTTCGCTGATCGTCGTGTTTCTGGCACTGGCGGCACTGTATGAAAGCTGGTCGATACCGTTCTCGGTAATGCTGGTTGTGCCAATCGGGGTGGTCGGCGCTTTGCTGGCGACCGACTTGCGCGGCCTGAGCAATGATGTTTACTTCCAGGTAGGCCTGCTCACCACCATGGGGCTCTCGGCTAAAAACGCCATTCTGATCGTCGAGTTCGCCGTCGAGATCATGCAAAAGGAAGGAAAAACGCCGCTTGAAGCCGCAGTAGAGGCCGCGCAAATGCGCTTACGCCCTATTTTGATGACGTCACTGGCCTTTATCTTAGGGGTTATCCCTCTGGCAATAAGCAACGGCGCGGGCTCTGGCGCGCAAAATGCCGTCGGTACGGGTGTTATTGGTGGGATGCTGGCCGCAACAGTGCTGGCGATCTACTTTGTTCCGCTGTTCTTTGTTCTCGTAGAAAACATGCTGGCGCGATTCAAAACACGGCGCTGATTCCCTGCCCTCGTACGTGATTATCCCTGGGATAAGTTTATTAAATCCCAGGGATTCTCAATGCTCTCTCAGAGAAAGGGTTCCGTTCACTTTAAGTTCTTCATTTCATTACAGTGACGATACTGTGACTACGTTAAGAGTGGCATTCTCCACCACACTTGAGTCCCTCTGCTCTGCGGGTAATCAATGCCCGGTGGCGCTTCGCGTATCAGGTCTACGGTTGTTAGCGGACCCTGCTATCCAGCGAATTTCTCGTGGATAGCAGGGTAAACATTACGGGGATTTTTTCTTGTAGGGTAACAACTAAGGTAGGTACAGAGGTTGTCAATTCTGACTCATGCCAGGCTATCAAAACGGGTAATCAATAGTGCAGACCGGAACCCTTCAGATTTACGGCCAGTTCGCCCAATTTAGTATCAGGGTGTCGATGACACATTTTAATCATCTTCGGTACAGCGACAGTTTCCACCTCATGCAGGGGAACATAATCATCGCCTTTAAAGTCCGAATTTTTATTAACAATCACAAAGGCAATTGCTGTCATGTATTGCCGACTCATATCAACGAATTCTTTACAGGTCATATCTTGTGGCGCCGCTTCCGTTGCCTGTGTAGCAAAAGCACGGCTCATCGGCGCCATAACAGAGGTCATAAGAATAGCTGCAGAGACAATCAATTTAATATTCACAATGCGCTCCAGAAGTAGCATTAATTTTTATCGGCGAGTTTTTCAGTTTGTACCAACGACGCATTTCTGCGCAGACTGATAAAAGCCAAAGAACTAAAAATCATCTCAACGCCTATAAAGATGGAGGTAAACACATAAGAACGGTCGGGATCCATATTCAGCCATACGGCTGCAATAAGCAGGTCAAAAATACCGATAAAAATATTCCATCCATAGCCCGGACTGCGGAACATTTTGACGCCGGAAGCAACACGAAAAATCCCGCCAAGAATAAACAGGCAGCAAAAAACCATTGCCAATGAATTCATACCTATCACAGGATTTTCGAGGAAACAGTATCCCAGCAGCAACCATGCGATAGCAAAAAAGGCATAGGTAAATTTGGCTTTCAACTGCTTTTTACCCGAGGAAAACAGGCTGTAAATAGAATAGAAGCCGCACACCAGGAACATAAAACCTGTTGCATAGCTTAAGTAAATACCTGCAGCGATTGGATAGATTAAGCAGCAGATGCCGCAAACCAACAACAGCACGGCCATGATTGTGGCGTGTCTTTTATAATGAAATAGTGTTTTTTCATTAAATGCTTTCAGGCTTTGCTGATTAAAAACAAACATACATCCTCCGTTACATAGAAACGCAATGTAACCTACTAATAAAAGAGTAATATTCACTTAATACATATCACTTACAATGGGATGATAAGACTTTCACTCCGAATTCGTATATAAGAATAAAGGAATGTCATTATCCGTATAATCCTACACGTGTCAGACGTCTGACACCTGTAAGATTAAACGCTCATTATTCTATCCTGGCTCTGATTCTACTCTTCGAAGTTATTTAATATGCTTATTTCGTTTGGTGAGATATACCAAATTTATTCAGGAGAAAGTAATGAAAAAGATTATTCTTGCAGGTCTGCTTGCAACCATGATGGGCTCAGCCCCGGTACTGGCAGCTACCACTACCACGCCGGCACAAACTGCTACCGCCAATGTACAAAAAGAAGCTGCCGATATTATGCAGGTCGCAGTACAAGGTGCAAACGCGATGCGTGATATTCAGCTTGCCCGTCTGGCCCTGTTTCATGGACAGCCTGACAGTGCTAAAAAGTTAACCGATGACGCCGCTTCCCTGCTTGCAGGTGACAGCCACGACTGGGCGAAATTTGTAAAAGCTGCGCCTAAAGCCAAGATGATTGACGATCAGTACGTGATTATTAACGCTACGATTGCGCTGTCAGAAGACTATATTGCCACCCCAGCTAAAGAATCCGCTATCAATACAGCGAATGGCAAAATGGCTAAAGGCGACTGGAAAGGTGCTGTGGATACCTTGCAACTGGCGGGTATCAGCGTGCTTCAGACCCAATACCTGATGCCCCTGAATCAGACGCGTAAAGCCGTTGCCAGCGCTCAAAAACTGCTGTCTTCAGGTAAATACTATGAAGCAAACCTTGTGTTAAAGGGTGCTGAAGAAGGCATTGTGATCGATAGCGAGATGCTGGGCGCAGGCCAGTAATACTCAGCACTACGGAGTGTTGAACCAGGACTTTCTCTCCTGATCGGGTTGCTACGGCAACCCGATCAGGGGGGTTAATGGCTAATCAGACTGTTAATCTCAATCTCAATTTCCCGCATGACGGCAACAATCTTCTGTAATGCTTCCTGGCGTACTGCCAGAGGAAGATCGTCATGTCGCATCGATTCAAAAGGTTCGCATAGCGTCTGAAGAGCAGTAATGCCCAGAATTTGCGCCGAACCATGCAACCGGTGAAGGGCTCGCAAAAACAGCTGGGGTTCGTCTTGCTCAACGGCTTTCTCAGCCGCCTGTAAATCGCTAAACGTTGCCTCGCGGAATGTTTCGAGTATCTCGTTCATTAATGCGCGATCGCCGCCGGTATTTTCCGTCAAGACATTGAATTTCAAATGCCGGATTGCACATGGAGACGAATAACCGGTTTCGATTTTGCTTAATTCATGCGTCAGTGTCTGAATCGACACGGGCTTAAACAGACACAAATTCATGCCGTTTTGCAGACACCTGTCACGTGACTGTGGGAGCGCGCTGGCCGTCAGTCCCCATATTTGTAAATGAGGCTGCTGACGACGTAACGAAGCCGCAAGATCAAACCCGTCCTTCTTCGGCATATTCACATCGGTTATCAACAGGTCGTATGATTTTTTAGCCAGTTTGGCTTCGGCTTCCTCACCATCACACGCTTCATCCACGCTGTAACCAATGGCGTTCAACTGTCGCTTAAGCAGCAGGCGATTGGTCGGGTTGTCATCTGCTATCAAAATAGACAGACACGGCAGCGGCAACAGCGCACCTGGCGTGTTGCTATCCGGTACAATTGACTGGCGGGCAGTCTCAACCGGCAGCGTTATGGTAAACGTGGTTCCTTGCGCCGGGACGCTCATCAACTCCAGCGTACCCCCCATCAGCGTCACCAGCTCTTTGCAGATAAATAATCCCAGACCAGACCCCGTTTGTTGACGCCCACAGCGCCCCTGAGCGTAGCGACGAAACAGCCCGGCCTGCTCCTCTTCGCTAATCCCGCAACCGGTGTCGCTAATGGCGATGGTCAGGGTACCGTGATTCTCCCCGTCAGGTGTTAAACGGGCCATCACATGAATGCTACCCTGCTCGGTAAACTTGAGCGCATTGCCCACCAGGTTGGTGAGAATTTGCCGCAAAGCTTGTTGATCGACAAACACCCGCTCGTTTGCCGGCAACTGGCTTACGCAAGCAAGCGTAACGCCTTTCTGTCTGGCTAAGGCATCAAAAGAGTGACACTGTAATTCAATGAGCTGCGAGAGATCCGTCCATTGAGGAACAACCTGATATTTACCAGACTCAATCTTATCAACGTCCAGAATCTTACCGATCAGCCCAAGCAATGACTGGGCTGTCGCTGCGGTAAGAGCAATCGCCTCTTTTCGCTGTGCCGGGCTGAGGTCTGAGCTCGACAGTAATTCCAGAAAGCCCACAATCGAGCTGACAGGGGTACGTAATTCATGGCTCATGCTCGCAAGAAAGCGACTTTTGGCCTTGGTTGCTTCAATCGCTTTATTTTTTTCGGTTTCCAGTTCTTGAGATAATGCCTCTTTGAGATGAAGCTGCTCTTCCAGCTGCCGCTGCGATTGTTTTCTTTTATTGACCTCACGGGAGAGTGAGATCCCCCAGATCAGGCTAATTGCTATCAGCAACAGCGCAAACACCACCAGTTGATAGAACTGTTTGCTATACCGACTCCAGAGATCGACCTGCGTATTAGAAATTTTCGACCACTTCTCCGTCATCTGCAAAATCTCACGCGGCGGTATCGCCTGCAGCGCTTTATCCATTACGGACTTCAACATGGGCTCGTGGGGAGAAATCGCAAAGCTCACCGACGCACCAGGCATATCTGGTAGCCTAAAAAAGTGCATGTTTTTCTGGTAGTCATGATCGACCATGAACCTTGCCGACAATTCGGTAGCAATTGCCGCGTCAACCTTGCCATCCCTGAGCATAGTCATCGCGACGCTGCCAGTATCAGCATCCACCCAGGTGGCCTGCGGGTAGCGTTGTTTCAGGTCACTTTCCAAAACATGCCCGGCGGGCAACGCAATACGGATCGGTGTATTCAGTAACGAATCGGCCGTTTCATCACGGGAAGTGATAATCACAAATGCCACATTCATCAGCGGATCGCTAAAGGTCGAATTGTGCTGATTTTGATTTGTCAGGGTGATAGTGGGATACATATCCCATCGTTCGCCGCTTATTTGTTTGGTCTGTTCACTTTTGGTGTTGGCCAAAACCGGCTCAAAATCAACCCCCGTTTGCAGATGAATAATATTCAGCAAATCGCCAAGAATTCCACGTAACTCACCGCTGCGATCGACAAGCGTGTAAGGCGGATAATCTGGATTGATAAGAATGCGAATAGTATGTTTCTTCTTCAGCCACGCTTTTTCCTGATCGGTAAAAGGAATAGGCGCATTCAGAAAAGCAAGGTTACCGCGGTTCAGCCAGTTCTGCATGACCTGCATATGAATTTCATTACTGATTGACGTAATGAAACCATCAAGAATATTTCTTAATACCGGCTGGTCGTCCTTCACCACAAAATAATTATATTGCTCTTGTTTATCAAAGTAGTGCGTAATAACCAGTGATTGCGAAAAATATCGGGAGACACAATGACTGCTGGTGATATTGTTCCCAATATAATATTGGTTATCACCATTCACTACCGATGCCATGGCCTGATACTCGTCGTCGAAAAATGAGACTTTAGCTTCAGGAAAAGCATCCTGGATAACATCAAGAAAAGGACAATCTCGCACACACGCGACGCTAACCGGATGCTCCGAGGTCAGCGGCAGCATGGTGTTTTTTAGCGAGGTCACAAGCGTCGGCCACGTCGTCAGTAATGCCGAAGTGCGCAATAAATGGCCGCCGACATCTTGTCGCCGGGACAGCTGAGTTATCAATGTATCTACATCGTTACTGGCAAGTGCGGTCAGCGCTTCTTGCTCATTATCATACTGCTTTATAACAATTTTTATATTGAGATTCTTTTGCATTAGCGCAAGATAATCCGCGTTGACGCCCCGATAATATTCACCGCTATTTTGATAAACAATGGGGGAGACTTCCGGTAACCAGGTGCCAACAACCAAGGTTTTTTTATGCGCTAACCAGTTTGTTTCTTCCCTGTTCAGGCCGATATGTTGTACTGAGGTATTATAGTTACTTTTTAGCTCAACTTGCCGGGCTGAGCTTACACCCGTAGAAAACCCGATGGTAAATATGACCATCAAAAAAATAAACAAGCGTTCCAGCATTACTCTATCCTATTTTATTTCTTTGCGCATAATCATAAATTTCCATTAATGACGAGCAATCTAACTTCTCCATCAAACGGCTTTTATAGGTGCTTACCGTTTTATTACTGATGTTCATTTTGCTGGCAATAGTGCTGTAATCCATACCGTTAAGAATATAACGCAACACTCTCATTTCCTGGGTCGACAACGTATCAAGCTTATCCTGTTCGCTGACAGATGAGCCAGTAAAATGCTCAAGGGAAAAGGGAAAATAGCTATACCCATTTTTTGCAGCTTCGATTGCGGCAAGAATATTATTCATACCCTCTTTTTTACTCACAAATCCATTGGCACCATATTCGGCGCTACGTTTGCCGTAAAAAAATTCATTTTTGGCTGAAATGATAATGATTACACCAGCATAGTGCCGCTTTCGCAGTTGCTCCAGCACTTCGATGCCGCTGATGCCCGGAATATCCACATCAATAATCAGTAGCTCCGGCTTAGTTTTTTCAACGGTTTGGACCACATGCTCTCCGCTGTCGAGCTCGGTGGTTACGGTAATACCATTAGTATCGAGTAAGTTGCGGATGGCTATGCGAGCTAATGGGTGATCATCAACGATTATCGCGTTCATTGCGTATAAGAATCCCGATAAATAAAGAGAGGCGATGGCTATCGAGCAGGTGAGCCTTAAGCATTATAATTTATAAAAATAAGGCGTTATCAGGTAAATCCTAACACATTCACACGTATATTTATTAGTTTTTTATAAAAACGAAGAATAAGGCATAAATGCAACACTGTATTTTACAAATTTTAAACCTTGAGCCTATCTAAATATCAAACCATTAACACAACCAAAAGGAATATTCCTACACGCGTAGGATAAATCTCTCATTTATTATGATTCATTCTTAATGGCCGGGGTCATATAACCAGGGGGAGTTTTCATCACAACGGCAAAGGTGTATATGCAGAATAGCTATCTAAGAATCATTTTTATACCAGGTCAAATCTGGAGAAAAAGATAATAAACCTGCTGATTTGATAGTAAAACGCCCTGTGGCTCAGGAAACAACAGAGCCACAGGAGTCAGTCATGAATCAGGCTTTACTGGGCAACGCCCCAATAGCATGGGAGCTTTTCACGGTCAGCGTAACGACGGCAGAACACAACAGCGCGGCAATCATAAAGATAAAGGCGCTGTTATAACTTCCACCACTGCTTTGAATCAGCCAGCCGATGATAGGTGCAGAAACGACTCCCGCCATCTGACCGCCAAAGTTAACGATCCCGGATGCCCGCCCCATGATGTTGCTGGGAATGGTGTCCATCAGAATGCCCCAGAATGTCGCCATGGCGAAGAACATGAACAGGGCTGAAATACACTGATAAACCACCGCCATATCTGCACTGCTCACGCTGAAGGTCAGATACAGGAAACCCGCGGCAATAACGGAGGTCACGACATACAACGTTTTACGCTGGGGTTTAAATTTATCTGAGCAATAGCCGCCTAACAACGTTCCGCCTGCGCCAAACAGGAAGGGAATGGCCGCCATGACGCCGGTTTTTGCCAGAGAAAACTCACGAACGGTGATCAGGTAGCTTGGCAGCCAGGTTGAAAAGCCCCAGAAGGTGATATCAAACAAAAACCAGATACTTGCCATTTGCCAGAGCACCGGCATTTTGAGGACGTCTTTAAACGCGATACCGCTGGTGTTTTGCAGGCTTCCCTGCTCGTCAGCAGCCAGTTCCGCCAGATCCTGCTGCGTAATTGCGGGGTGATCTTTCGGATTGTCACGGGTAAATAAGTAGATCCCCGCCGCGATAAACAGACCCGGAATACCTAGCACGATAAAGACCATGTGCCAGCCAAAGGCCCCGATTATGCTTGCGGCTACCACTACCGCCAGCGCCGGGCCTAAGGTGTTTACCGTTGACTGAATCGCCGTGGCGCGGCCACGTTCTTTCGACGGGAAATAGGTTGATATCATCTTCCAGGAAGCCGACGGGAAACAACCTTCACCAACACCAAAGAAGAAGCGAACGGCAAGCATTAGCGGCAGCGTCAACACGGCGCCGGTTAAGCTGGTGAAAACAGACCACCAGGCAATACCGATGGCCATGATTTTGCGCGAACCAAACTTATCCGCCAGTAAACCGCCGGGAATTTGAAATGCGGCATAACCAATAAAAAAGGCGCTAATAATTAACCCTTGTTGGGTTGTATCCAGATTTAAATCTTTGCCGATATAAGGGAGAGAAACGCTCATCACCATTCTGTCGAGAAAAGAGAGCAGCCACGCCAGCCAGATCAATGTCAGGACGGTATACCTTGCTTTCCAGGTCTTTGGTTTACCTGAAGGTAAAGACGTTTGTAGGTTCATTGTGATGTCCTTAGGGTGTAGTGATCTACCGCGGCCATAAATGGTCGCGATAAATCAATGCGTGTTTAGCGTTATTTATTAATATTGTTTTCTAATAACCGTACCGCTACAGGCATAACTTTCAGTGCCATTGATTAAGGCAATGCGCCCATTAACCATGACAATTTCAATCCCTTCCGGATATTGATTGGGTTCAACAAAAGTGCCCTTATCGGCAATGGTGTTCGGATCGAACATCACAATATCCGCCGCATAACCCACTTTCAGCAGCCCACGATCCTGCAGGCCTAATACCTCAGCGGGTTTGCCAGTCATCTTACGGATTGCCGCTTCCCAGCTCAGACATCCCTCTTCACGCACATATTTACCGAGCACACGAGGGAATGCGCCAAACACGCGCGGGTGCGGTTTGCCAGCCCCCATTAAACCGTCGGTACAGACGTTTTGCTCAGGACGGCAAAGGAACTTAATCACATGCTCTTCAGTACCGTAAAAGTCGACCATCCCAACGGCGTTTTCTTCTTCAAACAGCAGATCGAAGGTGGCGTTGTACGGATCTTTTCCGCGTAGCTCGCCCAACTGAACGAGGTTCAGACCGACGGCATCCTGGTTTTTTGTCGTTTTCACGCTGGTGACAAAAATCTGGTCCAGCCCGGCAAAATCGATAAAGTTATCCCAGCCAGGAATGCCCTGCTGAATATCGTCGATCATTTTGGCCCGCAGTTCAGGCGAGGCCAGCCGCTCAAGTAATTTGTCAGTGCCACCGGAGTGGACCCACGGCGGCAGGATCACGCCGAGCATCGTGCTGCCCGCCACATACGGATACTGGTCGAAAGAGATACGAATCCCCTCTTCCTGCGCCTGTTCCAACATGCCCAGCATCTGGTCAATCAGCCCCCAGTTTTTCTTACCGCAAACCTTCATATGTGAAATATGCAACCAGACACCGGTGGCGGTGGCGATATCAATCAGTTCCTGCGTTGAGTTGATAATATCGTCTGCTTCACTGCGCTGATGCACTACAAAGATCCCGTCATATTTCGCCGTCACTTTGCACAGTTCAATCATTTCGGCGGTATCGCCAAAGGCGCAAGGCATGTAGATGAGCCCAGTGGAAAGACCAAACGCCCCCGCTTGTAACTCCCGCTCAAGGATTTCGCACATCTTCGCCACATCCTCACGAGTAGAGGGGCGCCCATCCAGGCCCATGGCTTCCATGCGTACGTTGCCATGCGGAACTAAATACGCGAGGTTTGTCGCCGGATGACGCGATGCCAGCAGATTGAGGTAGCCGTCTGTGTTTTTATATTTCCAGTCTATTTTGTCGGTATCGCCATCCAGTCCGGCGATATTTTTACGCCAGGCCGGAATATATTCTTCAGGCAACGGCGCCAGGGCGATACCATCCTGCCCTAACAGCTCGGTGGTAATACCCTGACGAATTTTTGCCGACAGCGCGGGGTTAATAATGGCCGACAGGTCAGAGTGCGTATGGGTATCAATAAAACCAGGACAAATAATTTTTCCCGTTGCGTCAATAACCTGCTCATTAACGCCAACGTCAATTTGTCCGATTGCGACAATGCGTCCTTCGTCAACCATCACATCGGCAATTCTGCCTTTGCTGCCCGTCCCATCGATTACATTTCCGTTTTTGAAAATGGTTTTCATCGTTATTCTCCATAGCGGTGTCGCTTCACGACACCACTTGTAAGGTAAGAGGTTGTTATCTTTCTTTTTATTGGCGATAGAGTGTCTGAATGATGCTGTAATAGCCGCTGGCCGAGCCGGTTAACTGATCAATCTCGATATATTCATCGATGGTGTGGGCCAGGTTTTCACGTGAAGGTCCGAAGCCGATAGTTTTAATTCCCGCTTCGCCCGCATAGTGGCTGCCGTTGGTGCAAAATGAGTACTGTGTGATGGTTGGATTAAACCCGGCCTCGCGAACGCCAGCCAGAGCGGCCTGCACGAATTCGTCAGACTCGTCATACACCCAGCCCGGGAAGAAGCGCTCGCCCTCAATCGTGGCACCGGTATAGCAAGACTCCTGACCTACCGCGTAGGAGACACGGGCCTTAAACTGCGGATCCTGTGCGGTAAGTTCCGCAAGCGCATTTTCCAGTGGGGCAATAACACTTTCTTTGGTTTCACCCACCAGCAAACGACGATCGTAGGTTGCGCGACAATAATCCGGCACTACCGAGGCTCCCGGGTATGGCGAAGATTTAATGTCGGTAAGCTCCAGAATGCCAGGCCCCAGTACCGGGTGCGTTGGCGGAGTGATTGTGCGAATTTTGTCGATCAATTGCGCCATTTTGTACACCGCGTTAATGCCTGCCTGCGGGTTGGCGGAGTGCGCGGGTTTACCAAACGTTTCGACCACAATTTCAGCGCGGCCACGCTGACCAATTTTCAGGTTTAACTCGGAAGCTTCACCGATGATCACGTAGTCCGGCTTATAGCGCTCGCTGACCAGCCGGGCAGCAATACCTTCAAAGCACTCCTCATGCACGATGCAGGCAACGTAGATTTTGCCGGCAAAATTACGCTGATTGTCCTGGCCGAAAAAACCCACGGCGGAAATCATCGCCGCCACGGCACCTTTCATATCGGTTGTACCGCGACCATAAATTTTGCCATCGTCGATATCGCCGCCGTACGGGTTGCGGCTCCACTTCCCTTCGTTGACCGGCACGGTATCGATATGTCCATCGAGAACCAGCGTTTTCCCCGGCTGATTGCCGACAATGCCGCCCACAATGTTGCCGTACTTATCAACGTGGATGTCATCGAACTGGTAATGCTGCATCATTTTTTTTATGGCATTAACCACTTCCCCTTCCTGACCGGAATAACTTTTTTGTTGGATCAGCGCCTGACAGTTTTTAATGACTTCATCAATACGTTTTGCAGATAACATGGGTTTCTCCGTTATTTCTCTCAATCAGGAAATGTGTTATTTGATGCCCGGGTACTGACCGCCCCAGACAATATCCAGATATTGTTGCGGGTCGGTGTCGCCTTCGGTACTGACCAACAGCACGCGGGAATGCTCATCCAGCCCCAGTTGTTCACGCGTTTGCGCCAGTTCAGGTGAGGTCATCAGCAGCGCCAGCAGACCGGAAGTGACCGCGCCGGACTCACCAGATACGATCTGCGGATCGCCCGCCAACGGATTACCCAGCATGCGCATGCCCAGCGCTGCGACTTCATCAGGGCAGGAGGCAAATGCGTTGGCATAATCACGTAGCAGTTTCCAGCCGATGCTGTTCGCCTCACCGCAGGCGAGACCAGCCATCACGGTTTGCAAATCGCCGCCCACCGCAATTGCATCCCCCTCTTTAGAGCGGGCAGAGCGGTAAAGACAATCGGCAATTAACGCTTCAGCGACGATCACTTTCGGGCGGTGTTCACCCCAGGCTGCCGCCACCATTCCCTGCACCATTCCGGCAAACGAGCCAACGCCTGCCTGAACAAAAATATGCGTCGGCGCAACCTGATGCAGCTGGTCTATCGCCTCCAGCATCAGCGTGCCGTAGCCCTGCATAATCCACTGCGGGATTTTTTCATACCCTTCCCAGGCGGTATCCTGCACCACAATCCAGCCATGCTTTTGTGCCTGTTCCGCGGTCATGCGAACCGCATCGTCATAGTTCATATCGACGATTTCAGCGGTAGCGCCTTCATTACGGATGGAGGCCAAACGCTGCTGCGAAGAGCCCTTCGGCATATAAACCACGGCGTTTTGCTTCAGTTGGCGCGCCATCCACGCCACACCGCGACCGTGGTTGCCATCGGTGGTGGTGGCAAACGTGACGGTTTGGAGATCGCGGCGTACCTCTTCGCTGGTCATCACGTCAAACGGCAGTTCACTGATATCCTTGCCGATTAATTCCGCGATATGGCACGCCATCGCATAGGAGCCGCCCAACGCTTTGAAGGCTTTCAGGCCAAAACGCTGAGACTCATCCTTGAGATAGATATTTTTAACACCCAGCTTTTTTGCAAGAGCCGGCAGCGTATATAACGGCGTCGGCGCATAACCCGGAATAGACCGATGAAAATTCAACGCTTTTACCAGTTCCTGGCGACTAAACGGTGCCAGCGGCGCGTTTGGATGTTCGGTAAACGGCGTCTGGTTGATAAAAAATGATAAGTTTTCCTGCATCATAAAACCTCATTGTTCTGGTATTTCACTCCCTGTAATAGACGTATACAGAGATAGTTACGCTATCGGTATTGCCAATAGAGCAAAATGCTTACCAGTTTTTTATTAATCGAGTAAAACCTTATAAATATTTTAATAAAGTCTTTATTTTCAAATAATTAAAAAGAAAACGAGATGGGCACTGAAAAATACCACAGCGTTAGTTTATCGCCTCGTTTGATAAATTCTCACAATTGATAAATAGTGTGATCGCGGAAGATAAAATAAAAAAAACATCCAAAAACAGAGCAGTAGATTGATTTTTCGCAAATCATTTTTGCATTGCTTCGCATATTTATCATCTCCCTTGAGAAACGCCACTCGCTGCCGGAGAAGTACCATGATTTCAGTACTCAGCAATATCCAGGATGATATCTGCAATTATGCCGACGCTATTTCTGGCATAACCGGAACGGATGTTGAAATCATCGATGAATCCTTAATGCGCATCGCTGGCACCGGTAAATACCGACATATGCTCAATGAAAACGTGGCAAAAAATGGCTACATCTACCACCACGTTTTGCAGGTCCGAGAAACGGTTCTTATCAAAAACCCCGGCGAACATCCGCTGTGTCAGTTATGTGAAAAACACCACTACTGTTCTGAAATGCTGGATTTGAACGCACCAATTTTTCTCAACAATCGTGTGATTGGCGTGATCGGAATTATTTGCTCAACCCAGGCGCAGCGTGACGCGTTATTGAGCCAGATTGATAAATTTGTCACTTTTATTGAGCAAATCGCGGTGATGATCTCCAGTAAGGTCTTTGAATGTCTGGAGCGTTTACGCGCGCAGGAAACCCTCGGCGCATTTCGGCGTCTGATCGATGCCATGGACCGCGGCGTTGTAGCAATTGATGGCAATGGTCTTATCTGGCATGCCAATCATTCAGCCGATCGCATTCTCAACCGCGAAGTTCAGGGATTACCGCTGACCATTGAAACAACCGGGGACAGTTTGTATGGCGATGAAGAAGCATGGCTGACGCTTGAAGGCCAGAAACACCATGTACTGTGCAAACAAATTTCGCTCTCCTCGCTGGATAACGATCGCTTAACGATGGTCATCTTTCGTGATGCGCACGACTACCTGAGTAACCTTACTCCATCCCCTTACGAGTCTGACACGCAGGTGCGGCTGATTGGTCACTCTTCCTCAATGGAGCAGCTCAGAAGCACCATTAGCAAAATTGCCAACAGCTACGCCAGCGTGCTCATCACCGGGGAAAGCGGCTCGGGTAAAGAGGTCGTGGCATTTGCCATTCACCAAAACAGCCCCCGTAAAGCCGCCCCTTTCGTGACAATCAACTGCGCGGCAATCCCTGAGCAACTACTGGAAAGCGAACTGTTTGGCTATGTACGCGGTGCATTTAGCGGTGCAGATCCCAAAGGACGAATGGGGAAATTTGAACTGGCCAACGGCGGCAGCTTGTTTCTGGATGAGATCGGCGATATGCCGCTGCACCTGCAGGCCAAGCTGCTCAGGGTGTTGCAGGAAAAAGCGATCACCCGCGTGGGTTCTAATAACATCATTAATATTGATGTGCGCATTATTGCCGCGACCAACAAAAATATTAGCGCGATGGTGGAGAATAATCAGTTTCGCGAAGACCTTTTCTATCGCCTGAATGTCGTCCCTCTGGTGCTTCCTTCCCTGCGTGAACGCAGGGCTGATATCGCCGTCCTCGCACAATACTTTGCCGATGAGTTTTCGGTCAGTTACCAACGTGCACCGCAAAAACTGCCCGATGACGTTATTAATCGCCTTTATGCCTGGCACTGGCCGGGGAACATTCGTGAATTACGCAACGTCATCGAATACATTTTTGTGATGCGCGGAGAAGCCGCCGGGATCAACGCCAGCCATCTGCCTCCTTATTTACTCTCCTCGGGGGACAGCAGGAAAACCACGATGACCGCACAACCCCGACAGCTGGCGAACCAAGGAAAACAAGCGGAAAGGGACGCTATCGAAAATGCCATTCAGCGATTTGGTTCAAGCGTGGAGGGCAAAAAACAGGCTGCATCAGAACTGGGAGTCAGTATTGCCACGCTCTATCGAAAAATAAAACTGTATGGTTTGTGAGCCCCATTTTTTTAACAATTAAGCCCGCGTAGCGCGGGCTTTTGGTGGTTAAGTACAGGGATACTTAATCAAACACACCATTGATAACAGCGGTGACAATTGCCGTGCTCAGAGCAATCAACACCAGATTGTCGCCAACAACCTGCCATTCATAACCCGGGTAATATGGCAGTTGATTCAGCATCGAGGATGGGACACTTTTCTTAGCGATCCCCGGAGGAAGTGGTTTTCCTCGCGCCAGATTTTTGGCGATGCCCGGAGGCAGTGACTTATATCCCGTCAAACCATATCTGACGGCATACTGCCTGGCCACGTTATAGCTAATATCACTATCAACATGGTCCGGCTTGCCATAATTTTTACGCTGTTCCGATTGCGAGTTGTTTTTTGGGCCTAGGTTTCCTTTCTGGCTATGGCTGCTATTACCCTTATTCCCACTATTACCATGGTTGCCGCTATTACCATTTCCGTTGCCATTACCGGGGTTAGCCGAAACGGGGATAGCGCACATCGACATCGCGGCAACGGCAACTAAAGCCGTTGCTAAAGTACGGAGCCTGGACATGATGATTCCTTAAGATATGGATACATACAAAATGTATGGTATTGCGTGAATATTGGCTATCGCTATGAATCCGATTTATTGGCAGAAAAACGCTGTCGCTTTGCAAAGTGAGCAGCTTTGATTGACCGTTTTTAAAATTAAAAACCGCCATTCCCGTTAACTCAGATCGGCAAGCGACAGGCACAGGATCTGAGTTTTTGGGAATAACTTCGCGAAAATGGAGAGAAAACGGCGTTTTTTTTCGGTTAAGCTATGTTCATGCTTTGGCGCTACCCATGGTCAGATTCACTATTCAGGAACCCACCCATAATGGCAAAAAGTACCCCGCAGCTGCCGCTCGACCCACATATGTGTCGCAGCTATGAAAAAAAGTCGCGAAGTCCGCTGGCGCTCTACTCAGAGTATCAGCGGATGGACGTCGAGCTGCGGGCTCCGCTGGCCATGACCTACAGCCACTGGCACGGTCAGGTTGAAGTGAATGTGCCGTTTGATGGCGATGTGGAGTACCTTTTCAATGACGAAGTGGTGAAAAGCAAACAGGGCTTTATCACGCTGTTCTGGGCCTGCACACCCCATCAGCTGACGGATGCCGGGCACTGTAAACAGATGGCCATCTTCAACTTACCGATGCATCTGTTTTTGTCCTGGCCGCTGGACAGGGAACTGATTAACCACGTGACGCATGGGATGGTGATTACGTCGCTTGCCTCGCAGCAGTTGAGTGCTTTTGAAGTGCAGCGCTGGCAGAGTGAACTCAACAGCGACAATGAGCAAATTCGTCAATTAGCCATTGATGAGATTGCCCTGATGCTCAAGCGATTTAGCCTCGTTGGCTGGCGGCCAGTGCTGGGTAACAAAACATCGCGCACCCAGAAAAACAGTATTTCACGGCATTCACAGTTTTACGTCAGCCAGATGCTGGAGTTTATTGCCGCAAACTGCGACAAACAGCTTACGGTCGATGCTATTGCCGAACACGTTAAGCTCAACCCAAATTATGCGATGGGCATTTTTCATCGCGTGATGCAACTAACAATGAAACAGTATATTACCGCAATGCGCATCAACCATGTGCGGGCTTTGCTCAGCGATACGGATAAAACAATTCTGGATATCGCTACAATTGCAGGTTTCCGATCCAGCAGCCGGTTTTATAGCTCATTTCATAAATACGTCGGCATGCCGCCGCAGCAGTATCGCAAACTGAGCCAACAGCGCCGAAATCATTCACCTTATGCCGAGGGGTAATTTATTCGTCAAACTCACTCTTACCTTACAACCAAAATATAAGCATCAGAATAGCAGGTCAAAATAGATAATCTGCAGCAGTTAATAAAATAGGGTTCAGACATGAACTCTGGCAACTATGTTACTCAGTTATGAGTGACCTGTAGCAGGTATTTATTTGACGTGTTCAACCATTAACGATTGGGATGGAATTATGGAATTAAATAGCTGCACCGCCAACAACAGAAAGCCATTGTCTTTCTTTTGGTCAGTTTTACCCATGATAGTCATGCTGGGTGGCATTAGCATCGGATATTTTATCTTCAATATTCGAGCTGAACCCATGATCCTCGTGGGAACCGCAACCGCCTCGTTTATCGCCATCGCTCACGGCTACACGTGGGATGACATTCTACAATCTATTTGCAATAAAATATCTGAAGCGCTTCCTGTCATATTAATCGTCGCCAGTATCGGTTTCTTAATTGGCGCATGGATGGTGTCAGGCACTATTCCAATGATGATTTATTATGGTCTGAAGTGGATTAACCCGCAGTATTTCTATATTTCAGCATTTATGCTGGGAGCGCTGATCTCAGTCTGTACCGGCACCTCCTGGGGGTCCATCGGAACCGTCGGGATCGCCATGATTGGCGTAGCGATTGGTCTGAATGTTTCGCTGCCCATTGCTGCTGGCGCTATTGTCTCCGGCTGCTGGTTTGGTGATAAGCTTTCTCCGGTTTCTGACTCAACCAACATGGCGGCGCTGGCTGCCGGTGTAAACCTGTACTCGCATATCGGCCATCTGCTGTGGACCACCGGCCCGGGATTTATTATTTGCTGCGTCGTTTACAGCTATATGGGCATGGGCATTGATGCCTCATCCAGCGCGCCAGCCAATATCACCAACTTGATGAACGCTATCGGCCAGATTTATCACTTTAACATTCTGCTACTGTTACCACCGATCATCGTTTTGTATGGCTCACTGTCAAAAAGACCGCCAATCCCAATGCTCTTTTTATCCACAATAGTCTCGATGATTCTGGCATTAGCCTTTCAGCAATTTACCGCATCATCGGTTGGCGAATCCGTGGTTAGCGGTTTTAAGCTCGCGATGCTCACCGGAGATAACCTGCCAACACTGTCATCAGATGTTTCGCGCTTACTGGAACGAGGCGGCGCCATTTCAATGTTTAGCAGCTTCGTCACCGTCTTCAGCGCCTTCAGCTTTGCCGGCGCAATGAGTGCGACAGGCTCTTTGCACACCGTGATAAACGCGCTCACGAAAGGCGTTAAATCCACATTCCGCCTGGTGGCCACCACGATTGTGACGACGTTTACCATCTGTGCCTGTACGGCAAATGGAACCTTGCCACTGCTGCTGTGCGGCGATGCCTTTAAAGAAGAATATAAAAAACGAGGACTTGCGACAAAGAACCTCTCGCGTACTACCGAAGATGCCGGAACCGTTGTCGAACCGATTATCCCCTGGTCTGCCTCAGGCGTTTATTGCGCCACGATGCTGGGCGTGGCGACGCTTGATTATTTGCCATGGGCAATCCTCTGCTACAGCGGCATCATCTTTGCCCTGCTGTGGGCGGCCACCGGTATTGGTATTGCTAAATATGAACCAAATGAAGCTACAGAGCATATGGTTGAGCAAAAATCATAGGCTAATAAATAGCTAAATATTGGCTACCACCAGGGTAAATTCAATATATCGATTAGATATACAGAAATATTCTTCACTGTTGCGTTGCTTAAACTATTTTTCAGAGACTGTCCAGGAGTCAGCAATGTCTTTGTTTGATGATATTGTCATAAGGGATGTTAATTGCCGTAAATACGGTCAATTACAACAGATGTACGGCACCACCGATGTATTACCGTTGTGGATTGCAGATATGGATTTTGTGACGCCAGAGCCAATCATGAGCACACTGCGTTCAGTGGTATCGCAGCCAGTACAAGGCTACAACCTGGATTATCCGCAATGGAAAGAGTCCGTTATTCATTGGTATGCGCAACAGTATGATGTCGACATAAAGCCACACTGGTTGCATTTTATTCCCGGCGTCATAAAAACTATCGTGCTCTCTCTGATGGTGTTTACCCGACCAGGTGATAATATTTTAACCTGTACGCCAATATATGACCCCTACCCTAATCTGGTAAATACCAGCGGCAGGAATTTGATTCAAACGCGCCTCATTGAGAAAGTTGGTCATTACGAATTTGACTGGCATGATTTCAGCGAAAAACTCAAGCAGTGCAAAATGTTTCTTTTCCCTTCGCCGCATAATCCAGGCGGTATGGTGTGGTCGCGGGAAACGCTGGAAAAAGTAAGTCACTATTGTCAGCAAGCTGGCGTCATTATTCTCTCAGATGAAGTGCATAGTGATTTAACCCTGCCAGGCAAGCGCCATCTGCCGTTTTTTACTTTAGACGAAGCGACAGGGAGCCAGTCAATCGTGCTGACCTCAATCAGTAAAACCTTCAACACGGCGGCGATCCAGGGCGGAATTGCCATTATTAAAAATGATGAATTACGCCATCAGTTCTATGGTTTCCTGGATAACTGCTACCTTGCCGAGACACATTCATTACAGCAGGCGGCCATTTACAGCGCCTTTACCCATTGTGGCGACTGGCACCAAAAATTATTAGCCTACCTGGCCGACAATGTGGCGTTTGTTAAAAGTGAAATTGAAAAGCACTGTCCCTTAATCTCCATTGTGTATGGCGGAGCATCGTATCTTCTGTTTCTGAACGCGGAAAAAATGAATCTTAGCGATGAACAACTAAGCGCATTTTTTGTGCAGGAAGCAAAACTGGGTCTGTCACCAGGCGCGCAATATGGCCCCGGCGGAGAGGGTCACATGAGACTCAACGTTGGGTGCCCGCGCTCGGTACTGGTAGAAGCGATGAACCGACTGAAAACGGCGTACCAAAAACGACAGAACGCATAGCGCGCATCACACTATTTGCCCCGCCACGGTGGGGCAAAACTATACAAAGATGTTGCAGAACTGCTATAAAGTTTTTCCGTTCTGTCGGCTGGTGTTAAACTGGAAAGTGTGATCTTCATCATAACCTGCTTAAACAGAGAAAAGAGACACTGCTATGCAACATATCATTGAGGGCTTCCTCAACTTCCAAAAAGAGATTTTCCCTCAACGTAAGGAACTCTTTCGCAGCCTGGCATCCAGCCAGAATCCCAAAGCGCTTTTCATCTCCTGTTCCGATAGCCGCCTGGTGCCAGAACTCGTTACTCAGCAAGAGCCCGGACAGCTTTTCGTTATCCGCAACGCCGGTAATATCGTTCCGTCTTTTGGACCGGAACCCGGTGGCGTATCTGCTACGATTGAATACGCGGTTGTCGCACTTGGTGTGACGGATATCGTCATCTGCGGACACTCCAACTGCGGCGCGATGAAAGCCATTGCTGATAGCCAGCCTCTGGATCCGATGCCCGCTGTGGCTCACTGGTTGCACTATGCCGATGCCGCGAAAGCCGTGGTTGAGAAGAAAACCTGGGATAACCCAATCGATAAAGTTAACGCCATGGTGGAAGAAAACGTTATCGCACAGCTCAATAATATTAAAACGCATCCTTGCGTCGCGGTTGGGCTGCGAAATAATGCGCTTCGTCTGCACGGCTGGGTATATGACATCGAAAGCGGTGAAATCCGTACCCTGGATAAAAACAGCAAAACCTACGTTTCCCTTGCTGATAACCCGCAGGTGCATTTCGAGTAAATTTTCCCCTGGAGCAAGGATGCTCTGGAGAGCTTTTACCTACTTTTGTGCTATAGACAAAAAACGCACTTGCAGCTAGTTTTTAAATAGCCGTTGATGTTTTGCTTTTGCATTGGCCTCAGCTCATCCATTCAGTATTGCAACAGATTGCATGAATATAGAGTTAAAACAGCTTTTCACCTGAGTGTTTTATCAAAATTATCTAGCAGCGATATCAATTCTGATAATGGTGCAGGCGATAAAAAGGAGCTGACGCAAATGCAAGCGAAATTAAAACGAATGATAAACATGTTATTCTATCATGAATCATGGGATATCATGATTATTAAGGATCATGGTACACACTTATTTCCGAATAATACACTGGATATATTAAGTAAATCCGCTGCACAGCAGTTAAAAAAGAAATATACGTTTCAGGCCGATCCTTTTCTTATTGAAAAAGATGATAAACTGTTTGTTTTTTATGAAGCTTTTAGCTTTCGCAACTCGAAAGGCACGCTCCGATGCCGTATTCTTGATCGTGAACTGGTTGAAATTGATGACGTGAAACTTGAAGGTTTTGACGACCTGATGTGTCATTTGTCATTTCCTTTCCTGATCAATATTAACGATCAGCTCTTCATGATTCCTGAATCATCAGAAAGAAAAGAAGTGATACTGTTTCAGTCAGTAGAGTTTCCTACGCGCTGGAAGAAAATTAAAGTTCTAATCTCTGACACCGAAGTGACAGATAACATTTTTCTTTCAATGAACGAGACCTGCTATCTTATGTCGACCACCATGGATAATAAAATAATTATTCATTCGGCAGAGCATCTTCACGGACAGTGGCAGAGAATTACTCCTGCATTGAAGGTGAGCAATCATCATCATCGGGGAGCGGGTGCGCCTTATCTTGTCGATAACAAAATGTATTTCTTAACCCAGGAATGCACACCTGAAACATATGGAAAATCTATCTACATCAAAGAATTAGTCACACTGAATGACGCTACTTTTGATGAGAATCTGATCGAACAAATCAATTCGTCGATCAACCACAGTGACGGCGTTCACACGCTAAATTTCTCAAGTAACTATATTGCCTATGATACAAAAATAAATAAGTTCAGTCTGTTGGCAATCTTTAAAAAAATATCATATAAGTGTATGATTAAATATAGAAACGTATACCTTTCCCGGCAAAATAACTGATCCATTGGATCCTTGGGTGCATTGCTGGAAAATCGCTCGGGTTTTTAGCATTTTTCTGGAGTCTGTATGGCTATTCTTGTCACTGGTGGTGCAGGTTATATTGGTTCACATACTGTTTTAACGCTACTGGAAAGAGGCGATGATGTCGTTGTCATCGATAATCTGGCGAACGCCAGCCGAATCTCACTGGACAGGGTCGCGGAACTCACAGGAAGGGAACCCATTGTCTATATCGCTGATGTTCTCGACAGGCAGGCATTAAAAAACATTTTCGCCAACCATAACATCACTGATGTCATTCATTTTGCGGGCCTCAAATCGGTTTCCGAGTCGATAAAAGAACCCCTTGCTTACTACGAAAACAACGTCACTGGAACGCTGGTTTTACTGGATGAGATGCTGGCCGCAGGCGTTAATCGATTCATTTTTAGCTCATCTGCTACGGTATACGGTAATCCGGAAAGCGTGCCGCTGAGCGAGCAATCGCGTACGGGGGGTACCACCAATCCGTACGGTACCTCTAAATTAATGGTCGAACAGATTCTGGCCGATTTCTCCCGCGCGCAGCCCGACTTCCGCATTACCTGCCTGCGCTATTTTAACCCAGTCGGCGCCCATCCATCGGGTCGGATTGGTGAGGATCCCAACGGTATCCCCAATAACCTGGTGCCGTACATCTCCCAGGTTGCGATTGGTAAGCTGAAAACCGTGTCGGTGTACGGTAATGACTATCCAACCCCCGACGGCACCGGCGTTCGTGATTATATCCACGTCATGGATTTGGCGACCGGCCATTTAGCCGCGCTGGATAGCCAGAACAAAGGCGCAGCCTACAAGGTGATTAATCTCGGTACCGGGGTCGGTTATTCCGTGATTAATCTGATTGAGGCGTTTGAAAAAGCGGCGCAGAAAAAAATAAGCTATCAGTTTGTCGACAGAAGGCCCGGCGACATTGCCGAATGTTGGTCTGACCCGTCACTGGCATACAAAGAGTTAGGCTGGAAGGCCATCTACAACCTTGATGAAATGATGCGTGACACCTGGAACTGGCAAAAAAACAACCCGAATGGTTATAACATCTGATGTACCCGGCAACGAGCCTGAGCCTCTGACTCGTTGCCATGACGGGTTAGCGTGCCGTTATCGTTGATACGCGATACCAGCCGCTGCTCTGCTTTCCTTCGTTGGCAAAGTTAATTCTTGCCGCCCCGGATTTATCCAGCATCGAAACCTCAATGGCGTATTGCCCTTTCGCCAGTCGGCCCGGCATGGGCAATGCGTAGCTAACCTGATAAACGCCCGGGAGCCAACGTCGTATATCATCCGCCGTATTCCCCTGCGCCACCACCTGATTGGCGCTATCCACCACACGAAATGCCAGCGTGTAGGGCAGATAAATCGGTGCGATACCTTCGTTATACCAGGTACTGTTCAACCTCAACGTTTGTCCGCCGTCCCACACGGACTCATGGCTCAAAGACGCTAAGCGAAACCGATAGCCCAGTTTGGTCAGCGCATCGTCAACAATCGGTCGATAATCGCTGGGTATCGCTCTCGATTTCAGGTTGATCGTGCTGGCGTGCTGCTTGACCGCCCAGTCAAAAATACCCTGTACTTCGGCACGCGTATAGTGGAAGGTGTTCTTCCAGTCCTGCATATATGAACAGATTTCCAGACTGACCGGCGCACGTTTCCAGGCATCGTTAAACCCCGAATAGCTCTGCTGTGCTGCCAGTAATCGCTGCGGGTAATCTTCGGCCATATGGCTCCAGGAGTCCGAAAATACGCGCAGGTCACCCCAGCAATCCGCCCGCCATCCAGCCCCTCGCGCCACCGCATTCGCCAGGCTTTGCCCACCGCTCATCAACATTATTTTCGGCGTCGAAGGGAAGGCAGAAAAGTGCATTGCGACGTAGGGGTCTAACTGCGCGGTGGTGTACTGCTCCAACAGTGGTTTCAGATCAGGGAAATTGCTGTTATGCCATTCACCCCAAGCCCCCACCATGCCGATATCCACAAAAGCGAGATTCTCATTACCGTCGTAGCGTTTTCCAAATGCGTTCAGCAGACGCTGGCTGTACTCAATAAACAGTGGGTCGCTTAAATCTGGAATAAATGTTTTATTATCGGGCGTCCAGCGGCCTTTCACGCCTTTTTTAATCAGCCAATCGGGAATTTTTGTGCCATCCCCCGGATCGGCAAGCACCATAAACCGCAGCCCGACATTCATCGCGGGACGATGCGCTGCCGCGTATTTGAAGGCATCATCCACCAGCGCAAAATTATACTGACCTTCAACAGGCTCCAGCTCTCGCCAGTAAAATCGCTCGTATTCTAATCCGGTATTGGGATAGTCCGCCAGACCCAGCGTTTCACCGTACCCCTGATGGAAACTTGCCACGCCAATCCCCGGATTGGTTAGCGGGCCCGTTAATGCTTTGGGGGTTACGGTCGTTAATGCGGACATAACCGCCAACGGAAAGGACATCAACAACAGCGCAGAAACCCATTTACACTTCATCGCAGTGACGCCCTCCACAGGTTTGTTTACGCTAGCGGTTTTTCAGGCTTAACCACCAGTCCCATATACCCACATGAAAATTTTGGAACACATCAATACCTAATGCTGATTTGATCATATACAGCGTCAGCAATACGCAGCAGGTAACGAACAACACGGCAATCAGCAGCAAAAAAGTGAGCAATATTCTCGACAGGGTCGATTCCTGACGATGCTGCCGACGCAAATCTCTGCCAAACAAAAAAACCAGATAATAGCGTTTACTGAAAAAGGGAAAGCTTCGGCGAATATCGATCTGATGCCGAGAAGTCAGAGTCGAAGCCAGGATCGCTTTTTCCACCCCTTCTTTTTGTTCAGGGGTCAACTCTTGCGCAATCGGCTCGTCAAGATGAGCATAAAATCGTTCGATGACGGGAGGACGATTTTGAGGACTGGTCAAAATTAACCTATATCTTTATCAATTGAGTGATAGACGTTTATCGTCTTTTTGGCGATTTCATGCCAGTTGTAGTTTTGCAAATATACACGATAGTCCACGCTATTGGTTGCCGCCCATTCGGTTATTTTTTCGGTCAGGCTGGTCACATCCCCCACCTTAAAATAGGCCTCGGACGGCAGTTGAACTTCGAGGTTAGCCGGAATATCACTGACGACGGCAGGAAGAGAAAATGACATCGCTTCCAGCAGCGCAATGGGCAATCCTTCATGGTATGAAGGCATCACAAACAGCTGTGCCTGGGAAAACACCGCCTGAAGCTCATCACCACGCAAGAACCCCGTCATCACAACGCCAGGGGTGTCCGCGGCAAGCTTTTTGAGGCGAATGCTGTATTCGGTCGGATGATCCGCATCGCCAATTAACACTAACGGCATAGTTAAACCGCTGCGCTGATAGGCGGCGATGGCATCATGCATCCCTTTTTCTTCCACAAATCGCCCAACCACCACGAGGTAGTTTTTCGGCTGCAGCCCAAAGCGGGAGAGCGTATTGTCGATGGTCAGCGCAGATAACGACCGCGGCTCGTTGACGCCATTGTGAATTAAATGCGCATCATAGCGAGCGTGTTTTTTCTGGATCAGTTGATTAATAACCTCAGAAATCACAATCACTTCGTTGGCATATCTCACTGCCCAACGCTCACCCAGCAGCAATATTTTTTTGGCAACGAATCCCCATTTTTGACGATCGTAATCAGGTCCATGGTGGGTGAACACCACCTTCTTCCCTAACATGCGTAATAATGGGATCACAAGCCCAGGCCCGATAGCATGGACATGCACAATATCTGAATGGTCGATACTTGTCCTAAATGCCGCTAAAACGGAATGGACAATCGCTTCCAGCGAGCGCTTTTTGGGTGCCCACAGCGCGTAGGTTTCAACTTTCTTATATAACGATCGTTTGTAATTTACATACGGCGAGCGTGCAATCACGCAAATATCAACGTCCAACTGCTGCTTAATGGCAGGATATAGATTCTGACAGTGTGTCTCCACCCCGCCCAATACATCAGGAATACCACGCGTACCAAAAACCGTTATTTTTTTACTCATACTATGGCCTGCTCAGCAGTTCTTTATAGAGCGCCAGTAGAGTATCCATATGTTTACTCAGCGCATATTTTTCACTCAATCGCGCACGACCCTGTAAGCCCATGACCCGCGCCTTCTCTGGCGAGTCGGCCAGTGCATCCAGCGCATTTGCTAACTCTTGCACATTGCCAGGTTCGAATAAAATCCCTTCGATACCATCACGAATTTGTTCCGGGATGCCGCCGATGCGCGATCCGATCACCGGCTTGCCTAAGGACATCGCCTCTAATATCGCCATAGAACAGTTTTCATAGCATTCTGAAGGAAGGATCACTGCCCGCGCATGCTTAATAAGGTTATCGAGGGCTTCCCCTTGTTGCACATAACCTAAAAACTCAACGTCCGGGTATTGGGCGACTAATTCATCGTGCAGTGGACCGTGCCCTACAATTTTCAGCGGCGCTTTGTTCTGCATTTTCTCATGCGCCGCCAATAACGTTGCCACGCCCTTTTCACGGCTCAGGCGACCGAAGTACAGCATATAGCCCGCATCGCTTACCTCACCCAGAGGACGACTGTCATCAACGCCATTGACGATGACATCAATGCGCGAATTCGGCAGCGTACGCAACAATACGCCACGTAAAAAGACGCTCGGCGAAACGATCACATCCAGCGCCTGGTAATTTTGCGCAATATATTGCCAGGTCGCCTCTAAAGAGAGCAGGAGGCTTTTTGAAGCAGAGCCTTCCTGGCAACGATACCTGAAAGCATTGAAAACCGTCCCGGTAATACAGGAATCACACACTTTACCGTCGCGCAGCATGGAATAGGCAGGACAGACGATTTTATAGTCATGCGCGGTCAGCACCGTTTTGCAGCCAAAATTGCGGGCCACTTTAATCAACGCCGGCGTCAACTGATGGTAAATGTTATGGAAGTGGACGATATCCGGACGCTCTTTTTGTAGTAGCGCCAGCATCTTTTTGCAGGCCTGCGAATTATGAATAAAGTTAACCGCCGTTTTGAGCCCGCCCAGCAGATTGCTCTCCTGGTGGTAGTCCACATTGCCGACGAAATAATCCGCATAGTCCGAAGGGAAATTGTTCTCATGCTGCATCGAGAAATCAATAACCTGCACTCCGGCCTGTTTCAGCATCTCGCGCTCTTGAAAATAAACGGTTTCCGCGCCGCCTTTAATGAAAAAAAACTTATTCACTAATAAAACTTTCATTGCGCCAGCCTTAGTTATTCATGAATGATTTTACTGTCAGGCGGAGTCAACGGATCGCGTACTGGTTTAGTCAACCCTTTAACAAGTCCCGCAGAAAGCACGGCCAGGTTCATTACGCTCTGCAATCCGTTCAATAACGATCGATTCTGCACGGTTTTCAAGATAATAAAGGCAAGCAAGGGTAGAAATGCAATATCAAAAAGTTCGAGATTGAAGGTCACCGCCGCAATAAACAAGGCAATCAGATACACAGAAAAAATCGCCTCGTTCTTAACCATTTTTAACGCTTTGCCGAAATAAGGTTTTCCCCACGCACAACGTAAAAGCTCGCCCGGTGCCTGATAGTATCCACTTTTCCAGCGGTGCTTCAGCATCTGAAAGGTCGGCATGGTATGCGAAGTATGAATAAAATACGGAATATTCAGACGGCGTAGTTTATAACCCGCATCGAGCAAACGCAGGCCAAGTTCAGCTTCTTCATAAGCGTGCAAATTACGGTTGGTGAGATAACCAATTTTCTCAATCGCAGAGCGGCGATATAACCCACCACCGCCTAAATGGTCGCTATCTCCAAGCGGATAGATTTTACTAATACGCTGCTTACGCGATTTAAATTCATAGTTAACGGCATCGTCCATTTCAACGGTTCCCGCGACACCTGCATATTCCGGCTCAGCCTGCAAAAAAGCGACAGCCTGATCCACAAAGCCCTCTTCCAGCTCCATGTCGCCGTCCATCAGCAACAGATATTCCCCTTCACTATACAGATAACCTAACTGATGCCCGACGCCGCAGCAGCGATCGCCTGGGTCAGTTAAAGAGACCACGGTCACCCCTTTATCGATCGCAAGCTGTTGGGTGTTATCCGTTGACAGGCTATCTGCCACTATAATTTTATGTGGATAATCAACAAGCTGCCTGCGGATACTGTCTATCGTTTTCTCAATACATTCAGATTCATTGAGTGTTTTAATACTCACTGAAATAAACGGTTTTTGGTCCATACAATTACCCTACACAGCGAAGGACGGTTCGACGAATCACTAAACTTGATCCTAGTGATAAATAGAACAGGAATTGTAACATCGGTGTAATCATCAGTATCTGGCTGTAAGGTAAGCTAATTAAGCAACTGATAGCAAAAGCGTTAAACGCCGGTGCAAAGCTCAGCAACTGAAGATCCTGCTGGTCCAGTTGTTCAAGCGTCAGTAATGGCTTTGGCTGACAAACTTTCAGGATATAAATGAATAAGCTAATAAAAAGTAACGTGCCGATCACCCCGACTTCCCACAGCAGCATACTCAGGGAAGTCGAGTCGAGAATTAAGTTATAAATGATATTCAAAAAGCCCGGCGACACCGTACTCCCACTGTTTGTGGCGTTGAGCCCATAACCAAATAACGTTCCTGAAAGCCCCCACAGATCGTTATTTTTCAACCAGAACAGGAACGTCGTAAAGCGCCCTAACTCCCCGGTAGACATGATGTAGTTCGGGTCAAAAATATAGCTTAAGGAGTCGATGAAAATGCTTAACGAGCTTTTCGACGGATCGCCACCAAACGCGGAAGAATAATAGTACGCGAGGATCACTATCGACAGGCTAATAAGCAGCAGCATGCCCGCCACAATAACCAACAGCGTTTTCAGATTAACCTTACTGACGTCTTTGACGTAGCTCGGTGAGATCCACACCCACGCGAGGAACAGAGGTGACAGCAGAATAACGAACTTCACTTCACCAATAATACATAGCCCGATCCCAAGAACAATGTGCAACGCCATGGACTTGAACGTGGTCAATCCGTGCTTATACTCAGAGACTTTTAACAACATAATCAACAAGCAAAACAGGCCCATCGCAGCAGTGTTACCGCCCCCCATGGGGTCACCGCCAAACGTGCCAACCACGGAGTCCCATTTCTCATCTTCGCCACGCACCGCAACGCGCTGGGGAACGACCAGTAAAACCTGATAAATCATTACCGGGATTTGCGCGTAAAACACCCAGTACAGATAGCGCGTTGCACGGTAAATCTGCGACTCCCGGCAAAATCCCAGCAGCAAACAGATCATCACCAGTGACAATGCGATTTCATTTTTAAATGCCACAATCGCGACGGTGATCCCGCCCTGAATCAGCGTCGATGTTCCGGCCAGTATCAGGAACGAAAAATACAACGCCAGGACAATCGTCTCCTGCGCATCCAGCTGCAGCGAGCCATCACGCGTCTGCATCACCAATAATCCCACCATCAACAGGGTCAGGAAAAAGGGGATCCACAGCACCGACTGCATGCCGGTAAAGTATTGCACCAGGCCACACAGGATCAGCGTGATAAAGCTAAAAACCTGTAAATAGTATCCGGTATTCAGCGTCATAGTATCACCGGCTTATCTTTCAGAAGATTGGCTCGCTTATTCATTTTCAGATAAATGAAGGCGTAGCGAATAAATGTCAGTGAAGAAAACAGGATAACCGACGTGGCATAATCTTTATGAAAATAGGGAATGACGACAAATGCGAATAACACAATCGCCAGCTGTTCCAGTTGGATACGCAGAAAATAGCGGTGGGAACCAAAAATAAGCTCAATCACCGTCAGAGGGCTTATCGCCAGCGCCGGGAATAAATAGGGCAACATGTAGCGCGACGTCTCAATGGAGTTAATCCAGTCTTCGCTAAAGCCCAGACGCATCACTATTGGATAGAAAATAAACACCCCGAGAGTACAGATAACCCCCAGAACCAACAGTAGCATCCGTACCCTGGTATATTCCTGATAATTAAAGGTATTATTTCTGAAGTCGATAGACCACTTGGAAAAAATAGTATTGCGCACTGCATTGCCAATGATCACCACTGGCGCCAGGCAAAAGCGGCTAACCACGGAAAAATAACCTGCCGTCAGCGCCGAGAACCAAAAGTTAATCAACATAATCGGCAAATTACTGCTGGCCATCGCCAGCACTTCCGCACTACCGACTTTGGTAATGTGATGGATATTTTGTTTGAAAAAATGCCAGTTACTGGCAGGTCGCAAATGTCTGGCCGCCACAGAGCGAATATCAAACGAATGCAAAATACAGCTTATGGTCAGCACCATCGTCGCGCAGGCCCATGACCAATAAAACAGTTGCACCTGATGCGTAACCAGAACCGAAAGTAATACCACCACAGAGACAGAGATGCGCTGGAAAATCAGAAAACGAAAATTGGCCGTGCGCAGCGACAGGTTTTCCGAGATTAAAACCCACGCCGTCGCCAGCGTCAGCAAATAGAGAAACAGGATGTTCTGGTGAAACAGCCACGCTGTCAGTACGGCGTACGGTAAGGCAATGATCGTGCTTTGGATCAGGCAAAAAACGACGTTCTGTACCAGTTCGTCGTCGTGCTGTTTTGGAATTAAAAGCTGCGATGCAAAGGTGCACACCTGCGCGCCCACCACGGCGATGCTGTAATTGAGCGCATAAAGCCCCACCTCAGCCATATCGTACTTGTGCGAAATCAACCAGATAGACAGCGCACCAATCAACTGCGAGATGACTGATGAACCGGCTATCGTGGAAGCGCTCTTCAGTAGACTCATACCCGGCCTGGCGTCGTCATCAGTTGATCGGTACTGAAGTTAAGTGAACGCAGACCCTCCTGGGTTTCAAGATCTTTTTCTTCAACCGCATTGAGTACCGCGCCAATCACCACGCCGTTATTTTCCTCAATCTTATCCAGCGCGCTGGCGATGTGTCCCGCCGACTCCACCCCGGCTTTCACAATGAAAACAACCCCATCGACGGCACGTTTGATCAGTTGAACATCCTGACTCTGATTCACAGCAGCAACATCAATAATGATGCGCTGATAATGCGATTTCAGTTCGCGCATTAAGGGTTCAACATGCTCCGACGACAACATCAGTAAAGAAGAGATGGTGCTCTTGCCGTGCGCAATAAAGTCGAGATTATCACTGAGCGTGATCCGCGCCTGTTCCAGCTGAGTCTCTCCGCGCAGCAGCTCAGCCAGGCCTGCGGATGTAGGTGATGCCAGTTCAGAAGAAAGCCCGCCCGTATTAAAGAAATCCGCATCAATAAGCAGCGTTTTCTGGTCAAAACTAAAGGAGTTCGCTAACAGATTCGCCAACAAAGAACGCCCATCACCGTGTTCCGTCGATGCCACGGCGAGCGTCTGTAATGGACGATTATCCAGCATAATCCGGGTACGGATACCGTGCACAATATCGGCATTCAGCGGGTTCTTCAGGATCATGTCCCGCACTTGCGCACGCCCTGAGGTTCCACTAAAACGACGGATTTCGCCCAGCGGGGTAACGTTGAGGCGCTTTTTCATGCGACTCAGGCTGGCGATTGAGTTATCCATCGCCGCTTTGACAATGAAATACATGATGCTGAACACGACCACCAGCATGACCACCATCACCAACAGCAGTGATTTATTCGGCTTCGCCGGTTTTAATGCGGGAACTGCGGGATCGTATAACACCGCATCGGCATTCACGCCGGACAGCGACAGCTCCTGAGTACGCTGATAGAGCGATTTATACAGGTCTTCCATTTTATCTAACGACAGTTTTTGGCCGTTCCAGGCATCCCGTTTTGACGCCATTTTCTGGAAGATCTCTTTCTGCTGTTCCACCTGTTGCTGATAGTTCTTTTCATCCGCCAGCGCCGCCAGATATTGCTGACGTAAGCCGACTTTCAGCTCACCCAACACCCGTCCGGTTTGGCTTTGGATCGACTGAACATCGGCCTCTGCTTTTAAAATGGCGGGGTTTTTTGGCCCATAAACTTTGCGCAGTTCAGACAACGTACGCTGCGCCTGAATCAACGCAATGCGCAGATCCTGAATCTGAGCATGGTTAGAGACCGAAGGCTGCGAGATAACGCTCTCGGCGGACTTCCCTGCTCCATTCACCTCGTTATAAACGGATTCAGCGGCAACACGGCGTTGGGTGGCGTCGGCCAGACGATTGGTCACGATACTTAACTGCTCGGTTTCAAAACCATCGATACCGCGAAAGGTCAACAGCCCGGCATTTTTCAGATAGCTTTCCATCTCTTCTTTTTGCTTCGCTATCGACTTCTGAATCTCTTCCATTTTTTCATAATTCAGTTCGCGGGCTTTCTCTACTTTCTGACGCTTTTGCTCCAGCGTATAGTTGATGAAAGCCTGCGCGACGCCGTTGGCGATATCAGCCGCAACCTGGGGCGAAGTCGATTCATAGGTAATAGAGGCGAGGTTCGTTGTCCGAATACCGATGACATTCAGGTTTTTCGACAACGTTTTCAGCGCCTGCTCCATTCTCAGTTGCCGACTTTCACTGCTATCAGCGCCCTGAGCATCGGCTTTTTCCCCGGTAAATGCCGGGTTTTCATCCAGCTTCATATCGCGAACGGCTTGCTCAAGTACAATTCGTGAATGCATCAACGCATATTGCGTTTCGTAGTAACCACTGCGCGTTGAATCGAAACCATCAACCTGTGGGAACGGAGAAATGTTATCGGCCTGCGCCTTAATCAGCACCGTCGCCGTTGATACATACTTTGAGGACATCATGCTGATTAACGGATAAGCCACGACCCCGGCAACGATACCGGCCAGCGCGATTTTCCAGGCGTTCTTTTTCAGCGCTTTGGCAAAGCGGGAGAATTCAACAGTGCTTTCTCGTTTTTTGCCGTTTTCCACTATTGATAGTTTCATCGTCAGAAGAACCCCATGCCAATAATCACGACATCCCCAGGATGAACAGAGTGCGTTAAATCAACATTCTCAAGCAGCTGATGGCTACCTGACAGGCGAATGTTGATATCTTGACGGTCAGCACGATCTGTAAACCCCCCCGCCTGCGCAATAGATTTCTCGACGGTAAGTCCTGGCTCATAAGCGAATCCATTCGGACTTTTCACCTCGCCAGAAACATAGTATTTACGGAACTCGGCAATACTCACCGTCACCATCGGAGTAGTAAAATAATCTCCGGTCAGGCGTTGAGTTAATTCGTTAGTCACCTGTTCAACAGTTTTATCTTTTAATATAAGAGCACCAACAAACGGGAAATTAATCTCCCCACTCTTATCCAAAATAAACCGCATCGTCATATCGGGTTGACCATGAACAGCGATATTGACAGTATCCCCTGCCTCAAGTCGGTAATCCTGCTGAACAGTAGCAGGATCGTCCATTAATCTCGGGCTGGACGTTGTGCATCCGACCATCAGGATACTGAATAGCAAAACCGCGCACAGTTCTATTATTTTCATTTTAGATCTGAACCTTAGCTTTAAGCATAATCATAGAATTATCATAACCCAACGTTCTGATGACTTCCTGATTGTCGTTGGGACCGATATAAAACGAATCAGTATCCTTATTCGAATTCAACGTATCTATTTGATATTTAATCTCAAAATTGACCGACGGTGTGTAGTCATAGCTCATGGTTACGCTAAATACCCCATCTTTATCATGCCGATCTTTATTCTGTTTTTTATAGTCTTCTGAAGTGTATGAGTAATCCAGCAAGGTAGAAAAACGGTTGCCTAACCAGAAGTGCTGGTAAGAAAGACCATACTGGGTGACTAAAATATATCCCCCAACTTCCGATGGGTCTTTAATGCTTTGCGCTGAGTGCACCGTGAAAACAGACTGCTGTAACGGCTTCCACTCCCCTTTTATATCCCAGTTTAGACCATTAAAATCATGCGAGTTTGCGTTGTTTTCAAATGTCTTGTACAACCATGAAATATTCATATCGACATTGGTTTTTCCCGTCAACTGCGACTTCAGGCCATACAGCAAATAATACTCATTAGTGTCTTTTTCTGAGTTGTTATCATAGTGACGCTGGTTAGTAATAAAGCTATAGCGAAAACGCGTTCTGGATGTGTATTGGTCAAAAATTTCTGCCACCAGGCTATTTTCGTGCCATTCCTGTTCCTGAATGTAATTGTAGAAATCTTCACTACTCTCCTGGGCGTCGGACGTATTACCGAACGTCAGTTTTTTGTATAACAACGCCAGTTCCGCTTTCCCGCGCCCATCCGGCGCGCCATAGCTGTAGCGCAATTCACTGTTAATAAAATTCGTCGTCAGCGGAGATTTAATCCCATACTGCTCGAATTGACCCGGTAGAAACCCCTCAGTGATCCCTCGACCGCGGGATTCGTGCCCAAGCGTATCCTCCAGATTGAGTGTTAAGCCGTGCTTGAGCCCATAGCGCCAGGCACCGTTAAAACGGAAAAAATGATCGTTATAGTTATCAGCGGAATCGCTTGAGTAGTTACGATAATCACCGGAGTACATCAGTAAATACTTATCCTGACCGCGCTCTCCGATCATACTCAAAACGGGGGCTGCGCTCTGAAACGAGGAACCGATAGCATCTCTGCTATGTGGCTGATAAGACACGTTATCATTATAACCATAGTCCACAGCGACCTTGCCCTGGAAGTCGATTCCCGCAAAGCCAATGTGTGATTTCGGTGTTAAATCAGCCCATACGGGCTGCGATATCACGATTCCGGTAATCACGAGTAATTTAGTATGCATTCTTACCGATAAATCCTTTGAAAATAGTTTTAATAATAATTTTTATATCCAACCATAAAGACCAGTTTTGAATGTACTCAATATCGTACTGAACCCTTTTTTCCATCTTATAAAGCGCATCGATTTCCCCGCGGAAACCGTTGATTTGCGCAAGCCCGGTGATCCCAGGCTTAACTTTATGGCGGATCATGTAATTTTCGACCTGTTTACGGTACTGCTCATTATGCGTAACCGCATGAGGTCTGGGACCGACAATCGACATACTTCCCTGCAATACATTGATAAATTGCGGCAGTTCATCCAGTGAGGTGCGGCGTAAGAAACTACCAAACTTGGTTACCCGCGGATCGTTTTTAGTGGCCTGAATAACCGTATCGGCGTTCTCCATAACGCGCATCGAGCGAAACTTCCAGACCTTAATTTTTTGCCCGCTAAGACCATACCGATCTTGTTTGAAAAAGACTGGCCCGCGGGAAGTGAGTTTGATTCCAATGGCAATGGCCAACATCAGCGAAGAAATCATCACCATAATGATGCTACCAAGTACCAAATCTTCCGCCCGCTTGATAAACGACCCCGCCCCTTCAAACGGCGAACTAAAAATGCCAATAGTTTGCAGGTTGTGAATGGAGCGCAGCTTGGACATGTTGTTACTGTAGGTGTAGAAGTCAGGAACAATATACGTATCTACGGTGGTGTCTGACATCATCGCCAAAAAATGACGAATGCGTTGTAAAGCTACCATCGGTAAAGCGATGTAGATTTCGTCTATATTTCCCTGCCGGGCTTCCTCAACCAGATTGATCACCGGCCCACGAAAGGGGCTTTTTACCTTATCGACGATATCGCCACAGCGGGATAAGGCGCGCTCATCATAAAAAGCCAGATCCAATGTGATATTAGCGTATTCATCCATTAACGCGTTTTCTGCCGCCAGACCATTGTCAGTCAGACCAATAATCGCCACGCGCATACTCTTTTTCGTTGAATATTTAAAAATGAAAAAGCGAATGTAATAAAGAAAAGGTAATGGGATGAAGTACCAGTAAATAATCGCTGAATAAAAGGGGGAAGGCAGTTTGTCTAAGTAGCCGAGAGACTCGGGTTCAGCCACCGTCATGCTGACCAGTTCGTTAAAAAAAATCGCCAGCAGCGTACAAAAAACCAACCGTTTTTGATTACGTAAACCGATCGTCTTAATCTTTTGTTGATAAATTTTAATGTATTCAGCAAACAGTAAGAAAAAGACTGAGAAGAGAATACTCAGAATGGCAATGGTGTTAAATGGCGCTAGACCTAACAGATGGGCGCTAAAAATTAACGTCGCATTGATTACAATGAAATCGACCAGCTTTAAAAAGACTGGATATCCGTGGCTGCTAATTTTTAGCGATTTTTTAAGCATATCTCAGCCCATTATTTATTGATTTTTAATTGTTTTTTTCCTCATTTATGTTGCTAATTATATCACAAGTCTTAAAAACGCAACGGCACACCGTCATTAAATGTAAAAAACAATGTAATACAATGTGATGAGTTTCGCACCACACAAATACAACCCAATGATTCAATTGATTATTTATTAATGTTCTTTTTTATTTTTATCATTATAAAAAATGATAAAATGCAACATAAACGTCATTGACAGTTCACAATTCATAAGCTAGCACGGGTAGAATCACATGATGATCGCCTGACAACGGGTTAACCTTACAAAAAGCAATACTTTGTCCAAACCTCGTTGCGCTATGGTCAGTGATGAGAGTCCTGGAGAGCGACAGAAGAAATCAATAAGTCTATTTATAATTCCCACCATAAAAATAACTTAGTAACACATTTACAAAGCAATGATTAGCAACCTTATTATAAATAAGGTATTTTACGAAGAGTATGCGATTGCTTTCATTTTCACGCTCAAAATTCAAAAAAAAACGAATAGTAAAAAAAATTTAGTTTAAATAATTGTAGCAACTCCGATGAGTAGAAGCGGCAAGCATGGCTTAAATTAAAACGATAGCCAATCATTGAGAAAATGCGTGTTACATATTACTAATGTCAACATTCTGCATGAACACACCTTTAACATCAGAATTTTCAGCGCTTACCAACATATCGATTTAAAATAAAGAGAAGTGAATAAATGACAGCATTAAAATTTTGTTAAAAGCAGCGTAAATCGACACAACGAATTATTGATAACAATGTATACACTTTTGTTAAGATATATATAAAAAACCATCCCAAAGCCATTCAATGATGCCAAAAAATTTTGTTTACTTATTTTTCGCAAATAAATAATATCCGCGCCGGATTACTTGTTGAGCAATTTACGCACGTTAATCATTTCTTTCAAATGAAGTCCTACATCATTTTTTGACGTTGATGAACTCCAGCTGAATCTGTGCCTCTGACAAGTACTTTTCTGGGTAAATAATAAATTTAACGGAGTTATGATGATGAAAACTGCACTTACCGGCAGTGTACTGGTCGCTTTGTTTGCCGCTAATGCAGGCGCTGCTAGCGTTACCACTCCAGGAGCTGGTTCTAAAGCCACCGCAACGGTCCATTTTGCCGGTGAAATTGTTGCCAGTACCTGCGTGGTTAGCTCAACAAACCTGCAAAATACGACAGTGACATTGCCAAAAGTTACCAACCAGTTTTTTGGCAATGATGGCGCTACTACCGGTGATACTTCGTTTACGTTGCAGTTTACCGGCTGTAGTAAGACAGCAGGAGTAAACGGCTATGTGGTGGTCTTTACCGGTAAAACCTCTGGCAGTAACACAGCACTTCTGGAAGCGAAACGTGGCTCGACTCCTGCCACCGATGTTGGCATCGAAGTAGATCAAGGGAGTCAAGCCCTCAATTTCGCTTCCGGTAGTAATGAGGTGAGCTTAACAGCAGATCAAAATGGCGATGCAAAAATCGATCTGGTCGCCAAATATCAGCAAATTGGCGCAACGCTGCCTGCGGCTGGCACGATCACTGCGGATATGAATTACACCGTCATTTATAAATAACGGACGTTGATTGCTATGGATGGCACTCTTCCCTGAACCTGGAAAGTGCACCTGATGAATAAAATATTCTTTTACCTGTTGCTGTGTGTGGTTAGCACCGCTCACAGCGCAATTAATTTGGGTCAAACACGCGCTATTTATAATGAGAACGATAAAGCGGCGATGTTTGACGTCAACAATAATACAGACAAGCCATATATGGTACAGACGTGGCTGGATAATGGTAATCCGGATGAGACACCTGCCAATCTGCCAATGTTAATTACGCCTCCGATCCTGAAACTTGACGGCCATAAATCAGCCGTGTTGCGAGCTATTTATCAGGGCAACGGCTTTCCTGAGGATGTTGAATCTGTAGTGTGGATTAATGTGCAGGAAATCCCCACCATCGAGAATGAAGAAAATACCTTACAGCTGGCGCAGCGTATTCGCATCAAACTATTTTATCGCCCTGTTGGGCTGAATATGACGCTACCTGAAGCCGTTGAGAAATTACAGTGGCAGTGCCACGGTCATACTCTGCGGGCGGTCAATGCGACGCCGTTACATATCTCCCTGACGCAATTACATATTAACGGCCAAAACATTGATGCCGACATGATTAATCCGCATGGCGAACGCACGTTTGCGTTGTCACAGCAAAAAGTCAGCCATATCGGTTTTAGCTGGGTAGATGATTACGGCGGCACTAACGCGGTTAATAACGTCCCGGTATCTTGCAATTAAGCTGGGGTTGCACATGATGAAAAAAAATAAGCACCCGCAACGGTACACCCTCTTTACGCTGTCAACGCTGGCCGTGTGCATACCTGCATACGCCAGCAGCACGCCGCAGTTTAATACCCGTTTTGTACATGGTACGCAAAATATTACCTCCGTAGTGCAAATAGCCCGTAATGACGGACTTAGCGAAGGCACGTTTGAATACGATATATATCTTGACCATAGCTTCGTCGAAACGCGCAATGTTGACTTTAAAAGACGTAAACCACAAGGCAAGCCGCAACCTTGCCTGAGCGCGGACGATCTGCGCAAATACGGGATTAAAATCCCGGAGGGTAACGCCGATACCTGCGTGGAGCTCACGGCTCTGATCGCAAACAGCCGCCTGACGGCAGATGCAAACTACCAGCGCATTGATATTTCAGTGCCGGAAGCGTTTCTGCTTTCGACTGCGCATGACGCCGTGCCTGAATCGGCCTATGACGATGGGATTAATGCCGCTTTTGTCGGCTACAACGCCAATACGACGCACCTGATTGAACAGGGCCAGGATCATGACTCTGTTTTTGCCAGTTTTGCCAACGGTATAAACCTGGCGGGATGGCATTTTCGTAACCAGTCTACTTTCAGCTATGCCAGCGGTTCAGGCCGTCAATGGCAGGCGGTTTCCACGTGGGTGGAACGTAATATTATTGCATTGCGTAGCCGCTTGCGCTTCGGGCAAACCTATACGGACGACGATGTATTTGACAGCATCCAGTTTACCGGGGCACAACTCACCAGCGATGAAAACATGTTGCCTGATAGCCAACGCGATTTTGCGCCAGTCGTTCGCGGCGTCGCCAATAGCAATGCCACAATCGAAATCCGTCAAAATGGCTATCTGATTTACAGTAAAAACGTCGCGCCGGGCGCATTTGACATCGACGATATTAACCCCAGCAACCAAAGCGGCGACCTGTACGTCAGCGTTATTGAAGCCGATGGCAGTCGGCGTAATTTCAGTGTGCCTTATTCAGCGGTCCCGAACATGCTGCGTGCAGGTAACAGCCGCTTTCAGTTTACGGCAGGGGAATACCGCGACGGTTACAGCGGCGGTTGGCGGCCCCGCTTTGTTCAAGGCACATTGAGTTATGGTCTCAGCTTTGGCTCCACGTTGTACGGTGGTTTCCTGACCGCAGAAAGCTATAATGCGATTGCCACCGGGATCGCTCAGGATCTGCACCAGTTCGGCGCGATCTCTTTCGATATCACTACCGCCAGAGCGCAGCTTGCCAGTGGAGATGCGTCCACAGGACAAAGTTACCGTTTCTTATACTCCAAATCGCTGAACCAGTACGGTACGGATTTCCGTCTGGTAGGCTACCGCTACAATACCTCCGGTTATTACAGCTTTAGCGACACCATTAACGAGCATAACAGCTGGTCCTCGGGCTATTACGACATCGCCTATGACGACCCGAATCAACAGCTGCGTTTCCCTGGCGAGGAGCACAACAAAAAGCATTACTACACCACTAACTACAATAATCGCCGCCAACGTTTTGAGGTCTCTGTTAACCAGCGTTTGTGGGATAACGCCTCTCTTTACGTCAGTGCCAGCCAGCAAAACTATTGGCACAACGGGAGTCACGACCGCACGATACAGTTGGGTTACAACGATACTCTGGGGAAAATCAACTGGAGCGTTTATGTACAGGATACCCGTAACCAGTACGACTACCAGGACCGCAGTATCAACCTGACGCTTTCCATTCCATTCGATTTCATGGATAGCCGCGGCTTTGTCTCCACCAACATCATGCATAGCCAGCAGAATGGCGACAGCTACTCCACCAGCTACAGCAATACAGCATTTGACGATCGTCTGAGCTGGGGCGTTCAGGGCAGTACCACCGATCGACAGGATTCCTCTGCCGGGGTTAACGCCGCCTGGCAAGGCGATAAGATGAATGTTCAGGGGGGCTACAGCGCAGGACGCAACTACCAGAATATGAATATGGGCATCAGCGGCGGGGCAATGCTTCACGCAGGCGGCGTGACGCTCATGCACTCTCCTGGCGACACCATGGTGTTGGTCGAGGCCAAAAATGCCAACGGTGTCCATATCCAGCAACAAAATGGCGTGGCCATTGACGGTAACGGCTATGCGGTCCTTACCGCCGCAGACGCATGGCATTACAACGTGGTGAGTCTGAATACCGCTGATATTGGTGCCGGGCTGGATATTCCGCAGGCACAGAAAAAAATTGTTCCAACAGAGAAAGCCATCGGCAAAGTGGTGTTTGAAACCTTCAGCGGCCGCAACTATCTGGTAAATGCCGTCATGCCCGGCAACATTGCCCCCCCGGTCGGCGCGAACGTACGAGATACCAAAGGTCGTAGCCACGGTCTGGTCGGTATGCATGGCGCACTGTACGCCAGCGGCGTGGAAGACAATTCTCGCCTGGAAGTGCGCTGGGGCTCCCACGCAAATGAACACTGCTTTATTCAAATGCCGGATAACCATAACCAGCCGGTGAAGAAAATCGGATATACACAAATTACCGCCCAGTGCGTCGGCTCGTAAGGTGCAATCAATGAATCCGTTAAAAATAGTTAAACTCGTGGTGCTGCTTTGTTTGCCGATATTCAGTAGTGCAAGCTATGCGGTTACCTGTACAGCAAACAGCGTCTCCGTACACGTTGATCCCATTAAAATCAGCCACAGTACCACCGCTGGGGACACCGTTTGGGTGTCCAATCCACAAACCGTTAGCGTCACTTGCCGCGACACAGACTATATGCCCCACGGCGAAGCCGCCAGAATCTACATCGACCCTGATCATGAGTTTGCGCATTTTCTGCAGGGAACCAATATGAAACTGGTGGTGAGCATTGATGGTCGCCCCTACGATCAAAGCGCCCAGGCCGTCACCACCCAATATCAGGCAACGTTGCCTCGAACACGTTCAGACAACTACTGCAGCAGTAATAACCACAGCCATACCAGTGACTGCCAGGCGCGCCCACAAACATTTTCTTTCACCTTTAACCTCAGTCTGGTCGCTACCGGAAAACTCCCGGATCCTTTGCCTGCGCTGGCCGGTCGCACCATCAACAAAGTTTTCGTCGTCGACGGTATTGGCAGCATTAACGCCTGCGGTTCGCATTGCTCCACCAGCAATCCGGCAAAAAACTTTGGCCCCGCGCTTAATGGCCTGAATAACATCAGTTATATCAACTGCGAACCGATCGTCTCTATCAGCTCTGACAAAGGAACGGATACCGTCGAGTTTGGCAGGATCAGCATTACCGAAGCAAAAGTGGGAAAAGATAACAGCCACAGTAAACAGTTTGCCGTTATTGCCGCAGAAGCCGCCGGGAAGCATGAATGTCGCGGCATCAACTACGCGGTAACGTTTACCGGCACCACAAGCAACAGCGGCGCAGTTTTTACCGGTCAGGGGACGCCAGATATCGGCGTTACGCTCCAGGATGCTGCACACCCCGGCTCCGGGGACATTATCAGCGGCAACCGTATCGATTTTGCCAGCAGCGCGTTTACCAACCAGAGCGACAGCCGACGCAAAGAGTTCATGGCAACCCTGTTCTGGCTGAAGAATCCTCCCCAAGCCGGCACATTTAGTATCCCTGTCAATGCGACGGTGACCTTTAAATAACAGGCGCAGGACGATGCTGATCGTCCTGCGCGTCTCGCACCAGGCATAAAAACCGCAGTCGTACGCTTAACCCGCCTAATGTTTCACTCCGTGATAGCTGAGGGTGCGTGCGGTGCAGACGAGCAATGTCGTTGACCAGCGCCAGGCCTATCCCGGCGCCAGGGACATTACCGACGTTATCAAGGCGATGAAACGGTAGCAGCGCCTGGTGCACCATCTGCTCATCGATACCCGGCCCGCTATCTTCAACCACCAGCACCACCGCCTCTCCTTTTCGCAGCAGACGGGCGGTTACCACACCATGCGGTGGCGTGTATTTCAGTGCGTTATCCAGCAGATTCCCGCACAGTTCGCCAAGCAGGACTTCATCGCCCTCAATCCACACCGCATCCTGTTCCCCTTCATAGCCCAGATCGATCCCTTTACTGCGCGCCTGCGCCAGTCGCGTGAAACAACTGCTTTGCACCACCTCATACAAATTAACCGGCGAGAAGTGCCTTTCTCCTTGCTCTTTGCGCTTCACAGCCGACAGTTGTAACAGCCGTTCCGTCAGTTGAATGGTGTTGTCCAGCGTGGAGCTCATGGCTTGCAGACTCTCATACCATTGCTGCGGCTGCTGGCTGGCGAGGGCCACCGACGCCTGAGTTTTTAGCACCGCCAGCGGCGTTTTAAGCTGATGGGAAGCATCCGCGCTGAAGCGTTCCTGGCGAGAGATCAGGCCGCGAAGTCGGTCCAGATAACGGTTGAATGCCACAATCAACAGACGGGTTTCCGACCACGGCAGCAGCTCCGGCAGCGGCGTCAGCAGCCCAGGCTCGCGACGCACCATCAGCGATGACAGCTGGCGCATCGGGCGTAACACCCGACGCAGCAGCCAGCCGACCAGCACCAGCGTGAGCAGCACCAGCAGCCCTTGCGAAACCCACGAGGAAAACAGCAGCTGTCGCGCCAGGTAACGTCGCGATTGCAGCGTTTCGGCGACATAAATCTCGGCCATGCCGATAATGCCGCCCTCGTTGACGGGCTGCAGCAGACGCGCCACGCGAATTGCCTGCCCGCGATATTCAGTGTGATAAAACCACGCCAGCGCCGGATAAAGCCGCGTACGCGATGTCGCAGGCGGCATCGCAGGTAAATCGTCATAACCTGAGATAACCTTCCCCGCCGGATCGACCACCTTGTAATACAACCTGTCGTTCATATTCAGCTCAAAGCTGTCCAGCACCACCCACGGCACATTCACTTCCAGCTGTTTGTTGTGCACCACCAGTCGCTCGGAGACGGTTCTGGCAGACGAGAGCAGCGTCCGGTCATACGCCTGCGTCGCCGCCTGTAGCGCGCTGACATAGCTGTTAAATGCCGACAGCCCCCACAACAACATGAGCGGCAAACCCAGAAACATCAGCAGTTGCAGGTACAACGATTGGGGTTTAACCCACTTCATCGCTACGCTCCAGCACATAGCCCAGCCCGCGCAGCGTGGCGATGCGCACATCGCTTCCCTGTAGCTTTTTACGCAGACGATGGATGTACAATTCAATGCTTTCGGGGCTGACCTCATCGTTTAGACTGAAGACCTGTTCAAACAACTGCTGACGCGAAACCGGTCGCAATCGACGGTACATCAGCACCGTCAGCAATGCCTGTTCGCGCGGCGTGAGCGCCAGCGGCTGCCCCTGCAACAGAAAATAGCCCTCATCGTGAAACGCCAGTTCGCCCAGTTGCTGTATGCCCTGCACCTGCCCCGCGCTGCGGCGTAGCAAAGCCCTCAGCCGGGCATCCAGTTCCTCGATTTCAAACGGTTTTGCCAGATAATCATCGGCCCCGACGTTCAATCCTTTCACCCGATCGGCCACCGCGCTGCGCGCCGTCAGCAGCAGCACAGGAAGCGTCTGCCCGCGTTTGCGCAGGCGCTGAACGACGTCAAGACCATCCAGTCCCGGCATATTGATATCCAGCACCGCCAGCGCGTACGTTTCGCTATGTAAAAGATGGTCGGCCGCCAGGCCATCAAAAACGCAGTCGACGGCAAAACCGTTTTGCACCAGCGCTTTCTCCAGCCAGTGAGCTAACTCACGGTTATCTTCCGCTAATAAGAGACGCATATCACATCCTGTAAAGTTTCTGCCGCATTGAAAGGGAATTGAAAGGTTAATGTTTTAACAATCACGCAACCGAACCGCTACACATCGGCTCACATAATCACAAAAATCTTCTTCCGTACCCGAAAATCCGGTTTTCCGGCGTGAGGATAAACAATGAAAAAACAGTTACTTCGTACCCTTACTGCAAGCATTTTACTGATGAGTACCTCTGTTCTGGCGGAACAAGCGCCATCGCGCACAGAATGTATCGCCCCTGCTAAACCTGGCGGTGGTTTCGATCTCACCTGTAAGTTGATTCAAGTGAGCATGATGGAAACCGGCGCTATCGAAAAACCAATGCGCGTAACCTACATGCCCGGTGGCGTTGGCGCCGTGGCCTATAACGCGATCGTCGCGCAACGTCCGGCTGAAGCGGGTACCGTAGTGGCATTCTCCGGCGGCTCGCTGCTGAACCTGTCACAAGGGAAGTTTGGTCGCTACGGCGTTGATGATGTCCGCTGGCTGGCAAGTGTGGGCACTGACTACGGCATGATTGCCGTACGCCAGGACTCACCATGGAAAACGCTGAAAGATCTGCTGACGGCAATGGAGAAAGATCCTAACAGCGTGGTCATTGGCGCAGGCGCCTCTATCGGTAGTCAGGACTGGATGAAGTCGGCGCTGCTGGCGCAAAAAGCCAACGTCGATCCACACAAGATGCGCTATGTGGCCTTTGAGGGCGGCGGCGAACCGGTCACCGCGCTGATGGGGAATCACGTACAGGTGGTTTCCGGCGATCTCAGCGAGATGGTGCCTTATCTTAGCGGCGACAAAATCCGCGTGCTCGCCGTGTTCTCTGATGAACGTCTGCCAGGCCAGTTAGCTAACGTACCAACCGCCAAAGAGCAGGGTTACGACCTCGTGTGGCCCATCATTCGTGGCTTCTACGTTGGACCAAAAGTCAGCGACGCCGAGTATCAGTGGTGGGTTGATGCCTTTAACAAACTCCAGCAGACCGATGAGTTTAAAAAGCAGCGCGATCTGCGCGGCCTGTTTGAATTCAACATGAGCGGTAAGCAGCTCGACGAATACGTGAAAAAGCAGGTCACGAATTACCGTGAGCAGGCGAAAGCCTTCGGTCTGGCGAAATAAGCGCAGAGGCAAAGATGATGAGCGATCGTATTTTTGCAGGTATCTGGCTGTTGCTCTGTATAGCCGGGCTGTTCGTGGCCTGGCAAATCACCAGCGAATACAGCTATGAGCCGGTTGGGCCGCGTCCCTTTCCGCTTGGCATTATCAGCCTGATGCTGGTATGCGCCGTGGCACTGCTGTTGCGCCATCCCGACACCATCAGTTGGCCCCGCCGTCACGTGCTGCAAAAGCTACTGACGATGGTGATTGTTCTGTTGATGTACGCCTGGGGTTTCGAATGGCTCGGTTTTCCCATCGCCACCGCCATTCTCACCGTGGTGATTGGCATGCTGTTCGGCGCAACCATTCCGGCTGCGGGTATTTCCGGCGCGGTACTCGGCATTCTGCTGTGGTATGCCTTTGACCGACTGCTTGACGTCACCTTACCACTCGGCGCCTGGCTGGGTTAACGGAGAAACGATGGATACCTGGATTTATCTTTCTCAGGGTTTCGCGGTGGCCATGACGCCGGAAAACCTGGTCATCGCCCTGATTGGCTGTTTTGTCGGTACCATTGTCGGGCTGTTGCCTGGTCTTGGACCCATTAACGGCGTGGCGATCCTCCTGCCTCTGGCCTTCGCTTTGCATCTGCCAGCAGAATCTGCGCTGATCCTGCTGGCTACGGTCTACATAGGTTGTGAATACGGCGGACGTATCTCCTCCATCCTGCTGAATGTTCCCGGCGATGCGGCGGCGATTATGACCGCGCTGGATGGCTACCCGATGGCGCAGCAAGGCCGCGGCGGCGTTGCGCTCTCTATCTCGGCGGTCAGCTCTTTCATTGGTTCGCTTATCGCTATCGGCGGCATCATTCTGTTTGCCCCGGCGTTAGCCCAATGGTCGCTGGCCTTCGGTCCGGCGGAATACTTTGCCTTAATGGTTTTCGCCATTGCCTGCCTCGGCAGCATGATGGCGCAAAACCCGCTGAAATCATTTCTGGCAGCGCTTATCGGTCTCGGCCTTGCGACCGTCGGCGTAGACGCCAATACCGGGGTTTATCGCTTTACCTTTGACAGCGTTCATCTCTCCGACGGTGTGCAGTTTATCGTGGTAGTGATTGGGCTGTTCTCAGTCTCTGAAATACTGTTAATGCTGGAACATACCAGCAGTGGCCAGACGCTGGTGCGTAAAACGGGCCGCATGTTATTTAACGCCAAAGAAGGTGCGCAGTGCGTTGGCGCAACCCTGCGTTCATCGGTGATTGGCTTTTTCGTCGGCGTCCTGCCTGGCGCGGGCGCAACCATAGCCAGCGCTATCACCTACATGACCGAGAAAAAGCTCAGCGGCAATAGCGAAAGCTTCGGCAAAGGGGATATACGCGGCGTGGCGGCCCCCGAAGCCGCCAACAACGCCTCGGCCTGTGGCTCCTTTATCCCGATGCTGACGCTCGGCGTACCGGGCTCCGGCACCACGGCGGTGATGATGGGCGCGCTGACGCTGTACAATATCACCCCGGGTCCGGCCATGTTCACCGAACAGCCGGACATCGTCTGGGGGCTGATTGCGGCGCTGCTGATTGCTAACGTGATGCTGCTGGTGATGAACATCCCGTTGATCGGCCTGTTTACCCGTATGCTGACCATCCCCTTGTGGTTTTTGGTACCGGCTATCGCGGCAGTCTCCGCGGTGGGCGTGTATGCCGTCCACAGCACCACTTTCGATCTGGTGCTGATGGTTGCCCTCGGCGTGCTGGGCTACATATTGCGCAAAATGCACTTCCCGATGTCGCCGTTGATTTTAGGCTTCGTTCTCGGGGAAATGCTGGAGCAGAACCTGCGTCGGGCGCTGTCTATCAGTAACGGTAATATGGATATTCTGTGGGCCAGCGGCGTGGCGAAAGTGCTGCTGGTGATGGCGGTACTGGTTATCGTGGTCCCGCCAGTGCTACGCCTGATTCGTAAACGTAACAGCAAACCGCAGGTGGATATCAGCTAATAATATGCCGGGTAGCGGCGCTGACGCGTCTTATCCGGCATTTTCATCTTAATTCCTGAACGGCACTGAGTACGTGTTCAACAAACCGCGTCAGCTTGGGCAGCGGACGCAAATCTTGTCGCCACAGTAGATGAATCGGCCGCGGCTGCGGCGTAAACTTTTCCAGTATCCGAATCAGTTTCCCGGTAGCCAGCTCTTGCGCCAGCAGCACCTCCGGTTGCAATAACAGTCCGGCCCCCGCTACCGCCGCCATACGCAGGCCATGACCATCGTTACAGCGCAAGATCGCATCGCGCTTCCATCTGACTTCGCCCGTCACGCCAGGCAGTATCCATTCGTTGCGAGCGGTCCACACGGTATGGGACAGGCACAGATGATCCACCAGATCCGCTGGCGTAAGGGGCGTGCCATGACGGGCAAGATAATCCTTTGATGCACAGATCGCCATACGGTAAGGACACAGGTATTTCGCCACCACATCAGTCTGATGGATATCGCCAATACGGATCGCCAGGTCGACGCCTTCATTCACCAGATCAACCATCCGGTTGGTCAGATCCAGCTCAATGCGCACCTCTGGCCAGGCCTGTAAAAACGCAGCGGCCAGCGGCGAGATAACGCAAGCGCCAAAAGAAGTAGGCGCGCTAATGCGCAGCGTCCCCGCAGGGGCCAGCCGCAGACGCTCTACCGAACGCTCAGCTATCGACACCTGCTCCAGCACGCGGCGGGCTTCTTCAAAATAGACACGCCCGGCATCGGTCAGGCTCTGGCGGCGAGTATTGCGCTCCAGCAGACGCGTGCCGAGCTGTGCTTCCAGTTGGGTGATATATTTTCCCACCATCACCGCAGACATCTCGAGTCTAGTTGCCGCGGAGGTAAAGCTTCCGCTCTCCACCACGGCGATAAACGTTTCCATGCCGCGCAGCTTATCCATATTACAAACCTCTGGTTAGTAATCATCTAACTTATAGCCAGTTTATCCGATTTCATTTTCATTAAAGAATAGTGGCTCACACTATTCTGGAGGTGGTTATGAAAATCGTCATTATTGGTGCCAGCGGTACAGTGGGGCGCGCAGTCACAGAAACGTTAAGCCGTAAACATGAGGTAATCCGCGTAGGTCGCACGCAGGGAGATTACCAGGTCGATATCACCTCGCAGGAGAGTGTCGAGGCATTGTTTGAAAAAGTCGGTCGGGTAGATGCGATCGTTTCCGCCACCGGCAACCTATTCTTTGGCCCGCTGTCGACAATGACCGACGAGGACTTTAATCAGGGATTACAGGATAAGCTGTTAGGCCAGATACGTCTGGCATTAACCGGGCAACATTTCCTCAATGATGGCGGCTCGATTACGCTGATTAGCGGCATTATCGCCCATGAACCCATCACACAAGGGGCGAATGCGGCAACGATCAATGCCGGGCTGGAAGGATTTGTGCGCGCTGCTGCCTGTGAGCTAGGTCGTGGCCAGCGCATTAACCTGATAAGCCCAACCGTACTCAGTGAATCCGCCGAAGCATACGATGGTTTCTTCCCAGGCTTTGAAAGCGTCCCCGCCGCTACCGTTGCCAATGCCTATCGCCGCAGCGTGGAAGGCATCCAAACCGGGCGCATTTATAAAGTCGGTTACTGACTTTGCTGCTGCCGTTGAGTTACCCTCAGCGGCAGCATAATTAACTCTTTGTTTTAAAATAACATTACCTGTCATCCCTTCTCATCCTCGCACTTAACCTCACTTTTTATAATGTTAAATAATTGTTGTTTTTGATCACAAATAATAAACAAATAAGCCCATTCTGTGCGCGTTTTTCAAAAATGTAGATATTTTTAATTTATGGCTACGAAACGAGCTGCGCCATATCTCCCTGACAATCTACTGAGAGGAACGATTTGATGAACGCACTGACTGCCGTAAAACCGAACGCTGATGATCCAGCCCAGCACTACAGCGGTTTCACGTTGAAACCATCAGCCCAGTCCCCACGCCTGCTGGAGCTGACTTTTTCCGCTGAGACCACTGAGCAATTTCTGAAAGCCGTAGCGCAGTGGCCGGTGCAGGCACTGGAATACAAATCCTTCCTGCGCTTCAAAGTGGGCAAGATCCTCGACGACCTGTGCGGTAATCAGTTGCAGCCTTTGCTGCTGAAAACGTTGCTCGATCGTGCCGAAGGCGCACTACTGATCAACGCCGTTGGCGTGGATGATGTGGCACAGGCTGAAGAGATGGTCAAGCTGGCGACGGCGGTAGCGCATCTTATCGGGCGCTCCAATTTTGATGCGATGAGCGGTCAATACTATGCCCGTTTTGTGGTGAAAAACGTTGATAACTCAGACAGCTATCTGCGCCAGCCGCACCGTGTAATGGAGCTGCATAACGACGGAACCTACCTCGAAGAAATCACCGACTATGTGCTGATGATGAAGATTGACGAGCAGAACATGACCGGCGGTAACTCGCTGCTGCTGCACCTCGACGACTGGGAACATCTGGATCAGTACTTTACCCACCCGCTGGCGCGTCGCGCCATGCGCTTTGCCGCACCGCCAAGCAAAAACGTCAGCCAGGAAGTGTTCCATCCGGTGTTTGACGTTGACCAGCAGGGCCGCCCGGTGATGCGCTACATCGACCAGTTCGTCCAGCCAAAAGATTATGAAGAAGGCGTCTGGCTGAGCGATTTGTCCGATGCGTTGGAAACCAGCAAGGCCATTATTTCCGTTCCGGTTTCAGTCGGTAAATTCCTGCTAATCAACAACCTGTTCTGGTTGCACGGTCGCGATCGCTTCACCTCGCATCCTGACCTGCGCCGCGAGCTGATGCGCCAGCGTGGTTATTTCGCTTACGCGACAAACCACTACCAGACTCATCAGTAAGCGCGAAGGAATAAAGCGGATGTATGATTTTGTGATTATTGGCGGCGGCATTATCGGCATGTCGACCGCCATGCAGCTGATTGATGTCTATCCGGACGCCAGAATCGCGCTGCTGGAAAAAGAGTCCGGCCCGGCCTGTCATCAGACGGGCCACAACAGCGGCGTAATTCATGCCGGGGTCTATTACACCCCCGGCAGCCTGAAGGCGCAGTTTTGCCTGGCCGGAAATCGCGCCACAAAAGCCTTTTGCGATCAAAACGGCATCCGCTACGACGTCTGCGGAAAAATGCTGGTTGCCACCTCCGAACTGGAAATGGAGCGCATGCGCGCGCTGTGGGATCGCACCGCCGCTAACGGCCTTGAGCGCGAATGGCTGAATGCGCAGGAGCTTCGCGAGCGTGAACCCAACATCACCGGGCTGGGCGGTATTTTTGTTCCGTCGAGCGGGATCGTCAGCTACCGCGAAGTCACCGCTGCGATGGCGAAGATATTTCAGGCCAAAGGCGGTGAGATTATCTACAACGCTGAGGTCAGCGCGCTAAAAGAGCACGCTGCGGGCGTTGTCGTACATACCCGTCAGGGTCAGGAATTTGAGGGAGCGACGCTGATTAGCTGCTCTGGCCTGATGGCGGACCGACTAGTGAAAATGCTCGGCGTTGAACCCGGCTTTATCATTTGTCCGTTCCGTGGCGAATATTTCCGTCTGGCGTCAGAACATAACCAGATAGTCAACCATCTGATCTACCCCATCCCCGACCCGGCGATGCCGTTTCTCGGCGTTCATCTGACCCGGATGATTGACGGCAGCGTCACCGTGGGCCCCAACGCGGTACTGGCATTTAAACGTGAAGGCTACCGTAAACGCGACTTCTCGCTCAGCGATACGCTGGAGATCCTCAGCTCTTCCGGCATTCGTCGCGTGCTGCAAAACAACCTGCGCTCAGGACTTGGCGAAATGAAGAATTCGCTGTGCAAAAGCGGTTATCTGCGGCTGGTACAAAAGTACTGCCCGAGTCTGACGCTCAAGGATCTGCAGCCCTGGCCTGCAGGCGTGCGGGCACAGGCTGTGTCGCCGGACGGCAAGCTAATCGACGATTTCCTGTTTGTCACCACGCCACGCTCAATTCACACCTGTAACGCGCCTTCTCCGGCAGCAACGTCGGCGATCCCTATCGGCGCGCATATTGTCAGCAAAGTTCATGCGCTGCTGGAGAACCAGAGTAATCCCGGACGCACGCTGCGTGCGGCACGTAGCGTGGAAACATTACACGCCGCATTCACCCGTTAAAACGATTTAGACAGGACGCAATTATGCAACTTAACGATCCAACCTTATTTCGCCAGCAGGCACTGATCGACGGCAACTGGCGTGACGCCAACAGCGGCGAGACCATCGCGGTGACCAACCCCGCCAACGGTCAGCAATTAGGTAGCGTACCGAAAATGGGGGCGGATGAAACCCGCGAAGCAATTAACGCCGCTAACCGCGCTCTGCCCGCCTGGCGTGCGTTGACCGCCAAAGAGCGGGCCAACATCCTGCGCCGCTGGTTCAACCTGATGATTGAGCATCAGGACGATCTCGCCCGTCTGATGACCCTGGAACAGGGTAAACCGCTGGCAGAAGCCAAAGGTGAAATCACCTATGCCGCTTCCTTTATTGAGTGGTTTGCCGAAGAGGGCAAACGTATCTATGGCGATACGATCCCCGGCCACCAGGCCGACAAACGCCTAATCGTCATCAAACAGCCGATCGGCGTTACCGCCGCGATTACGCCGTGGAACTTCCCCGCGGCGATGATTACCCGCAAAGCCGGTCCGGCGCTGGCGGCTGGTTGCACAATGGTGCTTAAACCAGCCAGCCAGACTCCCTACTCCGCACTGGCGCTGGCAGAGCTTGCCAATCGCGCCGGGATCCCGGCAGGCGTTTTCAGCGTGGTGACCGGTTCAGCGAGCGCAGTCGGCAACGAGCTGACCGGCAACCCGCTGGTACGCAAGCTGTCATTTACCGGCTCAACCGAAATTGGCCGTCAGTTAATGCAGCAGTGCGCCAAAGACATCAAAAAAGTGTCGCTGGAGCTGGGCGGCAATGCGCCGTTTATCGTCTTTGACGATGCCGATCTCGATAAAGCCGTAGAAGGCGCACTGGCATCGAAGTTCCGTAACGCTGGCCAAACCTGTGTCTGCGCCAACCGCCTGTACGTGCAGGACGGCGTGTATGACCGTTTTGCCGAAAAACTCCAGCAGGCAGTGAGCAAACTGCACCTCGGTGATGGTCTGCAGCCTGACGTCACCACCGGGCCGCTGATCGACGAGAAAGCGGTAGCCAAAGTGCAGGAACACATCGCCGATGCTCTGGATAAAGGCGCGCGCATTATCGCGGGTGGCAAACCTCACGCACTCGGCGGCAACTTCTTCCAGCCCACCATTTTGGTGGATGTGCCTGACAACGCGAAGGTCGCCAAAGAAGAGACGTTCGGCCCGCTGGCTCCGCTGTTCCGGTTTAAGGACGAGGCTGACGTCATCGCTCAGGCTAATGACACTGAGTTTGGTCTGGCCGCCTATTTCTACGCCCGTGATTTGAGCCGCGTCTTTCGCGTTGGCGAAGCGCTGGAATACGGCATTGTCGGGATTAACACCGGCATTATCTCCAACGAAGTCGCCCCGTTTGGGGGAATCAAAGCCTCCGGTCTTGGCCGTGAAGGATCGAAATACGGCATCGAAGACTACTTAGAAATCAAATATATGTGCATCGGCCTTTAATAAAATAAATACTGGAGAACACCTGATGAGCACCAACAAAGAACTTATGCAACGTCGCAGCAACGCCGTTCCCCGTGGCGTAGGACAAATCCACCCTATTTTTGCCGAGCGTGCAGAAAACTGTCGAGTCTGGGACGTTGAAGGCCGTGAATTCCTCGATTTTGCTGGCGGTATTGCGGTGCTGAACACCGGCCACCTGCACCCGCAGATCGTCTCTGCGGTAGAAGCACAGTTGAAAAAGCTGTCCCATACCTGTTTTCAGGTGCTGGCCTATGAGCCGTACCTGGAGCTGTGCGAAATCATGAATAAGAAAGTGCCGGGCGATTTCGCTAAAAAAACCCTGCTGGTGACAACCGGCTCGGAAGCGGTGGAAAACGCGGTGAAAATCGCCCGCGCCGCCACCAAACGAACCGGCACTATCGCCTTCAGCGGCGCTTACCACGGTCGAACCCACTACACCCTGTCGCTGACCGGGAAAGTAAACCCGTACTCTGCAGGAATGGGGTTAATGCCGGGCCACGTGTATCGTGCGCTTTATCCTTGCCCGCTGCACGGTATCAGTGAAGACGATGCTATCGCCAGCATTCACCGTATCTTCAAAAATGATGCCGCTCCGGAAGACGTTGCCGCCATCGTGATTGAGCCCGTCCAGGGCGAAGGTGGTTTTTACGCCGCCTCTCCTGCTTTTATGCAACGTCTGCGCGCCATTTGTGATGAGCACGGCATCATGCTGATTGCCGATGAAGTACAGAGCGGCGCGGGCCGTACCGGTACGCTGTTCGCTATGGAGCAGATGGGCGTTGCGCCCGATCTCACCACCTTCGCCAAATCTATCGCCGGTGGCTTCCCGCTGGCGGGAGTGACCGGACGCGCCGAAGTCATGGACGCAATCCCACCGGGCGGTCTGGGCGGTACCTATGCCGGTAACCCGATTGCCTGTGCCGCCGCACTGGCGGTACTGAATATTTTCGAACAGGAAAATCTGCTGCAAAAAGCCAACGAGCTGGGGCAAACCCTGCGCGAAGGCCTGCTGGCTATCGCGGAAACCCACCGCGAGATTGGCGATGTACGCGGGCTGGGAGCGATGATCGCAATTGAACTGTTTGAAGACGGCGATCACACGAAACCAGACGCCAAACTGACCGCGGAAATCGTCGCGCGTGCGCGCGATAAAGGGCTGATCCTGCTCTCCTGCGGACCTTACTACAACGTACTGCGCATTCTTGTCCCACTGACCATTGAAGATGCCCAAATCCGCCAGGGGCTGGACATTATCGCTCAGTGTTTTGCCGAAGCGAAGCAGGGTTAACACCGCATTCGACCAATAAAAAACGCAATCCTCAGGCCGGATAAGGCGGAGCCGCCATCCGGCAGACAGGGTCAATAACAATAAATACGCGTGCCCCGGCGCGGGAATGCCGGGGTGCTCTCCCAAGTGAAATACTTTCGAGAGGTTTAAAAGATGGGGCAAGTGTCACAATCACATGATTTAGGGGGCGGGCTGAAATCACGCCACGTCACCATGCTGTCTATTGCCGGGGTTATCGGCGCAAGTTTGTTTGTGGGTTCAAGCGTGGCGATTGCAGAAGCCGGTCCCGCAGTATTACTGGCCTATCTGTTCGCCGGATTGCTGGTGGTGATGATTATGCGCATGCTGGCCGAAATGGCCGTTGCCACCCCGGATACCGGTTCCTTTTCCACCTACGCCGATAAGGCCATCGGGCCGTGGGCGGGTTATACCATCGGCTGGCTGTACTGGTGGTTCTGGGTGTTGGTTATCCCGCTGGAAGCGAATATCGCCGCCATCATTCTGCACTCCTGGGTTCCAGGCATTCCTATCTGGCTGTTTTCTCTGGTTATCACGTTGGCATTAACCGGCAGTAATTTGCTGAGCGTCAAAAATTACGGTGAGTTCGAGTTCTGGCTGGCGCTGTGCAAAGTGATTGCCATACTGGCGTTTATCACTCTCGGCGCGGTGGCGATTAGCGGTTTCTACCCCTATGCCGAGGTCAGCGGAGTTTCGCGCCTGTGGGATCAGGGCGGCTTCATGCCCAACGGCTTTGGCGCGGTGATCAGCGCGATGCTAATCACCATGTTCTCCTTTATGGGCGCAGAGATTGTTACCATCGCCGCCGCCGAGTCCGATACCCCGGATAAGCACATCGTCCGCGCCACCAACTCGGTTATCTGGCGTATCTCCATCTTCTATCTGTGCTCTATTTTCGTGGTCGTCGCGCTGATTCCGTGGAACATGCCGGGACTGAAAGAGGTGGGCTCTTACCGCTCGGTGCTGGAGTTACTGCATATTCCACACGCGAAGCTGATCATGGACTGTGTCATATTGCTGTCGGTAACCAGTTGTCTGAACTCCGCGCTGTATACGTCCTCGCGTATGCTTTACTCCCTGAGCCGTCGTGGCGATGCTCCCGCCTTTATGGGTAAAACGAACCGGAGTAAAACGCCTTATGTGGCGGTGTTGCTGTCTACGGGTGCCGCGTTCCTCACCGTGGTGGTCAACTATTACGCCCCGGCCAAGGTGTTCAAATTCCTGATCGACAGCTCCGGCGCCATCGCCCTGCTGGTTTATCTGGTGATTGCAATTTCCCAACTGCGGATGCGCAAAATCCTGCTGGCGCGAGGCGGTGAAATTAAACTGAAAATGTGGCTCTATCCGTGGCTTACCTGGCTGGTAATCGCCTTTATTATCTTTGTGCTGGTGGTGATGCTCTTTCGCCCGGCTCAACAACTGGAAGTTATCTCTACCGGGTTGTTAGCCATAGGAATTATTTGCACCGTGCCTATTATGTCACGCTGGAAAAAACTGCTATCGTGGCAAAAAACACCGTTGCAAAATACGCATTAAACCTTTTCCCGGCGCAGGCCGGGAAAACCGTTCAGGAGTAAGACCATGACCGCCATTCCCCAACCGACGGCCATTGATGGATACCGCTGGCTGAAAAACGACATCATCCGCGGTGTGTATCAGCCTGATGAAAAACTGCGTATGAGTCTGCTGACCTCACGCTATGAGCTTGGCGTGGGACCGTTACGCGAAGCGCTTTCGCAGTTGGTTGCCGAGCGGCTGGTCACGGTGGTCAATCAGAAAGGGTATCGTGTCGCCCCAATGTCCGAACAGGAGTTGCTCGATATTTTCGATGCCCGCGCCAATATGGAAGCCATGCTGGTCGCGCTGGCCATTGAACGCGGCGACGACGCCTGGGAAGCTGAAATTCTGGCGCGGGCGCATATGCTCGGCAAGCTTGAAGCCGTTGACGCCAGTGAACAGATGCTCGACGAGTGGGATCAGCGCCATCAGGCTTTTCACTCGGCAATTGTCGCTGGCTGCGGTTCACAGTATCTGCTGCAAATGCGCGAACGGCTATTCGATTTGGCGGCGCGCTACCGGTTTATCTGGCTGCGAAAGACGGTGCTGTCGGTGGAGATGTTGGAAGATAAACACGATCAGCACCAAACCCTGACCGAAGCAATTCTGGCACGCGATGCCACACGTGCCAGCGAATTAATGCGCCAGCACCTGCTGACGCCCATTCCGATTATTCAACAAGCGATGTCCGGCAAATTGCTGACGCAATAAGCCTGAACATTCTTATTGTTCTGGAATACGCAAAACCTGCCCCGGATAAATTTTATCCGGGCTTTTCAGCATCGGTTTATTCGCTTCAAATATCTGGTTATACAGGTTGGCGTTACCGTATACCTGTTTGGCAATAGCGCTCAGGGTATCTCCTGATTTTACGGTATAAAACTGGCTTTCACTCGCCGGCGCAGAAGTTTTTACCTGATCGTCGACGCTGGCAATACCAGAGATATTGCCAATCGCAATCAGGATTTTTTCTTTCGCTTCCTGACTTAATCCATCGCCAGAAACGGTGGCTTTACCTTCGTTAATTTGGACGTTCACTTTATCCGCATCCGGGATGCCCGTTTTGTTCAGGTGTTCCTGTACCTTTTTTGCCAGATCGGCAGTGTCATGGTTGCCTGTAACCGCATCCCACAGTTTTTCACCCGCATCTTTTACAAAATTAAAGAGTCCCATATCCACCTCGGTAGTTAACAATCAACACCAGGAAGTGTAGCAGAGGAGAAAGAAGCGCCGTAGTAGAAGGGTAATTAGTTACGCGTTTGTATCCAGAAGGCGTGGATCAGACCCGGGATGTAGCCCAGCAGCGTCAGAACAATATTGAGGATAAATGCCCAGCCGAACCCCTTCCCCAGCAGCACGCCAAGCGGGGGCAGAATAATAGTAAAAACGATTCTCCAGAAACCCATACACACTCCATACAAGCAAAAAGTTACTCATTGTTTAAAAAGAGATTTTATCTCTAAGCATAGTCAGTGTACCTAACTCTGCCAGCCTTCCCCTGCTGTTTTACCCTCCTTTACGCTCTTTACGCTGGCGTACGTTGACCGATTATTTTAGAATAATCTTAATTTAGAAAATGCTTAAATACATATGACTGAACTTGAACAACTCCAGGCCAGCGCTGAGCAGGCTGCCGCCCTGCTAAAAGCGATGAGTAACCCGAAAAGGTTGCTGATTTTGTGCATGCTCTGCGGCTCACCCGGTACCAGCGCGGGCGAATTAGCCCGTGTTACCGGCCTGAGTCCTTCCGCCACTTCGCAGCATCTGGCGCGTATGCGTGAAGAGGGCCTGATAGACAGCCAACGCGATGCCCAGCGCATCCTGTACTCCATCAAAAATGCGGCCGTGAATTCACTGATCGCCACATTAAAAACACTGTATTGCCCATAAGGAGCCATCATGACCATTGGGACGATTTCCCCGCGCGAGGCGCAGACGCTGGTCGCACAAGGCGCAAAACTGATTGATATCCGCGATGCTGACGAGTATCAGTACGAGCATATTCCGGAGGCGCATCTGGCGCCATTACCTACGCTAGAGCAGGGATCGCTGCCTGCGAATTTACGCGCCGGGCAGGTGATTTTTCACTGCCAGTCAGGCAAACGTACACAAAACGCGGCGACAAAACTGAACGCTATTGCCGCGCCTGCGCAGGTCTGGTTGTTGGAAGGTGGTATTGACGGCTGGAAAGCCGCAGGTTTTCCGGTGGCAAAAGATCGTTCACAACCGTTACCGCTGATGCGCCAGGTGCAGATAGCCGCCGGCAGCCTTGCCTTACTCGGCGTCATTCTGGGCTACACCGTTAGCAGCGCCTTCTTCCTGCTGAGCGGTTTTGTGGGCGCCGGGCTAATACTCGCTGGCGTGACCGGCTTTTGCGGCATGGCGCGATTGCTGGATATCATGCCCTGGAACCGACGTACTCATTAAGCGGTAATCATTGAAACTGCGCTGTACCCGCTGATTGACGTGATCTATGGTGAGTTCTGCGATAAATAAAGGAGAGCAATATGTTTAAACCTGGCGATCTGGTTCAACCACGCATGGGTGGACCTAAACTGAAAGTTGTCGAAGTCAATGGCGATCACATTGTGGCGGTACACGCCAGTAATGAAAGCGGCGAAAAATTCACGCTAAAAGCAGCTGACGTGACGCGATATACCGAAGAGGGTGATTTTGGCGTTTGCTGAAAATAAGCGGTGAGGTCGCCCTCACCGCATTAATAATCAGATCAAAAAGTCATCAAGAGATTTACCGGCAGCCAGTGCCTGGGCAATTGGCTTCGGTGTGCGACCCTGTCCGGTCCATGTTTTTGTTTCACCATTGAGATCGGTAAAACGATATTTCGCCGGGCGCGGCTGACGTTTTTTAACTGAACCTGCCATCGCAGGCGTCATGCTCAGCAGCTCTTCCGGATTGATCCCGTCTGCCTGCATCAGCGCCAGCAAAGTATTAATTTTTTCCTGCTGTTCTGCACGTTGGCGCTGTAGTTGTTCTTCTTCATCGCGGCGTTCTTTGGTCACTACCCTGAATTTTTCAAGCATATCTTCCAGCACATCAACGGAAAATTCACGAGCCATTGCACGCAACGAGCGGATATTATTTAAGTTTTTTAACATTGAACTCATATTAACAAAACCTCTTTAACGTAAAACATAAAAACGGTATTACACTAAATATTGTATGCAACTGCTTATTATATTTCCAGTCTAATTTATTCGCATATTACTAATCAAAAAAGCTAATTCGTGTATTTATAGCATCCATTTTGATATCGCCTATGCGATATATTCTATTCCTCTGCTAGTCGCTATAAATATACCTGCAAGGAGTCTCAGGGTATCACTCGAGAAACAGGCCACAACATCACGCGGAGCCGGTGCGTATACATATTGCACATTAGTCAACATTGAGAAAAGGAGCGCAAAAAATTCAGAAAAACAAATTTCCATAACCCATTGATCTAAAATGCCTTTAATTAAATCAGCAACGAAAATACCAAAACGAACAAAAAACAAACCATTGCAGAGCATTTTATCGACAAAAAGGTAATAAATAAAAATTTTAAGCTAGTTGCTAGTTATTATCCAGGCAGATATCCTATTCAAACGCGAAAGCAGCAAGACAAATCACTAGCAAGAAGGTATTCAAAACCTTTTTTTCCCTTTTTACAAGGAGCATTAACATGTTCTCTCCGCAGTCACGCTTGCGTCATGCAGTAGCAGACACGTTCGCGATGGTTGTTTATTGTTCTGTCGTGAACATGTTGATCGAAATATTCCTTTCAGGAATGAGCTTCGAACAGTCTCTGTACTCCAGACTGGTGGCTATCCCCGTCAACATCCTGATCGCGTGGCCATACGGCATGTATCGCGATTTGTTTATGCGCGCGGCGCGTAAAGCCACGCAAGCAGGATGGGGGAAAAACCTGGCGGACGTGCTGGCTTATGTTACCTTCCAGTCACCAGTGTATGTGATTATTCTTTTGACGGTTGGCGCCGACTGGCACCAGATTACGGCTGCAGTAAGTTCGAACATCGTGGTATCAATGCTAATGGGCGCGGTCTATGGCTACTTTCTTGATTATTGCCGCCGCCTGTTTAAGGTCAGCAGCTATCATCAGGCTAAAGCCTGACAGATCTCTTCGCGACTGGCCCTGCCAGTCGCATTATTAGTTTGAACTAACGTCGCCAAACAACCCACTCAGATAACGCTCAAGCGCAATTCGCGAACTGAAGCCGTGCGGAATACCATAATGTTCGTGAGTCTCTCCGGCTAAATATAGCGGGAATTGCTGGTAGTGATCGCAGGTTTTAATATCCGTCGCAGGTTCCGCCAGCGAAGAGCTGCGCTCTTTTAGCGTGGGATGGATAACTAATGCGGTACGTCCCATACGTGCTTCACGGTTAACGTACACATAATTTTCGCCACGACGATAGCCGTACGTTTTTTGCGTCACTACATCGACGGTAAAGCCCACTTTTTCAAGTACGCGCGCCACCTCATCAGGTCGTAAATACATATATTTTCCTCGTTATCTTTTTTACTGCGGGCTTACCTTACCTGATTCAGCATTAGCAACGCTTTCAGAAAAGTCCATAAACGAGTGGCGATGGTGGGACGAATATCTTAAGAACCGCGCAGAATTATGTCAGCGACATCCGCAGTTGATACGCCGCCTGCTGCGCCATTTCCACCGAGCTGATGTTAGTAAACGACAACAATATTCCCCCCTTTCCTGCTGAAGTTATTCGCCAGCGGCTTAACGCCTGAACCGCCAGCCCGGCCTGATTCGCTTTGCGCACTAGCGCAACATCATCTCCGTCGACAGTTATCACCAGCTGAATCCCTCCTTCCTGAGGAATGACGTTAAATCCTTGTTCGCTCAGCGCGTTTTCCATCCATTGACGTCGCAGGGCATAATTCTGGCGCATACGTTTTAAGTGCCGCCAGAAGTGGCCATCTTGCATAAAATCCGCCAGCGTTTGCTGCCATAAAACCGGAACGCTACAGGCCGTTAGCGCCGCCTGCTGACGAAAATGTTCGACCTGAGTCAGGGGTACCACCAGCCATGCCGTGCGCAAAGCCGGAAACATCGATTTGCTGAACGTTCCGGCATAAATCACCCGCTGGGGCGCATCCAGACTTTTTAGCGGCGGCAACGGTTTACCGTGGTAGCGAAATTCACTGTCGTAATCATCTTCAATGATCCACGCCTGCGCCCGAGTCGCCCATTCAAGCAGTTGGTGGCGACGGTCTAATGACAGGGCGACGCCCAGCGGACTTTGGTGTGCGGGTGTGAGCAGCACAAAACGCGCCTGCGGGTAGTCACGGATCCCAGCGCAGACATCCAGGCCATCGGCATCAACCGACACCGGCATCAGCTCAATGCGTTCCTGAGCCACCACGGGGTGAATCAACGGAAAGCCAGGATCTTCGACCCACATCCCCTCACCGGGTTGAGACAGAGCGCGCAGGATTAACGTCATTGATGCCGCGTAGCCTGAAGTAATAAAAATCTGCTCCGGCTGGCACTCAATACTGCGTGAGACGCGCAGGTAATCGACAATCGCCTGACGTAAAACCCGTTCGCCGCAAACATCGCCCACGGCCAGGTCAAAACGCGTTTGGGTGCGTAAACGCCGCCCCATCACCCGCGCCCAGACGTCCCGCGGGAAGAGATCGAGTGCGGGTAATCCCATCTGAAAAGGCTGCGGCCTGGGGTTTTCTCCGGCGAAGATGGCGGGAGACACAGGTGCGTTTTCCGGTCGCAGTTGCTCACTGACAAATGTTCCTGCCTGCCCGCGTCGCGCGAGCCAGCCCTGCGCCACCAGATCTGCATAGGCATTTTCCACCGTCGAACGTGATACCCCCAGCTCCTGGGCCCAGGTCCGACTGGAGGGTAATCTTGTGCCTGGCTTTAGTTCACCTTTCTCAATGGCGTTTTTTAACTGACGGGCGATTTGCTGATAGCGTGGCATTTATGGTCTGCTTTTTTGGCAACAATATGGCTCTCTGTAGCAGTCCATTATAGTGCTACATTGCGGGTCATCCAAACGAGGAGAAATACCATGACAATGTTACGCCAGCCCTATTATGAACTCAGTCCTGAAATCTATAACGCTTTGGTTCAGGCCAGCAAAGCGCTGGAAAACTGCGCGCTGGAACCTACGCTGACGGAACTGATTTACCTGCGAGTCTCGCAAATCAACGGCTGCGCCTTTTGCCTGGAAATGCACAGTAAGGCGCTGCGCAAATCCGGTGTTGCGCAGGCCAAACTGGACGCGCTGGCAGGCTGGCGGGTGAGTCATCACTTCAGCGAGCAGGAGCGTGCGGCGCTGGCGTGGGCCGAATCCGTCACCCATATAGCCAGCACCCATGCTGAAGATGACGTTTATCTGCCGCTGCTCAACCATTTTAGCGCGAAAGAGATTAGCGATCTGACGTTTGCTATTAGCCTGATGAACTGCTTTAACCGTCTGGCGGTAGGGATGCGCATGTGATTCTGCGCCGCCGGATGGCGACATAAACGCCATCCGGCAACCTGCCATAGTTCCTATAACTTCCTCCGTCACGCTCATCACCCATGCCCTCATCAATCTAAAATTACCATATCTTGTATGGTTGAATCTTTTTAAAACTACATCTAGTATCTTCTCTATCAAGACACACACAACCTGACGCCCTCTATCGCGTCATTCTTTTACTTTTAGATGGAAATACGAATCATGCGCATTGTTATTTACACTCGTAACAACTGTGTTCAGTGCCACGCCACTAAGCGGGCGATGGAAAGCCGCGGGTTTGACTTTGAGATGGTAAACGTCGATTTACACCCCGATATGGCTGATCGCCTGCGCGATCAAGGCTTTCGTCAGTTACCGGTCGTGGTCGCAGGGGAAACCAGTTGGTCAGGATTTCGCCCGGACATGATCAACCGTCTGCGCCCGGCTCCTCAAGTGGCCAGCGCATGAGTCAGCTCGTCTACTTTTCCAGCAGCTCCGAAAATACGCACCGCTTCATGCAGCGTCTGGGGCTGCCTGCCATCCGCATTCCGCTTAACGAACGCGAGCGGATCCGGGTAGACGAACCTTACATTTTAATCGTGCCCTCCTACGGTGGCGGCGGTACGGCTGGCGCGGTCCCGAGACAGGTGATCCGCTTTTTAAACGATACGCACAACCGGGCGTTAATCCGTGGAGTGATCGCCTCCGGCAATCGCAATTTCGGGGATGCCTACGGTCGCGCGGGTGATGTCATCTCACAAAAATGCGGCGTGCCGTGGCTCTATCGCTTTGAGCTGATGGGCACCCAAAGCGATATCGACAACGTGCAAAAAGGAGTGAGCGAATTTTGGCAACGACAACCGCAGAACGTGTAGAACAGCAGACGCTGGATTATCACGCCCTGAACGCCATGCTGAATCTGTACGATAAGGCCGGGCGCATTCAGTTCGACAAAGACCATCAGGCGGTGGAAGCATTCTTTACCGCCCACGTCCGCCCCAACTCGGTGGCGTTTGCCAGCCAGCAGGCGCGTCTGGACACGTTGGTGGATGAAGGCTATTACGATGCCAGCGTGTTAGCCCGCTACGATCGCGCGTTTGTGCTGAAGCTATTCGCCCACGCCCACGCCAGCGGATTCCGTTTCCAGACGTTCCTCGGCGCATGGAAGTTCTACACCAGCTATACGCTGAAAACGTTCGACGGGAAGCGCTATCTCGAAGACTTTGAGGATCGCGTAACGATGGTGGCGCTCACGCTGGCGCAGGGCGATGAAGCGCTCGCTCTGCAACTGACCGATGAAATGCTCTCCGGGCGTTTTCAACCCGCCACGCCAACCTTTTTAAACTGCGGTAAACAGCAACGCGGCGAGCTGGTTTCCTGCTTCCTGTTACGCATTGAAGACAACATGGAGTCAATTGGACGGGCGGTCAACTCGGCGCTGCAACTCTCCAAACGCGGCGGCGGCGTGGCATTTTTGCTCTCTAACCTGCGTGAGGCAGGTGCGCCCATTAAGCGCATTGAGAACCAGTCCTCTGGGGTGATCCCGGTAATGAAAATGCTGGAGGATGCGTTTTCTTATGCGAATCAATTAGGGGCGCGTCAGGGTGCGGGCGCGGTGTATCTGCACGCGCATCATCCGGATATTTTGCGTTTTCTCGATACCAAACGTGAAAACGCCGACGAGAAGATCCGTATCAAAACGCTCTCGCTTGGTGTGGTGATCCCGGATGTCACCTTCCAGTTAGCCAAAGAAAATGCCCAAATGGCGCTGTTTTCACCGTATGACGTGGAACGCATTTACGGCAAACCATTCGGTGATATCGCCGTAACTGAACGGTATGACGAACTGGTTGCCGACAAACGAGTGCGCAAAAAATACATTAACGCCCGCGATTTCTTCCAGCGACTGGCCGAGATCCAGTTCGAGTCCGGCTACCCTTACATCATGTTTGAAGACACGGTGAATCGCGCCAATCCGATTGCCGGTCGTATCAATATGAGCAACCTGTGCTCGGAGATTTTGCAGGTTAACAGCGCTTCCACCTACGATGAAAACCTCAATTACGCACAAACAGGGCACGATATCTCCTGCAACCTCGGCTCGTTGAATATCGCTCATACCATGGATTCGCCAGACTTTGGGCGCACCGTGGAAACGGCGGTTCGCGGTTTAACGGCCGTTTCGGACATGAGCCATATCCGCAGCGTACCCTCAATTGAGGCCGGGAACAGCGCATCGCACGCCATCGGTCTTGGGCAGATGAACCTGCACGGGTATCTGGCACGGGAAGGTATCGCCTACGGCTCACCTGAAGGGCTGGATTTCACCAATCTCTATTTCTACACCATCACCTGGCATGCGCTGAATACGTCGATGAAGCTCGCCCGGGAACGCGGCAAAACCTTTGCCGGATTCAGGCAGTCCCGCTACGCCAGCGGTGAGTATTTTAACCAGTATCTGCAGGGCGACTGGCAGCCAAAAACTGCCAAGGTTCGCACACTGTTTGCCGCCAGCGGCATTACGCTGCCAACGCGCGAAATGTGGTCGCAGCTGCGTGAAGATGTCATGCGCTACGGCATTTATAACCAGAATTTACAAGCGGTTCCGCCAACGGGTTCTATCTCCTACATCAACCATGCGACATCAAGCATTCACCCGATCGTGTCAAAAGTGGAGATTCGCAAAGAGGGCAAAACCGGGCGCGTTTACTACCCTGCCCCGTTTATGACCAATGAGAATCTGGCCTTGTATCAGGATGCCTACGAGATTGGTCCACAAAAAATCATTGATACCTACGCTGAAGCAACGCGGCATGTCGATCAGGGGCTTTCACTGACGCTCTTTTTCCCCGATACCGCCACCACTCGCGATATCAACAAAGCGCAGATTTACGCCTGGCGCAAGGGTATCAAAACGCTCTATTACATCCGCCTGCGTCAGATGGCGCTGGAAGGCACTGAAATTGAAGGCTGCGTCTCCTGTGCACTTTAAGGAATATCTATGAAACTCTCACGTATCAGCGCCATTAACTGGAACAAGATATCTGACGATAAAGATCTGGAGGTGTGGAATCGCCTGACCAGCAATTTCTGGCTACCAGAAAAGGTGCCGCTGTCGAACGATATTCCTGCCTGGCAGACATTAACTGTCGTAGAACAACAACTGACGATGCGCGTTTTTACTGGCCTGACGCTGCTCGACACGCTGCAAAATGTTATCGGCGCGCCTTCTCTGATGCCCGATGCACTCACGCCTCATGAAGAAGCGGTATTATCGAATATCAGCTTTATGGAAGCGGTTCATGCCCGCTCTTACAGTTCGATTTTCTCGACGCTATGCCAGACCAAAGATGTCGATGCCGCCTACGCCTGGAGTGAAGAAAACGCACCGTTGCAGCGAAAAGCTCAGATTATTCAGCAACATTATCGCGGTGATGATCCGCTGAAAAAGAAAATCGCCAGTGTGTTTCTTGAATCTTTTTTGTTCTATTCCGGTTTCTGGCTGCCGATGTATTTTTCCAGCCGCGGAAAGCTGACCAATACCGCGGACCTGATCCGTCTGATTATCCGCGATGAAGCAGTCCACGGTTACTACATAGGCTATAAATATCAGAAAAACATGGAAAAGATATCTCTGGGACAACGTGAAGAGTTGAAGAGTTTCGCCTTCGATTTGTTGCTGGAACTCTACGACAACGAGTTGCAATACACCGATGAGCTGTACGCCGAAACCCCGTGGGCTGACGATGTGAAAGCGTTTCTCTGTTACAACGCCAATAAGGCTTTGATGAATCTGGGCTACGAACCGTTATTTCCCGCAGAAATGGCGGAAGTGAATCCGGCAATCCTCGCCGCGCTTTCGCCGAATGCCGATGAAAATCACGATTTCTTTTCCGGTTCAGGCTCCTCTTATGTGATGGGGAAAGCGGTTGAAACAGAAGATGAAGACTGGAATTTCTGAGGGTGTTATTTTCAAAAATATCACTACCCGCAGCAGGGAAATAATTCCCGCCAAATAGCTTTTTATCACGCAAATAATTTGTGGTGATCTACACTGATACTCTGTTGCATTATTCGCCTGAAACCACAATATTCAGGCGTTTTTTCGCTATCTTTGACAAAAAATATCAACTTTCTCGATTTGCTCTCAGCCCTTATATCACGGGAAATTCCGGCGATTTGCTCGCATCAATATTCATGCCACATTTGCCATCAGGGGTTGCCTCAGATTCTCAGTATGTTAGGGTAGAAAAAAGTGACTATTTCCATTGGGTAATATATCGACATAGACAAATAAAGGAATCTTTCTATTGCATGGCAATTAAATTAGAAATTAAAAATCTTTATAAAATATTTGGCGAGCATCCACAGCGAGCGTTCAAATATATCGAACAAGGACTTTCAAAAGAACAAATTCTGGAAAAAACTGGGCTATCGCTTGGCGTAAAAGGCGCCAGTCTGGCCATTGAAGAAGGCGAGATATTTGTCATCATGGGATTATCCGGCTCGGGTAAATCCACAATGGTACGCCTTCTCAATCGCCTGATTGAACCCACCCGCGGGCAAGTATTGATTGACGGCGTAGACATCGCCCGGATATCCGATGCTGAGCTTCGCGAGGTGCGCAGAAAAAAGATTGCGATGGTTTTCCAGTCCTTTGCCCTGATGCCGCACATGACGGTCCTGGACAATACGGCATTCGGCATGGAATTAGCCGGTGTTGGCGCGGATGAACGTCGTGAAAAAGCGTTAGATGCGCTACGCCAGGTTGGTCTGGAGAATTATGCTCACGGATACCCGGATGAACTTTCCGGAGGGATGCGCCAGCGTGTGGGCCTCGCCCGTGCATTAGCCATTAACCCTGACATCTTATTAATGGATGAGGCCTTTTCTGCCCTCGATCCGTTAATTCGTACCGAGATGCAGGATGAACTGGTAAAACTACAGGCGAAACATCAACGTACCGTGGTCTTTATTTCCCACGATCTCGACGAAGCTATGCGTATTGGCGACAGAATTGCCATTATGCAAAACGGTGAAGTGGTCCAGGTCGGCACGCCAGATGAAATCCTGAATAATCCGGCCAATGATTATGTACGCACCTTCTTCCGCGGCGTTGATATTAGCCAGGTCTTTAGTGCCAAGGATATTTCACGTCGTAGCCCTGAAGGTTTAATTCGTAAAACGCCCGGGGTCGGTCCACGTTCAGCGCTGCAATTATTGCAGGACAAAGATCGCGAATATGGTTACGTGATCGAGCGCGGCAATAAATTCGTCGGCGTTGTCTCTATCGACTCTTTAAAAACAGCATTAAGTCAGGCGCAAGGTATTGAAGCGGCATTGATCGATGAGCCGCTAGCCGTGGATGCACAAACTCCTCTCAGCGAGTTGCTTTCTCATGTCGGCCAGGCCCCGTGCGCGGTGCCGGTTGTTGATGAGGAACAGCAGTATGTGGGCATTATTTCAAAACGCATGCTGTTACAGGCTTTAGATCGTGAGGGGGCAAACAATGGCTGATCAAACCAATCCGTGGGATACCACACCAGCGGCCGACAGTGCCGCACAAACCGCCGATGCCTGGAGTACGCCATCAGGCGCGCCAGCTGACGGCGGTGGCGCAGACTGGCTGACCAGCGCACCCGCGCCGGCGCCAGAGCATTTCAATATTATGGATCCGTTCCATAAAACGCTGATCCCGCTGGATAGCTGGGTCACAGAAGGGATCGACTGGGTCGTTACCCATTTCCGTCCGGTCTTCCAGGGCATTCGAGTCCCGGTGGATTATATTCTCAACGGCTTCCAGCAGCTTCTGTTGGGTATGCCAGCCCCGGTGGCGATTATCCTGTTCGCTCTGATTGCCTGGCAGATTTCCGGCGTTGGAATGGGCGTTGCTACGCTGATTTCATTGATTGCAATCGGGGCCATCGGCGCGTGGTCGCAGGCCATGATCACCCTGGCGCTGGTACTAACCGCGCTGCTGTTCTGCGTGGTGATCGGTCTACCCATGGGGATCTGGTTGGCGCGCAGTCCACGGGCGGCAAAAATTGTTCGTCCGCTGCTGGACGCCATGCAAACCACACCGGCGTTCGTCTATCTGGTGCCGATCGTCATGCTGTTTGGTATCGGCAACGTCCCGGGCGTGGTGGTGACGATTATCTTCGCCCTGCCGCCAATCGTGCGTCTGACCATTCTGGGGATTAACCAGGTGCCAGCCGACTTGATTGAAGCCTCGCGCTCATTTGGCGCCAGCCCGCGTCAGATGCTGTTTAAAGTCCAGCTCCCGCTGGCGATGCCTACCATTATGGCCGGGGTCAACCAGACGCTGATGCTGGCGCTCTCAATGGTCGTCATCGCGTCGATGATCGCCGTCGGCGGACTGGGTCAGATGGTTCTGCGCGGAATCGGTCGTCTGGATATGGGGCTTGCCACCGTCGGCGGGGTTGGGATCGTGATCCTCGCCATCATTCTCGACCGCCTGACGCAGGCTGTCGGTCGCGACGCCCGTAGCCGTGGTAACCGTCGCTGGTACACCACCGGTCCCGTTGGGCTTATCACTCGCCCATTCACGAAGTAATTCACCCGTTGCCCGGTGGCGCATTGCTTACCGGGCCTATACGTCCCTCCAATAATTAAGGAACAACGATGCGACAGAACGTCATTATTGCCACAGCGTTTGCCACCCTTGTCTCCACCAGCACTTTCGCTGCCGATCTGCCAGGCAAAGGCATCACTGTACAGCCAATCCAGAGCACTATCTCTGAAGAATCCTTCCAGACGCAACTGGTCGCCCGTGCGCTGGAGAAACTGGGTTATACCGTTAACAAAACAAGCGAAGTTGACTACAACGTCGGCTATACCTCCATTGCCTCTGGCGATGCAACTTTTACCGCTGTGAACTGGCAGCCGCTGCATGATGATATGTATGCCGCAGCGGGCGGAGACAAAAAGTTCTATCGCGAGGGGGTATTCGTTACGGGTGCCGCGCAAGGTTATCTGATCGATAAAAAAACCGCTGAGCAGTATAAAATCACCAACATTGCCCAGTTAAAAGATCCGAAGATCGCCAAAATCTTTGACACCAACGGCGACGGAAAAGCAGACATGATGGGCTGCTCGCCGGGCTGGGGCTGCGAAGCGGTGATCAACCACCAGAACAAAGCCTTCGATCTGGAAAAAACCGTCGAGGTCAGCCACGGTAACTATGCGGCGATGATGGCTGACACCATTACCCGCTTTAAAGAAGGCAAACCCATTCTTTACTACACCTGGACACCGTACTGGGTGAGCGACGTTATGAAACCGGGTAAAGATGTGGTCTGGCTGCAGGTGCCGTTCTCTTCCCTGCCAGGCGAGCAGAAAGACATTGATACCAAGCTGCCAAACGGCGCCAACTACGGCTTCCCGGTGAACACTATGCATATCGTCGCCAACAAAGCCTGGGCGGAGAAAAACCCGGCTGCGGCGAAACTGTTTGCCGTCATGAAGCTGCCGCTGGCGGATATCAACGCGCAGAACGCGATGATGCACGACGGGAAAGCATCTGAAGCCGACGTACAGGGTCACGTTGACGGCTGGATCAAAGCCCACCAGCAACAGTTTGATGGCTGGGTGAAAGAAGCGCTGGCTGCGCAGAAATAACCCCCTCGTAGGCCTGATAAGCGTAGCGCCATCACACCAATGCTGGATGGTGGCGCGATGCGCCTTATCCGGCCTACACGCCCTCCTCCCAACCACACAATCCATCACCCAACAAATCAGCAACATTTAATCACTTACGTTATGATTGTTTTCTGCAACCCATTTTTCAGTTGAAAACCATGACGAAAACCACTCAGGGACTTAGCCCTTCGCTGATCCTGTTAATGTCTATCGCCACCGGCCTCGCCGTCGCCAGTAACTATTACGCGCAGCCGCTGCTCGACACCATCGCACGTAACTTTTCGCTATCGGCCAGCACCGCTGGCTTTATCGTCACCGCGGCCCAGCTCGGCTATGCCGCCGGCCTGCTGTTTTTAGTACCGCTTGGCGATATGTTTGAACGTCGGATGCTGATCGTCTCCATGACGCTGTTAGCGGCAGGCGGCATGCTTATTACCGCCAGCAGCCAGTCGCTGGGCATGCTGATCCTCGGCACCGCCCTTACCGGATTGTTCTCGGTAGTGGCACAGATTCTGGTTCCGCTGGCGGCGACGCTTGCCACGCCGGATAAGCGCGGTAAAGTTGTCGGCACCATTATGAGCGGCCTGCTGCTGGGTATCCTGCTGGCGCGCACCGTGGCGGGATTACTGGCCAATCTTGGCGGCTGGCGCACCGTATTTTGGGTCGCATCGATATTAATGGCGCTGATGGCGATTGCGCTGTGGCGCGGTCTGCCGAAGATGAAATCAGATACTCATCTCAACTATCCGCAACTGTTAGGCTCCGTATTCAGCCTGTTTATCCATGATAAATTGCTGCGTACCCGCGCGATGTTGGGCTGCCTGACCTTTGCCAATTTCAGTATTCTCTGGACCTCTATGGCGTTTTTGCTCGCCGCGCCGCCGTTTAACTACTCCGAAGGAACGATCGGGCTGTTTGGCCTGGCAGGGGCCGCAGGGGCGTTAGGCGCGCGTCCGGCAGGTGGTTTTGCCGATAAGGGAAAATCACATCTCACCACGACCACAGGTCTGTTATTACTGCTGCTCTCCTGGTGGGCTATCTGGTTAGGGCATAGTTCCGTACCAATGCTGATTATCGGTATCCTGGTCCTGGACCTCACCGTTCAGGGTGTGCATATCACCAACCAGACGGTTATCTATCGCATTCATCCGGACGCGCGTAATCGCCTGACCGCCGGATACATGACCAGCTATTTTATTGGCGGGGCGGCAGGTTCGCTGATTTCGGCCTCCGCCTGGCAGCATGCCGGTTGGGCTGGCGTTTGTCTGGCCGGTACGACAGTTGCCCTACTCAACCTGTTGGTCTGGTGGCGAGGATATCACCGTCAGGAAGCCGTAAATTAAGCATATAGCGTATGTTTACCGCTGATTGGGCTCCGCAGGGTGTTAAGGAGCCCATCAGTCTGCTAAGGTTATAACTCATTGAACCAATTTATATTAATTTCGGTAATGAAACCTATAACCCTATGGAAAGCCCGATATCCCAGTCTGAACCCAGTTCTGCGACGCTAACTGAAGGATTCAAAGACAGCCTGCCAATAGTCATCAGCTATATTCCGGTCGCTTTTGCATTTGGTCTCAATGCCACTCGCCTTGGCTTTACTCCGGTTGAAAGCGTGTTTTTCTCCTGCATTATCTATGCGGGAGCCAGCCAGTTTGTCATCACCACAATGCTCGCCGCAGGCAGTTCTTTGTGGGTCGCCGCACTGACCGTCATGGCCATGGATGTACGCCATGTTTTGTACGGACCTTCCCTGCGTAGCCGAATCGCCCAGCGACTGAGCAAACCCAAAAGCGCGCTGTGGGCCTTTGGCCTCACCGATGAAGTCTTTGCCGCCGCCACGGCGAAGCTGGTACGGGATAACCGGCGCTGGAGTGAAAACTGGATGATCGGCATTGCGCTATGCTCCTGGGCCTCCTGGGTGTTTGGCACGGTGATCGGCGCGTTTTCCGGTAGTGGTTTACTCAAGGATTACCCGGCAGTTGAAGCGGCGTTGGGCTTCATGCTCCCGGCGCTGTTCATGAGCTTCCTGCTCGCCTCTTTCCAGCGTCAACAAGCACTTTGTGTAACTGCAGCACTGGCCGGCGCGCTGGCTGGCGTCATGCTGTTTTCCATTCCTGCCGCCATCCTTGCAGGCATTGTCTGCGGATGCCTGACGGCTCTTATCCAGTCATTTTGGCAGGGAGGTCCCGATGAGCTATGAGGTCTTGCTGCTTGGCCTGCTGGTCGGCTGCGTTAACTACTGTTTTCGTTATTTGCCGCTCCGTCTTGGAGTGGGGAATGTTCGCCCGACGAAGCGCGGCGCGACGGGCATATTACTCGACACCATTGGCATTGCATCAATTTGCGCCCTGTTGGTGGTGTCTACCGCGCCAGAAGTGATGCACGACTCTCGTCGGTTCGTGCCTACGCTGGTGGGGTTTGTCATACTGGGCGCAAGCTTCTATAAGACCCGCAGCATCATCATTCCAACCTTACTGAGTGCTCTGGGCTATGGATTAGCCTGGAAAATGCTGATTGTCTTATAGATAAAAACAATCATTTTAAATAAATAATACATTTACTTTATTTGTCACTGTCGTTACTATATCGGCTGAAATTAATGAGGTCATACCCAAATGGATAGTTCGTTTACGCCCATTGAACAAATGCTAAAATTTCGCGCCAGCCGCCACGAAGATTTTCCTTATCAGGAGATCCTTCTGACTCGTCTTTGCATGCACATGCAAAGCAAGCTGCTGGAGAACCGCAATAAAATGCTGAAGGCTCAGGGGATTAACGAGACGTTGTTTATGGCGTTGATTACGCTGGAGTCTCAGGAAAACCACAGTATTCAGCCTTCTGAATTAAGTTGTGCTCTTGGATCATCCCGTACCAACGCGACGCGTATTGCCGATGAACTGGAAAAACGCGGTTGGATCGAACGTCGTGAAAGCGATAACGATCGCCGCTGCCTGCATCTGCAATTAACGGAAAAAGGTCACGAGTTTTTGCGCGAGGTTTTACCACCGCAGCATAACTGCCTGCATCAACTCTGGTCCGCGCTCAGCACAACAGAAAAAGATCAGCTCGAGCAAATCACCCGCAAATTGCTCTCCCGTCTCGACCAGATGGAACAAGACGGTGTGGTTCTCGAAGCGATGAGCTAACGCATCATCTCGCTCAAAAATCCAGATTTATAAAAGAAAAAATGACTGGCCAGCATCGCAACATGCTGGCCTTTTTGGCAAGCAGGTCGGCTCAGCCGATGAGTTAAGAAGATCGTGGAGAACAATATGAGCGCAAATGCGGAGACTCAAACCCCGCAGCAACCGGTAAAGAAGAGCGGCAAACGTAAGCGTCTGCTCCTCCTTCTCACCTTGCTCTTTATAATTATTGCCGTAGCGATAGGGATTTATTGGTTTTTGGTACTGCGTCACTTCGAAGAAACCGATGACGCATACGTGGCAGGGAATCAAATTCAAATTATGTCTCAGGTGTCTGGCAGCGTGACGAAAGTCTGGGCCGATAACACCGATTTTGTAAAAGAAGGCGACGTGCTGGTCACTCTCGACCCGACAGATGCTCGCCAGGCGTTTGAAAAAGCCAAAACTGCACTGGCTTCCAGCGTTCGCCAAACCCACCAGCTGATGATTAACAGCAAGCAGTTGCAGGCGAATATTGAGGTGCAGAAAATCGCCCTCGCGAAAGCACAAAGCGACTACAACCGCCGTGTGCCGCTGGGCAATGCCAACCTGATTGGTCGCGAAGAGCTGCAACACGCCCGCGACGCCGTCACCAGTGCCCAGGCGCAACTGGACGTCGCGATTCAACAATACAATGCCAATCAGGCGATGATTCTGGGGACTAAACTGGAAGATCAGCCAGCCGTGCAACAGGCTGCCACCGAAGTACGTAACGCCTGGCTGGCGCTGGAGCGTACTCGTATTGTCAGTCCGATGACCGGTTATGTCTCCCGCCGCGCGGTACAGCCTGGGGCGCAAATTAGCCCAACGACGCCGCTGATGGCGGTCGTTCCAGCCACCAATATGTGGGTGGATGCCAACTTTAAAGAGACGCAGATTGCCAATATGCGTATCGGTCAGCCGGTCACTATCACCACGGATATTTACGGCGATGATGTGAAATACACCGGTAAAGTGGTTGGTCTGGATATGGGCACAGGTAGCGCGTTCTCACTGCTTCCAGCGCAAAATGCGACCGGTAACTGGATCAAAGTCGTTCAGCGTCTGCCTGTGCGTATCGAACTGGACCAGAAACAGCTGGAGCAATATCCGCTGCGTATCGGTTTGTCCACGCTGGTGAGCGTCAATACCACTAACCGTGACGGTCAGGTACTGGCAAATAAAGTACGTTCCACTCCGGTAGCGGTAAGCACCGCGCGTGAAATCAGCCTGGCACCTGTCAATAAACTGATCGACGATATCGTAAAAGCTAACGCTGGCTAATCCAGAGGTGCGTGTGATGCAACAGCAAAAACCGCTGGAAGGCGCGCAACTGGTCATTATGACGATTGCGCTGTCACTGGCGACATTCATGCAGGTGCTGGACTCCACCATTGCTAACGTGGCGATCCCCACTATCGCCGGGAACCTCGGCTCTTCACTGAGCCAGGGAACCTGGGTGATCACCTCATTCGGGGTGGCGAACGCTATCTCGATTCCGATCACCGGCTGGCTGGCAAAGCGTTTTGGCGAAGTAAGGCTATTCATGTGGTCAACTATCGCCTTCGTCATTGCGTCATGGGCATGCGGGATGTCCACCAGCCTGAGCATGCTGATTTTCTTCCGCGTAATCCAGGGGATTGTCGCCGGTCCATTAATTCCGCTGTCACAAAGCTTGTTGTTGAATAACTATCCTCCCGCCAAGCGTTCCATCGCCCTGGCGCTATGGTCGATGACGGTGATTGTTGCCCCGATATGTGGCCCTATTCTTGGGGGCTATATCAGCGACAACTATCACTGGGGCTGGATATTTTTCATCAACGTGCCAATCGGTGCTGCGGTGGTATTGATGACCCTGCAAACCCTGCGCGGTCGGGAAACCAAAACCGAGCAGCGGCGCATCGATGCCATTGGTCTGGCCCTGCTGGTCATTGGTATCGGCAGTTTGCAGATTATGCTCGACCGCGGCAAAGAGCTGGACTGGTTCGCCTCTCAGGAGATTATCATCCTGACGGTGGTCGCCGTTGTCGCCATCAGCTTCCTGATCGTCTGGGAGCTTACCGACGAGCACCCCATTGTCGACCTCTCACTGTTTAAGTCGCGCAACTTTACCATCGGCTGTCTGTGTATCAGTCTGGCCTATATGCTCTACTTCGGCGCAATCGTCCTGCTGCCGCAGCTGTTGCAGGAGGTATACGGCTATACGGCAACCTGGGCCGGTCTGGCGTCAGCGCCGGTTGGGGTGATTCCGGTGATCTTATCGCCGATTATCGGCCGCTTCGCGCACAAGCTTGATATGCGTCGGTTAGTCACGTTCAGTTTTATTATGTACGCCGTCTGTTTCTACTGGCGTGCGTGGACGTTCGAACCGGGTATGGACTTTGGCGCATCGGCCTGGCCACAGTTTATTCAGGGTTTCGCGGTAGCCTGCTTCTTTATGCCGCTGACGACTATCACGCTGTCCGGCTTACCGCCTGAGCGTCTGGCCGCGGCATCAAGTTTGTCGAACTTTACGCGAACGCTGGCCGGCTCTATTGGCACATCAATTACGACGACGATGTGGACTAACCGCGAGTCACTTCACCATGCGCAGTTAACGGAATCCGTTAATCCTTACAATCCAAATGCGCAGGCAATGTACGATAAGCTGCAGGATTTAGGGATGACGCACCAGCAGGCGTCAGGCTGGATAGCCCAGCAGATCACCAATCAGGGGCTGATTATTTCCGCCAACGAAATCTTCTGGATGTCGGCGGGGATCTTCCTGGTCTTGCTTGGCCTGGTGTGGTTTGCCAAACCACCCTTCGGTGCGGGCGGCGGCGGCGGTGGCGCGCACTAAATATCTGATAAAAGGGATCTGCGGATCCCTTTTTTATTGCCCCCTAGGAGTAATGCTTGTTAGTTAACGAGGATGAGTGGCACATACAGAGGTAATGAATCTGTTGCCTCCGGCGTATTGCTACGTTCACCTTATGTTTGTCACTTCTCTGAGGCAATACGACCTGTGAACGTGTTAAGGGTACTATCGCCGTACCCTTAACAATCCCGGCTCCCGACGGGAAAATCGATGAGGCGTTGACGGCTGACCGGGTCTGCCCGCAGGGATGCGGGCAG
>OGSM01000035.1_pt1 | contig 110750 bp, 117 predicted proteins | sample 1573871 | NCBI WGS metagenome assembly OGSM01 (sample SAMN03295848, study PRJEB24534) | human gut metagenome | isolation source: fecal sample 1 from infant 7 | host: Homo sapiens | place: USA: Pittsburgh, PA | collected 2014-07
CGAGTCTGGAAGCTGCTTTTGTTGATTACGGCGCTGAACGTCACGGTTTCCTCCCGTTAAAAGAAATTGCCCGCGAATACTTCCCCGCTAGCTACAACTCCCATGGTCGTCCCAACATTAAAGACGTGTTGCGCGAAGGTCAGGAAGTCATTGTTCAGATCGATAAAGAAGAACGCGGCAATAAAGGCGCTGCGCTGACCACCTTTATCAGCCTGGCAGGTAGTTATCTGGTTCTGATGCCGAACAACCCGCGCGCGGGCGGCATCTCCCGTCGCATTGAAGGCGACGACCGTACCGAATTAAAAGAAGCGCTGGCAAGCTTGGAACTGCCTGACGGCATGGGGCTTATCGTGCGTACCGCAGGTGTCGGCAAATCTGCCGAAGCGCTGCAGTGGGACCTGAGTTTCCGCCTGAAGCACTGGGAAGCGATTCAAAAAGCCGCTGACAGCCGCCCTGCTCCGTTCCTGATCCATCAGGAAAGCAACGTTATCGTTCGCGCATTCCGTGACTATTTACGTCAGGACATCGGCGAAATCCTCATCGACAACCCGAAAGTTATGGAGATGGCGCGTCAGCACATCGCCGCGCTGGGTCGTCCGGATTTCAGCAGCAAAATCAAACTGTACACCGGTGAAATCCCGCTGTTCAGCCACTATCAAATCGAATCTCAGATTGAGTCCGCGTTCCAGCGCGAAGTGCGTCTGCCGTCCGGCGGCTCAATCGTTATCGACAGCACAGAAGCGCTGACCGCTATCGATATCAACTCCGCACGCGCGACCCGCGGCGGCGACATCGAAGAAACTGCGTTCAACACCAACCTTGAAGCAGCCGATGAAATTGCTCGTCAGCTGCGTCTGCGCGACCTCGGCGGCCTGATTGTAATCGACTTCATTGATATGACGCCGGTTCGTCACCAGCGTGCGGTTGAAAACCGTCTGCGTGAAGCCGTGCGTCAGGACAGAGCGCGTATTCAAATCAGCCATATTTCTCGCTTCGGCCTGCTGGAGATGTCCCGCCAGCGTCTGAGCCCGTCGCTGGGTGAATCCAGCCATCACGTATGCCCACGCTGCTCCGGCACGGGTACCGTACGTGATAACGAATCACTGTCGCTGTCTATTCTGCGTCTGATCGAAGAAGAAGCGCTGAAAGAAAATACGCAGGAAGTTCACGCTATTGTTCCTGTGCCGATCGCATCCTACCTGCTCAACGAAAAACGTACCGCGGTAAATGCCATCGAGACGCGTCAGAATGGCGTGCGCTGTGTGATTGTGCCAAACGATCAGATGGAAACCCCGCATTACTCCGTGCTGCGCGTACGCAAAGGGGAAGAAACACCAACCCTGAGCTACCTGCTGCCGAAACTGCATGAAGAAGCGATGGCATTGCCGACGGAAGAAGAGTTCGTCGAGCGTAAACAGCCAGAGCAGCCGGCATTGGCCACCTTTGCTATGCCAGAGGTGCCGCCAGCCCCTGCTTTGCAGGAACCTACTGCGAAGGCCGCCGCGCCTAAAGCCGCAGCAGCGACCGCGGCCGTCGCCGCGCAGCAAGGTTTGATTAGCCGTTTCTTCGGCGCACTGAAGTCCATCTTCAGCGGTAGCGAAGAAGTGAAACCGGTTGAACAACCTGCGCCGAAAGCTGAAGAGAAAACCGACCGCCAGCAGGATCGTCGTAAACCGCGTCAGAACAATCGTCGCGACCGTAACGATCGTCGTGATAATCGCGACAACCGTGGCGAGCGTGATAACCGTAACGAGCGTTCAGAAAGCGGCGAAAACCGTGAAGATAACCGCCGTAACCGCCGTCAGTCGCAGCAGCAAAATGCGGAAGCGCGCGATAACCGCCAGCAGTCTACTGAGGTCGCCGACAAAGCGAAATCCGGTGATGACCAGCAGGCTCCGCGTCGCGAGCGCAACCGCCGTCGCAACGATGATAAGCGTCAGGCGCAGCAGGAAGTTAAAGAGCTGAACCTGGCAGAACAACCTGCGCAGGATACCGAGCAGGAAGAGCGCGTTCGTCAGCCTCAGACTCGCCGTAAACAGCGTCAGCTGACTCAGAAAGTTCGTTACACAGACAGCCCGGCTGTTGAAGCCGAAGTCGCGACTGCCGAAGTGGTCACTGAAACGGCAGTCGCTCAACCAACTGAACAGCCCGTACCGGCACAGCGTACTGAACTGGCGAAAGTTGATCTGCCTGCCGTCGTTGTGACTGAGCAGGAAGACAACAGCGAAGCGCGTGACTCTAATGGTATGCCGCGTCGTTCCCGTCGCTCACCTCGCCATCTGCGCGTCAGTGGACAACGCCGTCGTCGCTATCGTGATGAGCGTTACCCGGTTCAGTCGCCGATGCCGTTAACGGTTGCCTGCGCATCTCCAGAATTAGCGTCCGGTAAAGTCTGGATCCGCTACCCTGTTGCTCGTCCTCAGGATCAGCAGGTTGCAGAGCAGCGCGAGCAGGAAACGGTTCAGGGGCAAGCTGTACCTGTCGCCGTAGAGCCTCAGGTTGCTGCAGCTGCCGTTGAGCATATTGTGAACGCCCCTGCGTCGGTTGAAACCGTACAGCCAGAGGTGGTCATTGCTGAACCTCAGGCTACCGTCGTTGAAACCACGCATCCGGAAGTCATCGCTACTCCGGTCGAGGAACAACCGCAAATTATCGCTGAATCTGACGCGCCTGTTGCTGAGGATACCGCGGCGAAAGCCGAACCTGTCGCTGAAATCGTGGCTGCGCCGGTTGTCGAAGAATCTGCGGAGGTTGTTATTTCTCAGCCTGAAGTGGCTGAAGAGATTGCAGAGGTTGTGGAAACAGCGCCAGTGGTTGAAGAAGTTGCCGCGCCGCAAGAGGTTGTTGCAGCACCGGTCGTCGAAGACGCAGTCGTTAAGGCTGAAGTTGTCGCAACCCGCGTTGACGCAGAACATCTTCACAGCCATGCGGCCGCACCGATGACCCGTGCTCCGGCACCAGAGTATGTGCCTGAAGCGCCGCGTCATAGTGACTGGCAACGCCCGGAATTCACCTTTGAAGGTAAAGGTGCCGCAGGTGGACACAGCGCCACGCACCAGGCGACTGCGCCAGCAACGCGCCCGCAGCCCGTTGAGTAAGTCATAATCAACATCAAAGCCGACCTTCGGGTCGGCTTTTTTTTATCTCTGCTCTACACACTGACAAACTGAGAAGGCGTGGTTACGCTGGCAATCTTTAGCGGTGCGATTGCGCGGGTAATAAGATTAACGGGGAATCTGTCGCTGAGAAAATAACAGTGGCCTAAAAAAATGCCCGCTCCGGGGTGTTAAAGGAGCGGGCAGACAAACATATCCAGTTTCATGATATGTTCAAAAAGGTGTTACCGGTTCAGTTGAAATAGCGACATTCCCTGCATATCGGTAAACGTTTTGTACGATGCCTGCAGTGCGGCCTGCTGCATCACGTAGGACGAAATCGCTGCATTCCAGTCAACATCCACCAGATTGCTCATCTGCTGAGTCTGGCCCAATGCGCGATCGGCGCCCAGTGAATCCAGTGAACTTAGCTCGCTGAGCTGAGTCCCTAATTCTGCACGAACAGAAAGCACGTTATTCAATGAATTTTTCAGGCCACGACTGGTTTTATCAATGGCTGCAGAGGCGGTAGCTTTTGCCGCGTCATTGCCCTCAATCGGGGTTTTGAGCGCATCAATAGCGGTATCCAGCATTTTGAACAGGTTCTTTTCCTGAGTACCGCCGCCTGGTTCCGGTACGGCATTACTGGTCAGATTAACAAATACTTTATCGCCAGTATGACCAATCACCATGGTACGGGAGGCATCGACCTGCTGGGTCACATTTGTTGTACCGCCACTGTAAGCGCCATCTGCCTGAGCAAACGGTGCAGATTCTGTTTTATATCCGCCAAAAATATAGCGTCCATTACCGTCGGTGCTGTTCGCCAGGTTCATCAGTTGATCGCGGATCCCCTGCAGGTCGGTGGCCAGCGATGCACGGTCGTCATCGCTTAACGTGCCGTTCGCGGCATAGACAATTTTTTCCTGCGCGGTCTGAATTGCCGTCGTTACCTGACTCAGTACGTTCTCTTCCAGCGATACTTTTTGCGTCGCAAATGAACGTGCCAGCGTATATTGGCTGTTCTGCGCCTGTGCTTGAGAAAGCACCACGGCCTGCGAGGCGGCGATCGGATCGTCAGATGGGTTGATCACACGTTTGCCCGTTGACATCTGCTCGCCGAACTTCATCCATTCAGCCTGAGAGTTAGTGATGCCACGCATATTCTGCTGGTACATCATCTGGGTGCTGATACGCATTGTGTCCCTCTCCCTTAGCGAATATTAATCAGTGCATCAAACAGCGCATTTGCAGTTTGCAGCACTTGCGCGTTAGCCAGGTAATACTGTTGATAGCGCTGTAAGTTACCGTATTCTTCGTCGAGGTTGACGCCGGAAATAGACTGCTGCTGCTTATAAAGCTGCGTTACCACGTTGTTTTGGGTAATGGCGCTGGTTTTCAGCGTCGCGGTTTTGTTCCCGACATCGCTTACCAGCGTGGCATATGCATCGTTGAAGGTCTTATTACCCACGGTAGCTTTGGTCTGCAGATCCAGCAGTTTCTGACCGTTACGGTTATCGCTTTTTCCCTTATCAATATCCGGGTCCGGATCATTTTTTGAGACCTGGGCCATGGCGATTTTCGACTCATCGGTCACCATGACTTTCATATCAACAACGGCGTTACTGACAGGTTTCACTGTAAAGCTGTCATTTGCTTTTGCGCCAGCATTAACGGTGATTTCCATCCCGTCAAAGGACATCTTCCCACCGGTAACGGTAGCTTTGAAGCTGGTATTATCCGCCAGGCGAGTAACCTGCCAGTCCGTCCCGTCATAAACGATTTTATAATCGGTCGCCTGTACAGCAGAGCTGTCGGTAATCTTCGCGCTTAACGATCCTGTTCCTGTATTTTTAGCGTTGTTGAATACTGCCGGGCTACCGATAGCAAAGAAATCCTTACCCTGATCGCCGTTCGCGTCAAAACCCTCTTTATGCTGGGTGTTAAACGCATCGGCGAACGCCAACGCCAGTTGGCCCAGTGTGTTACGCGTCTGGTCAAGCTCTTGAGAACGGAAGGTTAACAACCCACCCAGTGAACCGGTATTCAACAGTTTTTCGGGAATTTCAACCTCGCCGGCAACCCCGTCGACGTAGGCCACTGTGGTTCGATTGGGATCGTCACTGGAGGGCACAGCCGCCAGCTGGCGTGCATTGCTGCCCTGCACCAGTGAATAGCCGTTCGCCATGGTTATGTTGTAAGTCCCGCCGTCCTGAACGCTGACTTCAACACCAACAATCTGGTTCAGTTCACTGACCAGTTGGTCGCGCTGGTCGAGTAAATCGTTAGGCGATGCGCCCGCGCCGACGCCGGTCAGACGGGAAATCTGATCGTTGAGGCTGGCAATCTGTTTTGAATAGTTGTTGATCTGGTCAACGCTGGCCTTGATCGCAGTATTAACCTGCTTGTCTTGATCGCGCAGATACTGGTCGGTTGTTCTGAACTGGTTGACTAAACCATCAGCTTTACCGATCAGCGCCTGGCGCGCCGCCGGGTCTTCCGCGTTACTGACAAGCGTTTGCAGGCTGGTAAAAAAGTCCTGCATTGAGGTCGAAATGGAACTGGTTTTGCTGGAGAGCAGATTGTCGATTTTCGACATTTGTTCATAGCGCGTTGTCAGGCCGCTGCTTTGGTTCTGCGCGGCACGTAACTGATTCGTGATAAAGGAGTCATACTCGCGCTGTACGCCAGAAACATAGACGCCATTGCCAACCCAGCCCCCCGCACCCAGCGTGCTGTTCGCTTGCGCCATAATTGTCGTTTGACGGGTGTATCCGGCAACGTTATAGCTGGAGATGTTATTACTGGCAGAATTCAACGCGGCCTGCGCTGCGGCGAGTCCACTCATCGCGTTATTAATCAAGCTGGACATGGAGGTTCCTTGTAATCCTTCAATACTCGTTATTATCGGCAGCAGGTTGGTAGACTTGAGCTATTTAAAAGAGATTATCGATATTCGTACTGTAGGTTTTGCTCACTTTTTCGCTCATCGATTTCAACTGCTGGATCATGCTGGTTAATTTACGCGCATAGTTAGGGTCAGTCGCGTAACCGGCATTCTGCAAAGCCTGTGCCCCCTGCTCGGCGGTAGCAGCGGCGGTTACCGCCGCATAGCGCGGGTTACGCGATATCAGACCGACATAATCCGACAGTGCCTCAAGGTAAGAGCTATAGACGCGGAATCGGGCTTTCACCTTTTTCGCCTCGCCGTTTTCATATTCGGTGGTGGTGATTTCGGTGGTTGGGCCTTTCCAGCTTCCCGAAGCCTTCACGCCAAAAATGTTAAAGCTCGGTTCACCGTTCTCACGGCGGATTTGTCGCTGGCCCCATCCGGACTCCAGCGCCGCCTGCGCCAGAATCAGATGATGCGGAACCCCGCTTTGCTGACTTGCCAGCTTAGCCGGCAGCGATAGCTGGGCGAGGAAGTCTTTACTGTCACCTGACAGCGGCTCATCATTGCTTTCCGTCGCGCGGGGAATGGCTTTACGGACCAGTTGCGTCAGCGCCTGGTTTTGATAGCTGGTCACCGTTTCCAGGGAGAACTTCATTGGCACCTGCGGCGCATCGTCTGCGGGTTGCGCCTGCCCTTCAGTCATCTGCTTAACCATCATTTCAGCCAGTCCCAGACCTTTACCTGCGGTCATCTGCTGCGCAATTTGTTGGTCATACATGCTGGTATACAAACGTGTCGAATCACTGCTAAAAACGCCATCTTTCGGCAGCGCTTCACGCATGCTTTTCAGCATCATTTGTACGAACATCCCTTCAACCTGACGGGCAACCGGGCGGATATTCGCCGCCGGGTCCTGACCCGCTTTCGCTTTCAGTTCGTTCAGTGATTGCGCATCCCAGGCGGCACTGGTCAGCAGTTTGCTGTCACCAATCATTAGATGATTTCCAGTTTGGCGCGTAAGCATCCCGCGCTCTGCATCGATTGCAGAATGGACATCAGATCCATCGGCGTTGCCCCTAGCGCATTAAGCGCACGCACAACATTGTTCAGGTTGGCGCTGGAACGCACGCTTTGCAGCGAACCGCCGCTCTGGCGCAGATCGATCTGGGTTTGAGGCGTCACCACGGTCTGTCCACCGCCAAACGGTGTATCCGGCTGGCTGACGTTCGCCTGGCGGTTTACTGTTATCGACAAGTTGCCTTGCGCGACGGCACAGCTATCCAGTGTGACTTCACGGTTCATAACGACGGATCCAGTGCGCGAGTTGATAATCACTTTCGCATCCTGCGGCGTGACGTTCACCTCCATATTCTGGATGTCAGCAAGGAAACGCACCTGCGAACTGTTGCCGCTTGGCACGCGTACCTGAATCGTCCGGGCGTCCAGCGCAGTGGCGCTACCAAAGCCGCGCGAACGGTTAATGGTGTCGGTTATCTGCTGCGCCATAGTGAAATCTTCATTATTGAGCTGCAGATTAATGGTGTTACCGCCACCGAACTGGCTGGGTAATTCACGTTCGATGGTCGCGCCGTTGGTAATACGCCCGCCATTGAGCTGGTTTACCTGCACGCTGCTGCCACCCGCAGCCGCGCCTGCACCGCCTACCAGAATATTCCCCTGCGCCAGCGCATATACCTGGCTATCGACCCCTTTCAGCGGGGTCATCAGCAACGTTCCGCCGCGCAGGCTTTTGGCGTTCCCCATGGAAGAGACCACCACGTCAATGGTTTGCCCCTGACGACCAAAGGCCGGGAATTGCGCGGTCACCATCACCGCCGCCACGTTTTTCAGCTGCATATTGGTGCCGGTTGGCACGGTAATTCCCAACTGCGAAAGCATGTTGTTGAGCGTTTGCGTAGTAAACGGCGTCTGGGTGGTCTGGTCACCCGTGCCATCCAAACCGACCACCAGCCCATAACCGATCAACGAGTTTTCCCGCACGCCCTGAACGCTGGTCAGGTCACGAATACGGTCGGCATGCGCAAAGGTGGTTATCAGCACCAGTACCATTCCAACTAAAGATTTAAACACTGGCTACCTCGCTTACATCGGCGACAAGTTAAGGAAGAAACGCTGCAACCAGCCCATATTCTGCGCTTCATTGATGTAGCCGTTGCCGACATACTCAATACGTGCGTCCGCAACCTGAGTTGACGGTACGGAGTTGCTGCCACTGATGGTGCGCGGGTTAACGACCCCGGAGAAGCGAATGAATTCAGTGCCCTGATTAATGGCGATCTGTTTTTCACCCACAACATGTAAGTTGCCATTCACCAGTACCTGATCGACCGTTACGGTCAGCGTACCGCTGAAGGTATTGCTGGCGTTCGCGCCGCCTTTACCGTTAAAGGTGTTACCGCCTGAAGCTTCTACGTCAGCACGCTCGTTGCCAAACAGTCCTTGCAAATAACGCGGTACGGTATCAAAGCCAAAGTTGGTTTTGCCGTCGCGGCTGGCATTAGCCGAAGAACTTTTGCTCGCGCTGACGTTTTCCTGCAATACGATGGTCAACGTATCGCCAATATTGCGCGGACGGCGGTCTTCGAATAACGGCTGATAACCGTAGTTAATTGGTTGGGCCGACTGGAAGATTGATCCATTCGCCACCGGCGTCGGGCCAGGAACAGGCTGGGCAGACGTTGCGCCCTGCACGAGGGGCGTGGCCGGGATCCAGGCGCATCCTGTCAATGAAACCACCAACAGGGCTAAAATTGGGTATGGGTGAAGCGCGTATTTTCGCATTGCGGTCATCTTCAAAATCAGTGTGCCGGTGAGGCTTTCACCCCACCGGGCCACACTTTAGAGTTGCGTCAGTTTTTGCAGCATCTGATCGGTGGTCGATACCGCTTTACTGTTGATTTCGTAAGCGCGCTGAACCTGGATCATGTTTACCAGCTCTTCCGCCACGTTGACGTTAGAGGTTTCAACATAACCCTGGTACAGCAGACCCGCGCCGTTCAGCCCCGGAGTGCTCTCATTCGGCGCACCGGATGACTGCGTTTCGGTGTACAGATTCTCACCAATGCTTTCCAGACCAGTATCGTTCATAAAAGTAGTCAGGTTAAGCTGCCCAACCTGAACCGGTGCTGCCTGGCCCTGCTGGGTTACGCTGACGATACCGTCGCGTCCAATGGTGATACTGAGCGAGTTAGCCGGGATGGTGATAGCCGGCTGAACCTGAAAACCACCCGCAGTCACCAGTTGGCCGTTCTGATCCACCTGGAAAGAACCGTCACGGGTGTAGGCGGACGTGCCATCAGGCAGCATGACCTGGAAAAAGCCCTGCCCTTTAATCGCCACATCTTTACTGTTGTTGGTCTGCGACAGATTCCCCTGGCTGTGTAAACGCTCGGTCGCGACCGGGCGCACACCGGTACCAATCTGCAAACCAGACGGCAGTGTGGTTTGTTCAGAAGACTGTGCGCCAGGCTGGCGAATCGTCTGGTACAACAGATCTTCAAACACGGCACGTTGACGCTTAAATCCGTTGGTACTGACGTTTGCCAGGTTGTTGGCAATCACATCCATGTTGGTTTGCTGCGCATCCAGGCCGGTTTTGGCGATCCATAATGAACTGATCATAAAATGTCCTGTATTAACTCATCGACAGCAGTTGGTTGGCGCGACCCGCGTTATCATCCACGCTACTGATAATCTTCATTTGCATTTCGAAACGACGGGCGTTGGCGATCATGTCACTCATCGCGGCTACCGGCTTAACGTTACTGCCTTCCAGCACACCCGACATAACGCGAATGCTGGGGTCGGCCTGTAACGTAGCGCCACGGGTAGCCTGCGCGGCCTGAGTCAGACGGAACATACCGTCATCGCCACGTTGCACTTCACTCCCCGTGGCCTTCACCAGTTTCAGTCGCCCAACTGGCGCAACGGTGTTAGCCGGATCGCCAGGGTTGAGCGCCGAGATCGTGCCGTCTGCCGCAATGGTGACTTCTGAACCTTCCGGTACGGCTATTGGTCCGGCTTCGCCAATCACCGGGTGTCCCTGAATGGTCAGTTCCCCCGTAGGGCTTACCTGAATGGCGCCATTTCGGGTATATCCTTCGCTACCGTCCGCGGTCTGCACAGCCAACCAGCCATCCTGTTGCAGCGCCACGTCCAGCGGACGTGAGGTATAGTCCATCTGACCCGGTGTCATATCGGCCCCCGGCGTGGAGGCCACCACCAGCGTACGCGTCGGTAAAGACAATCCTTCAACGGGAACCGCGCGCAGTGCATTGAGCTGCGCACGAAAACCCGGCGTTGAGGCGTTTGCCAGGTTGCTGGCCGTCACCGCTTGTTGATTCAGCGTCTGACTGGCCGCGCCCATGGCGGTATAAATTGCGTGATCCATTAAGCCATCCCGTCAGGCGCTTAGCGCAGGTTGACCAGCGTGTTGAGGATCTGGTCCTGGGTTTTGATGGTCTGCGCGTTCGACTGATAGTTACGCTGGGCGACGATCATATTCACCAGTTCTTTACTCAAATCCACGTTTGATGCTTCCAGCGCGCCGTTGGTCAGCTTGCCGAAGTTACCCTCGCCTGCGGTACCCAGCAGCGCCACGCCGGAAGACTGAGTAGCTGCCCAGACGTTGTCACCCTGAGAAGCCAGACCTTCGTTGTTGGCAAAGTTTGCCAGCACGATCTGCCCCAGAACCTGTTGCTGTTCGTTGGAGTAGTTACCGACCACAGTACCGTCATTGTTAATCTGGTAGCTCACCAGGTCGCCCGGCTTATAGCCATTCTGATTCGTGGCAACGATGTTGTTGGCGCCAGTGTTCTGCTGCATGGAGTTCAGGAAGCTCAGAGAGAAATTTGCCGCATCAGCACCGTTAATCTGCCCGGTTGTGATGTTGATTTCCTTTGGCCAGACGGTAGGAGGCGTCGGTACCGCCTCGGCGGCTGTGGCGCTAATCCCTAAGAACACACCATTTTCATTAAAGCGCATAAACCCTGCTGATTTTGCAGCGGCTCCGGTTGAAGCATCCTGTGTGTGAACTTCCCAGGTGTTGCTCTGCGCATTTTTGACATAAAAAATATTCATGTCGTGGGCGTTACCCTGGCTATCGAAAACGGTAACTGAGCCTTTTTTGTTGTAGGAATCCGCATCGCTTGGATTAAACGGGGTCTTCGTTGGCACCTTGTCAGTGGAGTTCAGGTTGATCTGCATTGACGCAGTCGTGGTGGTTTTAGCCGCCATCAGCGTATTCGGGATAGTGATCGGCGCCGGGTTAGCACCTTGCTGTATCGTTGGCGGTGTACCGGTAGCCGGATAGCCCGTCAGCTGTAGCCCCTGCATGTTGACGATATTGCGGTTTTCATCGAGCTTGAACTGACCGTTACGGCTGTAGAAAACGGAACCGTTGCTGTCTACCATGCGGAAAAAACCGTTCTGGCTGATAGCGACATCCAGCCCGCGACCGGTGTTGGTCGTGGTACCGTCGGTAAAGTCCTGGGTAATGCCCGCAACTTTAACGCCCAGACCTACTTTAGAACCGGCGAACATATCGGCAAAAGAGGCCGTACCGGATTTAAAACCATAGGTGGCGGAGTTGGCGATGTTGTTACCAATGACATCGAGGTTGGTCGCTGCAGCGTTCAGACCGCTGACCGCTTGTGAAAAGGCCATGACTTACTCCTGATAAGTGTGAAGGCTTAAATGATCTGCCGTACTTCGTCGAGGGTGGTGGTTCCATAGGTGCCCAGATCCAGCGTATTACCGCCGTTGCTGCGAATAACGCCCTGCACCAGCGCAAACTGAAGCGGCTGAGCCACCAGTTGTGTTCCGCCATTACTGGCAGCAATTGACACGTTGTAAGAACCGCTTGGCGCATCCGTGCCATCGGTCATGGTGCCGTCCCAGGTAAAGGTATGAACGCCCGCTTTCAACCCACCAATATCAATGGTGCGTACCACCTTGCCGTCTTTATCGGTAATGGTTGCGGTAACCTTATCTGCCGGTTGCTGCAGTTCAACGCCAAACGGCGTAGTGGTGGTTTTTGCGCCCTCTTCCGTACCTTTACCGGTCAGGATGGTGGTACCTGGGATCATGACACCGTGGCCAATCAGCGTACTGGCCTGCAGCGACTGACTGTTGTCGATCTGCCCGGAGATCGATCCCAGCGTGGTGTTCAGTTTCTCAATTCCACTCACGGTACTGATTTGCGCCAACTGGGTGGTCAGTTCGTTGTTTTGCAGCGGGTTGGTTGGATCCTGGTTTTTCAGCTGTGCAACCAGCAGCGTAAGGAAGCTGCTTTGCAGGTCCGCGGCGTTGCTGCCCGTCAGCGAACTCTTCCCCGTTGCGTCATTCACACCCGTCGTGCTCGGGTCATTCATTTTTACAGCAATAGACATGTGCGCCTCCTTTTACTGGCCTAGCGTCAGCGTTTTGAGCATCAAGCTTTTCACCGTATTGAGCACTTCAACGTTTGCCTGGTAGCTACGCGAGGCTGACATGGTGTTGACCATTTCGCCGACGACGTCCACATTCGGCATTTTTACGTAACCGTTCGCATCGGCCAGCGGATTACCGGGTTCATAAACCAGCTTATCCGGCGCCTGGCTTTCAATGACGTCAGCGACTTTTACGCCACCGGTTGCCGCACCTGGCGCGGCATCAACCTGAAAAACAACCTGCTTCGCGCGATACGGCTGACCGTCAGGTCCGGTGACGCTATCCGCATTCGCCATGTTGCTGGCCGCCACGTTCAGGCGCTTAGACTGAGCCGTCAGCGCAGAGCCTGCGATATCAAAAATATTTAACAGCGCCACGAATTAGTTCCCTCCTTGCAGCACGTTCATCATGCCTTTGATTTGTCCACCCAACGCGGTCAGCCCCATTTGATACTTGAGGCTGTTGTCTGCAAATTGCGTACGCTCCCGGTCCATATCTACCGTGTTGCCATCGAGAGACGGCTGATCAGGAATGCGGTAGAGCAGTTCCGTAGAAGGAGCGGAAACGGTCTGGGCCGGAATGTGTTGTGCAGAGGTCAGCGTCAACGAGACACCGCCGGTTTCTTCCCGTCCTCGCACCATGACTTTTTTTAATTCACTGGCGAAATCCAGGTCGCGCGCCTGATACCCCGGCGTGTCGGCATTGGCTATGTTGGCCGCCAATACTTCCTGGCGTTGGGCGCGCAAATTCAGCGCTTCCTGTTGAAAACGTAAGGCGGCGTCGAGCTTATCGAGCATATCTCCTCCGCAAATGACAAAATTCAGCCGACAGCTTAAATCCCATTACGCGCGCGTTATCGCCGGAATAAACGCAAAATGCGTCGCTATTTGTTGCGTTGATGACTGCGTCACACAGGTAGAATCCTGTCACTACCTGAAAAAGCGCGAGGTTTTGATGCAAACGTTTAAACGTGGAGTCGTCGTGGCAGCACTGCTGTTCAGTCCTATGACGCTGGCGCAAGACCTGAATTCACAGTTGACGGCATGGTTTTCCCAGCGTCTGGCCGGATTTAGCGATGAGGTCGTCGTTACTATCCGAACGTCGCCAAATTTATTGCCGAGCTGCGAACAACCAGCATTAAGCGTGTCCGGGAGTGCAAAATTGTGGGGTAATGTGAACGTGCTGGCGCGCTGCGCCAACGAGAAACGTTATCTGCAGGTGAACGTGCAGGCCACGGGAAACTACGTTGTTGCCGCCGCGCCCGTCGCTCGGGGTAGCGCCCTGACTTCGGCCAGCGTAACGCTAAAACGAGGTCGACTGGACCAACTCCCTCCGCGCGCCGTGCTGGATATGAATCAGGTGCAGGATGCCGTAAGCTTGCGCGATCTGGTGCCAGGTCAGCCGATACAGCTTTCCATGTTGCGCCAGGCATGGCGAATCAAGGCCGGTCAGCGCGTCCTGGTTATCGCCAACGGAGATGGCTTTCGGGTGAATGCCGAAGGTAAAGCGCTGAACAATGCCGCCGTCGCCCAGAATGCCCGAGTACGGATGATTTCAGGCCAGGTGGTGAGCGGTGTCGTCGATTCTGATGGGAATATTCTTATTAACCTATAATAGGTTAAAGATTTTTTAGCGTGTGCCGATAGATAAACAACCAATGATTACAGCGGGCCGCTATAGCGTAACCCCTCGATGAGGATAAACAAAATGAGCATTGATCGTACCTCACCATTGAAGCCAGTAAGTACCGTTCAGCCACGTGAAACCAGCGATGCGCCGGTACAAAAAACGCGGAAGGAAAAAACCACCGCCACCACCAGCACCAGCGTCATGCTGAGCGACGCCCAGGCCAAACTGATGCAGCCCGGCACCAATGACATCAATATGGAACGCGTGGAAGCACTCAAAACCGCAATCCGTAATGGCGAGCTGAAAATGGACACCGGAAAAATTGCCGACTCGCTGATCCGCGAGGCGCAGAGCTACTTACAGAGTAAATAAAGTATGACTCGTTTGTCAGAAATACTTGACCAGATGACGACCGTCCTCAATGACCTGAAAACGGTAATGGATGCTGAACAGCAGCAGCTTTCCGCAGGATATATTAACGGCAGCCAGCTACAGCGTATTACAGAAGAAAAAAGCTCTTTGCTGGCAACCCTTGATTATCTGGAGCAGCAGCGCCGTCTGGAGCATGACGCCACACGCAGCGCCAATGATGAAATTGCCGAGCGTTGGCAGACCATTACCCGGAAAACGCAGGACCTACGCGAACTCAACCAGCACAACGGTTGGCTGCTGGAAGGGCAGATCGAGCGCAATCAACAAGCGATTCAAGTGCTGAAACCGCACCAGGAACCGGCGCTGTATGGCGCAAACGGTCAAACCTCTGCTGCGCACCGCGGCGGGAAAAAATTCTCTATCTGATGCTAGCCTGATAACGTTTTGCTTATCAGGCCTACGCGTTTGTAGGCCGGATACGGCGTCATGCCGCCATCCGGCATTAATCTGTTACGCCGTCCGGCGCACAAACTCTTTCACTTTAAAGCCCAGCACCGCGAGCGCAGCGAAGTAAGCAGCAATACCGGCCACCACAACGGCCATCAGACGCAGCAGACGCCATAACATCGTTCCCTGCGACCAGTCCGGCATGATGTATAGCATCCCAACCAGCGCCGCCGACATCACCAGCACAGAAATCACCAGTCGCGCCAGGAACCAGGCCCAACCCGGTTGTGGGGTAAAAATTTTCTGTTTACGCAGTTGCCAGTACAGCAGTGAGGCGTTCAGACACGCCGCCAGACCAATCGACAGCGACAGCCCGGCATGTTTCAGCGGTCCAATAAACACCAGGTTCATTACCTGGGTCATAATCAGCGTGACAATGGCAATCTTGACTGGCGTTTTAATATCCTGGCGCGAATAAAAACCAGGGGCCAACACTTTCACCACGATCAAGCCAATCAAACCTACCGAGTATGCCACCAGCGCGCGCTGCGTCATCGCGGCGTCAAAGGCGGTAAATTTACCGTACTGGAACAGAGAAACCGTCAGCGGTTTGGCCAGAATCCCCAACGCCACGGCGCTCGGTAATGCCAACAGAAAACACAAACGCAGGCCCCAGTCCATCAGACGGCAATACTCATCATGATTACCGCTGGAAAAACTTTTGGACAGCGAGGGCAGCAGGATAGTCCCCAACGCGACGCCAAGTACGCCAGACGGAAACTCCATCAGACGGTCAGCATAATACATCCATGACACTGAGCCAGAGGCCAGAAATGAAGCGAAAATCGTATTGATGATCAGTGAAATCTGGCTGACAGATACCCCAAGGATCGCCGGGCCCATTTGCTTAACGACGCGCATCGCCCCCGCATCACGGAAGTTCACGCGCGGCAGCACCAGCATGCCAATTTTCTTCAGGTGCGGAAGCTGATAAATCAGCTGTAGCACGCCGCCAACGGTAACGGCCCACGCCAGCGCCAGCACCGGAGGGTGAAAATAAGGAGCAGCAAACAGCGCGAAACCGATCATGCTGATATTCAGAAAGGTCGGCGCAAACGCCGGAATGGAAAAGCGATTCCAGGTATTCAGGATCGCACCCACCAGCGAAGCCAGCGAGATCAGCAGAATATACGGAAAGGTGATCCGTAGCAGTTGAGTGGTCAGCGCAAATTTGTCCGCGGTGTCGGCAAACCCAGGCGCGGTGACTAAAATCACCCACGGGGCAGCCAGCATCCCGGCGACCGTCACCACGGCCAGCGCCAGGGTCAACAGCCCGGAAACGTAAGAGACAAAGACGCGGGTCGCATCCTCACCCTGCTTACTTTTATATTCGGCAAGAATAGGCACAAACGCCTGCGAAAAAGCGCCCTCAGCAAAGATTCGGCGCAGCAGGTTAGGAAGTTTGAACGCCACAAAAAAGGCATCAGTCGCCATCCCTGCGCCAAAGATTCTGGCGACAATCGCATCACGCGCAAAACCCAGCACACGTGAAAACATCGTCATCGAGCTGACGGCTGCCAGCGACTTTAATAAATTCATCTATGTTGTATTCCAGACTCTGAGGCAAAACCCCGACAAACCTGCTCGTAGGTCGGATAAGGCATGATCGCCGCCATCCGGCACTTTTGCTGTGCCTGATGGCGACGCCGTAGCGTCTTATCAGGCCGACAAACCAGCCTATGGTTGAAAAGAGGTGTTATTTTTGAGTTGGCATATAGTACCTGGATTACAATGAATTACTACCGCCAGATGTTACAGGGGGTTATTCAGCCATTGCCTCCCGCCACAGCTTTTCGACAACGCGCTGGGCCAGGAGCGCCTGCTCACCTGCCGTCTGGGGAACCGTCTGATTTTGCACGCACTCAATGAAATGACGTGCGCATCCGGCAAAACCACGCTGTTCCAGGGTAGTTTGCCAGCCTGCTACCGGCTTGTGCACCACACCTTGCCCGCGCTCTTCCCGCCATTCCCGCATATCCGTGACGTCAATCAGGCCACCATCCGTCACCGCCTGCACGCTCTCGCGCTGGCTACCGGCGCGGCGATGCATACTGGTCGTTATCTGCATTTGCCCGGCAGAAAAATGGTGCTCCGCATAGAGCATCGCGCCGGATTCATTGGTTAACAGCGTACCGTTATTTAACTGCACTTTCTCTCCCGCCAGCCACAATGCGGTATCGACAACGTGCAGGTAGTCGTCCAGCAGAGTGAAGCGCAGATCGTGCGGCCCGACGCTGTCCGTCCGGTGCTTATCCATGCGTACGGACGCCGCATTGCCCAACTGGGATTTGAGATCCTGATACAGCGGCGCAAATCGACGGTTAAACCCCACCATCAGCGTCAGCTTTTTCCTCTCGGCCAGCTCCACCAATTGTTCAGCTTCGTGCAGGTTTTCCGCCAGCGGTTTATCCACGCACACGTGAACCCCTGCATTCAGCAGTTCGCTGACCACCGCATAGTGCGTTGCGGTACTGGAATGGACGAAAACCGCATCGCAGGTTTGCGCCAGATTAACCAGTGAATCAACGTAGGGTATCCGCCAGGTATCACAGATACGCTGCGCTTTTTCACGCGAAGGTGAAAATGCCCCTTCCAGCGTCCAGTCTGCACTAGCGCCCAGCACGGGCAGCCAGGCCTTTTGCGCAATCCCGCCGAGCCCGACAACGCCGATACGTAATTTATTCACATTAGTCTCCCAGGTGCGCCAGCAAGGAATCAAGCCGCTGCTTAAGCTCCGCGACGTCTGTTTCCAGCGCTTCAACGCGCGCCTGTAGATCGCCCGAAGCTGCCGGAAGTTCATCTGTGGTGGCCATCGCTTCATCAACGTCACCGCAAAACAGGTGCATATAACGGCTTTCACGTTTGCCCGGCTCACGCGCCAGGCGAACGACATAAGGACCATCTTCCCGGGTTGCCAGTTTCTCCAGTGTCGACTCTACTTCGGCCATGTCGCTGAATTCGTACATCCGGGAGGCGCGGCTACGTAGCTCACCTGGTGTTTGAGCGCCGCGCAGCAACAGCGTGGTAATGAGCGCGACTTCCCCCGCGCTGAGCTTAAGATTGCCAAACTCAGAGTTGCAGAAACGCTGCTCATATTTCGTGACGCGATTACCAAAGCCACTCACCGTACGCAGGAAATGCCGTTTCACCAGGTTATCAAGCTGATCCTGCACGTCGGATTCCGACAGGTTCATCACGGGTTCACGATTCGTTTTTTGATTGCAGGCGGTTACGACTCCGTTAACGGAGAGCGGATACTGTTCAGGTGTAGTCACTTGTTTTTCTAATAAACAGCCAATCACCCGTGCTTCGGTGGCGGTTAATTCGTATTTCATCGTCTTCTCCATTAATCATGGCTGCATCTGAAACTTAGCGGCCGGGGGTCCATTCTGATGTGGTCAACGCCGTCAGCACGTGATCGCGCCACTGCCCGTCAATCAGCAGGTAGTCTTTGGCATACCCTTCTTTTTCAAAACCCAGTCGCGCCAGCAGGTCACCGCTGCGTTTATTATGTGGCATGTAGTTAGCCATAATGCGGTGAATATGCTGCGTGCGCTGCATATAGCGGATAGCCGAGGTTAAGGCTTCATACATCAGCCCCTGCCCCTGCCACTTCTGTGCAATGGAGTAACCGAGATAACAGGCGTGGAAAGATCCCCGCACGACGTTCGAGAAGTTCGCGACGCCAATAATCTCTTTTTCTTCCGGATCGAGCAGCGCAAAGTAATAAGCGGTGCCCTGTTTATGAAACTCAGAGATCATGCTCAGACGCGCCTGCCAGCCTGACGGATAACAGTGGCTTTCATCGCGAATAGGCTCCCAGGGTTTTAAGAAATGACGATTTTCTGCGTAATAATCTGCCAGACGCCAGGCATCACGCTCATGCACTAAACGCACGACCAGGCGGTCCGTGGTTAAGCGCACTTTTGGCACGTTACTGCGATAGCCAAACATTCTATACCTACTCCTTCCCGTAACGTCTTCAATACGCTATTCGCATTACTATACCTGCGCAAATACGCCCTGTGAAAAGAGCAAAATGCCATTTTTTGAATTATTCACACATTTTGATGAAAACTCTCTATCAAGACGGACTTTTGATAAAAAAATATTGTCCCGCGAAGGGTGGGAAAAGCGATGACGACACCGCAGAATAGGAGGTGCTTATCTTTTAAACTCTATCCAGAGTGACGAGTTTTTCCCTGGAGGGGAAATGTCGCAAGTCTCGCAGGCAAGGAACCTGGGTAAATACTTCCTTCTTATCGATAACATGCTGGTCGTGCTGGGTTTCTTCGTCGTTTTCCCGCTGATCTCAATTCGTTTCGTCGATCAAATGGGCTGGGCCGCCGTGATGGTCGGTATCGCGCTAGGATTACGTCAATTTATCCAGCAAGGTTTAGGTATCTTCGGCGGTGCTATTGCTGACCGTTTCGGGGCAAAACCGATGATCGTCACCGGCATGCTGATGCGCGCTGCCGGATTCGCCACCATGGGCATTGCCCATGAACCGTGGCTGCTGTGGTTTTCCTGCTTTCTTTCCGGGCTGGGCGGCACGTTGTTCGACCCTCCCCGCTCGGCGCTGGTGGTCAAACTGATCCGTCCGGAAAAGCGCGGGCGTTTTTTCTCTATTCTGATGATGCAGGATAGCGCCGGGGCCGTGGTTGGCGCGTTGCTCGGCAGTTGGTTATTGCAATACGATTTCCGTCTGGTGTGTGCCACCGGCGCAATTTTGTTCGTTCTGTGCGCGGCGTTTAACGCCTGGCTACTTCCGGCATGGAAACTGTCAACGGTGAAAATTCCGGTGCGCGAAGGAATGAGCCACGTGATGCATGACAAGCGCTTTGTCACTTATGTGCTGACGCTGGCGGGCTATTACATGCTGGCGGTACAAGTGATGCTGATGCTGCCAATAATGGTAAACGACATCGCTGGCTCACCGGCCGCTGTGAAATGGATGTATGCCATCGAAGCGTGCCTCTCTTTAACGTTGCTCTACCCGATTGCCCGCTGGAGTGAAAAACGCTTTCGCCTTGAGCATCGCCTGATGGCCGGTCTGCTGGTGATGTCTTTAAGCATGATGCCCATCGGCCTGGTCGGGAATTTACAGCAGTTGTTCACCCTGATTTGCACGTTCTATATTGGCTCAATCATCGCCGAACCGGCGCGTGAAACCCTGAGCGCCTCGCTGGCGAATGCACGGGCACGGGGAAGCTATATGGGTTTCAGCCGACTGGGACTCGCCATCGGCGGCGCCATTGGTTATATCGGCGGCGGCTGGCTGTTTGACATGGGTAAAGCCCTGGCACAACCGGAGCTGCCCTGGATGATGCTCGGTATTATCGGCTTCATCACTTTCCTGGCGCTGGGCTGGCAATTCAGTCTCAAACGCCCAACGCGTGGTATGCTGGAGCCTGACGCCTGATAGCCAATCTGGCGTACGCGCATTTTTCAGTTTTTTCTGCTGTTACCCGCAGCGCTGGTGCTCGATGATGCTTTGTGTCACGATTACACCACAAGCATCATGTTGAGGAACCCCATGAAAAAGTTTTTTTTTGCCGCTGCACTAATTGTCAGCGGCCTGTTGGTTGGTTGTAATCAACTCACGCAATACACGGTTAGCGAGCAAGAGATTAATCAGGCCCTGGCGAAGAATAATAACTTTTCAAAAGATATCGGTTTGCCTGGCGTCGCTGAAGCACATATCGTACTGAACAATCTCGCCAGCCAGATAGGCCGTGAAGAACCCAATAAAGTGACGCTGACCGGAGACGCCAACCTGGACATGAACTCCCTGTTTGGCAGTCAGAAAGCGACCATGAAGTTGAAGCTAAAAGCCTTACCGGTTTTCAATAAAGAAAAAGGCGCGATTTATCTGCAAGAAATGGAAGTCGTGGACGCTACCGTCACGCCGGAAAAAATGCAGTCGGTACTGCAAACGCTGATGCCTTATTTAAATCAGTCGCTGCGCAACTATTTCAACCAGCAGCCGGCATACATTCTGCGGGATGACAGCAGCCAGGGGGAAGCGCTGGCGAAAAAACTGGCGAAAGGCATTGAGGTGAAACCGGGAGAAATCATTATCCCGTTCACCGACTAATATGACAGAGGGCGCCGATGCGCCCTTTTTTTTTCGTGCAAACGAAAACGTTTCCGCTTATCCTTTGTTTCCGGCAAAAAAGACTATCCTCAGCCGGAGCATATTGATGACTGCACCATCCCAGGTTTTAAAGATCCGCCGCCCAGACGACTGGCATCTTCACTTTCGCGATGGCGACATGTTAAAAACTGTCGTGCCCTATACCAGCGAAGTTTATGGCCGCGCCATTGTCATGCCGAACCTGGCTCCGCCCGTCACCACGGTGGACGCGGCTATCGCTTACCGCCAGCGAATTCTTGACGCGGTACCTGCCGGACACGACTTCACGCCATTAATGACCTGCTACTTAACGGATACGCTGGATCCCAATGAGCTGGAACGTGGATTCAACGAAGGCGTGTTCACCGCCGCAAAACTCTATCCGGCCAATGCCACCACCAACTCGACGCATGGCGTAACCTCTATTGATGCCATCATGCCAGTGCTGGAACGGATGGAAAAATTGGGTATGCCTCTGCTGGTGCACGGCGAAGTGACGCATGCGGATATCGATATTTTCGATCGCGAGGCGCGCTTTATTGAAACGGTGATGGAACCACTGCGTCAGCGCTTAACTGCGCTGAAAGTGGTGTTCGAACATATCACGACTAAAGATGCTGCCGAATACGTGCGCGACGGCAACGACCTTCTGGCGGCGACCATTACGCCACAGCACCTGATGTTTAACCGCAACCACATGCTGGTCGGCGGGATTCGCCCACATCTGTACTGCCTGCCGATCCTCAAACGTAACGTCCATCAACAGGCGCTGCGTGAGCTGGTCGCCAGCGGGTTTAACCGCGCCTTCCTCGGTACCGACTCAGCGCCGCATGCGCGTCATCGTAAAGAGTCAAGCTGTGGCTGTGCGGGCTGCTTTAATGCGCCGACCGCACTGGGCAGTTATGCCACCGTGTTTGAAGAGATGAATGCACTGGACCATTTTGAAGCCTTCTGCTCACTCAATGGCCCACAGTTCTACGGTTTGCCGGTGAATGAAACCTTTATTGAGCTGGAACGCGTGGAGCACCAGGTCCCAGAGAGCATTGCGCTGCAAGATGATACGCTGGTGCCTTTCCTGGGTGGCGAAACGGTACACTGGTCCGTGAAAAGCTAAAAAAAAGTGTAGCCAACTGGCGAGAATAACTGTATAAATAAACAGTATATTCCACAGGGGGCTACTATGCGTATTGAAGTCACTATTGCCAAAACTTCACCTTTACCTGCTGGTGCAATTGACGCGCTGGCAGGTGAACTCTCCCGCCGTATTCAGCACCATTTTCCGGATAACGAAGGTAACGTTACCGTCCGTTATGCCGGCGCAAACAATCTGTCGGTTATTGGTGCCACCAAAGAGGATAAAGAACGCATCAGCGAGATCCTCCAGGAGACCTGGGAAAGCGCGGATGACTGGTTCATCAATGAATAAATAATGATATGCAGTGATGTTTGTTTGCCGGGTCGCCCCGGCTTTTTTATACACACCATCTTTTAATCAATAGTTCATTCCTTCTGGCAAACTGATATTTTAATAATAAATTCCTGGCTATCTTTTAACCACAACACCAAAATAATTGTGCAACATGCTTAAAAAAAATGAATAACATGTCGGTTTGTTAGTCAGATAACGCTGAAAACGAAAATTTTATGTGCTTACCTCTTTAAATTTTCAATGAATACCCTTATTTATTGATATACTGAAGTTGCTTCAGAAAAAACGCATTGAACCTCGAAAACCGTTGTCTAGTAACACGAATTAGGGGGCATGATGGAAAAGAATAATGAAGTCATTCAGACTCATCCGTTAGTAGGATGGGACATCAGCACTGTTGATAGCTATGATGCGCTGATGCTGCGTTTGCACTACCAGACCCCGAATCGTCCAGACCCGGATGGGACTGAAGTTGGTCAAACGCTCTGGTTAACCACTGATGTTGCCAGGCAATTTATTTCGATATTAGAAGCAGGAATCGCTAAAATTGAATCCGGCGATTACCAGGTAAATGAGTATCAGCGACATTAAATCTGATACATCCAACCATCAAAAGGCACCTTTCCGGTGCCTTTCTTATTTCCAGGTTGAATATTCCGGGTCACTTATTTACCCTGCTACTATCGCGATTGCAGAGAGAAGCGGATGAAATACGACTTAATCATAATTGGCAGCGGTTCCGTGGGTGCCGCAGCCGGATACTATGCCACTCGCGCCGGTCTGAAGGTTCTGATGATCGATGCGCATATGCCACCGCATCAGCAGGGCAGCCACCACGGCGACACTCGATTAATTCGTCATGCCTATGGCGAAGGTGAAAAATATGTTCCGCTGGTGCTGCGTGCGCAAACATTATGGGATGAATTATCCACCCAAAATGAAGAGCCGATTTTTGTGCGCTCTGGTGTCATCAACCTTGGTCCGGCAGATTCAACCTTCTTAGCGACCGCGGCGCAAAGCGCAAAACAGTGGCAACTCAATGTTGAACAACTGGATGCAGCAGCCATTATGGCGCGCTGGCCAGAGATTCGCGTACCTGAAAACTATATCGGTCTGTTTGAAGCGGAGTCTGGTTTTTTACGTAGTGAGTTAGCGATTAAAACCTGGATCCGTCTGGCGGAGGAAGCAGGCTGTGCGCAGCTATTTAAATGCCCGGTCAGCGCAATTCGTCATAGTGATGATGGCGTCACGGTAGAAACCGCCGATGGTGACTATCACGCGCAAAAAGCGGTGATCAGCGCCGGAACTTGGGTACAGGCATTAGTCCCTGAACTACCGATACAACCGGTACGCAAAGTGTTCGCCTGGTATCAAGCCGATGGGCGTTACAGCGTTAAGAATAACTTCCCTGCCTTCACCGGAGAGCTACCAAATGGCGATCAATTCTACGGTTTCCCGGCAGAAAACGACGAGCTAAAAATTGGTAAGCACAATGGCGGACAGGTAATTCATTCGGCAGAAGAGCGCAAGCCGTTTGCCGCTGTAGTCAGCGATGGTTCTGAAGCCTTCCCATTCCTGCGCACAATACTGCCAGGCGTGGGCTGCTGTCTGCACGGTGCGTCCTGCACCTATGATAACTCACCAGATGAAGACTTTATTATTGATACTCTACCGGAGCATGACAACACGCTGATCATCACCGGGCTGAGCGGACATGGCTTTAAGTTTGCCTCTGTCCTCGGAGAGATTGCGGCAGACTTCGCCCAGGACAAATCGTCTGACTTTGACCTGACGCCCTTCAGGCTAAATCGTTTTAAGCGATAATAAATGAATGGCCTCGTTGGTGAGGCCATTTTTAATGACAGGAATAACGTTGATGCGCCGCATCTTTCACTATCTGGTTAATAATATTCGCGAGCATCTTATGCTCTACATTATTTTATGGTCGCTGCTGGCAATTATGGATGTGATATATATTATGTTTTTCTGAACCCGCAACGCTGACACTAATTGACATAAACTGATATTAACTTAATTTTCATTGCAATTAACTGAACAAGAAAAATACCTTAACCCCCCCAGAAACCACGCCTTAATGTCATCCATCCCTACTAATTCCTTGATGATTACTTCACAATTCAATCAATTTTATTGAATAAAAAACAAATATCATCATTATTGTTATTTATTAGTTGCATTAATGTCTTTTACGCGCCATTTTCATTCACTTCTGAAATATCTAACGGTGCACTTATGCAATTCAATAATACTCCACAACGCTATGGCGTGGTGTCTGCCGCTTTACACTGGCTGATTGCGATTGCTGTATATGGCATGTTTGCGCTGGGATTGTGGATGGTCACACTCAGCTATTACGACGGCTGGTATCACCAGGCCCCTGAACTGCATAAAAGCATCGGCGTTATGCTCATGATGGGGCTGGTTATCCGCGTCGTCTGGCGGTTGATCTCCCCTCCTCCTCCTGCGCTGGCAAGTTATTCCCGTTTCACCCGCATCGCGGCGGCACTGGGTCACCTCGCGCTATACACATTGCTCTTTTCAATTGTCATCAGCGGGTATTTGATTTCGACCGCTGATGGCAAAGCGATAAGCGTATTTGGTTGGTTCGACATTCCTGCCACCCTTGCCAATGCGGGCGCTCAGGCCGACCTCGCCGGTAGTCTGCACCTGTGGCTTGCGTGGACCGTGGTGGTTTTATCGCTTCTGCACGGACTGATGGCCCTGAAACATCACTTTATCGATAACGACGATACCCTGAATCGCATGTTGGGAAAATCGTCATCTGACTATGGAGCTTAAAATGAAAAAAAACCTGCTGGGACTTACACTCGCCTCTCTGTTATTCACCACCGGGTCAGCCGTGGCGGCAGATTACAAAATTGACAAAGAAGGACAGCATGCCTTTGTTAATTTCCGTATTCAGCACCTGGGTTACAGTTGGCTGTACGGCACATTTAAAGATTTCGACGGGACTTTTACCTTTGATGAGAAAAATCCCGCAGCCGATAAGGTTAACGTCACCATCAACACCAACAGCGTTGACACCAATCACGCCGAACGCGACAAGCACCTGCGCAGCGCAGATTTCCTTAACGTGGCCAAATTCCCGCAGGCGACCTTTAGCTCTACCAGCGTGAAGAAAGAGGGGAACGACCTGGATATCACCGGTAATCTCACCCTGAACGGCGTCACTAAACCGGTTACGCTGGATGCGAAGCTGATCGGTCAGGGCGGCGATCCGTGGGGTGGCACGCGCGCAGGTTTTGAAGCAGAAGGTAAAATTAAGCTGAAGGACTTCAACATCACCACCGATCTCGGCCCGGCGGCTCAGGAAGTCGATCTGATCATCTCAGTGGAAGGCGTCCAACAGAAGTAACGTATGAGTTGCCGGATGGGGCTAAAGCCGCCATCCGGCATGATGACTATTGCGCAGGGTCCGGAATACCCAGTTTGGTATTCAGACGACCGCGTGACTTATTAAATATTTTGTTGCCATTTTCACGTCCGGCGCGAAGACGACGTTGCTCTTCTTCCGGCAACTTACTCTCTTCGCTACACAATTCGCTACAGCAGCCGTTATACTTCTGCGCGCAGGCCGGACACTGGATAAACAACAGATGGCAGCCATCATTTTTGCAATTAGTATGGCTGTCGCACGCCGTTCCGCACTGATGACAATGCGCAATAACATCTTCAGAAATCCTTTCGCCCATACGCTCATCAAAAACGAAGTTTTTACCGACAAATTGCACAGGAAGCCCCTGTTCACGCGCCTTGCGGGCATATTCAATAATACCGCCCTCAATGTGCCAGACTTTGCTAAATCCGTTGTGTTTCATCCAGGCGCTGGCTTTCTCACAACGGATCCCGCCCGTGCAATACATAACGATTTTTTTATCTTTATGCGCCTGCATCATTTCAACGGCTTTCGGTAACTGGTCGCGGAACGTGTCTGCCGGGATTTCTAGCGCATTCTCGAAATGGCCCACTTCGTATTCATAGTGGTTGCGCATATCAATGAATACCGCGTCAGGATCGTCCAGCATGGCGTTTACTTCCGCCGCCTTCAGGTAATCACCTACGTTGCTGGCGTCAAATTGCGGATCGTCAATCCCATCCGCCACGATGCGTTCACGCACTTTCATGCGCAGCACCCAGAACGATTTACCATCATCATCCAGCGCGATATTCAGACGTAACCCGGCGAATGCGGGATCAAACGCATAAAGCTGCTGGCGGAATGCCTCGACGTTGCTTTGCGGTACGCTGATTTGCGCATTGATTCCTTCATGGGCAAGATAAACGCGCCCGAAGACGTTCAATGCAGTGAACATCTGGTACAGCGCATCACGCGTGTGCTGAGGATTAGCGATGGTGAAATATTTATAGAATGAGATCGTCGTGCGCGGCTCGGTCTCAGCCAACATTTTGGCTTTGAGCGCATCGTTCGAAATGCGGTTGTGTAACACTGGCATGGTGTACGTATCCTGCAAATAGGGAGAAAATGAAAATCGGCGGCATAATAAAGCAAACACCGCCAATTTACATCCACACATTTTACGCTACATTTCTTACTCCAATATAAAAGTGCAACAACAATTGCTGGTTTAATCACCGTTCTCCCGTCACAAATTTTTGATATGCGCGAAAAAATGCGACAATACAGGCAATTGGTCGTTTGAAGACAGGATAGACATGACGAATTTACCCAAGTTTTCGGCTGCGTTACTGCATCCACGTTATTGGTTAACCTGGCTGGGCATTGGCATCCTTTGGTTAATCGTGCAGTTACCCTACCCGGTTCTTTACAAGTTGGGCTGCGCATTAGGTCGTCTGGCATTACGTTTGATGAAACGTCGGGCAAAAATTGTTTCCCGTAATCTGGAACTGTGCTTCCCGCAAATGAGCGAGCAGGAACGCCAGCAGATGGTAGTCAAGAACTTCGAGTCCGTGGGCATGGGCGTGATGGAAACCGGAATGGCCTGGTTTTGGTCTGACAAGCGCATTTCACGCTGGACGGAAGTTATCGGGATGGAACATATCCGCGACGTTCAGGCGCAAAAACGGGGAATTTTGTTAGTGGGTCTGCACTTTCTGACCCTTGAACTGGGTGCGCGTCAGTTTGGTTTGCAGGAGCCGGGGATAGGCGTATATCGCCCTAACGACAACCCACTGCTCGACTGGCTACAAACCTGGGGCCGTATGCGCTCTAATAAATCCATGCTCGATCGTAAAGACCTGAAAGGAATGATTAAAGCGTTGAAAAAAGGCGAAGTGGTCTGGTACGCGCCGGATCATGACTACGGTCCCCGCGCCAGCGTATTTGTCCCGCTTTTTGCTGTTGAACAGGCCGCAACAACCTCCGGGACCTGGATGCTTTCACGCATGTCGAATGCCTGCCTGGTACCGTTTGTTCCCCGCCGCAAACCTGACGGTAAAGGTTATCAATTGATTATGCTGCCTCCGGAGTGTTCACCGCCGTTAGACAACGCGGAGACTACGGCAGCGTGGATGAATAAGATTGTTGAGCAATGCATCATGATGGCCCCAGAGCAGTACATGTGGCTACACCGTCGTTTCAAGACGCGTCCTGAAGGTTCACCTTCCCTGTACTAAAGCACGGTTGCAGTCCTGTGGACTGCAACACCTTCCCTGCCCGCTTTAGGTTTAACTGCTATCCGCATTGCAGCAACTATCAACCAGGCGCATAATTAGCCTGCTTCCTTATATTCAATCGATAGCGCAAACAGCGCGCCACACTGCGGAACGCTATGTCACCCTCAGATGCTCCCATAAACTGGAAACGTAACCTCACCGTTGCCTGGTTGGGTTGTTTTTTAACCGGTGCAGCATTTAGCCTGGTTATGCCCTTTTTGCCCCTCTATGTCGAGAGTCTCGGCGTCACGGGTCATAGCGCCCTGAATATGTGGTCAGGTCTGGTCTTCAGCATCACTTTTCTCTTTTCCGCCATCGCCTCTCCTTTCTGGGGTGGCCTTGCCGATCGCAAAGGGCGAAAAATCATGCTGCTGCGTTCCGCATTGGGTATGGCGATTGTGATGCTGCTGATGGGGCTGGCGCAAAATATCTGGCAGTTCCTGGTCCTGCGTGCCCTGTTGGGTCTGCTCGGCGGTTTCATTCCCAACGCCAATGCACTCATCGCCACCCAGGTTCCGCGCAATAAAAGCGGCTGGGCGCTGGGAACGCTTTCCACCGGCGGCGTCAGCGGCGCACTGCTCGGACCGTTGGCAGGCGGGCTGCTCGCGGATCAGTACGGACTACGCCCGGTATTTTTCATCACCGCCAGCGTACTGCTGCTCTGTTTTATCCTGACGCTATTTTTTATTCGCGAACGTTTCCAACCGGTGAGCAAGAAAGAGATGCTACACATTCGCGAAGTCGTGGCCTCGTTAAAAAATCCCAAACTGGTGCTGAGCCTGTTTGTCACAACGCTGATAATCCAGGTGGCAACCGGGTCCATCGCGCCAATTCTGACGCTGTACGTTCGAGAGCTGGCTGGCAACGTCAGTAACATCGCCTTTATCAGCGGGATGATTGCTTCCGTACCAGGCGTGGCTGCGTTAATCAGCGCCCCGCGACTTGGCAAATTAGGTGATCGAATTGGCCCGGAGAAGATCCTGATTGTTGCTCTGGTCATCTCCGTGCTGCTGCTTATTCCAATGTCGTTTGTACAATCGCCCTGGCAACTTGCCGTTCTGCGCTTTTTATTGGGGGCCGCTGACGGGGCTCTGCTCCCGGCTGTGCAAACGCTGCTGGTCTATAACTCGACCAATCAGATCGCCGGGCGTATTTTCAGTTATAACCAGTCATTTCGCGATATCGGTAACGTAACGGGACCGTTAATGGGGGCGGCAATATCCGCCAACTACGGTTTTCGCGCCGTCTTCTGCGTGACCGCGGGCGTCGTACTGTTTAACGCTTTCTACTCGTGGAATAGTCTGCGCCGTCGCCGGAACACTGAGGCCACTGGATGATTTTTGTGCATTCATACTTGCAATATCGGAGAATCAACTATTATTTCCCTGAATACTTCATTAAATCAAAGGGAGACTCTGATGACCATGTATGCCACGCTGGAAGAAGCCATTGATGCCGCTCGTGAAGAATTTCTGGCTGATAACCCTGACCTTGAGCCCGACGAAGCCAGCGTTCAACAGCTAAGCGTACAAAAATACGTGCTACAGGATGGTGACATTATGTGGCAGGCGGAATTCTTTGCTGATGAGGATGAGGGCGAGGGTGAATGCCTGCCAATGCTGAGTGGTGAAGCGGCCCAAAGCGTTTTTGATGGCGACTATGATGAAATTGAAATCCGTCAGGAGTGGCAGGAAGAAAACACGCTTCACGAATGGGATGAAGGTGAATTCCAGCTGGAACCTCCCCTGGATACCGAAGAGGGTCAGACCGCGGCCGATGAATGGGATGAGCGATAGCTACTCGTAAGGTCCGTGGTGAATGTCGAGCGGGAGCAGCAAGGTATCAAACACCAGCGAAAATGGCAGGTCTAGGATGGTGACGTAGCGCCACGCGGAGTCCCGGACATCCCATTGCACGCCAGGATAGTATTGGTTTCCGTGCCCTTGCCCTGGGATAGTTCGGCTAATAATACTGCCGCATCCGCTCAGCAAGCACACCATGATTGCCACTGCCAATATTCGCACCTGATACCTCACGGCTCTTTTATTTAGTATAAAAAAATACCGGCACCAGGCCGGTATTTTCACGTTACATAACGCTTACTTTTTCCTGAGCGCCAGCGGATTCAGGGTCAGTCCCTGGTAGTAATTCACCCACGAAGAATACTTATCAGGTGAATTCCAGACGCGATAGTGCAAACGCGCCATCGTCACCGGATCGCTCAACAGCACCAGACGGCGGTCACGGTTTAGTTTCTCCGGCGTTTCGTTCAGCGCCTGCTCCACATGGCGGTCACGGGCAATCTCAAGCACGTTACTCGCGCGGTGACGTGCAGTCGCCATTGCCGTTGCCAGTGCGTTAAATGACGGGTTAAACACCGCATGCATAAAGCCGTCGTCCAGTGTACGATTGCGGTTCATCACCAGATAGGTATCCGTATCCACCAGCACCTGCGGCGGAGAATACTCTTCCGGGATCAGGAACAGCTTCCAGCGCTTGGTACGTAACCCAACCGTGGAACGGCTGGAAATCACGGAAACAAACGGCGACAGGATCAGCGAGAAGACAATCGGCGCCAGCCAGAACAGGAAACGCAGATCCAGCCAGGCCATACCTACCGCCCACACCAGCCCCAGCAGTAACTGAGAACCGTGACGCATAAATGCTTCACCCCACGGGGTGGAATCGTCATCACGCTGTGGCGAATTCCACACCACTTCCCAACCGAGGAAGGCGCTCACGACAAAGACGGTATGGAACAGCATACGTACCGGCGCCAGCAGCACGGAGAACAGAACCTCCAGCAGCAGCGACAGCGTGACGCGGATAAACCCGCCGTACTCTTTCGTCCCTTTACACCAGATGAGCAAAATACTCAGCAGCTTCGGCAGGAACAGCAGCACCATCGTAGAAGCAAACAGCGCGATCGCCAGTTCAGGACGCCACTGCGGCCATACCGGGAACAGCTGGCGCGGTTGCAGGAAGTACTGTGGTTCCGTCAACGCATGCACCACCTGCAATGCGGTCGATAACGCGAGGAACATAAACCACAGCGGCGCGGACAGATAGGACATAACGCCGGTCAGGAACACTGCACGGTGAACCGGGTGCATCCCCTTCACCAGGAACAGACGGAAGTTCATCAGGTTGCCATGACACCAGCGACGGTCACGCTTGAGTTCATCCAGCAGGTTCGGCGGTAGCTCTTCATAAGAGCCCGGCAGATCGTAAGCAATCCACACGCCCCAGCCGGCACGACGCATCAACGCCGCTTCGACGAAGTCATGGGAGAGGATCGAACCCGCAAACGAGCCTTCGCCCGGTAACGGCGCAAGCGCACAGTGTTCGATAAACGGCTTCACGCGAATAATCGCGTTATGGCCCCAGTAGTGCGATTCCCCCAATTGCCAGAAGTGAAGTCCAGCGGTAAACAACGGACCATAAACACGGGTCGCAAACTGCTGACAGCGTGCATACAGCGTATCCATACCGGAAGCCTTCGGTGAAGACTGGATAATCCCGGCATTTGGATTCGCTTCCATCAGGCGCACCAGACCGCTCAGACAGTCACCGCTCATCACGGAGTCAGCGTCCAGCACCACCATGTAGCTGTACTGATTTCCCCAGCGACGGCAGAAGTCATCAATGTTACCGCTTTTACGCTTCACGCGACGACGACGACGACGGTAGAAAATCTGCCCTTCGCCTTGCACTTCGGCAATCAGCTCCATCCACGCTTTTTGTTCTGCTACGCAGATATCGGGGTTGTAGCTGTCGCTCAGGATGTAAACATCAAAATGCTCGGCGTTGCCCGTCGCTTTGACCGACTCCCACGTGGCGCGAAGTCCCGCGAATACGCGGTCAACGTCCTCGTTACAGATCGGCATAATCAACGCGGTCCGGTGTTCGGGATTTAACGGTTCGTCCCCAACCGTTGAGGCGGAGATACTGTACTTATCTCGCCCAATCAACAGTTGCAGGAAGCCCATCAGCGCGGTCCAGAATCCTGCTGAAACCCAACAGAAAAGCACGGCAAACAAAATGAGAATGCCGGTCTGGAGCATGTAGGGCAGCAGTTGCATAAAGGAGACCCATAAATCCTGCCCCATCATGTCAACAGGATTAATGAATGCCCAACCCTGATAAGGAAGGATCGTCTTCATATACCAGGTTGCGACGACCGTTTGCGCCAGCGTTAAGATTAACAACGTATAGCGGCGGATGGTGCCAACCGTACGCCATTTTTGCTCGCTCTCCTGTTCTTCTTTCGTCAAACGCGAAAGATAACGCGGAGTCACATCGCGCCCGCGCAGGCGATCCCAAAAGCGGCCAACCGGGTTGGTACGCCAGGGATCGGGGAACATAGAGGTACGCGTTGCTTTTGGCATCGCCTGCAGCTGATCGCGCCCCTCATCGTCCTTAACCAACTGCTCTTTGGCCAGAGAATCCGGCCACGCCTGCTCCAGGCGAGCTTTCACCGAACCCTGCGGTGAATCATCTTCGCGCGAGTACGTACGATGCTCGGCATCCAGCGCCTGATGAACGGCGCGGATGTCAGTTTTCGGCAGTGCCGCTTTTTCGATATCCGAAAGCGGCATTGCGTCAATATACTCAGTTGTCTTATTCATTGGCAGGTAACTGGTAGCTCCAGGTTTCACTCAGCGTCTGATCGGCATTGACCAAGGCAGCACGCATTTCAGTGGTTTTCTTCACGTCTTTCACTTTCACGCGCAATACCAAACGCCAACCTTTAGTTACCGGGTTGTAGCGCACAGTACTTTCAACGATCTCGCCGTTGTCGCCAATACTGGTTTGTGCGGTAACCGGGGTATCCTGCGGTAGCTTTTTCATATCCGTGCCGGTAAAGTCCACCACAAACGCGATGGTGCCATCAGGCTGACGAATGAGGTTAGACTGTTTTACATCACCGGTAGAACGACGAGTCTGCTGGACCCAGGCGCTATCAGGGGCATGAAGCTTGTCTTCGTCACGCGTGAACGTCAGGGTGTACTTGAAGTTCATCTCTTTGCCGGCTTCAGGCAGTTGATCCGGCGTCCAGTACGCAACGATGTTATCGTTCGTTTCATCGTTAGTTGGGATTTCAACTAACTCAATCTTACCTTTACCCCAATCACCTTTTGGCGTGATCCAGGCGCTTGGGCGCAGATCGTAACGATCGTCGATATCTTCAAAACGCGAGAACTGACGGCCACGCTGCAGCAGGCCGAAACCTTGCGGGTTTTCCATCGCAAAGCTGCTCACCGCCAGATGTTTCGGGTTATTCAGCGGACGCCAAATCCACTCGCCGTTGCCAGCGTGGATCGACAAACCGTTAGAGTCATGCAGTTCCGGACGATAGTTGGTCGCCGGAGAAGGCTGGTTTGGTCCGTACAGGAACATACTGGTTAACGGTGCCACACCCAGCTTGCCCACTTTGTCGCGCAGATAAACTTTGGACTGAACATCGACTACCGTGTCACGACCCGGAATGATGACAAAGCGATACGCTCCGGTTGCGCGCGGAGAATCCAGCAAGGCATAAATGGTCAAACGTTTGTCAGTCGGTTTCGGACGCTCGATCCAAAACTCACGGAAGCGGGGAAATTCTTCGCCAGAAGGCAGAGCGGTATCAATCGCGAGACCGCGCGCAGACAGACCGTAGACCTGCCCTGCCCCCAGAACACGGAAATAGCTGGCACCGAGCATGCTGACGATTTCGTCGTTTTTATCTTTGCTGTTGATCGGATACAGCACTTTGAACCCGGCGAAACCGAGATCTTTTACCGTGTCTTTATCATGCTGAACATCGCCAAAATTAAAATAATCCGGGCTGTATTTGATTCTTTTCACCGCTGTAGCGGTAACTTCGTTGATTTTGACCGGCGTGTCGAAGTACATACCCTGGTGGTAGAACTCGAGCTTAAATGGGGTCTTGAGATTGCTCCAGTAGGCTTTATCGCGGTTAAACTGGATCTGCTGATAATCCGCATATTTCATGTCGCGGAAAACGGAGGGCAAGTTACTTTTTGGCGCCTCATAGCCTTTACCGGCTAAGGATTGAGCTTGTTTTGCAACATCATCGATGCTGAACGCCCAGCTCGATGATGTGTACAGCGTTAACATAACTGCTGCACCCAACCAACGCATTTTCATCATTTGTAGTTTATGTTTCATAATTAGTAAGCACTTCCCCCTTTGTGTGCTTATATTGATCCGATCCATTTTAATGGATAATCGGGTATTCCGACAACTGAATCCCTGTATTGTTCGCGCGCTGGCTCATGGTTTAATCAGGTTCAACTACCTGTTTTCACTTTGCGTGCTTATCCTGGAGACAGGTTGTTGGACTTCGTGTAGGGTTGCCCTCGAATGTAACCATTATTCGTCTTAGGGATAAGACGAAAAGTCTGAGAATACATAACTGTCTATGAGCTCTGTATCACCACCACGCGAATATTTTCTTGACTCCATCCGTGCCTGGCTAATGTTGTTAGGGATCCCATTCCATATTTCATTGATTTACTCGACCCACACCTGGCACGTGAACAGCGCGGAACCGTCGTGGTGGTTGACCCTGTTTAACGACTTTATCCATGCTTTTCGCATGCAAGTCTTCTTTGTCATTTCGGGTTATTTTTCCTACATGCTATTTTTGCGCTATCCACTAAAGCGCTGGTGGAAGGTGCGTGTAGAACGCGTGGGGATCCCGATGCTGACCGCGATTCCATTACTTACGCTGCCGCAATTTATCATGCTGCAATACGTAAAGGGAAAAGCAGACAGTTGGCATACTCTCAGCGGCTACGATAAATACAATGCGCTGGCCTGGGAGCTGATTTCCCATCTGTGGTTTTTACTGGTTCTGGTCGTATTAACGACCGTGAGCATGTGGGTGTTCACCCAGATGAAAAACAGACTGACGCGTAGTGACGCCGCCAGCGCCCCGGCGGTGTCGATGACTAAATTATCGCTGATCTTCATCTTGTTAGGTGTCGGTTACGCTGCCGTCAGAAGGACAATTTTCATCCTCTACCCTTCGATTCTCAGCGATGGCATGTTCAATTTTATCGTTATGCAAACGCTGTTCTATGCGCCGTTCTTTATCCTCGGCGCACTGGCGTTTATCAACCCGAATCTGAAAGCGCTGTTTACCACACCGTCACGCGGTTGCACGCTCGGTGCTGCATTCGCATTTGTGGCATACCTGCTCAATCAGCGTTATGGCAACGGCGATGCCTGGATGTATGAAACCGAATATGTCATTACCATGGTCATGGGACTGTGGATGGTGAACGTCGTCTTTTCGTTGGGTCACCGTTTGCTTAATTTCCAGTCTGCCCGCGTGACCTATTTTGTCAACGCGTCGCTGTTTATCTATCTGGTGCACCACCCGTTAACGCTGTTTTTTGGCGCTTACATCACACCGCATATCACGTCGAATCTGCTGGGTTTTCTCTGCGGTCTACTGTTTGTGGTTGGGATTGCGGTAATACTGTACGAAATCCATTTACGCATACCGGTGCTGAAGTTTCTCTTTTCGGGTAAACCGCCCGTTAAGCAGGATAAAAACAAGGCCGTAGCCGGCTAGTTTTTCCCTCAATCATTGTGTGGTTCAAAGCAGCCATTCAATGGGTAACACGGACGCCAGCTTTACCAGAATCCGCTTCCAGAATCCTGTGGCGGGTTCTTTTTTCAGGACCTGTTCACTGCCAGAAAGTCGGTCGACCCAATTAATTCTCCCCCAACGGTCAAGGCGTAGCTGCCAGGCCATATCACGCTGGCTTTGCATAAACCGTTTATGAATCAATTCGGCCAGCACTTCACTCTCAATCACAAATCCCATTTCTGTATTGAGCAGCGTCGAACGAGGATCAAAATTAAGCGAGCCGATAAACACTTTGCGATCATCAATACTGAACGTTTTCGCATGCAGGCTGGACCCTGAATTCCCGGTTAATCCACGATCGTGAACGACCGAGACGCGATCGCGGGTCGGTTTAAGTTCGTATAATTCTACACCGTAGCGCAGTAGTTTTTTTCGCCAGCGCGCATAGCCCGCATGGACGATCGCCACATCATTCGCCGCCAGTGAATTGGTTAAAATGGCAATCTTGACGCCTTTTCTTACCAGTCTCAGGAGCTGCGCCACACCGGCACGCGTCGGCACAAAGTAGGCAGAAATAATATCAATACGTTCGGTCGGCGAGCCCATTACATCAAACAAACGCTGCGGTAATAGCGAGTGGCGCGGCGCTTTCCCTTCTCCTTTTGCAGGATCATCGCTCAGCAAACGCGTTTTGGCCCAAATCAGCGGCAGCGATCTTTGATCGAGACTGGACATAAACTGGCTGGTTTCCAGCTTATGCAGATAGCGGCGGGTAATATCATCGTTATACCAGGATTCGGGTAGCTCAATACGCTGCACAGAATCTGGCTCGGACATCTCAAGCACATTTTGTAACGTTGAAACCGAGCGGCAGTGCCAGTAACGCTCAAAATCATCCGCCACATCTTTGACAACCGGCCCGATAGCCATGACGTCCAGGTCGGAAAATAGCGGTTGCTCACCCGCGCCAAAATAGGCATCGCCAATATTACGCCCACCAACGAGAGTCACCACGCCGTCAGCGGTATAACTTTTATTGTGCATGCGCCGATTAAGCCGGGCAAAATCGGTTAAATAGCCCAGCGCGCGCAGGATGCGAAAGGAAAACGGATTGAAGAGGCGAACTTCTATATTGGGGTGCTTATCCAGCAGACGCAGCGTGTCGTCCAGACCCGGCGTGTTGTTATCATCCAGCAGCAAACGCACCCGTACGCCTCGCTTCGCTGCGGCCAGCAGTACGGAAAATAGCAATAACCCGGACATGTCGTTTTCCCAGATGTAATACTGCACATCCAGGGTACGTTCCGCCATTTCCGTTAACCGATAGCGAGCAGCAAACGCATCCAGGCTGTCATCCAACGCAAGAATGCCGCATTCTCCCGGGTGGTCTTCGCAAAGGGGCGTGATGGCACGCTCAAGTCGCGTCATATCAGTCCGAGTGATCATCACCTTGTTGTGTTAGCAATCTCTTATAAAGTTGAGCGTTTTCGTCATCAAAGCACACGAAGTATATCTGATCAGGAAGTGCGCGGCGGGTAATAAATTTCAGCACCGTTTTCACCGCTATTTCTGCCGCTGCGGCGCGTGGATAGCCATAAGCCCCAGTGCTAATCGCCGGAAAAGCAATGGAGTGATAACCATTGGCCAGGGCCAGTTGCAGGGTGTTTAAGTAAGCTTCTTCGAGGCGTTCGGCCTCATGATGACCTCCCCCTTGCCAGACGGGTCCTACGGTATGAATGACCGCTTTTGCCGCAAGCGCCCCCGCCAGAGTGATCACCGCATGCCCTGTCGGGCATTCTCCTTGTTGCTGGATAACCTGTTTGCAGGCCTCCAGCAATGCTGGTCCGGCAGCGCGATGGATTGCGCCATCGACGCCACCTCCCCCCAGCAGCGATGAATTCGCCGCATTGACAATCACATCAACAGCGACAGTCGTAATATCGCCATGTAACACATGAACACGTGATTGCATAAGTTCCCCCTGACAAAACACCATTCGTTAAGTGTACAGCAGGGTTTTCCCTTAAATCTCTCTTTTTAACCGTAAGTGTGCATATCTACGCCACAGCGAGTCATTTATATTCAATATTAAGAATCGCCATGTTTTTCTGTTCATTGAGGTAGTGCATTTTGACTGTGGCAATTTCCTGCACATTCTGAGGGGCTGTCGCGAGCTGTTGCGGGTTGTAAAGACTATTCTGGTTGGTGCCGTTGCGGATACATGACAATTCAATTTGCTGCTGCTGTCTGTTAACGTCGCAAGGTGATTCAACTATCGCTCCGCGAAAATGAATAACCCCGCCGGTTGTGATTTGCTGCGCAATTGCAGGGAGGGTTAAAAGAGAAAAAGAACATAAACTGGTACTTAAAATACGCTTTAATAATGTACACATAAGGGTTCCTCAATGATTAGCCATCTTTGAGGGATCGAAATGATCCTTCACCGCTACGATTAACGATCAAATACAAACGCTCACACGCTTCTATATTCATAGAACAGCAGCGCATTCCCAGCCACACCCTTAATGCAAATACAGCAAAAAATTATGGGTGACTGTTTGAGTCAGGCCATTGTTGCGACAGATGCAGAGACTGCCCATCTGAAACGGTAACGATAATTTTGACCGAGTCCTCAGATGAAATATTAAAGCTCAGTTTGGTTAATTCAATCGGTCGATTAGCAGGGACCGAAAGGCTTATTTTCTGCTGCGACTGGCTTTGTCCCCCCTGCCCTTTACGTATGGCAAGGACTTGTACCTCACATACGCACGGTTGGGTTAACGTCACCTGAGGAATAATGGTGTACATATCACCTTGCTGAGTTGTATTGAATGTTATTTGATTTGCCAGCGCGGCAATGAGTAATAGCGTATGCATCATATTCTCCCGAAAAAAAAACAGGGCTCACGCCCTGTTTATTATCAGTCAGAAAACTGAATTAGTGTTGGTTAGCTGTAGCGTTGTTGCCAAAGCCAACTTGCTGAATCAGCACATTGGAGTCAGAAGCGGTCTGATTAACCAACGCACCGTTACGGCCACCGAACTGGGTTACACTAATATCAGCATTTTTAGCATTCCACTGATCGATAGTGGCATTGTTCTGGAAGCCAGTCTGTTTCAGGCTAATGGTACTGTCATCAGCGCCCTGACCAACTACAGCCCCGTTACCGCGCCCCTGTTGTGTGATGGTGACATCTGATTTACGCGCATCACTTTGCAGAGCATTCGCAGCGTTGTTTGACCCATATTGGTAGATACTCAGTGAAGAGTCCGGGCCATAGTTACTACCGCCACCATGATGATTGCCGCCCCATTGCGGAACAACACCAGCCAGAGCACTGCCAGAAACTACGATTGCTGCGAATGCTGCCACTTTTAAAAGTTTCATGGTAAACCCCCATCGGATTGATTTAATCGTCGTTAATGGATTAGCGTTGAGTAACGCGAATTGCCATTTGCGACTGTCTCTGCACCACAACTGCTGTTTTTTGTGTACCGTACTGAGTAATATTGGCTTTATTACCAGAGCCTTTCTGGATAATTACCGCCGTATTACCGTATGAACCTTGTTTAATACTCGCGTCATTGGAACTACCCGTTTGATCAATATATGCAAAGTTATATGATCCCGTCTGGTCTGTTTTCGCTCGGTTACCAGAACCTTCTTGCGAAATAACCGACAATAACTTCGAGCCCCCCTGCCGAGTATTTGCACTGTTCGCAGTGCCAACCTGACCAATAATGGCTGCCTGATTAAATGAAGACTTACTTAATTCATTTACCGCAAAGTTATATTCTGAGTTAGCTAAATCATAACTTGTAGCGGATGCAATCCCAGGCACACCCAGCATTGTAAACATCATAAATAACAACTTGTTTTTCATGTTGTCACCCTGGACCTGGTCGTACATAAGGTTAAATTATTTACCACTCAAATTATTGTTAACGTGACTTACATTTGTTAACGCCACGTTACGATGAAGAGTATGTCCGTTGAAACATTTTAAATAACTCACCCACCAGTTGTATTTTTATATCCAGATTCACCCCAAAGTACTAATTAACCGCAATTAACACCGTTATAGCTCTGGATTTTATTTCTTTTGTAACCCAATGACTGAATTTCTATGCAGTAACAAAAAAACGCGTTTCCCGCGTTTTCTGGGCCTTGCAGACGGTAGTGGGATTGTCCTCGGTACAAGTCGTGACAAGTGTCATTTTTTTCTATCTAAAATTGTTCAACTTAAAGTGAGACCATAAAATCAAAATTCATTAGAAATCTAAAACCATCTAATTATAATTTTATCCCTTAAAATTCAATAAGATATTATAATTTGTATGATTTTTTAAATCTATGCAATAACGCTAAAATGTACAACTTTACTATCAAATCTAAACTCCACAAAAACGCAAAAATCACATTTTAATATATAAATTTACATTATGTAACATGTTTAACACTTGCTTTAAGATTTGTAATAGCTAGATTGAAATCAGTTGAAGTCCATTTATTTTAATATTTTCACCCCGTTGGGTTGAAGTTTTATTTCTACACAGCAGTGCAACATCTGTCAGTACTTCTGGTGCCTCTATTTTAGTAGAGGCAACTGTCAGGTGTGCGACTAAAAAAGTGGAGTTTCATCATGTTTAATGAAGTCCATAGTATTCATGGTCATACATTATTGTTGATCACTAAACCATCCCTGCAGGCAACTGCGTTATTACAGCATTTAAAGCAATCGCTGGCGTTAACCGGAAAACTACATAATATTCAACGTTCTCTGGATGATATATCCTCCAGCTGCATTGTTTTACTGGATATGATGGAGGCAGATAAAAAACTGATCCATTACTGGCAAGATAATTTGAGCAGAAAAAACAACAATATAAAAACTTTATTGTTGAATACCCCAGAGGATTATCCTTACCGGGATATTGAAAACTGGCCTCATATCAATGGCGTATTTTACGCAACTGAAGATGAGCAGCGTGTAGTCAGCGGTTTGCAGGGTGTGTTGCGGGGCGAATGTTACTTTTCGCAAAAGCTCGCCAGCTACCTGATCACGCATTCCGGGAACTACCGCTATAACAGCACGGAGTCGGCATTACTTACGCACCGTGAAAAAGAGATCCTTAATAAACTGCGTATCGGCGCCTCAAATATTGAAATCGCGCGTTCACTATTTATTAGTGAAAATACGGTGAAAACACATCTTTATAATCTTTTCAAAAAGATAGCTGTCAAAAATCGTACGCAGGCGGTCTCGTGGGCCAATGATAACCTCAGGCGATAAAGCCATGAAACGCTATTTGACCTGGATTGTGGCAGCAAATTTGTTCCTTGCTGCCGGGAATCTACACGCGGCTGTAGAGGTGGAGGTTCCCGGACTGTTAACCGATCACACTGTCTCTTCCATTGGCCATGATTTTTACCGGGCCTTTAGTGACAAGTGGGAAAGTAAGTACACAGGAAACTTAACCATTAATGAAAGACCCAGTGCACGTTGGGGAAGTTGGATCACCATAACGGTCAATCAGGACGTTATCTTCCAGACTTTTTTATTCCCGACGAAAAGAGACTTCGACAAAATTGTGGTCTTTGCATTGGCAGAAACAGAGGAAGCATTAAATCGTCGGCAAATAGATCAAACACTATTAAGCACGAGCGATTTAGCGCGCGATGAATTCTAAAACATGATTTTGTCCGGAGGCTTTCATGCGTGTCAAACATGCAGTGGTTTTGCTCATGCTGATTTCACCATTAAGTTGGGCCGGAAATATGACGTTCCAGTTCCGAAATCCTAACTTTGGTGGTAACCCAAATAACGGCTCTTTTTTACTGAACAGCGCCCAGGCGCAAAACTCGTATAAAGATCCGAGTGCCGGCGACTACGGGATTGAAACCCCAACAGCGCTGGATAACTTTACCCAGGCGATACAGTCACAAATACTCGGTGGCTTACTTACCAATATCAATACCGGTAAGCCGGGAAGGATGGTAACCAGCGATTTTATCGTTGATATCGCCAACCGGGATGGACAACTGCAACTGAATGTCACGGACAGGAAAACGGGGAGAACGTCGACTATTGAAGTGTCGGGTTTACAAAATCAGTCGACCGATTTCTAAATTATAGCCACGAAAGGAAAAAATCATGCAGCGCTTACTTATCATGGTGGCAGTAATTTTACTCAGCGGATGTTTAACAGCCCCGCCGCAAGAAGCCGCTAAGCCGACATTAATGCCCCGAGCCCAAAGCTATAAAGACTTGACGCACCTGCCCATGCCTACAGGTAAGATATTTGTCTCGGTATACAATATTCAGGATGAGACTGGCCAGTTTAAACCTTATCCGGCAAGTAACTTCTCAACCGCCGTCCCGCAAAGCGCCACGGCGATGCTTGTCACCGCATTGAAGGATTCTCGTTGGTTCGTCCCGCTGGAACGTCAGGGATTGCAGAACTTGCTTAACGAACGAAAAATCATTCGTGCGGCTCAGGAAAACGGCACAGTTGCCATTAATAACCGGATCCCTCTGCAGTCTCTGACCGCGGCAAACATCATGGTAGAAGGGTCAATTATTGGTTATGAAAGCAACGTTAAATCGGGTGGCGTTGGTGCGCGCTATTTCGGTATTGGCGCCGATACGCAGTACCAGCTCGACCAGATAGCGGTCAACCTGCGTGTGGTTAACGTTAGTACCGGTGAAATCCTCTCATCGGTGAATACCAGCAAAACTATTTTGTCTTATGAAGTGCAGGCTGGGGTATTCCGCTTCATTGACTACCAGCGACTGTTGGAAGGTGAAATTGGCTACACCTCTAACGAACCGGTTATGCTTTGTCTGATGTCAGCAATTGAAACCGGTGTTATCTTCCTGATTAATGACGGGATTGATCGCGGATTGTGGGATTTGCAGGATAAGAAACAAGTTGATAATGACATCCTGGTTAAATACCGCCATTTGTCGGTACCTCCGGAATCCTGAGTGGTCTGATACAGCATAAAAAGCGTGAGGAAAACCCTCACGCTTTTTTTATTTACTGGTCAGCGTCGACGATAGCCGATTCTCACGACGAGATGCCAGCCACAATCCGCTGTTTTTCATCGCATAGCCGAATACCAGCCCCAGCGCCAGAGAAGGCACGACCAACTGCCAGTCACCCTGCCCTGCAAACGTTGCGCATGCGCCAATAAAGGTACCCGGCACAAATGAAAGCAACCATTGCTTTGCCTGAATACACATTAGAAACGCGACAATTCCCGTCATGACATAACCAATAATGTCCATATGCGGGGCAAGCGCGCTACCGTTAATAATCACCAACGCCCACACCACACCGCTTAGCAGCGTACACGCCGAGATCCACAGCCCTTTCAGCCCACCCTGCGGACAGGCAAAATAGGCCGTGCAGCCCAGAAAGCCAGCCCAACTGAGTAAACCAAGAGATACGGCCACCCATCCCCAAATCCCAGAGAGAATGCCCGTTGTGATTGCAATTGAGAGAAGTATGTTCATGCCGCGTATCTTAGCAGAAAAACGGCATGGGAATGAGATCGTGCACACAATTCATGCAATGATGTAATTTGATTTGCAGTTTAAAGTGATCTAAATCACATTTACTCTTCAGTATCTTCCTGCAATTCGTCCCACATCGCGCCAATGGCATCACGCGTTAACGGTGCCATGGTACGCCAGAACTGTGTGTTTGCATGCGCTTCAACTTTGCCAAGGAACGTGCCGCACCAGGGCAACAGGTATTCCACAAACAAGGTTTCGAGTGCTTCACTTTCATCTTCCGCAGACTGGTCTTCAAGCCATGAAGCCGCCAGCAACAGCGTGCCAATATGATCTGCAGGCGTATCTGCCAGCGGCATTCCGCGGGCAGAAAGAAAAGCACGAACATCGGATTCTTTCGCCCCTTCTACCCAGGCGCTACGATAAGGCGGCACCGCACACTCGTCGCCGACAAACAGCGCGTTGTAATCCGCAGCCAACTGAGGCATATCGCAGCTTTTCTGCAGACGAGTGAGCAGTTCGTCCTGTTCCAGCGGCCAATTGGCGGACAGTTTACCTTCACTAATCAGGGTAAACAGAGGAACCAGTAAAGGGTCTTGCGGTTGGCGGTAAAACAGCGAGCCCAGTACACGACACAGGATAGAAAACTCGTTCATTGATATATTCCAGTTAGTAACAATTACAGTTCAGCAAATTCCGCGATCGGCTCCATGCCTCGCGATTCCAGAAACGCCAGCAGGCGTTTAGGGGTGACGTTTAAAATTCTGTCTTCCGGGAAATTTACATCATCCAGAATTTTACGGCATTCACCAAATTCACCCAGTGTGAAAGCGGTATGTGAATCCGATCCTAACGCCACCCAGCCTCCGGCATCACGCACCGCCGCAGCGACCGCGCGACAATTGTCCTCACTCCCCTTACGCGAATGCAAAAACGAGGAGTTATTGATTTCCAGCGCGACCTGGTATTTTGCCGCCGCCTGCGCAATCGCTGTGATATCAACGGGATATTTAGGATTCCCCGGATGGCTGATGATATGCACGTGACCGCTGGCCATCGTGGCTATCATTGCCTGGGTATTGGTGTCTTTATCGTGAGGTGCAAAAACCGGCTCATGGAAGCCCGCAATGATGAGATCCAGGGAAGTAAACATCGGACCTGAACAGTCGATTTCGCCTTCAATATTCTTAATATTCGCCTCGATACCGCGCAGGATCCCTACGCCATCGACGATACGAGGCCAAATGCGCATATTAATAAAGTGCCAGTGATGAGGCGCATCCGCCATGTCCGGTCCATGATCGGTTATGGCAAACAGCTTGATGCCTTTGCGATGGGCTTCGGCGATGTAATCACTTAAGGTGCTGTAGGCGTGGGTACTGGCGACGGTATGCATATGCAGGTCAACGGGATACATAACTCTCTCCTGTAGTCATTTTCCGTCAAGGATAGCAGGTATCGTCGCCATTTATTAGCTCAAACCCGGCACTTGCCGGGTTACCATCAATATCCCCGAACGCGATCGACCTGACCCGTTACGGATTTCCCACTTTCCAGGTCCAAAATCGTACGGGAGATGTAGTCCACCGCCTCTGCCGGGCGTGTTACCGCGGCGATATGCGGCGTCATTGCCACACGCGGATGTTTCCATAGCGAGCTGGTTTCCGGCAGCGGTTCACGGCTATAGACATCCAGCATGGCACCTTTTACTTTGCCGCTGTCCAGCGATGCCAGAAGATCGTCTTCATTGAGATGAACGCCGCGCGCCAGGTTCAGCACGTAAGCGCCATCCTGCAATTGGCTGAGTAAATCAGCGTTAATAATGCCTACGGTTTCTGCCGTATTAGGCAGGAGGTTGATCAGCACGCGAGTTTGACTCAAAAACGCGCCCAGTTCCTCGGTACCGGCGAAGCTTTCCACACCAGACCAGGATTTACGCGTACGACTCCAGCAGCGTAGCGGGAGCCCCCATGCTTGCAGACTTTCTGCAACTTTTGCGCCTAAAACACCAGCGCCCATGATCCCGACGCTAAACTCATCGCGGGTATATTCTGGCAACGGTTGCCATTTCGCCTGGTTTTTTAATGCCTGGTAGTCATCAAAGCGACGGAACCAGTGCAATACCTGACTAACCGCATATTCCTGCATTTGCAGGCCCATCCCCGTATCTTCCAGACGGAAAAGCGGGATCGACGCATCCAACATTTCCGGATGAGCGTTTAGTTTACTGAGAATAGAATCGACGCCCGCACCCAGCGCAAATACGGCTTTTAATTTTCGTCCGGCGAGCATTTCAACCGGAGGATGCCAGACCAGCGCGTAGTCAGCATGCGCATTATCACCAGCCTTCCACTCACGGACCCGCGCGCCGGGTATGGCCTTTGTCAGCGCATTAAGCCACCAGGTTGAATCGAATGTTGGGTGATAGAAAATTATATCCATAGCGTCTCCTGAACATTGTTATGCGGAACGTACTCGCACTTATAATCATCATTTTTCGAGGGAACATCAGAGTAGCAAATTTTAGGGTGCTGGCAAAAAAAACAATTCCCGCTTATTTAAGCTGCATATTGATTGAAGTTTGTGTAAATGCACGTTTTTTTCAAAAAGTTGATTGACGCAGGAGCGGTATTTCCCTAAATTAGCGCCCGTTCCGGTAGCACAGGAACAACAATATGGTGAGGTGTCCGAGTGGCTGAAGGAGCACGCCTGGAAAGTGTGTATACGGCAACGTATCGGGGGTTCGAATCCCCCCCTCACCGCCATATTCGAGAAAGAGCTCGTACGTAAGTACGGGCTTTTTTTTTCGCATGTAAGCCGTTCTGAATAGCGTTAACCTGTAGGTCTGATAAGCAACGTGCTATCAGGCATCATCCCCCGCCCCGTTGCACATTATCTAAACCACTCTTATGCTGTAACTACCGCTTTCTCAAGCAATCAGGAAAATAACGGCATGTTAAACATAGAAGGAACTTTGCTTGATGAGATCATGTCGCAGGCAGACGAAGCAGGATTTATTCCGTTGAAGGTTTTCTCGCGAAAAATCCTCAAACGTACACCGAATGAAATAAATACGTTTTTCGATCCTGACAGCCGATTCTACGAAGAGTATCAGCGAACGGTTATTTGCAACGTCAGGCATAACGTCACCATTAAAAAAACCTACACCAGCAATGGGATCTTACGAAAAGAAACTACGGAAGGTGGGATTTATAAGGATGACCTACTGACCTTTCTGGCACAAGCGCTAAAGAAAATAGACCAAAATAATCAGTTGTTTGACCAGGCCTGCGCCAACTACTGGAGCAGCAAAAGAAAGTAATCTGCTGACGTCAAATAACAAAGCCCGGTTTCCCGGGCCTTGAAGACGGAGTACTTATCAGTTGTAAGCATTGAGCGCCCGCTGACAGAGTGCCGAACGGACGCAATCGTCTTTATTGAAACGAACAATCCCAACCATATCATCTTCTTCGAAACGGGCCAGCGCATCGCTTAGCCCTGAGCGAACGTGGGCGGGTAGATCGCACTGGGTCACATCCCCGTTCACAATCACCGTCACATTCTCCCCGAGGCGAGTCAAAAACATCTTCATCTGTGCTGCAGTAACATTCTGAGCCTCGTCAAGAATGACCACTGCATTTTCAAATGTGCGTCCACGCATATAGGCGAATGGCGCGATTTCCACCTTACCAATCTCAGGCCGCAGGCAATATTGCATGAAGGAGGCCCCCAGACGTTTCACCAGCACGTCATACACTGGACGAAAATAAGGCGCAAACTTCTCGGAAACATCTCCAGGTAAGAAGCCGAGGTCTTCATCAGCTTGCAGAACTGGACGGGTTACAATGATCCTGTCCACGTCTTTGTGGATCAGGGCCTCTGCTGCTTTTGCCGCGCTGATCCAGGTTTTACCACACCCGGCTTCACCGGTAGCGAAGATCAGCTGTTTACTCTCGATAGCATTCAGGTACTGGGCCTGAGCTTCATTCCGCGCCGTGATTGGCGTGGCGTCGCGACTATCACGCGCCATACCAATCGCTTCTACGCCGCCCATCTGCACAAGCGAGGTGACCGATTCATCTTCACGTTGTTTATGGCTACGCGAATCCCGCCTCAGCACACGTTTTGCTTCACGACGAGCTTTGATCACTGCTTTTTGTCTTCCCATGGATAGCACCTTGAGTTGTAGGTATACATCACACGCGCCGTTGGCGGCACGATTATGCGCACGAACATCTGAGGGTTGGCTTCCTTGTAAGCCATTGCTTGCTTTCGGATAAGACGCCACACACGGCTACGCGCACCGTACAAGGTGTCAGTTACGAAGATAAGAAGTGAAAGGGAGAGAGATTTAGCGGTGACGAGGTGGCTACCGGAAGAGAAACGTCCGCGTAACGTACTGCAGCTACTGTGAAAAATGTGTCCAATACAGGACTTTTCCATCGCGATCTCCATAGTGAACGACTATCACCGCCGGGAACTACCGCTGTTTCTTATAATTACATCATAATCTTTCGTTAATGCAACAATATTTTTACTTGTCGTTAACTTAAATTCTATCTAATCACCAAAGACAGTCTCTTGCAGAGAGATGACAGAATTATTTCAGTCTCGTACCGTTCATAAAAAATAATTTGTTCATTCATACAGATGTCAGGAAAAGCCCCGCTGTACAACGGGGCGTAATCATCAGGCTTCGAGTAGAGACTGTCCCAGATATTGATCTGCGGTTTTGACACCCGGCAAAGCAAAGAAGTAGCCCCCACCAATTGGTTTGACATACTCTTCCAGCGCTTCACCGTTGAGGCGTTTCTGCACAGTCAAAAAGCCTTTTTCCAGATCGTGTTGATAGCAGACAAACAACAGTCCCATATCCAGTTGACCGGATGGGGTCACACCGAGCGAATAGCTGTAGCCACGTCGCATCATCAGGCTGGTCTCGGTCTCTTTCGTGCGCGGATTCGCCAGGCGGATATGACTGTCGAGCGCAATCACCTCACCCTCGGGATCGCTGACATAGTCAGGCACATCGTGCTCGTGCTGCATACCCAGCGGCGCGCCGGTGTGTTTATCTCGACCAAATATCGTTTGCTGCTCTTTCAGCGGCGTACGATCCCAGAACTCGACGCGAAACTGAATGAGCCTGACGGCCTGATAACTACCACCTTGCGCCCAGACTGGTTCGCCCTGTCCGTCCGTAACCCACACCACATCCTGCATCAACTTCGTATCCGTCGCGTCCGGATTCGCAGTGCCGTCCTTAAAGCCAAGCAAGTTGACCGGGGTCTCTTTGCCTTTGCTGCGCGCGGCATGGTCGGAAATAAACCCTTCACGTTTCCAGCGCACGCTAAGGAGATCGGGCGTATGTTTAATGATATCGCGCAGCGCATGGATAACGGTGTCCTGCGTGTTGGCACAAATCTGCAGCAGCAAATCACCATGGCACAGCGCCGCATCCAGCGAATCATTCGGGAAGCGGGTCATTTTTTGCAGCTTTTTCGGCATCTGCGATTTCAGGCCATAACGTTCATCAAATAGCGAGGCGCCGACTGACAACGTCATCGTCAGGTTGTCTGGCGCAATGTATGCGCCGAGGATACCGGAATCCATAGGGGGCAAACGCGGATTCGGCGTATCCGGCGCCGGCCCGCCCGTGGTCAGAAACGCAAATCGGGCGGTCAGCAAGCGGAACAAGCGTTCCAGATCAGCCTTATCGCTGGCGAGAACATCGAACGCCACCAGCATCATCGATGCCTGCTGCGGCGTCAGGATCCCTGCCTGATGCTGACCATAAAACGGCTGCGCTTCACTACGCGCATCGGGGGACAGCGTTCCCGGCGCGCTTTGTGGTTTTTGCGCGTGGGCAACCGGACATCCACCCGCCAGCGCCAGCGCCCCACCCAGGGCGCCCATCCCTTTCAGTAAACGTCGGCGTGAAGGTTCGCTCACGCCGTTTTCATTATCTTGCTGCATTTTGCTTAATCCAGACCCAGAACACCGCGTAATTGCGACAAGTCTTCCGCCAGCGTCGTGATTGGCCCTTTCAGCGCATTGCGATCGGCGTCGGTCAGTTTGTCATAGGTTTCAAAACCGTCTTTGGTACGGTACTTGCTCAGAATGGTATCGACTTTTTTGAAGTTCGCATCCACCTTCGCCAACAGCTCAGCATTGGATTTTTGTAACTGAGGGCGCAGGAGATCGACGATTTTCTGCGCGCCATCGATATTGGCCTGGAAATCCCACAGATCGGTATGGCTGTAGCGATCCTCTTCTCCGCTGATTTTGCTGGCAGCGACTTCTTCAATCAGTCCTGCTGCCCCGCCAACCACTTTTGACGGTGGGAAGGCCAGTTCGCTAATACGCGTTTGCAGGTCAAGAACATCGCGGTTTAATTGGTCGGCATACTTGTCCATGCCTTTGGTGGTGTTGTCGCCGAACAACGCTTTCTCCAGGCGGTGGAAGCCGGTGAATTTAGGATCGGCGGCTTTTTGCTCATAATCATCTTCACGCGCATCGATGCTGCCGTCGAGATCGGAGAACAGTTCAGCAATCGGTTCAATACGCTCATAATGCTGACGGGTTGGCGCATACAGCGATTTCGCTTTTTCCAGATCGCCAGCTTTAATCGCATCGGTGAATGCTTTGGTGCCCGCAACCAGTTGTGCAGTTTCGGCTGTCACATAGGCTTTGTATTCGGTAATTGCGCCACTTAGGCTCAGCAGAGCATCGCCCTGCGCGGCATCCGCCGTTGCGCTACCTTTTACAATGAGTTTGCCTTTCGGGTTAGTCAACAGACCGCAGGTCATATCATATTCACCTGGCTGCAGGTTAGCTGTCATTTTCTGGCTAAAGCCCGGCGCAATGTTTTCACGTTCTTCAACCACCATAACCCCTTTAAGGATCTCCCACTCCAGCGCTTTCTGGCTGTGGTTCTGGATGATGAACTGCGTTTTCCCAGCGTTAACCGTGATCGTCATCGGCTCACACTGTTTGTCGTTAACCGTGACTTTCACCTGCGGAATATCGGCGGCTTGTGCAGAAAAAGCGGAGGCAAACAGCGCGGCAATACCCAACTGCAGCGCACTACGGCGAAAATTAAACGTCATAACCTATCCCTATAAATAAGTATGTTGTAACTAAGGAGTGTTCTGCATCGCGTTTTTATCAGGGTGCGGTACGCGATGCCGTAGTGCCTGAACGCGGCGGCAGTGCAAACATAATCAATGCCGGAATCAGGTAGATAAACCAAATGGCGACTTCACTGACGCTCGGCGCTTCCTGATAGCCGAAAATACCTTCCATCAATGTGCCAAACAGCGAATGCGTTGAAAGCACGCTGCTCATGTCAAACGCCACATCCTGAAAATGATTCCATAACCCGGCTTCGTGGAACGCGCGGATGGCCCCAGCGGCAAGACCAGCGGCCACCAGCAAAATGAACAGGCTGGTCCATTTGAAGAATGCCCCAAGATTGAGGCGAATGCCGCCGAGGTAAATCAGGTAACCCAGTACCACCGCGGTGGCCAGCCCCAGCATCGCACCTAACGGTGGCCAAATGCCTACATCTTGCTGGAATGCCGCCAGCAGGAAGAACACCGATTCCAGCCCTTCACGGGCAACGGCAAAAAAGACCATCATCACCAGCGCCCAGCCGTGATGATTGCCGCGTTGCAACGCGTTATCGACAGCCTGTTCAAGCTGGACTTTGACGTTGCGCGAAACTTTACGCATCCAGAACACCATCCAGGTGAGGATCACCACGGCAATGACCGCCACGATGCCTTCAAACAGCTCCTGTTCCTTTTGCGGAAATTCACCGGTGGTTTCATTGATGAAAACGCCTAACGCCAGGCATAACGCCGCCGCCAGCAGAACACCAATCCACATCACACCAATCCATCGACCACGCTGAGTCCGTTTCAGGTAGCTGGCAATCAGGCTGACTATCAGCGCGGCCTCTAACCCTTCGCGCAACATAATAAGAAATGGAACAAACATGCGAAGAACCCTTAAACGTTATTCTCAGTCAATTGATGAAAAGAAAAGTAAATTACAGTGATAGTGATTATCATTACAGTAAAGAAAAACTCAAGCAGAATGTTTTGAGAATGATGACTTAATGTAAACAGTTAGGCGGGTAACGATTAGGGCGGTTTTGCAGCGGGGACAAATAAAAAAGCCCGCACGCGGCGGGCTTAAGGAGCGAGGCGGATTACTCTGCCTGTAAACGCGATGGCGGAGCTGTGTGATAATGTGCATCAGCCTCGGCAAAACGTTGCTGCATAGCGGCTGAAGGCGCTTTACCCAACAGGCTGAAGACCACAATACCGATGCTGCCGAAAATAAAGCCCGGGATGATTTCATACAGACCCAACCAGGCAAACTGCTTCCAGACGATTACCGTCACCGCACCGATGAGCATCCCGGCCAGCGCGCCGTTACGCGTCATACGCGACCACATTACGGAGAACAGAACCACCGGACCAAACGCCGCGCCAAAGCCGGCCCAGGCGTAGCTTACCAGACCAAGCACACGGTTCTCCGGGTTCGCCGCCAGCGCGATAGACACCAGCGCCACAACCAGCACCATGATGCGACCAATCCATACCAGCTCTTTCTGGCTGGCATTTTTACGCAGGAACGCTTTATACAAGTCTTCGGTAATTGCGCTGGAACACACCAGCAGCTGGCAGCTCAGGGTCGACATCACCGCTGCGAGGATCGCAGACAGCAGAATACCGGCAATCCACGGGTTGAACAGGATTTGCGCCAGTTCAATAAACACGCGTTCGGCGTTCTGGTTAACGGCACCGGCAAGCTGTGGGTTGTTGTTAAAGTAAGCGATACCAAAGAAGCCAACGGCAACTGCACCTGCCAGACACAGGATCATCCAGGTCATACTGATGCGGCGAGCATGAACAATGCTATGGTGAGAATCAGCCGCCATAAAGCGCGCCAGAATATGCGGCTGCCCGAAATAGCCCAGACCCCAGCCCATCAGGGAAATAATGGCAACAAAATTCAGCCCTTTGAACATGTCCACGTTCTCAATGCTCTTTTGTTTAATCACTTCCAGCGAATCGTCAAACCCACCCACGCCAATGACTACCATCACCGGCGTCAGGATCAGGGCGAAGATCATCAGGCTGGCCTGGACGGTATCGGTCCAGCTTACCGCCAGGAAACCACCGATAAAGGTATAAATAATCGTCGCGGCCGCCCCCGCCCACAGCGCTGTTTCGTAGCTCATGCCAAAGGTGCTTTCAAACAGACGCGCCCCTGCCACAATACCGGAAGCACAGTAGATGGTGAAAAACAGCAGAATAACCAGCGCGGAGATAATACGCAGAATTCGGCTTTTATCTTCAAAGCGACCGGTAAAGTAATCCGGTAACGTCAGCGCATTGTTATTGTATTCGGTATGCACGCGTAAACGTCCGGCCACCAGTTTCCAGTTGATCCACGCGCCTAAAATAAGGCCAATAGCGATCCAGCTTTCTGAAATCCCCGACAGGAAAATCGCGCCAGGCAGGCCCATCAGCAACCAGCCGCTCATATCAGATGCCCCGGCGGATAACGCGGTCACGAATGGACCCAGACTGCGTCCACCCAGAATGTAATCGTCAAAGTTTTTGGTTGAACGCCATGCAATAAACCCTATCAATATCATGCCGAAAATATAGACACAGAATGTCACTAACATCGGTGTGCTAATAGCCATCAAAACTCTCCAAAATTATGTATCAGCAATGCCGTGGCTTGCCGTTTTATTACCCTGCCGGAACGTGGCAAAGATATCTATGTTTACCAGGGCGACCGTATCCTGCCGGAAGCGATGGTCATTCACAATCGATTTAACACACCATTTACATCAAATTTGATCCAGAGTAGATAGCATTTTTCTGTAGGTTGCACTCTCTCACACTTTTTTCGGTTGCACCTTTTAAAAGTGTTAACTACCGCAGAGAAAAAGATTCGGCAACTTTTATAGCCCCCGTCAAAACACTCACGTTTATTAACATTTCATTCATTTCCAAGCTTGCAAACCAAGTCACATTTAACACGGTTGCACAAAGTTGCAACATAGTGGATATTTCTCGGTAACTATCAGACCCGTATTTCAGTACAACAGGAGTAAACGGCATGGGAACCACCACGATGGGGGTTAAGCTGGATGACGCCACTCGCGAGCGTATTAAAACAGCAGCATCACGAATCGATCGCACGCCACATTGGCTGATCAAACAAGCTATTTTTAATTATCTCGAAAGGCTGGAAAATGACGATGCGCTTCCAGAACTACCGGCCCTGCTGGCGGGTGCTGCGAATGAGGGCGATGAGTCGACCACGTTGCAAAATGAAGCGCATCAGCCTTTCCTGGAATTTGCCGAACAGATCCTGCCGCAGTCAGTTTCTCGCGCGGCAATCACTGCCGCATACCGCCGCGCCGAAACCGACGCCGTACCGATGCTGATGGAGCAAGCTCGTCTGCCGCAGCCTATCGCCGAGCAGGCGCATAAGCTGGCATACGATCTGGCAGACAAACTGCGTAACCAGAAGACCGCCAGCGGCCGCGCCGGGATGGTACAAGGTTTATTGCAGGAATTCTCCCTTTCTTCACAGGAAGGCGTCGCGCTGATGTGTCTGGCCGAAGCCTTGCTGCGTATTCCAGATAAAGCGACCCGCGATGCGTTAATCCGCGACAAGATCAGCAACGGTAACTGGCAGTCGCACATTGGCCGCAGCCCGTCTCTGTTCGTCAACGCGGCGACCTGGGGGCTGTTGTTTACCGGTCGTCTGGTTTCAACGCATAACGAAGCCAGCCTCTCACGCTCACTCAACCGTATTATCGGCAAGAGCGGTGAGCCGCTGGTGCGTAAAGGCGTCGACATGGCCATGCGCTTGATGGGCGAGCAGTTTGTCACCGGGGAGACCATCGCTGAAGCGCTGGCTAACGCGCGTAAACTGGAAGAAAAAGGCTTCCGTTACTCCTATGACATGCTGGGCGAAGCGGCCCTGACCGCCGCCGATGCACAGGCTTATATGGTTTCGTACCAGCAGGCGATCCACGCCATTGGTAAGGCCTCTAACGGGCGCGGTATCTACGAAGGGCCAGGCATTTCTATCAAGCTGTCGGCACTGCATCCGCGTTACAGCCGTGCGCAGTACGATCGCGTGATGGATGAACTCTATCCTCGTCTGAAATCGCTTACTCTGCTGGCACGTCAGTACGACATCGGCATTAATATCGACGCCGAAGAGGCTGACCGACTGGAGATCTCCCTCGATCTGCTGGAAAAACTGTGCTTTGAACCCGAACTGGCAGGCTGGAACGGGATCGGTTTTGTTATCCAGGCCTACCAGAAGCGCTGCCCGTATGTTATCGACTATCTGATTGACCTCGCCACGCGCAGCCGCCGCCGCCTGATGATCCGTCTGGTTAAGGGTGCCTACTGGGATAGCGAAATTAAACGTGCCCAGATGGACGGTCTGGAAGGTTATCCGGTCTACACCCGTAAGGTGTACACCGACGTTTCTTACCTGGCCTGTGCGAAAAAACTGCTTGCCGTACCGAATCTGATCTACCCACAGTTCGCCACCCACAACGCCCATACGCTGGCGGCGATTTATCAGTTAGCCGGTCAAAACTACTATCCGGGTCAGTACGAATTCCAGTGCCTGCACGGCATGGGCGAACCGCTGTATGAGCAGGTCACCGGCAAAGTTGCGGATGGCAAACTGAACCGTCCATGCCGCATTTATGCACCGGTCGGCACGCACGAAACGCTGCTGGCGTACCTGGTGCGTCGTCTGCTGGAAAACGGCGCCAACACCTCGTTCGTCAACCGCATTGCCGACACGACCCTGCCGCTGGATGAACTGGTTGCCGATCCGGTCGAGGCTGTTGAAAAACTGGCGCAGCAAGAAGGTCAGGCCGGTTTGCCGCATCCGAAGATTGCCCTGCCGCGTGATCTGTACGGTAAAGGCCGCGAAAACTCAGGCGGGCTGGATTTAGCTAACGAACATCGTCTGGCCTCGCTGTCCTCTGCCCTGCTCAACAGCGCGCTACAAAAATGGCACGCTAAACCCATTCTGGAGCACCCGGTTGCTGACGGCGAAATGACGCCAGTCGTTAACCCAGCCGAGCCGAAAGACATTGTCGGTTACGTGCGTGAGGCGACTCACGCTGAAGTAGAACAGGCGTTACAGAACGCAGCGAATAACGCGCCGATCTGGTTCGCCACACCGCCACAAGAGCGCGCCGCCATTTTGCATCGTGCCGCCGTTCAGATGGAAGGTCAGATGCAGCAGTTGATTGGCATCCTGGTACGCGAAGCGGGTAAAACCTTCAGCAACGCCATTGCGGAAGTACGCGAAGCGGTAGACTTCCTGCATTATTATGCCGGTCAGGTTCGCGATGATTTCGATAATGAAACCCATCGACCATTAGGACCGGTGGTTTGTATCAGCCCATGGAACTTCCCGCTGGCCATTTTCACCGGGCAGATTGCCGCCGCGCTGGCGGCGGGTAACAGCGTGCTGGCGAAACCGGCGGAACAAACCCCGTTAATTGCCGCCCAGGGCATCGCTATTTTGCTCGAAGCGGGTGTACCGCCGGGCGTGGTGCAACTGTTGCCTGGTCAGGGTGAAACCGTCGGGGCGCAGCTCACTTCCGATGAGCGCGTACGCGGCGTCATGTTTACCGGCTCAACGGAAGTCGCCACGCTGTTGCAACGCAATATTGCCACCCGCCTTGATGCTCAGGGGCGTCCAATCCCGCTTATCGCCGAAACCGGTGGGATGAACGCAATGATTGTCGACTCCTCCGCGTTGACGGAACAGGTCGTGGTCGACGTTCTGGCTTCAGCGTTTGACAGCGCCGGACAGCGCTGCTCCGCGCTGCGCGTCCTGTGTCTGCAGGATGATGTAGCCGACCATACGCTGAAAATGCTGCGCGGCGCGATGGCGGAATGTCGCATGGGTAATCCAGGTCGCCTGACCACGGATATTGGGCCGGTAATTGATGAAGAAGCCAAAACCAATATTGAGCGCCATATTCAGGCCATGCGCGCCAAAGGACGCCCGGTGTTTCAGGCCGTGCGCGAAAACAGCGACGATGCGCGTGAATGGCAAACCGGTACCTTTATTGCTCCGACGCTGATCGAGCTGGAAAGCTTCGACGAATTACAAAAAGAGGTGTTTGGTCCGGTACTGCACGTCGTGCGCTACACCCGTAACAATCTGGGCAACCTGATTGAGCAAATTAATGCCTCCGGCTACGGCCTGACGCTGGGCGTACACACTCGTATCGATGAAACCATCGCCCAGGTCACAGGATCGGCACACGTGGGGAACCTGTACGTTAACCGCAATATGGTCGGTGCCGTTGTCGGCGTGCAGCCATTCGGTGGCGAAGGCTTGTCTGGTACAGGGCCAAAAGCAGGTGGACCGCTGTATCTGTATCGCCTGCTGGCTAACCGCCCGGAAAATGCGTTAGGCATTACGCTTGCCCGTCAGGATGCAGACTACCCGGTCGATGCGCAGCTTAAAGCTGCACTCGTTCAGCCGCTGGAAGCACTCAGCGAATGGGCAACCGATCGACCCTCGCTGCATGCGCTCTGCCAGCAGTTTGGCGAACTGGCGCAGGCCGGTACTCAGCGTCTGCTGCCAGGACCCACTGGCGAGCGCAATACCTGGACGCTGTTGCCGCGTGAACGCGTACTGTGTATCGCCGATGATGAACAGGACGCGCTGGTACAGGTTGCCGCCGTGGCTTCCGTTGGTAGCTTAATCCTGTGGCCAGATGATGCGTTCCATCGTGAACTGGCAAAACGTCTGCCAACCGCCGTCTCCGGGCGCATTCAGTTTGCCAAAGCGGACAACATCACTACACAGCCGTTTGATGCCGTTATTTTCCACGGCGATTCCGATCAACTGCGTTCACTGTGCGAAGCGGTAGCTGCCCGCGAAGGGGCGATTGTATCAGTCCAGGGCTTTGCCCGTGGCGAAAGCAATATTCTGCTGGAGAGGCTGTACATTGAACGCTCCCTGAGCGTCAATACCGCCGCTGCCGGGGGGAACGCCAGCCTGATGACAATCGGCTAAGGCTGTGGTTAATTAAGGCTCCGGTTAGGGGGTAATGCCTGTCAATTAAGCATTACGGCGAACATGTGATTTCGGCTCAGGGTTCCGTTCACCTCAGCAATATCAATTCTATGAGGCTCAGACACCCGTGAACGTGCAAGAGAGGCTCACCGCCGCCTCCCTTGCATCCCTGGCTCCCGGCGGGAAAATCGTCGCTGCGCGATTCATTCGTCTTATGCCGTCTGCCTGTCGGGTCGGGGCCGGGCCTGCGTCCCTGCAGGCCGCCCCCTCTGCCCGCATCCCTGCGGGCAGACCCGGTCAGCCGTCAACGCCTCATCGATTTTCAGCCGGAACGAGGTCATCGCTGCAACGCACTGACTTCCAGTTAACTCTGTTTTGCTGTTCAGATAAAAAACGCAGGGGGTCAGGTGTGGGCTGGTCCGGCTGAAAATTGCCGACGTGTTTCCGTAAGGCCGGGAGAACCCGCAGGGATGCGGGTTCAGGGCGCGTTTTGCAGGGACGCTACCTCGCGCCCGGCCCGGTAGCCTGGAGGAATAAACGGAGGGAACCGCGGAGCGGCAATTTTCCCGCCGGGAGCCGGGATTGTTAAGGGTACGGCGATAGTACCCTTAACACGTTCACAGCTCGTATTGCCTCAGAGAAGTGACAAACATAAGGTGAACGTAGCAATATACCGGAGGCAACAGATTCATTACCTCCGTATGTGCCACTCATCCTCGTTAACTGACAAGCATGACTCCGGTAACGGGGCCTTTTTTTATGGAGCCAGAGGGAAGCATGAAACGAATCGTACTGACATGTGCAGCGCTGCTGTTGAGCGGCCAGGCGCTGGCGGATGACTGCGCCAACGCGAACACTCAGATTGAGATGAACACCTGTGCGGCAGAGCAGTTTAAGGCGGCCGACACCAAACTTAATGACACTTATCAGAATGCGCTTAAGCGCGCCGCCCCAACCCAGCGCGATTTACTGAAAAAAGCGCAAATCTCGTGGATAACCCTGCGCGATGCGGACTGCGCGTTAATCAGTTCCGGCACCGAAGGCGGTAGCGTCCAGGCGATGATTTCCAGCCAGTGTCTGACGGATAAAACCAACGAGCGTGAAGCGTTTCTCGCCTCACTCTTACAGTGCGAAGAGGGCGATTTAAGCTGTCCGTTACCGCCTGCCAGTTAACGCACGCGGATCCCTTCAATAATCATCCGCTGCACGCTCTCCACCGTTTGGTTAAAAAAGGCTTCATCACGCAGCGTTGCGCCCGTTACCGCCTCTACCTGTGGGGCAAAGTCGGCGTAGTGCTGGGTTGAAGCCCAAATCATAAAAATCAGATGATGCGGATCGACCGGAGCCAGTTTCCCACTTTTGATCCAACCGGCAATCAGCGCCGATTTCTCATCAATTAGCGTTTTGAGATCGCCCGTTAATTCAGCCATCAATAAAGGCGCACCTGCCAGCATCTCCATACAAAATAGCCGTGAAGCCTGAGGGTAATCGCGCGACACTTCCAGCTTAAGGCGAATGTATTCTTTAATGGCCGCTAGCGGCGCAAAGTCTTCGCGAAAAGCCTTCAACGGAGCCAGCCAGACGTCGAGGATTTGCCGCAAAACGGCAATATAGAGCACCTCTTTTGACGGGTAGTAATAAAGCAGATTCGTTTTTGACACACCCGCCTGCTCAGCGACCTGTTCGAGACGCGTGCCGTGGATCCCATATTGGGAGAAGATATTTAATGCCGCGGTTAATATGGCCTGGCGTTTTGCACTGACGGCCTGCGAGCGCTTACCTGTTTTTTTCTCTGCGCGTTGGACCATGCGCCCTCTCCTTCTTGTGAGGGCGTCAGCATACCAAATCACGCGGTGAATGGTTAAATTAAAGCGACTCCGGCGGCGCCTCTTGCACTCCCCCTTTTTTCTTTTTGAACTTCAGTTCGCTGACCAGCACGCCAACAATAATGAATGCTGCGCCGAGCAAAGCCAGTAGCGGTAAGCGTTCCCCCGCAAGGCGACCAAAGATCCCCGCCCACACCGGCTCACCGGTATAAATGACCGTCGCGCGCGTCGGCGAAACGCTGCGCTGTGCCCAGTTCATGGTGACCTGAATAATCGCACTGAAAATCCCTAACCCCAGCGCCACCACCAGCAATCCCGTAGACATCGGCGGCACGGACTCTCCTGCTGGGGCCATGGCAATAAATGCCACTATCGAAGCGGTTGCCAGTTGTACCACCGTTACCCGCCGCACATCCACTTTTCCCGCCCACGCGCTAATCAGGATAATTTCTGCCGCAATCGCCACCGCGCCGGCGAGTGTGATCCACTCTCCTTCGCCTAAAGCCAGCAAATTGCCTCCCGGTCCGGCGAGAAAAATCAACCCGATAAAGGCCAGCACAATGCCGACACACGGCATCAGGCCGGGCATACGCCCCAGACATAGCCATTGTAAAAGCGGGACCAACGGCACATACATCGCGGTAATAAACGCCGATTTACTGCTGGGAATAAACTGTAGCCCCCAGGTTTGCAGACTATAGCCCAACGCAATTGCGATACCGATCGCAACGCCTGCTTTGACTTCCAGCCAAGTCAGTTTATGCAATGTGCGTAGTGACAAAAGCGCGACCGCCAGCGCAGCGGTGGCAAAACGCACGCCGACAAAGAAAAAAGGTCCACTCAGGGTAACGGCATATTGCACGGCCAAAAACGTGCCACCCCAGAACATAGTGATCACAATGAGGATCGCTTCCTGAGGTTTAACAGAGAAGGAATAACGAGAAAGTAATGACATGAGACACCCGATTAACTGAATGTCGTTAGTCTGCGTTGCGTTTTGTTACAGTTCAACCTTGCAGACAAAAAAACCGCCGGAAGAAACCGGCGGCGGTGGGTGGCTACGTAACGTCTGACTCTGATCCTCAGCCGTCACGGCATATCTGACAGCTAGCCCGGCAATTACGATTTGTTGTTGCCGTGGCTATTTTTGCCCCCTTTTTTGCCTGCCTCTGAAGCGCGTTGCGGGTCATTCTTAAAGTTGCCCCCGCTGTGCTGGCCACCTTTTCGACCTGCTTCTGATGCTCTTTCGCGATCTTCCGCAAAGTTGCCGGAACCGCCTCGATGGTTTGCCATTACTGACCTCCGTCATTGATTAGACATCATATTGCATAGGTACTGAGGAGTGATACCTCACGCAGCGTTACGGGCGATACCCTGAAAATAACTGCGTGGGATTAAGCATAGTGAAGCGTGGCCTGAGCAGCCGCTAACTGTAATATCCTGCAACAGGATTGGCGGTGATAGAGAAATAATCACAGCGAGAAATCAATAAGTCTTTCTTATGACTACCAAATTCCACCCGGTTAAATATGTATCATTTTGCAACAAGAGAAGTTGTTATAAAAATTGTTATAAATCAAAGAAGTGATTGTGAAATTTGCACTCCTGACAGTACGTCATATCTTTAAAGGTAGGTAGCGAGTCGCTACGGACACGGTTAACTCGAGGAGTAGTGTAAAATGGCAAAAGTTCTGGTGCTTTATTATTCCATGTACGGACACATTGAAACTATGGCCCATGCAGTCGCAGAAGGCGCAAATAAGGTTGATGGCGCGGAAGTGATTATTAAACGCGTACCAGAGACCATGCAGCCGGAGATTTTCCTCAAAGCTGGCGGCAAAACACAAAACGCACCAGTCGCAACCCCGCAAGAACTGGCAGATTACGATGCCATAATTTTTGGTACCCCCACACGCTTTGGCAATATGTCCGGTCAGATGCGCACCTTCCTCGACCAGACTGGCGGGCTGTGGGCTTCAGGCGGCCTGTACGGCAAACTCGCCAGCGTATTCAGCTCGACAGGAACCGGCGGCGGTCAGGAACAAACCATTACATCAACCTGGACTACGCTTGCTCACCATGGGATGGTGATTGTGCCTATCGGTTACGCGGCGCAAGAGCTGTTTGATGTTTCTCAAGTTCGCGGCGGTACCCCTTACGGCGCAACCACCATCGCCGGAGGCGACGGCTCACGCCAGCCAAGTCAGGAAGAATTATCTATCGCCCGCTATCAGGGTGAATATGTCGCAGGTCTGGCAGTAAAACTCAACGGCTAATCTTCAACAGGAGGATTCGAATGCCAACTCAAGAAGCGAAAGCCCATCGCGTCGGCGAATGGGCAAGTCTGCGCAATACATCGCCGGAAATAGCCGAAGCCATTTTTGAAGTCGCGCATTATGACGAGAAACTGGCGGAAAAAATTTGGGAAGAAGGTAGCGACGAGGTGCTCATCAAAGCCTTTAAGAAAACAGACAAAGATTCGCTCTTTTGGGGTGAACAGACTATCGAACGCAAAAACGTCTAGCGCTCAGACTCCCCCGCGAACACGGGGGAGTTTTTCTTTTACTTAGCCGCCTCATTCAACACGCTGTCGAACTTATCTATCGGGCAAAAGCCATCCGCATCTATCGGACACCCTTTCAGCTCCAGCGTTACGCGCTGCGCCGGGGATTTCAGGGTCAGAACGTCTGCATTACGCAACTGCTGCGAGCTCTGATACACGTACTCGATTTTCATCAGATCACGATTTGCGTTGCTGTCATGCCAGCGCTGGAAGACAATCTTCCCGCCAATCGGCGTACGCTCGTTCTGATCGTGAAGCTGGTACGGTTTGAAATCCAGCGCGGTGAGCAGCGATGCGATGTTTGAGTCATGCCCCACCAGCACGGTTATTTTTGGCGCTTTTACGCGTTCAGTAACCAGCGCATTATCAATATACTTCACCAGCGGTTTGGCGACATTCTGCGCCACTTCCGGGGAGGTGAACAGGCTGTCCTGATAGCCATTTTTCAGCTTCGACAGAACCTTCCACTGTTGATCGGATTTAATCTCGCCCCAGGCGACCTTATCCATCGGGAAGCCTTCGTAATATTGCAGCGTGAAGGCATCAACCAGCGAATTCCCGACCTTCAGCGGCCCCGAAACCCCAGGCTCCTGCTGGTATTTCGCGCTAAACGTATCTTTGGCATCGGTCAGGGAACACTGCTGTTTTTCTTTGCAGGATGGAGAGTCTTTGTAGTCGGTCATTTGCTCAAGCAACTGATAGCTGTCGTTGAGCTGCATTTGGCTACGCTCTTTCTCCATTGCCTGAACCGCCTGCTGGCTGAAGGCGGCGGAATCATCGGTGATCACCGGGTTAAAGGTGGGATCCATGGTGCCCATTTTTTCCTGATGATGGACCGGGACGTCGCAACCCGGGAAAGCACCGGTGACAAAGAACTGCGCCGTCGCGACCGTACGCTGCAGGCTGTTAGCATAGGTATAGACCGTACCCGGCACCGGGCATTCGCCCGATTTCACCATCCCCTGCTCTGCCAGCCACTCTCGCATATAGTGGCCCATATAGATTTCCAGCACGCCGCCTTTGGTGGTGAGTTGCCCGCCGGGGACATCCCATTCTGGCCATTGTTTGGGGGTGGACTGCTCAAGAACACTGCCATTATTGGCTAAAGGTGCGCGTAAGTTATGCCGACTCATCATCAATACTTGCTGAAGCTGATAGCCTTCCGGCGCGGTCTGCGCCTGCGCGGCGGTTGACATTAATACAGCCCCTGCCACGGCTGCGGCGATTAACGATTTATTCATCCCTACGACCTCTTGTTGTTATCAATCACAACAGAGTGTGACAGAAATATGACATATTTCCCGGAACGCTTTCGCAAAACGAACCATCTACGGTGTCGTTTTAATACCGAACTCGGTTTCTAATTTGCGAATGCCAAGCGGGGTGAAGGTGACGCGGCGACCACTCAGCTCCGTTTTTATCCATCGTTTTTCAATCAGCCAGCGTAGCAGCGATGCGCCAAGCACGCCGCCGGGATGGTAACGTCGTTCACTCCAGTCCAGACAACCGCAGGTTAATTTCCGCCGCGATGCGCCCGCAGCAAGGACAATCCCCATTTGTGCCAGTTTTTCCTGCCCAAGAGACGTCAGCGTTTCACCATCCGGCGTTAACCACTGACGGGAAACCAGCGTATCGAACAGCCTCACCGCCACCTCGCCAGCGAGATGATCGTAGCAGGTTCGGGCATGTCGTAAGCCTGGCGGCGTCGTGATTTTTCGTGGCGTTGATGTAGCCCACGCCACGCCCATCAGACGCTCCAGCAGTTCAGCGATATCGGAGCCTGCAAGGCGAAAATAACGATGCCTGCCCTGCGCGAGCGCCACAACAAAACGTTGTTCGCACAGACGCGCCAGATGCGCACTGGCGGTCGACGCTGACACATCCGCCACTGCGCTGAGCTCGGTCGCGGTCCAGGCGCGGCCATCCATCAGGGCGCACAACATTCGCGAGCGCGATTTATCGGCCATCGCCGCCGCGGTGAGCGCCATTCGCGACTCCAGAGCGCCCTCTTCCTCACTTAACATCACTGATGCCATAGCGACCTCTTTGACCCTGAATGTCTGAATTAACGATGCCATGAATGCGTTCTAAAGTCACCGCACAGGTCACACCGCACGCAGCATCATCTCGATACCCAACCCGACCAAACAAAACAGAAAACAACGTTTAAACACGAGCGGAGAAATAACCCGTCGTACACGGGTTCCTAACCACTGACCAATCAGCGCAGGAACAATGGCCAAAGCCGATATGCTCAACGACTGTACGGGCAGCGCGTTGTGCCACCACAGACCAAGCGCCAAAGCCAATGTCGAAAACGTAAAAGAGATCCCGAGCGCCTGAACCAGCTCATCTTTCTCAAAACCCAATGACTGGATCCAGGGCACTGCGGGCATCACAAATACACCGGTTCCGCCAGTCAATAAGCCAGTAACAAATCCTATGACGAGGGAGTACGGTTTTTCATGCTGCGGAGCCACTGCGATTTTCTTTCCGGCCAGCGTCCAGATAGCGTAAGCCACCAGCGCCACGCCGAGCGCAAACTGGGTACGGGTGGTGTCGCCGCCGGTAATCCAGGCGCTGGCAAGCAATGTCGCCACCACCACCGTCAATAACATCGGCCACAGTCGTTTGACTAATTGACGCGTATTTCCGCCACCGCCAAACTGAAACAGATTGCTAATCAGCGAAGGCAACAGCAGCATGGCCGCCGCCGCAACCGGCGAAATAAGCGATCCGAGGATCCCCATAGCCACGGTGGGCAATCCCATACCAGTGACGCCTTTTACCATCCCGGCGAGGACAAACGTGGCGGCAATCATCATCACCAGAGCGGGCCCAAACGCTAACGAACTCGTCATGTTGCACTTTCCTGAAAAAGAGAAGATGACCCATTCTGGACGTTAATCGCGGTGCTCGCTTCGCCAGGCAACGAAATATGTCTTCCCGCTTACGGGTAATAATATAAAAAATGCCGGGTTTCCCCGGCACATTATCAGAACGTTTTTGCCCACCACAGCCGAAGCTTCATGCCCCAGTAGCTGGTCCAGCCGCTGGTTGTTGACACCACCCGACCTTGTGACATCACCACCAGCGTGGGCGTGACGCTAATCGCCCAACTGCGGGAGATTGCCCCGTTCGCATCATTGATGACCGGAAAGTCCACGCCTTTACGCGACAGCCAACGAGACACCTCAGCTTCACTGCCGGAGCGAAACGCAATGGTCATCACGTTTTCCCCTTCCGAACGCAGCCTGGCGACTTCCGGCGTCGTGAAGCGACAAACGCCGCACCAGCTCGCCCAGAAATAAAGCAGCACCGGCTCGTCTTTGCTGAGCGCCGCCAGCGTGACGGTTTCACCATCCAGCGTTTGCAAAGGCGTACTGTCAAAAGAGCCAGGGAGCTGCGGCGCACGCCAGACATCCATCAGCAGCATCGCCCCTGCCAACAGCGCCAGTAAGATCAGCCCTTCGCGCAGCCAGCGGCGCAGTTTACTGAGCATTGGCCGCCGCCAGCTTTTCTTTGACCACTTCCTCAAGGGTTTCCCACGGCACCGCACCGGGAATAAGCTCATCACCAATAATCGTTGCGGGGGTGCCCTGCACGCCCACCAGTCGCGCCAGTTGCAGGTTAGTGCTTAGCGTTTCAGCACTTTGGGCACCCAACGTCACCGGACTGGCTCCCGATTTTTCCTGCGCCTGTTTGATACTGACATCGGTATGGTAACCCTTTTTCTGCATCAGTTTTTCATGTAGCGCCAGAAACTGCTGCGGATGCTCAAGCCAGGTGGTCAGCACGGTCCGCGCCGCCAGTTCCGAACTTTCCCCTTTAAACGGCAGCGGTTTAATCACTACCGCCACGTCAGGATATTTCTGCACAATTTTTTCCAGCATGGGATCCAGTTGCTTGCAGTACGGGCAGTTGTAATCGGTGAAGTTTATCAGGGTCAGTTTCGCCTGCTTAGCGCCAATCCGCGGGCTGTTGGGATCGTTAAACAGGGCCTCCTGGATTAATGCTTCAATTTGCTTTTCCTGTTCCGGTGTAAACGGTGCAGGCTCTTTCGCTACGCTGACGGCAGAAAACAGGGTTAACAGCAGAACAATCATTATTTTCATGGGGTTACTCCTTTGGCGTCGGTCAACGTTTGCAATACCGCATCGCGGGTTAACAACGTTGGTAACGCCTGGCCTTCCGGCAGACCGGGGCCATAAATTTGGTTATACGGCACAGCAACCTGGCCGCGTTTTTTCAGAAATTCGGTGATGGCTTCAGAAGGGAGCGTCCAGTCGCCGCGCAGCGCCACTACATCCGGCTGTTGCAACGCGGCCTGTACGTCATCTTTATGCAACACGTTGTATTTGTTGACCTTACAAGTGATGCACCAGTCGGCAGTGACGTCAATGAACACTCGCTTATGTTGCGCCAGCGCATCCTCAATCGCCTGCTCGCTAAGCGGTTGCCAGTTCACGCTTTCTTTAGCGCTAGCGTGTCCGGCCAGCCCTAAATGCGGGAGCAGCAACGTCGCAAGCCAGATAGCCGAACCCAGCATCATGACACCGAGAAGACGCCGCAAAATATTCATCCAGCGTCCCGGACGCGGCAAACGCAGCGCCAGACCGGGACGCAGAGCCACCAGCAGCCACGGCAAGCTCATCCCCAGGCCAAGTGCGATAAACAGTCCCCACAACGTTGGTAACGAAGCGGTCAATGCCACCGCTACCGCTGTTCCCAGAAACGGGGCGCTGCACGGCGTGGCGAGCAGGGTCGCAAATGCGCCTTGCCAGAAATGTCCCGACAAGCCGTTGCCACCGCGAGTCGCCAGCGTGGTGGTCATCGCCGAAGGCAGGCGGAATTCAAACCACCCGAACAGGCTGGCGCTGAATGTCAGCATCACCACGACCATGACGCCAATGAACCACGGGTTCTGAAACTGGATCCCCCAGCCAAGCGCCTGATTGGTTAAACGTAGCACTGTCATCAATAACGCCAGGGCCATAAAGGAGACCAGGATCCCAGCTACCGATGCGAGGAACTGACGGCGGATCTGGTGACGGCTTTTTTCCTCAACCAGCAAAATAGAGCCCAGTTTCATGCCGAGAACCGGTAACACACAGGGCATCAGGTTGAGGATCAAACCGCCCAGCAGCGCCATTAGCACCACCTGCCACAATGGGAGTGAGGCGTTCTCAATAACCGGGGCTTCGCCAATCGCAAGACGACTTTCCTGGGCAACACCGTTATCTGCCAGCACCAGCGTGACCGACTTACCGCGTAAATCCGGCGCGCCTTCCCCCCAACCATCATGAACGGGCACCGTGGCGCGTAACGTCTCACCTGCGACGTGAATTTGCGGCATGCCAAAATCAGCATCATCAACGGCGTCCAGATACAGCCCAGGCGCAGTCCAGCCTCCCGCGCGGTGAGCCTCGACGACCAGCTCGCCGGCCCGTGCGCCAGCGCGCAAAGTATCGGTCAGGCCGCTGGCAAGCGGGATCTGCCCCATTGCCTGCGCATAGTCATGCGCAAAAGTCGGGTCCTGGGTCGTGGAGGTCACGGAAAAAGGAAAATCCGTCAACAGGCAAACGTTGCTACAGGTGGATAGCGTCAAAACACCGCTAAGCGTGGCGGGCGATCTGCCACGCACAACCATCGGGAATGTCACATTATCGTGATAGCCCTGGGTCGTGATATTAGCGACCTCAAAGCGTGCAGGGGTTGGCCAGAACCAGTCGACCGCAGGCATTTCCCCTTGCCAGGCGATAGATGGCGCGACGCCTCCCTCGCCCGGCGAACGCCAGTAGGTTTTCCAGCCGTCCTCCAGTTTAACATCCAGCAACAGACGAGTTTCGCCGCCTGAGGACGTATCAGCGCGTAACCGCACGCTGGCGTGATCGTTATCGGGTGAACGCAGCCAGCCGGGTTCAGCCGCCCAGGATACGGGCAGCCATAGCAATAACAGACAGAGCAGCGCCTGCCTGAAAACAGTCATCATATATTTTCTCCGTGAATAATTATCTAACAGTCAGCAACGGCTGTTCTGTCATTCACGGAAGACGCAAAATCGCAGATGTACCCTTAGCGTGGGCGGCGAGATGGCTCGCGGTGGGAAAAAAGGCAGACGAAACGCCCGCACTGGCGCCAGCAGCGACAGCAGCAGACACAGCACCAGAATAGCGCCTTCGAACAGTACCGGGGGCGCCGCCAGTAATGACTTCGCGCTCAGTTCACAAGGGGTAACGGACGAGGCCTCATCGGTCTGCGCTTGTGCGCTTACGACAACGCTTGTGGCAACGGTGTCCATCTGCAACGCGTGCAGGCCCGCCATGCGTTGTGCGGTACAAACCATCACCACAACACATGCCAGACAGAGGAACCACCATCCCATCCGTTGACGTTTCGCCATTATACCCTCACTGATTGATGCGAGTTATCTTAACCACTCACCAGGTTTTGGCAACCTTTGCGCTGTAAAGTTATGTCCTGTCATCAGCAGGATATACCGCGATTTCAATCAGATTGAGATCGGGATCTCTGACATAAACCGAGCGAATCGGTCCCATCGCACCGGTTCGTGCAACCGGTCCCTCAACAATATCGACCCCGTGCGTTTGAAACGTGGTTATCACCTCTTCCAGCGCACGTGTGGTGATAAAACACAAATCCAGCGCCCCCGGCGTTGGCGCGTAAGCTTTGGGTTCAAACTCTTTTCCCCGAATGTGGAGGTTAATTTTCTGATTGCCAAAGACGAAGGCTTTCCGCCCTTGCGCGAAGGTTTCCAGCCTCATCCCTAAAAGTTCGACATAAAAATGAACGCATGCCTCTTCATTATTGGAGGTCAATACCAGATGATCCAGGTGGTCAATCATAGCGATATCCATTTTGGTTGCTCATCACTGACACTTACCCTATTCATTCAAACGCTACAAGAAAAAGAAAATCTTACGGCTGCGTTGACAGAACATAGCGCAACGCGTTGCTGCTCACGTTTTATAAATTAAATGATAATTAATCATATTTTCGTTTTTATTTATTACAATATAACATTGCCAAAATAATTACGAAAATATCACGGAAGTGATCATTCACTATTTACGAAGAGTACCAAAGGATATTCGCAGAACAGTACATAAATACTGTCCCGCTACGTATTGATGCGTAAATGAAAGTAAGGGTCAGCGCATTTTTAGGTCATTATCGTATTATAGCCCGACGCAATGAAGAGCGTATTCATTCGCAGAAAATTTGTTTATTGAATGTTATTTAGAGTATATGGAAATGAAAAAATATTTATTACCCCTGATTGGGTTACTTTTTACCGTTAGCGCTCAGGCAGCACCATTTACCGACGGCAAAGAGTTTATCTCACTGGAAAAACCCGTCGCTTCAGCCCCGGCAGCGCTGAAGTTTTTCTCATTCTATTGTCCTTCCTGCTATCAGTACGATGAAGTTTTTGAAATCACTGATAACGTGAAAAAAGTTTTGCCTGCTGACGTCAAACTCACCGAATACCACGTCGACTTTTTAGGCCCTCTGGGGCAAGACATGACGCACGCCTGGTCCGTCGCCATGCTGTTGAACGTGCAAGATAAAGTTAAACCGCTGCTTTTTGATGCCGTGCAGAAAAAACAAACCATTAAATCGGCGGACGATATTCGTAACGTATTTATCAGCGCGGGCGTCAGTGCCAGTGATTATGATGCTGCATGGAATAGTTTTGCCGTGAAATCACTAACCGCCAAACAGCAAGAAATGGCTAAAGCTGTAGATTTAACCGGTGTGCCCGCCTTTTTTATCAACGGTAAATATATGATCAATCCGAAAGGACTGAAATCTGATGACCTTAACGCGTTCGTACAAAACTATGCTGATACGGTCCGCTTCCTGATCACTAAATCCTGATGTTTAGCTAATCTCACTATTCGCACCACACAACAGACGCCATAACGTTAAAAAGCGCTGTTGGTGGTGCAATGCCCGCATCGTTTATAGCAATATCCTCCCTTCCCGGTTGGCATTCTCCGTTATCAGGATTACCCTAAACTTAGCGGTGATACCTGTTGTCAGGGTTCACCTTCTGCAAGTGTTGATTTACACGAGAGAACGCTATGGAATTAAAGGATTATTACGCCATTATGGGCGTGAAACCGACAGACGATCTCAAGACAATCAAGACCGCCTATCGTCGCCTCGCCCGTAAATATCATCCTGATGTCAGCAAAGAGACTGACGCGGAGGCCCGGTTTAAAGAGGTTGCTGAAGCCTGGGAAGTCCTGAGTGATGAACAGCGACGCGCCGAGTACGACCAGTTGTGGCAGCACCGCAACGACCCACAGTTCAACCGTCAATTCCAACAAGGAGAGAATCAACGCTATAACGCCGAAGATTTCGACGATATCTTCTCCTCCATTTTTGGTCAGCATGCGCAACAGTCTCGCCAGCGTCATGCCAGCCGCGGGCACGATATTGAAATTGAAGTCGCCGTATTCCTCGAAGAAACGCTTACTGAGCATAGCCGCACGATCAGTTACACCCTGCCGGTTTACAATGCGTTCGGCATGGTCGAACGTGAAATTCCTAAAACGTTGAATGTGAAAATTCCGGCTGGCGTCGGTAACGGTCAGCGTATTCGTCTGAAAGGCCAGGGCACCCCCGGTGAAAACGGCGGGCCAAACGGTGATTTGTGGCTGGTGATTCATATCGCGCCACATCCGCTGTTCGATATCGTTAATCAGGATCTGGAAGTGGTCGTTCCCCTGGCGCCGTGGGAAGCCGCGCTGGGCGCGAAAGTAACCGTTCCGACGTTAAAAGAGAGCATCCTGCTGACCATTCCTGCGGGCAGCCAGGCCGGGCAGCGGTTACGCATTAAGGGCAAAGGTCTGGTAAGTAAAAAACATACCGGCGATTTGTATGCGGTGATCAAAATCGTCATGCCGCCGAAACCTGACGACGCCAGCGCCGCCCTGTGGCAGCAGTTGGCGGATGCACAAAAGACCTTTGATCCGCGCAAAGAGTGGGGGAAAGCATAATGGCTAACGTCACCGTCACCTTTACCATTACCGAGTTTTGTCTGTACACCGGTGTGTCAGAAGAAGAGCTACAGGAGATTGTCGGCTTAGGGGTGATAGAACCTCATGAAGACGAAACATTTGACGATCATGCGCTGACTGTCATGCGTCGCGCGATACGCCTGCGTCAGGAGCTGGAACTTGACTGGCCGGGAATTGCCGTTGCGCTGACATTGCTGGAAGAGAACGCTCAACTGCGGCAGGAAAACCGCCTGCTGCGCCAGCGATTGTCTCGTTTTATCAGCCATCCTTAATGTGTCAAGGCCAGCATGATGCTGGCCCTTTTATTATCCGCAACCCGCTCTTAATGACATTGCGCAGCAGATGGCATACAGTCAGCGATAAGAATTATCTCAAACAATAAGACGTTGAGCCATGCAGCTTAAGCCCCTCACAAAAGGTCGTTTTCACAATATCTGGCAGCAAGATGATGCCTTAATTGAGAAGATATTCCAGGAGTTGCTCTCTGAAACACAGATTATCCAGGAAGATGACTATCTTTACCGCCAGGGACAGGTAGTCGATCGACTAATCATGGTGCAGTCAGGGAGAATTTCTCTGCGTTATAGCGCGGAGAATGGTCGCCGTTTCCAACTGGGTGCAATGGAATGTGATGAGCAACTGTTTGGCGAAATGGAGTTTTTTACCGGGTATCGTTGCCAGCTTGATATCGTAGCCGAAGAACCGCTGACCGTGGCGGTATGCAACTGTGACCGTCTGGAGGAAGCGCTGAACCAGCACCCCAGACTGGCGATATTTTTCGCCAGCGCAATGGCCGTTGATTATCAGGATATGCTGGAAATCTTCCTGCACCGGATGCTCTACCCTATCGTACATAACGTAGCGTATGACCTGTATCGCCAGCATCAGGACAAGCAGCCAATGGATGGTTTTCATAAAAAATACCAGGAAGCTGAGCGATTCGGCACCACCGACCGGGTCTATCGGCGGGCGGTGAAAGCGCTGACGGATGCCGGGCTGGTAACGCGCACGAAGCAAGGACTGGAGATTAAGGATCTGGATGGGCTGCGTAAATTTCTCGGCAATGACATCATTGACTGACACACCAACCCTGGCAAACGGAGCATTGGTGTGTCATTTCAGCGCAATCAGAACTTATAGGTGAGGTTGAAATAGTGACCCAGCCCGGTGGTACGCCCTGCTCCACCGTGGTTTTCCATTAATGCCATGTTGCGGAAATATTTTAAGCCATAACCTACTGCATAATGCTCTGAATGCCAGTAGATGCCGTTATACCATTCAATCGCGTTATTGCTATATAACGGCTGGTTAGCAATCTTGTTCGCGGCGAACTGGTAGTCAAAGTAACCCTGATAGTTCAAATAACTGCCGTTGGCGAACGTATAGAACGGCGTCGACCAGTTGGTCGAGAACATGTAACCATCCCACTTGCCTTCGTTATCTGCACCGTAATTTTCACGTACATAGTGCGCATAAATGTTCATTCCCACCAGACCAAACCACGGCACTTTAACATCCGTGCCGAGACCAACGTAATGCTCAAATAATTCCCGGTCACCAATGTTATTTACCGTTGCGATATAGAATTCGTTAAATGGCCCAACGGATAAATCTTTATTAAAAATGGCGTCGAGGGAAAAACGTGGAGATATCTTGGCAAAGAAGTTATCCCCCCCGTGACGATCGTCCTGCTCGCGATCCAAAATATCAAAGAAATCCACATAACCATACAGATCGATAATCCCGGATCGTGCGCCAAACTCCAGCTCAAGATAGGTGTCATTACGAATACCATAAGGCACTTTCGCATCCACACTTTGCATTAAGTTCATCTGCATCCAGTTAAAATCATTTTTGCGGATGTTGCCATCGGCATAATCAGCCGCAAGCGCTTGCGTACAGCACATCGCAATTACCGCACCCAGAACTGTTTTTTTCATCATTGATTTATTTTTCTTCAGCATTTTCAATTCCTTTGAGCAAGGTTGAGTGTCGCCCCACCAGATAAATGGCGTGACGGCGGGCTATCTAATTAAAGAGGTAAGCGTTATTACTGTGTTTAATTACGTTTGAGTTTTAATGTACCCATCAACATAATAAAGATAATTAAATACAACACCGGTATTGCGTACATAATTTTCTGCAATCCCATAGTTTTTTCCATTAGCGCACTGATCGCCGGACTAAACATGGCGCCAGCACTACCGCTAATTAAAATATAAGAAACGTTCTGGCTACTCGCGCGCTTCACGAAAGAAACCCCGTAGGCAATAAAGGAGTTATACAGCGCTGCGCAGACAAACCCGTAACTATAGGCCAGATAATCAAGCCCGGAGATATTTTCCTTCGTGACAATGATGGTGGTAATAACGCAAGCTAACAAAATAATGCTAAGCAAGAAATAATGTATCTTTACGCGGGAAACAATAACGGTTGAGACTAACGCGCCGACCAGCGCAGCACCCCAGTATTGCGTAATAATATTACCTGCTTCTTCGAAGGGAATACCAAATTTGTTCTTCACAAATAATGGTGCCCAGGTCAGGAAGGTATACAGCGCCAACATACCTAAGAACAGGCCAATGCTTCCGCTGATAATCCCTGGATTCCACTCGGATTTCACCGGGTCTGCGCTATCCGCTGCAGGAGCCGTTTCACAGGCGGTAAAGCGGGTGAGAGCCACAACGCCCAGCGTGAGTAAGGCCACTATGCCTACGCTCAGATAGCTGTAACTCCACGACATATTGTGCGTCAGGGCGAAGGTGGTAATCAGCGGGAAAACTACGCCCGCGACGTTAAAGGTGGCGTCCTGCACCACCAGCATCGTACTTTGAATGCGATCCTGCCAAACCGAAACCACGATCGTTCCGGCCACGCACAGACCAATCCCGCCGCAGAAACCCACCAGGGTCATGGCGACCATCACCGGCCATAAGCCAGGGCTTAAGTGCATTGCCAGAGCGCAGAGGAACACTATCGAATAGATAATGAGCGTCATACGCTTAACGCCGATTTTCTCAATCAGGAAAAAGGCGGCAATGGTCCCAGCTAACGCCCCACCGTTAAGCAACGAAAATATCGAGGCGACGGTATTCACATCGGCACTGTAGCGTACTGCAATCGGTTCAATCAGCATGCCAAACTGACTGGCAAATCCTGCCATAATAAAATTTGCCAGAAAACTAATCAGCGTAAGTGCTATTTTATTCTTCATATAATGCCATCTCTGATTGGTTCATTTAAATGCTGATGCTAAGCCGTAACAGCTGTGTTTAGCGCCAGCTCTATCATATTTTTAAAGGTTAACTGCCGTTCTTCCGCCGTTGTTTCCTCTCCTGTCAGGCAATGATCGGATACGGTTAATATAGCCAACGCTTCAATATTAAACTGATGCGCTAAAGCGTATAACCCTGCCACTTCCATATCCACACCCAGCACACCAAACTTTTCCAGTGCAGGTATTAAATTTTCGTCAGGATCGTAATAAAGATCGCCACTGAAGACATTGCCGACTTTAACGTCAATACCGGCCTTCTGCGCCAATGCCCACGCCTGCTGCAATAATGAGAAATGGGCAGATGTCGCCATCGCGTAGCCCGCGCTACGTTTTAAATTAGTGACGGAATCCGTTCCGGCGGCGATGGCAAGAATAATATCTCGCATTTTGACATGATGTTGTGTTGCCCCCAGACTGCCGACACGAATAATTCTCTGTACACCGAAGTCATGTACCAGTTCATGAGCATAAAGCGTCATTGACGGAATACCCATGCCATGTCCCATCACCGAAACAGGTTGCCCAAAATAAAGACCGGTATAGCCCAGCATATTGCGTACATTGGTGACTTCGCGGTAATCCATTAGATAATTTTCGGCAATAAACTTAGCGCGAAGCGGATCGCCCGGCATAATAACGGTTGGCGCAAAATCACCCGCTTTAGCATTAATATGTGCAGTCATAACAATTCCTGAATTATGGGTATTGAAGATATGCAGGGATTGTAACCAGAGGATTGCACAGGATTGAGGACAAAAGTCCTGCTCAGAGGATCGGCCTCTCATTTCTGAGAGTTAGTGTTGCGGGCAGAGGGTACAGAAGAAAAATGAGCCTCCTCCACAGCAAAGAAAAGCGAGGGCCAGCGCAATAAAGGAACAGATTTGCACCCAAATCGTTGGTTACCACCGCGTTGACACGAGTATCCATTGCAGCGTCAATATTGTTTTTAAAGTGGTCTTATTGTTATTATCATTTTCCTTTATAAATTTGAGTTATGCTGTCATGATCCCATTTAGGTTTAGTGAGATGACTCCCGCCGATATTCCTGCTGTTCAGTCGTTTCTTGTTGAGCATCTTAATTTATTCTTCAATGCCGGTAGAGCCATGCCTTCTGCCGAAGAAGATCTCTTTGATCTCGAACAACAGTATATCTTGCAGGAAAGGAATTCATTACTTTGCGCGTGGAGTGAAAACCAGGAATTAATCGCCACACTGGCGGTATGTCAATATGATGATCGTATTACTGAACTACGTGGTCGCTATAACTTGTCTGAAACGGCGGAAATTTGTCGTTGCTACGTAGATGAGCGCTACCGCAGACAGGGGATCGGAAGTCAGTTGTTTGCTTTAGCTGAGGTATTCTGTCAGCAACATCAATATAAGACTTTGTATCTTCACACACATCATTTTTTACCCGGAGGGTATTATTTCTGGTTGCGTAACAATTTTAACGTGATTATGGATATGCAGGATGAATGGCAATTGGTACATATGGAGAGTACACAAAAAAGTGTCAAGCGCTGATATGCGGAACTTTTGATGGTGATCAATATGTTTCATACACAGAAATTTCAGTACGCGTGTAATTTGATCAATATCAACCAATTCTCATTTAGCTTCCTGTTGTTATTTTCATTCACAACATCGCAGTAACCAACAAAATCATAACTCACTGTATTAAATGAGTATTTTTTCTACACCACTACCTTTTATCTCTTGCCCTCGATGGTTGACCTTGTTAACAATTGCCGCTAGAGTCGCTTTCGACAGCATTTCATTACATTTTTGTATATGAATAGGAATATGGTGAGAATTATTCAATTCAATTCCATAACTGCCCCCGCAACTGTAGGCGGATGCAGAATATCCCTGTGTGGCTCATAAACCACAGGTCACTGTAAAGTTCATCTTTATGGGAAGGCCGATATTCTGATTACCGTGAGTCAGGAGACCTGCTGTCAAAGGTATATGCCATTGAGTGGACGGGATGGTCCATGGGATGAATTATTTGACGCAAGCGGTAGTGTATTTATGAATAAGATTTTGGCTGAGTAAAGCTTATTTGCATTTTTTGCATATCTTCATTCTTAAATTTCACGATTCAATGTCATCTATCTTCATGTCTCCTCCCGATATATGGAATGAAATAAGCCATGACCAGACCTTAAGATTCTGGCATCAACGGGACGATGATAATGCACGCTAATTCTACCTTTTACTTCTCTAAAAAAACGCTTCTGGCTATTTTTGGCACGACTGCTCTCCTGCTTACTTCCGGTTTTTCCGAGGCAGCAAAAACCGAATATCCTCTGACGATTAAAAACTGTGGCCGCGATATTACCTTCAATCAGGCACCAACCCGCGTGGCGACGGTGGGTCAGAACAGTACCGAGATTCTCTATTCACTGGGGCTGGCCGATCGCGTCGTGGGTACTTCGCTGTGGTTTGGCCCGGTACTGGAGGCTTATAAAACAGCAAACGAAAAAGTCGCCGTTATCGCGCAAAATATTCCAAGCTTTGAAGGGATCGTGGCGAAAAAACCGGATCTGATCGCCAGTCAGTTTGAGTGGCAAATCGGCCCTGCTGGCACGGTTGCCTCTTACGAACAGTTTAGTGAACTCAAAATTCCTGTTTACACCGCGCCAGCTGACTGTGCGAAAGATAACGAAGATGGTGGTGATGGTGTCCGTAAGGGCATGTTTGATATTGCCATGGTGTATCAGGAAGTCGCCGATCTGGCGAAAATCTTCGATGTTCAGGATAAAGGCGAGGCGCTGATTGCCAGCCTTAAAGCACGTGAAGCCGCAGCGAAAAATAAAATTACCGGAATGGATGAGAATGTTTCCGCCGTGTTCTGGTTCTCAAGCGCCGATCTCCAGCTTGACCCTTACGTTGCCGGGAAGTTTGGTCCGGCGGCATGGATCGCCCAAACGCTGGGAGTGAAGAATGTGATTGATTCTGCTGAAGAGTGGCCAACGGTGGGTTGGGAAACCATCGCAAAAGCGAATCCTTCACTCATTGTGCTCGGTGAGATGAGCCGTCGCCGTTTCCCGGCGGATGACTGGAAGGTCAAGATGGAATACCTCAAGTCCGATCCTGTCGCCAAACTGGTTCCTGCCGTCAAGGAAAACCATCTACCGGTCATTGACGTACAGACCATGAATGCCGGGATCAGAACTATTGATGGTGTGGAAAAACTGGCTGATGCCCTTCTTGAATATGGCTTAGCACATCCGCAGGCTGCTCATTAATCTACGTTTTGCGCTATATCCTCACACGGTATAGCGCATCTCCGTTACTCAGGAACGCAGATAATCATGAGTGATTCACGCAGGATGCGTCGCGCTGTTGGTCAGCTTGCGGTGAGAGTCAGTGGGCATGCCGTTTGGGTCAGTGCGCTAATGTGTGGCGTGCTGCTGGCGGGGATTTCCATCGGCGAAACGCTTATCCCCTGGCAGCATGTTCTCAGCACGCTGGCAAATCATCTTTTTGATACACACTATCCTGTCGATGCGCTGGATGCTGGGATCGTCTGGAACTACCGCCTGACCCGAGCGCTGGTCTCGGCCAGTTGCGGCGCGTGCCTGGCTGTTTCCGGCGTAGTGTTACAGTCGCTGCTACGCAATGCGCTCGCCGAACCCTATCTACTGGGGATTTCTGCCGGAGCGTCCACCGGAGCGGTGCTGATTGCTCTCACTGGACTTGGGGCTGGCATCATCAGTATGTCATTGGGCGCTTTCATTGGTGCGCTGACGGCATTTCTGTTCGTTGCGCTATTGGCGATGGCCGCTGGCGGTAGACAAGGTGGGGGGGTGACAACCCAAATCATCCTTGCCGGGATCGCCAGCTCCCAGCTTTTCAATGCGATTACATCGCTTATCATCACCCGCTCAGCAAACGCCGAGCAAGCACGCGGTATTATGTTCTGGCTGTTGGGCAATTTGAGCGGTGTACGCTGGCCCGATGTAGTCTTAGCCATTCCTACCGCTCTGGTCGGTATCGCGCTGTGCTTCTGTTATGCCCGCCATCTTGACGCTTTCTCCTTTGGTGCGGAGTCTGCGGCATCGCTGGGCATTCCGGTAAAACGTACCCGTGCAGTACTGATTGCCGCCGTCACCGGCATGACGGCGATTATGGTCTCCATTGTGGGTGCGATCGGCTTTGTCGGTCTGGTGATCCCTCATGCTGCTCGTCTGCTGGTCGGCAACCAGCATCATCGACTGCTGCCGGTTAGTGCGCTTACCGGAGCTATTTTCCTCATTATCGCTGATGTTATTTCCCGCACGTTACTACCCGGTCAGGTACTACCAATAGGCGTGATCACGGCTCTGGTTGGCGCTCCTGCGTTTTCAATCATTCTGATTAGAGGAAACCAGAACAAATGACGGTGAATCTCGTACAGCCACTCGTTGCCTCTGCGCAAGTCGTTATTGAAGCCTGTAATTTGTACTGGAAGGTAAAAGGTAAGACGATTGTTGAAGATATTTCACTCAGCGTAACGCCCGGCGAGTTTGTCGGCATCATCGGTCCCAACGGCTCGGGCAAAACGTCACTGATTTCACTGCTGGCCGGTTTGCTGAAGCCAACTTCCGGGCGTATCACCCTGCAGCAAAAGGCGCTCCAGCATTATTCGCGGCGTCACCTTGCGCAGCGGGTGGCGTTGGTCGAACAACAGGCAGAAACCAGCGAGCGTCTTACCGCTTTACAAGCCGTTTCTTTGGGGCGCACGCCCTGGCTTAGCCTGCTCTCGCCCTGGTCCGCCAAAGATGACGATATCGTGCAAACTATGCTGGAGAAGGTCGATCTCCGTGAATTACAGCACCGATGCTGGCATACCTTTTCCGGGGGAGAAAAACAGCGCCTGCATATCGCCCGGGCGCTGGCGCAGCAGCCGCAGTTGTTACTGATGGATGAACCCACCAACCATCTCGACATTCAACATCAGATTGGCCTGCTTAGTCTGGTTAAACGTGAAAAGCTCACGGTCATTGCCGCTCTGCACGACCTCAATCATGCCGCGATGTTCTGCGATCGCATCATCGTCATGACATCCGGGCATATGGCTATGCAGGGGACTCCTTGCGCCGTGTTTACCCGCGAAAACCTCCATGCCTGGTTTGGTATCGACGCCATTGTTGAACATGAAACAGGCGCTGAAAACTGTTTTATCCGTTATCAAAGACCTGATGAATTTTAAGGAAGAATCGATGAAATATCTCAAACAGAGTCTGAAAGTTTTATGTTTACTCGCCCTCGCCTCTTCAACCTTCGCACAAACTCACGACGTTTTGATGAAAAATCGTGGGTCTGCGGGACCAATGGTCTATGAGCCGGATTATCTGGAGATCCAGCCCGGGGATACGGTGAAGTTTATCCGTAAACATAAGAGCCACAACGCGGCTTCAATCGCTGAATTGTCTCCGGCTAACTATCCCGGTTTTATGGGAAAAATAGATGAAGAGATCGAAGTAACTTATGACAATGCCGGATTTTACGGCATCAAATGTACACCGCATTACGCTCAGGGCATGGTGATGCTGATTAAGGTAGGAGATGCCACGTTACCAGCAAGCTATCGGGCATTCAAAGCACCGGGTATTGCTGATAAGCGCTTTCAGGAAATTTACGCGCGTATCGACAAACGTTAATCCGCGATACTCAGGGAGAAATTCGAGGTGACAGAGAACAAACTTGCAGATGGCGAAATCCAGGAACAGCGCCGGGAATGTCTGTGTAAACTGACAAAATTCGTCGGTGCGGCAGGCGTCGCTGCTGCCGTCTGGCCGCTGGTTTCGGCCCTGGGCCCGGATGAGAAGACTCTTGCGGAAAATGAACCGATTGATGTCTCTCTTGCGGGGGTTGCTGCTGGACAAACCGTCAGACGCGTATGGCAGGGAAAGCTGATTCTTATTCACCATCGCACCCAGGATGAGATTATTACTGCCAGAAGTGCCGACTGGCATACGCTTATCGACCCACAACCGGACAGCGAGAGGGTCTCTGCTACTCATCCTCAATGGCTGGTGGTTCAAGGGTATTGTCCACATGCCGGGTGCGTACCCAACGCCCGACCAGGAGGGGTGGGTTGGATCTGTCCATGCCACGGTTCAGAGTTTGATACGTCCGGGCGCGTGACGCGCGGCCCCGCGACGACCAACCTGGCAATCCCGGACTACGTTATTCATTCGGATGGTCAGGCCGTGCGTATCGGCACGAAGGAAGCCTGAAATGAGGAGTGAGCGCGTCTATTCGCTTCGCTGGCGTATCCCGTTTCCACGCTCGATTGCCGGACTCTGGGTATTCGCAATCGGCGCCATCCTGCTGGTTATACTCGGTGTGCAGATCCTCACGGGTATCGTGCTGGCGATGTTTTACGTACCGACGGCCGAGCTGGCATTTGACTCCATTATTCATATTATGCGTGCGGTTCGCCATGGAGAACTGTTACGCAACATGCATGCTATTGGCGCGTCGCTCTTTTTCTTTGCCTGTTATCTGCATATTTTTCGTGGCATGTACTATAGCGTTTACCGCAAGCCCTGGACGACAATGTGGATGATTAGCGTGACGCTGTATATCCTGCTGATGATGACCGCATTTCTTGGTTATAGCCTTATCTGGGGGCAAAAAAGCTACTGGGCGGCTACGGTAATTACCCGCTTTGCCCAGGCCATTCCGCTGGTGGGCGATACCCTTTACGCATATTTAGTCGGCAGCCATACTCCGGGAACGCCGATGCTTGGCCGCTTTTTTGTTCTCCACTTTATTCTTCCCTTTGTGATTGTCGGCGCAACGGTTTTTCATATTCGCACCGTACAGTCGGCGTTTGCGCAGGCGATGAAAAAGAGGTTTAGCGAGAAAGAGTCCAGGAGCCTGCTGTTCGATTACAAAATTACCGATCTTGATGCCATCAAAATCATCCTTTTTTTGATGATTTTCGCCTGGTTTTTATTCTTCGCGCCGCATTATCTGAGCAGCGCCGATAACTTTATTCCTGCGGATCCAACAGTTACACCCGCGATTGTTGCGCCGGAATGGTATTTTCTCCCCTTCTTCTCCATCTTGCGTTGCTTCCCAAATGAATTCGTTGGCTTAGCCGCAATGTGCAGCTCGGTACTGATTTTCTATTTCCTTCCCTGGCTTGATACTTCCCGGGCTCGTTTTCGCCATTACAGCAAACTGGTTAAATGCGGATTCTGGCTGTGGGTCATTAATGCCTGCTTTTTAGGCTGGTTAGGGTCGAAAGCGCTGGTTGGCCCCGATCTTATTGACGGTTTCCGTAACGAAGAGGGCTGGATCCGTGCCGCATCCCAGCTTTCGACTCTGATTTGGTTTGCCTGGTTTTTAATCGTATTACCTTGCCGTCGTTTTCTGGAAAAGCAGGATTGATGATGAAACAACTATTGAAAATCAGCATTCTGTCCTTTTCTCTGTTGGGACTGGGTTCCTCCTATGCGCAGGAAGCCACGCCTGAACGGCAGGAATGGAGCTTCAGCGGCATCAATGGCCAGTATGATAAAGCGCAGCTTCGACGTGGCCTGCAGGTTTATGAAGAGAAGTGTCGCGCTTGTCACGGCATAAAGCACCTTAGCTTTCGGTCGTTGACCAGACCCGGCGGTCCGGAACTCACGGCTGAAGAAGCAAGAAGTATCGCCAGCGGCTATCAGTTTCCTGAGATTCAGGATGACGGCCAGATTGGTGAGCGAGACGGGACGCTAAATGACAGCTTCATCTCGCCGTATCTAAACGAGCAGGAAGCACGATACCTTAACAATGGTGCTTCCCCCGTTGACCTGAGCTATATCGTGCGTGCCCGCTCATACGATCGCGGATTCCCGCAATTTCTGTTGGATGCTTTTCTGCCCTACACGGACCAGGGAGCAGATTACGTCTACGCGCTGCTAACCGGTTATCAACCTGCCGATCCCGAACTGAAGGCTAATCGCTATTTTCCCGGCGGCGTGATTAACATGCCGAAACCGCTGACCAGCGGAGAGATTCAATGGCGCCCGGCGTCGCTACAAGCTGAAACGGAAGAGCAATATGCCAGGGATGTTACCGCCTTTCTGGCATGGGCGGCCGACCCAACGCTCGCAGAACGAAGACAGCAGGGATATTACGTTATGGGCTACCTGGCCTTTATGCTGGGGCTGCTATGGATATTACGACGAATGAAAAGGCGTTCGCTCATGTAGGCCTTGCCAGATATGAAGATGATTCAGTTCGTCAGCTTTCCGCCGGGCAGCAGCGCTGAGTTGCCCTTGCGCGACTAAGGCTGGTGAAAGATGGCATGACATAAACTGCACAAAACGAAAAAACCCCGAGCTATTAAATAGCTCGGGGTTTATGTTTGGCGGAAGCGTAGAGATTCGAACTCTAGAACCCTTTCGGGTCGCCGGTTTTCAAGACCGAAAAATAATACTTAAAAATCAAACCGATAACACAATAAAAAAGAATAACATCAATGTACAAAGCACATCAAAAACAATACATTAGGCACAACGCAAACAGCGATATTCTTCGAAATTATGCACTATGTCTTGACTGATTATCTGCTATTGATGATAGTGACTGTATAAAAACACAGTAATGAGGCTATCATGAAAAACAGAGAGTCCAATGTCAGCAGCCTACAAGAATTAGCCAATTTTGACATCGGCTATTCCTTGCTCACAAATGAAATCTATCTGTCCGCATCATTCATCGATAACATGGCCTGCATCCCACATTGGCCAGTAAAGGGGTTCCCTGACCAGTTTATGTGTATCTCACGTACTCGTGCAGAAGAATTGATAAAGGAGTTACAGAAAGCAATACACTACATGGATGCAGGCATTGATAACCCCCATGGTAAGTTCAACTAGTTTCCGACCTCACATATAGACACAGGGAATTTTTTGTACAGTGTAGATACTCCAACATCATAAATAATTGAAACCTGCTTTCGATCCATTCCATTTTTTATCAACCGTCCCATTTGCGCCCATTCTTCACTACTAAATTTTGGGCGCCTTCCACCAATACGTCCTTCTGCGCGTGCGGCTGCTAACCCTGCCCGGGTGCGTTCGACAATAAGCTCCCTTTCCATTTCAGCTAACGCGCCCATTACATGAAAGAAGAATCTGCCCATCGGAGTACTCGTATCGATGCTATCCGTCAGGCTCCGGAAGTTAACCCCTTTCTCCCGCAGTTCCTCCACTAATACAACAAGATGTCGCATGCTGCGACCGAGCCGATCCAGTTTCCAGACCACCAGCGTATCGCCTTCCGATAGTGTCCGGAACACCTTTTTTAATCCTGGTCTGTCGGACACCTTACCGCTGATCTTGTCTTCGAAAATCAGCTCACATCCTGCACACTCGAGCGCATTTCGTTGTAGTGCAGTGTTCTGGTCATTTGTTGACACGCGTACATAGCCAATAAGCATGATAAATCCCTTCGCTAAAAGCTGGGATCATGCCATCTGTACCTGAAATATTCATTTTCGCAAACGTTGGTCTGGGAGAAATAGCAAAAGCAGGGGTTGGCAGTGGAAAACTTGGATATAACGGGTATGCAACCCTGCCCATAATTATTGATGGTATTAAGCGAAACCTGATAATTCAGTGGGGTATCAGTGACACTACGTCAATGACGCTTCCCACAACATCTTCAACCATAAATTATACAGATGTTACGCTTCCCACTTCATTCCCCAGTGGCATCGCACAGGCTGTTGCCGGATACAACTACAGTAGCGATACGTATACCGGAACCTGAGATGGGTATTCAGTAGCGTCGCTCACTCGGGCAAACATTGAAAACCCGCCGATCCCTACCTTTTTAACAGTATCTTTGCCAGAAGATTGCGCCTGCATGAGGCCGTCTATAATCCCCATTACCTACCTCCTCTGCCACTCAACCGGTTGGCATCCTTCATGTTTTGTTGCAGGCTATCTGCCGCAGTATTCCCGGCGACAACCGGATCGGATGTGTTGATGTGAATCGTGTTCTGCTGGCTAACGCTTGAATTGCTTGTCAAGCCACCACCAGCGATCCCCACCGCAGCATTCATGCCATAAGGGATGCCATCTGGACTCATGCCGCCGTTACCGCCGTCGGTTACTCCCTGCTGCTGTTCATCCTCACCGAACCCGAAGAATGACTTTGTCGCATTCCAGGCATTTGAAGCAGCGTTGCTGATAATATTGCTGATGTATTCCCCCAGCCCAGCAAAGATGTTTTTCGCCCAGTCAATAAAAGCCGTGAACGGTTTTTTCATCAGTTCAACGCCGTTATCGAAGATTTTAACCACATCCCCCCATGCACCTTCAAAATCGCCCGAGACTAACTTCCATAGTGCTGAGAACATCAGCTTCGTGTTTTCGATGGCAGTAGTGAATATGGGAACTACAAATGCCAATGGTTTGCAGGTAAAAAACTCGAACATGGAACATTCCCTGAGGAATCACTGAACGCAACAAACCCAAAGCCATAAACCCAAACGCGCCTGAGCTGTCTGTTTCTGATATTTCAGACTGGATGATTGTGAATCTTCAATCTGATGGATGCCTTTATCAGCAGGATGTTGTCGACTATCTCGTTAAAGAAAACAACGAGCAACATCTCAAGGAAAATGCGGATGGTAACCTAGTGCTATCAACTAAAGTACTCAACAAATTTAGAGTTGATAGCGGAGATGATGTCGTTTGGGTTAAACCGGATAAATATTGGCGTTATCGTGTTCCAGAAGACGATGACGGTCGTGAGGCACGCGGTTAGTTCACAGGGCGGTCACTCGCCCTTTTCTTCGTAGAGGTGGAGACATATGACTAATTATTGTTCAAGTGAAATCATAGGCCAGCTAAAAGAAAGATGCGTTAACACTCCTCGTCTTTTAGACGGTCGCTATGTTATTGATAGTCAAAATAGGAAGATTGCCAGCTATGCAACTCCTTTTGGAGAAAAATCATACTGGTTTTTCCACACCCCTTCGCTACCTGTCTCTAAAAAAGAGATGCTTAGATCTTTAGATATGAATGAGGAAAAATTATTCCAACACTCTCTTGTAGAGGATGAATGTAGTGATAAGGCTAAAGCATTAGAACATTTGCTTTCCGACAGCTTAAGTTTAGAAAACGAGTAATCGTTTTTTTAACTACATTTGCGCACATCTTCTACCAGACTTCATGGAGTTGATGCTCGTACATCATGGCGCTTCAACTCTACTTGCCGGATACCATCTAGTTGGTTGTTTGCTTTTTCAATAACGGCCAGCAGTGGGTTAATCCACAGCACAGCCTGACAGTACGTCAACGAGCCGGCGGCAACGGCGCTATCACCGGCTGCGTCAGTGTTCCCGGAATCGGGATACATTGCGCTGGCACGTAAACGGTTCGCGTAGTTGAGCAGCCCACTAGCGACATCAGCAGGAACAGGCAGATCACAGGTCTTTTCACGTCGAAGAATCTCCCGGTATTCGATAACTGTTTTTTCGGTGCCAGCATCTATCAACGAGTTAAGGCGATTGGCGTTCTCGGCTATCTGGTTAAACCGGTTGAAGTTGAAAGACTGAGTGGTTATTACCGTCGCCTGTAGTGCGTTGTCACTACGCAACACTCGGTTGTCACTTTCGGACGAGGTCAGCGCTGCATTGCTGCGCGCCAGCAGCACACAGAGCACCGCGATTAAGATGATAGCTGCCATCCCAACAACAACGATGCTTCTGTTCACTGGTCTATCCCCCAGCACGCCAGCGTGCTTTCCTGATCTCGCCGTTCTACCTGACCATAGCAACCATTTTTCTGGCCTTTAGTCAGGCGACAATCTCGGCCCCCATCTTTAATCCACCAGCGGATCGCTTCACAGGCACCTCTGCGGTCGCCAGCATTAATTCGCTTATAGAACGTAGACGGGAAACATTTTCCGGGACCAATGTTGTAGGGGCAGAAAGACGCGATCCCGGCTTTCTGTGGTTCGGTCAGTGGTACTTTGATATTTCGCTCAACCCACGCCAGCGCCTTGTCGCGTTCTATGGCGTTCACCTGGGCGCATTTCTCAGCAGACAGCTTCATTCCCTGAACTACTGGATTACCATCAACCATCGTGGCGCCACGGCAAATGGTCCACACTCCGCCACCGTCACGATACGCCGTCAGGCTGTTACCCTCTTTTTCATCAAGAAACTGGTCGAGAATTACTGACGCAGGCGCGCCGGCAAGCACTAGCCCAAGAACGGCAGCGCTTAATTTTGTTTTTGTCGAGGCCATAGTTATTTTGCTACCTCACCAGAGATGCGTTTCATTGCCTCTGTAACGACCTCAGCCGCTGCTGGGCGATCTCGACCTGGTTTAACGGCCACATCAGCAAGGTACTTAGCCAATAACTGCGTTCTTTTTTTCTCTTCATCAAGCCGTTCACGTTCTTCTTTCCGCTTCGCGTAGTAGGTCTTAATGGTGAAATAAGCCGAGATCAGAGCGCCAAGGATAAATACATAATCTTGCAAACTCAGAACAGAAAAAAAACCAAGTAGCCCTGACCACCAGTACGGCATGTTATGTCCATCGGTTGGGTTCATACGTTGCATATCCGCACCTCCGTAATCGGGGCGCTGTGTGTTGTAAGGGATCAGGCTATCGGGCTGTATATGCTACGGGGCAATGTCGAAGATGGAACCCGGAGCCTGATATAGAGGCGGGCTCTGCGCAAGCGCCTGTCGGATTGGGTTATGAGCCGTCCGTCAGCGAGCCCTGAATATGATGAAGCCCCGGTAAATACCGAGGCTCGTTAATCGTTGCCGCTGTGAGTGTCGCGGCGCACTGTATCTTTGTCGGGCTACTGATGCGTTAAACCGGGCGCCAGCCGTAACTAAGTGATGCTTTAAGCTTCCTCTCCCTCACTACGTCGCCATGGGAGCCCGACCAGATTAACGCTGTCGTCACGTTGCCAAAATATGGCATCCAATGCGGTCTTTCCGTTTAGCTATTTCATTTTTCCATCCTCCAGAAACGACAAAACCCGCTTGATGGCGGGTTATTAATTTTTATCTATCGCTGCGGGTGTAGCTTCGCGAGCATAGCTGAATTCAAGCAATCCCCGCGCAACTTTGCAACCGGAATCGATCAGCTTTTTTATCGAATACATCACACATTGGTGAGTACAGCATTGCTTCTGCCATCTGCAACCAGACATCAATTCGGCTTTCGCAGGTACGTAAGCACCATTCCGGGTGACGGGTATTCAGTTCTCTTGCCATAGCCTTCTTACTCATACGATCCTTGTACCGATCAACTACCAATTTAAAAAGACGCTGATGACCTGTCCGGACCAATATTTCACCGATCACAGCATCCATTAACAGGCCTTCTTCATCGGTACAGAATGCCAGGTTGCTTTTTTCTTTTCCGGAAAGCATGTCCAGAAAATATGACATCAGTTCACTGTGATCCAGACCCGATGATTTGAGATGCTTCAATACCTGTTGAATGGCAGTTTTACTAACTTTTTTTGACGCGAGAAGGTTATTAAACATATGTCCGCCAGACCCGGAGCCAATATATGACCATCGGCCCCACATACGAAGTTTTCCCTGAATCCAGACTGACTCGAGGGTGTTTAATCGTAGCATTTCACCACCCTTTCCTGTCGTTGATGGGTTAATCATATAAACGCCTCCTCTCTCCAGATTTGTTGGGTACGGAAAACACCTTCGGCGTGATATAGCCTCAGAGTGTCCTGATCAATATTGGTTTTCACACGGCCATCAATTACGTCATGGCAACAGTTGCAGGCAATTGCGCCTTGCATGTCATGTGGTTTGATTCCCATCCCGCAGGTGTCACTCATGCGATAATGGGCAAGAACGCTGGTTTCTGGATTAAAATTGCAGATACCTGGAATGCGCACAGTACACATGCGACCGCGCGCCTGTTTGGTTAGGTCGATTTTCTTCATGCGGCGTAACTGAATAATTGTGAGGCAGCGTTTTCTGCAGCCTGCTGGGTAGGAAATGTGCGGAACAAAATATAATTCCATAGCACATCAAGTACGGATTTATAGAGCTGGGAAAACTCAAGATCATCCATTCTGGCAAACGATATGGATTTGGGTTCGTTGCGGGTAGTACCGTCAGGCATTACGTATTGAGTATAAAAACCCGCCTCAATAGTTACCCAAGCTCGGAATGCTTCAAAGGATTTTACAGCGCTGATATTGCCGGCGCGTTTTTCTGCCTCTTCACGCAGATACTGATCGGCCAGTTCCTGGAGTGTTTCTTCATGACCAGCATAATGGGCCACCAGCTGCACATACCCACGAACCAGTTTTTTATCTGCCGGGGATATTGCACCGCCCGACGGTTGCCAGTAATCAAAACCAAGATTCAAGAGAGCAAAAAATTTACGGTGAAATGCCGCATTACGTGCCTGTTTAAAGTCAGCATATAAAACTGCACCAAGACGGAATTTTTTCTCAATAAATTCACGTGCGTCAGGCGTCGCCGGTATTAATACTCCGCCTGCTGATTTTACAAATGAATACTGCGCCATTGGTTTCCCCTTTAGCGCAGCAATTGCTCAGAAACACAGGTGCCGGGTGTTCAGTCCGATACCCTAATTATAACCTAGTTTTGTCCTTTTCAACAACAGTATAGCCGGACAATTCAGCCATTTCAATCAATGACTTAAGGTTGGCAATATGCTCATCGTCATAGATGTTTCTGAGTGCTGTGACCTTCCCATTCTTACAGGTTATAAGAACGCGACCGTTATCAGGGAGATGTTCCCCCACTTCCGTTTTTTTGAACACGCTCCCTCCCCTTTCTTAAAGCACTGTACAGACATACAGTATATACTCTCAAGTAAGGGAGAGTGCAAACTTTTAAAGGCACAAAAGGTTAAAAATGACACCGTGATTGCTTTTATAAGCCGTTGATTATTAACAAAAAAAATCACAGTAATTCATCATACTACAGACTATGGCGCCCAGCAGATCATTAAGCGTTGCCTTATTCGTAAAGAACACTACCAGCGCACTAAAGCTAATCTTCTCGCTGGCTATACTTGCAACATATTTGTAGCATTATTGATTTACTACAGACTTTACACGTGCTTTAGCTTGCTCCACGAAGAGGCACTTTATTTAACAATTATCAATCCCTCCTCCATAAGATATGGTCCTAGCTAATAGAATTTCTTTATTTAATATTCCGTTGAATGGATGCACTACAACAAACGCTATATTATTTCATCCTAACAAAAATTATCTTTTTCTTTTATGACACCAGTGAACAACCTGTCACAACCCTTTCAGTTTCACAGGAAATAATTTATGTTCAAAATCAATTGCAGTTCACAGCACATTATATTTACAATCATTGTGGCTTCAATTGCGTATTGATTACAGGTTTTGTTTTTATTACGAATAATAAAAGCGAATATCATATCAAAAGATATAGTATCATTATGGAAAGATTTCATCATGTCACAATCACACAGTGAAAATATATTCAAGGCTTTAGAGATTGACTACTACAAGTTCAAACCCAAGAAAATTGTTAAAGAGTTAAAGCATAACCATAACGAAAAATTGGTACGTTTTCTTATTGCAATGTTTAAAAAAAACATAAACATTCAGCCCCACAAAATTAATGAACGCACAAAAAGAGATTCATTACTTGCTGAATTAAAGGTAGCTACGAGCGATCAAGAAATAATAGAAAAAATAGACAAACTACAAAAGTTATGTATTTGCGCAGAAAAAATTTATGACGCCATAAAATTAAATCTTTCCAACCTTGCAATCAGTAAAAAATCACCTGAAATACAATGCTGGGCTGTAATAAGACGAGCTCAGAAAGAAATAAGCTTTTTAAAAGATGAAACCAAAAAACATCTAGAAAACATTGATCAAGGTTCAAAAATATACGATGTGTCAACAGCATTCTTGCAGAATGAGGATGGAAAATCTTATTCTCCGGACGGAGTAATAACGAAAACTGTTGATTATTTATCACTTACCCTGAAAATGTTTAGTTTCAATCATAAACTAATCAACGGAAAGTTAACCATCATTCCCGACGCGGTTGAAGTAGAAGAGGAAGACCTCGAAGATGCTGGAAGAATTTTTAGTAACTCAATTCTTTGGTTTGCTCTGGAAAGCTCTGTCGAAACATGTTTGCTTTTCGATTATGAATTAAATGAATATAATTCCACAAATTTACCAGAGGGATTAGAAGACTCTGGCCTAGACGTATTTTATGCGTTTGAGTTGACTAAAGACATTTTTATTCGCGCAGATTTCATTTCGAATGAAAGACTTTACTCGAAGCTTTCTCAGAATTTCATTGAAGCAATGTATAAATACAACATCCATAAAACTGTTGATGATAGCATGCTTAATCTGTCGACATTAGATAATGGTCGTTCTGTCACGGTTTCAGAGTTCCCAGCATACGTAGCTCTCCTTGAAACACTATGTTTATCAGATGAGAATATGTTAGTTTCAGGACTAACATTAAGAGAATGGGTTAGATGTTACTCTGCACTTGAAAAACTGGCCAAACTATCTGAAAAGAAAGAGATATATACACTTTCTGAATTAAATGCAATATTCCTTTTGGTAGGCATATCAAGTGATAAGTCAAAAATATTCATTGATCACGTAAGCTTCGGTATGGAATCTCGAGACCTTTATGATTCACCGTTATTGAAATTGAAGTCAGGAAAATATTTATTTTGCAGCATTGGATATTTTAGCCCAGGAATAAGCAATATAATTTTATCTCAGTTTTCCTCGCTAAAAGTAGATCTTTCAAAAAAAGGGTTTGGTTTTGAAAAAGAGATGCATGATATGCTTTCTGATTTAAAAATGAACTACCAATATTTTAAGTTCAAGCGCGGAACCGAAGAGTACGAATACGATGCAATCGTTGTTTTAGATGATAAAGTATTCGTTTTAGAATGTAAAAACACTAATTTGTCCGGCGGTTCGGTTAATAAGGCATACAAGAAAAAAGAATTCTTTATTGAGACTGCACAGCAAGTAAAAAGACTTGTGCAAGGTTTAAAAGACCACCCCGATGTGTTTCAAGACAAATTCGGTCTTGATATTAATGCATATGAAGTCATCCCTGTAATAGTTAACAACCTTCCATTTTCATTACCAGGAAAGTTCAACGATGTTTATATAACCGATTTCTCCGCACTTAGTAAAATATTGCATAACAGCCATATTGGGGGAATTAGAATTCAAAATAATCATGGGGAATTAAAATCTTCAAACACGCCACTACATCAACTTTGGGAAAGTAACACTCTTCAAGCTTCAGACTTAATAAATCAATTTGAAAAACCAATTCAATTGAGTGAGTTCTTTAAGAGCACAGTTGTAGCCAGACATAGCCTTCCTATTAGTCATAATGCTGCCTTTGGGATTTCCACTTTTGAAGGTGACATAGACCGGCTAAGAGAATATCGCAGAAAAAGGATGGATTCTTTATATAAAGCAACTTCAATAACAGAATAAGATAACTCATGAGGCTCTCAAGAGCCTCATGTTCAAAATATTAATTATCTGGTGTTATCACGCCAGTAATTCAAACGTTCTCTGAAAAATTCACGATAACTCTCCGGCGTCGCGTCAATGTGCTGAATAACCGTCTGGCGAGTAACTTTCCGCTCATAGAGCTGACGAACGAGCGCAGCGGCGCGCATGTCGTAATGCTCTTTGAGTTGGCACTCTTGTGGCCATTTAGCACGATTGAGCGGGAGACCGGGCGGGAGGTAATCCGATTGCCCGGTCATGCCTTAAGCCCTCATGTTTTTCTCTGAGTGAACATAGAAACGCGGATCAACGCTTTTCAGCGTGAAGTGTGTAACCGGCATATCGTCATGCCGTTCGATGCCAACAAAGTTCGACATGCAAAGAGCAAAGACGCGTTTCTGGAGCTGATCCAGGGTAATTTTGATTTCCGGGTAATATTTTTTAATCGCTGACATAATCCCCTGATATGAGAGCGTTTTACCCTTCATAATCGCCACGAGGTATTCCGCCGGCAGTTCGCTGGATTTTTGGGGTAATTGGGATTCAGTAGGATTCTCAATGGGTTTTATGGTATCCAGCAGCAAACGACAGCGGCTAGTAATACCTACCCTATAGCCCGTTTTTTTGTCGTAATTCTCTTTGCTGCCAGAAGTCCATACAGTTGCCGTTTCGCGGAGTTTTACGGTCTTCTCTCCACCTGAATAAATAACGGTTCCGGTAAAGATACATACCATTTCCCTGAGTCACTGCGACGCCATATTGATTCATGGCTCGCTGAACATGGTCAACTCGAATGTGCCGAAACGGATGCAGAAAGAACCAGCAAGCAGCTTGCGGCAGAACGCGGCGAATATGTGGAAGGTATCAGCGACCCTAATGATCCTAAATGGGTTAAAACCGATACCCAACCACAGGATTCAACCCACGATGACGGAACACTTTCGCGTGATGGAACTATGCCTGAAACAGCCTCAAATGAAGGTGAAAAACCGGAAGTGACAGAACAGGAAAAAGTTACAGAAGACCAAGCGGAACAAGCTCGTGAAACGCTAAACAATATGGGTTACGGAGTATATGCGACCAGCCAGGAGACTGCTGGCCAACCGAATGAAAATCTGAGCGATAAAGTGAAAGCTCTCGTTCAGGATGTGGATCAGCTCGTCGAGCGTGTTAAGCGTGAAGAATCGCTTCCTCAGGCGTCTGAACTGGTTAAGAGTATTAATGAAATGCAGGCTGGCGAAAACGACAACCTGGAGTTGTGGAAAGAAGTTTTCAAAACAGATGAGCGCTTTACCTCCGCATTCTCTGTGAATGGCGGCGGAACCTCAATCAATGGCACCTACATGACCATGATCGCTACCCGCGAATTTGGTCCGAAAGGTATCGGCTGGGGTGTGGATATTCTTGAAGAACGCTTTGACGATGGAGCGCCAATTACTCGCACAGTCAAAGGGGCTGACGGTAATAACACATGGGAACTCATCCCGGACGGTATCGGTGGCGTCCTTACAGAAAAACACCACGTTATCAAAATCAGTCTTTGGTACATCCGGAATGGTGCGCGCGGTGAAGAGATTTCATTCGGGTGTACCCCGTATATTTACGGCAGCAAATACGGCCCAATTTGCGATGGTGAAGCGACAAAAAAATCACTGACTGACGCAACCAAAAAAGCATTGTCTGCACTCGGTTTCTGCGCGGATATTTTCATGGGCCTGTACGATAACCCGGAATATCGCCAGAAAAATAAAGCTGAATTTGCGCTCAAAAACGCCAGCGAAAACGCAGAGGATGCAGCCCGCGTACGTCAGGAGCTGGACGATAAACTGACCCGAGTCGCAAACACCCTTGCATCAGCTGTGTCTGAGAACGAGATCAATAAGGTTTATTCTTCGATTGCCCGTGAAGCAGAGGTGCATCGCAAGGACGCAGAAGCGAAGGGAGACACGCAGCATGCGCGCTATTTAAGTGGGCGCCTGCGTCGCCTGACAACCATCAAAGATGAACGTATCGCTGAACTGAACAAAGCCCAGGAGAATGCATAATGACTACTGCAATCGCGTTAGCTGCTGACTACACCAACCTTCTGCAATTGCTGGAAAGCTCTGATGAACTAACTCCGGAGATGATCACCGATACACTGGAAGGAATTGAAGGTGAACTGGCGGATAAGCTGGATGCCATCATGGTCATCGCGCGTAATAACCTCGGCCATGCCAAAACATGCGATGAAGAAATAAAGCGCCTGGCTGAGCGTAAAAAATCTTTCGAAAATAAAGATAAAACGCTTCGTAAATATATTCTGTCTTGCCTGCTTGCTGCCAATCTGGACAAGCTCAAGACCCCTAAGAATAGCTTTACTGCCCGTAAAGGTAGCGTCAGCGTTGTTATCGACAACGAAAAGCTATTACCGGATGAGTTGGTTACTGTTCAGACGATTGTCGCTCCGGACAAAAAAGCCATCAAAGAAGCGATCGAGGCTGCGGAAGCTGCCGCAGCACAAATCACTGCCGATGGTGGTGAAGTGCCAGCAGAACTGTTAAATCCGGTACCGGGTGCCCACCTTGAGATCGGCGAACGCTCACTACAGGTACGATAACTATGCTGAAACTATCCCTCAAACGTGGCGATGCGGTTCACGTAGTATTTTCAGATGGCAGTAACGGCATTATTGAAGCTCGTAGCCGTTGCGAGTTGGGAATGCACCTGCCGAAAAGCGTTAAAGTGACGCGAGAGAAAGGCGCATTCCTACCCGAAAACCTGATTAAGCGTAATCAGAAATAAAACCACACTATCGCTAGCATTGTGGCCTCACCCAACACAGGAGGCTGCAATGCTGCGATGGCAACCCGGAGCTACTCTGCTCACAGATTTCGATATAAAGATTGGCCGGTTATCGGCAAGCGTACGAAAGAAGACTCTGACCCAGTCAGACATCGAACGCGCATGCAGTGATGCTGATGATGCCGTGTACCGGATGATGAGGAAAGACCAACATGGCCAGAGAAAACGACCTGCTAACAGACGCAGAACTGATTGAGTTTACCGGTTATCAGAAAGCATCAAAACAAAGGGAAATTCTCGACCGCGGCGGCGTCTCGTACATACCGGACCGGGAAGGTCGCCCAATGGTTACCTGGACGCACATTAACGCTGTATTGAACGGGCAGATCACCGTACAGACCAGCACAGAAGAAAAACCCGATTTCGGAGCTATTTAGATGGGGCGCAGAAGAAAAGATCCTGGAGATAACAAGCTGCCGCCACGCGTATCCAAAACAAAAACGCGTTACTACTACAAACCGACGTCACGGGAAACAGTGACACTGGGGCCAATCACTCTCACAATGTCAGCGTTATGGAAACGGTATGAGGAAGAACGACGGAATTACTCAGATGTAATGACGTTCGAAAAGCTCTGGGGAATGTTTCTCAAAAGCGCCTACTACACAGAGCTGGCAATTCGAACCCAGCGTGACTATCTGCAACATCAGAAAAAACTACTCGCTGTATTCGGCAAAGTTAAAGCTGACATAATCAAACCTGAAGACGTGCGACAGTTTATGGATCGTCGTGGTCTGCAAAGTAAGAATCAGGCCAACCAGGAAATGAGCAGCATGTCTCGCGTTTACCGCTGGGGATATGAGCGCGGATATGTTAAGGGAAACCCCTGTGCCGGCGTCAGCAAATTTTCTCTCAAGGCTCGTGAGCAATACATCACTGACGAAGATTACCTGGCAATTTATAAACATGCAGATCACGTCGTCAGAGCCGCAATGGAAATATCTTACTTATGTGCCGCGCGACAAGCTGACGTACTCGAACTACGTTGGATGCAAATATCTGATAAAGGGATTTTTATACAACAGGGCAAAACCGGGAAAAAACAGATAAAGGTCTGGACACCTCGCCTGCAGGAAGCGCTGGAAACGGCACAGGCAGCATGTCCGAAGCTTTCACCTGACGCATTGGTTCTCTATAACAGCGATCGAGGCCAGTTCATCCGCAAGACATTCAATAATCGCTGGCTAAAGGCCGTGCGGGCCGCACAGAGTGAACTTGACCGGCAACTGGATTACACATTCCACGACATTAAGGCAAAAGCTATCTCAGATTTTGAAGGGAGCAGCAGAGATAAGCAGATATTTAGCGGACACAAGACTGAAAGCCAGGTTCTTATTTATGACAGGAAGGTACAAATTAGCCCGACTCTAGATCTCCCTCTCATATAATTGACTAAGGCTGTGATTCAACAGCCTTTAAAAAACAGTCATGATAAATAATGCCGCATTAAGAATAATGTTACAGATAGAAATTGATTGAACAAATTTCAATGTTGATATTACTTTTTGTGATTGATCATTGAGTTCTTGTTCCTTCTGACTCAGCTCAATTAATTCGAGATCCTGTAATTCCGTCCTAATATTATCAAACAAATCCTTATATTCAGACTGTGAAATCCTGATCATAGACGACTGAAATTTAACCAAATACCATATATTTATTGATGCAAAGAGAACAAGCAATAACGCCCCAACGTTAATAATTGCAGAGCTACCAGAAAAATCCCCTTTCATTGCTACAAAACTTATTAAGCTAGAAATAGGGATTGACAATGCTCTTGTCAAAGTATCGTACATTATTCCATTTAGTTTTGATAAATAATCTCTAAATCGTTCTGAATATTCTTTACGTATTTTATCAAAACTAAATCCAACTGAAAAAGCTCGATAGTTTTCTTCAAAAACAAGACAAAAGAGAGTGAATTCTGCTAGTAACTTTCTGAATGAATCAGAGCGTTTTTCACGCCAAAGAAAAGAGTGCAAAGTACTACGCATGATATTACATTTGGCATCCATATGTAATTCATCAGAAAAAATTTTATCAAGCTTTGCAAAGCCATCAAATTCATGCTCAAGATCTTTAATGTTATAATTTAATGTAACACTGATCTTTTGCTTATATAAAAATATTAATTCATGCCCATCTTGGTGATCAGAGCAAGATGAAAGCAGATCCCATATTTTTTTAACTTGTCGATACCTAGCTATTTCATTTTTTGAATATTCGTCAGGACAGATAGTACAATCACCATTATTTATCCCTAAGTTTATTATTAGAAATCGCTCTGGCGACAAAGGGCATATTTCGATTAACTCACTTTCATCGTAATAAACATGAATACCATTCATGCGCAAAGATTTGAGATTTATTGTAACCTCAAAGGTAGTGATATTTCCATTAGTAATAGATGATGGGAGTTCATTCCATAGACTGAATACTTTATCACGAGACTGCCCTTTAAAAACAAATGAAAACGTCTGTGATATTAAATTTTGTTCAGCACATATTGATGCGAAATCATATACTGTCTGAACCATTGGCAGATGAACATGGACAATATCATCAGCATAAACAATATCCTCACAGGACAACGCGAGTAATTGTTTCATACTTTCAAATCTAGCCATTTCAGCCCCCTACATTATCCCTTTTCTAATGCTTTTCGTAAAACCATTGGTATCTGATTGAATGTTAATTTCCCAGTTGTTGAGTCAAATTCAACCGCTTTAGATGTTAATAAATCAGCATCAAAACTTATGCTCATCCTTTTATCACTGCCGCGATAACGAACTAACGCTTTCAAACCTGTGTTATCAATACTAACACGTTCACTTAAATTGTACGGTTCATTTTGTGCCACATTAAGGAGAAGATGCTCATGTTCAGGAAATAAATGTCTGCCTAAAACTTCGAGACTGATTTTCCCATCATCATCCTTATGCTTTTTACAAAAGCCCTCTGCCAGTTCTAGCTTTTCATTTATTAGTTGTGGTTCACTTTCATGAACTAATTGCAGGCAATGTTTGATAGCATCAACTAATCCTTTAGTTTCAATTTTAGCCTGAGTGAACTCTTCGCAACCTATGAAATCTTTAAAGTAATCACGAATTTCGCTTGCACGCCCTACTCTAAAAGATATATATCTTTCATCTATTTCATCGTTCCAATCATTAAGTCTTATTCTTGCTGCAAGATGCAATTTATCAAGATCAAGTCTATCAATAAGCTTGAACGATAGTTCTTCTAGCGTAAAACCTTTTGTTTCGAGGAGAGTAATAACCGATAAATAGTGTTTAGAACCGAATGAGTGATGAAAAAACACAATATATGTTGGCTTCGCTATTTTACCAGCGCCTTTATTCATTTCACCTTCAAGAATTCTAGCCAAATCAATTGACATTTGAGTGAAGTCAGGGAAAGAAAAAACATCCTCATTGATGGAAGAATATCTTTCTAAAACCTGTTCAAACTTAGGTTTTCCGCTAACTTGGCTAAAAGTTCCTGTCTGTAATCCGGTCTTATTAAATAAGCTTAAAAGACTACTAACAACATCAGTAGTAAGCTCATCTATATCATTCTCTTGAAAGCGCTCTATTAACATTGCCGCTCTAGAGCTGTCACGCTTAATTTGATGAACAATAAAATTATGGATAGTTGCAGACACGATGTTCCCTCTTCATGACTAATTCAGGGTCAACTATCCACATTTTTGCTGAAAAATCAAGAAAATATGAAAAACGAGGTTGCTATATTGATGTCAGATCAAAATTCATCATCAAAAAACATAACTATGTGTTTTTATGCATAGTTATGCATTTTAGTATTATTATATTCTTTCCGAATATTCTTTCTTTATTCTTCTGCTCAAAAAACAAAGGGGTTAGCATTTAGCTAACCCCTTGTTAAATTTGGCGGAAGCGTAGAGATTCGAACTCTAGAACCCTTTCGGGTCGCCGGTTTTCAAGACCGGTGCCTTCAACCGCTCGGCCACGCTTCCAATGAGGCGCACTATAAACATCCCGAACGGACCTGTAAAGCACCAATGCGTTCGTTTGCCTGAAAAACAGCCAAAATATTGTTAATCGACTGAAATAACAACAGATTGACCGTTTATTCAGCACAAATACTGGCTACAGCGCTTAATGTTTTTTGATGAACATATCTTTGGTGTAGTAATTTCCCCGGTTATCTGGCGCAAATCCTCCCACCCACGGCTTCACAAGATGCGTGCGGACATAGTGGTAAACCGGAATCGCTGGTACATCCTCTCCTAAAAGGTCTTCGGCCTGCTGGTAGTATTTGCCTCGCTCCTCCAGCGAAGTTGCTTTCGCCGCATTGCGCATCGCGTCATCAAAAGCGGGATTGCTGTACCTGGTGGTATTCTCGCTATCGCCGGTACGGAAAATATTGAGGAAACTTGAGGCATCATCATAATCGGCGATCCATGCGTAGCGCACGACGTCAAAATTACCGGTGTGCATGGTATCCAGCATGGTTTTCCATTCCTGATTTTGCAGCTTCGCCTCTACGCCGAGGTTTTTCTTCCACATTGACGATGCGGCAATGGCAATACGCTGGTGCGTTTCGAAAGTGTTATAGAGCAGATTTAGGCTAAGCGGATGCTCAGGGCCATAACCGGCTTCAGCCAGCAGTTTCTTAGCCTCGGTAATGCGTTTTTCGAGCGGCCACGCCGCATATTCCGGCGCATGCAGTTGCACTCCCCCTATTTCCGGCTGGCTGATAACCCACGCCGCGCGTTGTCCCTGCCCCATCACCTTTTGTGCGATGATGTCTTTATCTAACGCCATATTCAGCGCCCGGCGCACGCGCGGGTCATTAAACGGCGCTCGAGTCGTATTGAACTGATAGTAATAGGTTGAAAGCTGAGGTGAGACATGGAGTTCATCGCCCATCGTCTTTTTCAACTGCGCGAACTGATTGACCGGGACGCTATACACAATGTCGATTTCGCCGGCCTTATAGCGGTTAACGTCTGCGGACTCTGAACTGATGGGCAAATAAGTGACCTTATCAATGACGGTGTGCCGATCGTCCCAATAATGCGGGTTACGCACGGCAACGATGCGCTCATTGACTACCCACTGCGATAACTTGTACGCCCCGCTGCAGACAAAATGTTCTGGCCGGGTCCACTTGTCACCAAAGCGGCCGATCAGCACTTTATCCAGCGGAACCAGTGACGGGTGCGCCAGCATCGCCAGAAACGCCGCCGTTGGCTGCGTCAGGGTAATTTCCAGCGTGCTATCATCCAGGGCTTTGACCCCGATAGCGGCAGGATCTTTTTTCCCTTGGGCAATATCGAGGGCGTTTGCTACGTGCATATTGCCCAGATACGAGGAATAAGGTGAAGCTGTTTGCGGTGAGACCAGACGCTGCCAGCTCCAGACGACATCCTGTGCGGTAATGGCAGACCCATCTGACCAGGTTATGCCCGGACGTAAATGAAAGGTCCAGACGGTGTTGTCTTTGTTCTCCCAGGACGCGGCCAGCCGGGGTTCGATAGACCCATCCGACTTAACCGCCACCAGTCCGTCGAACATATCGCTGATTAAATTAAATTCAACGTTGCTTTCGACTTTATGCGGATCCAGCGACGCTGGCTCACTGCCATTGTTTCTGACCAGTTCCTGTTTTTCTGCAAGTATTGTTCCTGCGGGAACATTTGCCGCCATCGCCACGCCGTTGATAGACATCAAACAGACAGCCAACAGCGTAAACGTCAATATCTTCGATTTATGTTGAATCATTCCCTTTACCTTATTGCTCTGTTTTATGTAGACACCGCTGTCACTGTCAGAGAGAAACAGGAATAACGCAATATTTTTCAGTTACCTGGCAGATATCTAACAGGCATTTTTACACATATAGTGCTAACATCTGATTCGGGAGCTTTTGTTGAAATAATATGCTTAAGCCTGGCGGGTTAAAATGCGTAAAGATGGGTAAAACCGCTGTGTCATTCCCCTTGATTTCATTATCCTCCATCATTAATTACATCTGTCATAAGAGAGTGACTCATGGATCGTATTATTAGTTCTTCACGCGATCGTACATCGCTACTCAGCACGCATAAGGTGCTGCGCAATACCTATTTCCTGCTCAGCCTGACGCTGGCGTTTTCGGCGCTCACTGCGACTGCCAGTACCGTACTGATGTTGCCCTCTCCGGGGCTTATCCTGACGCTGGTGGGTATGTATGGTCTGATGTTCCTGACCTATAAAACGGCGGATAAACCGGTTGGTATTCTGTCAGCTTTCGCTTTTACCGGCTTCCTGGGCTACATTCTGGGACCGATCCTGAACACATACCTGTCTGCGGGCATGGGTGATGTTATCGCCATGGCTTTGGGCGGTACGGCGCTGGTCTTCTTCAGCTGCTCAGCCTACGTGCTGACCACACGGAAAGACATGTCCTTCCTCGGCGGTATGCTGATGGCAGGGATCGTGGTGGTGCTGATTGGTATGGTTGCGAATATTTTCCTGCAGTTGCCGGCTTTACATCTGGCGATCAGCGCGGTGTTTATTCTGATTTCTTCAGGCGCAATCCTGTTTGAAACCAGTAATATCATCCGTGGTGGTGAAACCAACTACATCCGTGCCACCGTCAGCCTGTACGTTTCGCTGTACAACATCTTCGTCAGCCTGCTGAGCATTTTGGGCTTCGCCAGCCGCGATTAATCAGCATCACTGATACGAAAAAAGAGAATGCCAATGGCATTCTCTTTTTTTATACCTTATTGACCCCGGCAGATATAGGTAGGATAGCGCCGGTCCTGAATAAGCCACACAGCAGGTGAAAGTTCAGAGATCGTCAGGTAGTAGCGTGAGGTCGGATAGGCGAAGCTCCCCCATTGGGCATTCGGCGTATTGTCACTGTGGCGAAGCCAGGTTTTGGTGTAGGTCAATACAATGACGTTGTCATCGTCCCGCTGCTCCCACGTAAAGTCTACATCCCTGTCAACGATAAAATTTTGCCCGCCAGCTCTTGCCGCACCTTTATAGGTGGTCAACCCTGTACCGTCCCGATGAAAATAGAACTGAGCAAGGGCATTTACCTTCACTTCACTTGCTTTCCCTTCATTGCGCGTAAAGTTAAATTCAGTGCTGCAGGCCAGCACATCACTTTTTCCCGTCGCGCCGCAATAGTAAAACAGCGCCACCGCGCCGCCGACCAGGGCTCCGCCCAGTCCAAAAAGAAGCCTTATTTTCATTTTCCAGCCCCGTTTTTATAGCGAATGGTCTTGCACAGACGTGTTTTATTGACCGGGCAGGCCCCGATAAACAGTTCATCAGCAGTTGCAAGCGAAAAACGGGCGCTGAAAAAATAAATAGCATACTCCTCGCGCTCGCAAGCCACGTCATTGGCCTCCAGTCGCTCAGCTAATTTTGATAGCACTAACGGCCGTCCATGATCTTCGATAACCCAGATACTACAACGCGCGATTTTTTCCTGGACCGGCTTTAATTTCGCCGGAACAGTTATCTCCTGCGGGCGGCTAACGTAAAAGATCGCTCCCAACGGCACGGCAATCAATGCCCCTATTCTGAACCACTTTTTCAGGGATACTCGCCGGGGCAGAACGTCTTGTTGCGCTGAGGGGGGGTGCGGATCAACGGCTTGAATTTTCTCTCCAGGCTGAAAAATCACATCAGCATCAAAACGGAAACCATAGCGCGGGACAGTGACGATCAATTCGTGCCCCTCTCCCAGAGACTGGAAGCTTTTACGCAGTTCGCTTACCGCTTTATTGAGATTATTTCCTGATGGCGTAAAGCCAAATTCTTCCCACACGCGAGCGATCAATTCCTCCCGGCTTAAGTCGCGTCCTCGGTGTTTAATGAATTCCTGTAAAAGACGAACGGCTGGCGCCGAAAGTGTTAATACAGACTCGGGTTGTCCAACAAGACTTATTGCATGTGCTTCAGGATCAAATAACAACGAATTATTGCATATAAAAAACATCTTTTATTCTCGGCTGTTACCGCATGCTTTTTATTCCCTGGTACGTCGATATGAAAACCGCCCCCTGACCTGCTTATTTTTTCATCAGAAGGAATTTCCCTCCCATCCTTGGCCGCGGTATTTTCGCTTAACTATACAACCTTAAAGCCAGAAAAGCAGGATAAAAAACTGTATATAACGAGTTAACTAATACAAATTTTCACAAACCGCTGTTCTGGTTAAAGTTTCCCTGCCCTGAAGCGATACGAAAGCAGACGGTGTCCTGGTGTTAACGCGCCGCCTTTAAACTCAGAGCAGGCAGACTGATTGTGAAACAGAAAAAAAGAGTGAGCATGACAACCGCCTTTTATGTCGCCGCGCTGTCATTGCCATTTTTCTCAGAAATGACAATGGCCAATATGAGCGTGTATCCCATGGAGCTGAATGTAGACAGATCCGGTGCGGCGCAAATTAAGGTGGCTTCAAAAACGGATGATATTCAGTTCATTCGGGTGAGGCAAAAGAAAATTCTTAATCCCGGAACAGCCCAGGAAAAAGAAATTGACGTCGCTTCGTGGAAAGAAGGTGGCGTGGTGGTTACGCCCGAGAAATTTGCTCTAGCTGCAGGCGCTATGCGCGTTGTTCGTCTGGTATCGCTTATACCGCCGAAAAAAGAGACCACCTGGCGTGTCTATTTTGAAGGGGTAAAACAACCTGACAGCATTATTCCGGGCAAGGCAGAAACCCCTGCAGCAATGGCGACATTAGGTGTCAATGTGATCTGGGGCGCACTGGTCCACATTGCTCCAGAAGAAAGCGTAATTTCACTGTCGATTGACCCTCGCCGGGGAACGTTAAAAAACAACGGCACATTGCGTGTGCCGCTCAGAGAGATTGGTATTTGTGATGCTGTTTCATCGTGTAAATGGATAAAAGAAGACGCGACGATTTATCCTGACACTGAACGGAAATTAAAAACGCTCACTATGAAACAGGGTCAGAAATATAAGTTCCGCTACTTCAACTGGGTGAATAAAACCGCTGAAGAAGCTGATTTACCCGTCGTGCAATAACACGACGGCACAGTAAAAACCCACGTAGTTTGTTTAAAGAGCCAAGGTGCTCATTTGTAAATATGGAGATATCAATGCGTAACTATATTAAACCTCTGATGATTGTTGCCGCGATGGCCTCGTCCTTTAGCGCGCTGGCGATTCAAAAAGATATTACCGTCAACGCCAGCGTTGACTCACAGTTGGATATGACCCAGGCCGATAACACGCCACTGCCGGCCAGCATCGACATGCAGTACCTGCCAGGTCGTGGGCTGGAAAGCTACCGCCTGAACACCAAGGTGTGGTCTAACTCCGCCACCAGCAATGTCAAAGTGCGCCTCGTTAGCGCAGCTAAGCTCACCAATATGGATGGCGACGAGACTGTACCGATGACGGTGATTCTGGGTGATAAAACACTGTCTACCACCGATGCCGAATTTACCGGAACTGAACTGTTCCCAGGCAGCATTGAAAACGGTTCAGCGGTACTGCCACTGACCATTTCTCAGACCACCAAAGGCATTCTGAAAACCGGTCAGTACAGCGGCGTTGTCAGCCTGATGCTGACGCAGGCGACGACCACGGAAGGCGGTGCGTAACACCACAGTACATAAGGGATAACGTCAGAGGGTGCCCACCCTCTGACGTCAGGATGATGTCGAGGCTTGGTCATGGCGTTTCACAGAAATACTCTCCTCTTAGTTGCTTTATTACCCGCATCCATCCAACTCGCCTGCGCCGAGATGGCCGTCCCGGCAGGTTTCGAAGATCTGGCGAAAACGCAGCGCCTGTGGATAGAGGTTAACCTCTATGGCGAATCGCTTGGCCTTTTTGAAACGGATATCACACTTGAATCGGTCAGTTTTGTCGCACCCGAAACCGTGGTCGCGGCTATCAAACGTCAGTTTAATGACGCTCCTGCCCTCGTTGCCACCGTGTCTGCAGCTCTCGCCGTTCCACTTGCCCGTAACGGCAACCTGGCGTGCAGCAGCAATGGCTCCGCAACGGGATGTGATTACATTGATACCCATCGCGCGGCCATTATCTATGATGAGAATAACGCGCGCATTAGCCTGTTTTTGGACAAGAAATTTCTGCCTAAACAGACCACAGAAAACCAGTGGTATCAGCCTACGCAGGGCACTGAGAATGCGTTGATCCATCAACAGAATATCAATTTTGTTGCCGACAGGGATTACCAGTCAGCCACCGTTCAGGGCAATGGCGCGTTGGCCATGACGCAGGACGGCTACTTTAATCTCGACTGGACCTGGCTGGGGCAGCGTTCAAGGCACCAGCAGCAACAAGAAATAACTGTCAACAATGCCTGGTTTCGCCAGGATATCTGGCGTCAGTACTATATTCAGTTAGGCGAGATGGATACCCGCGATCTGTTCAGTAATGCTGGTGGGAATATCAACCTCAGCCAACTGCCGCTGGGCAAAATTCGCGGCCTGCGCACAGGCTCGACAAGGGCATGGATTAATCCGGTTCAGCAGTCAAAGGGTACCCCCATCACCGTGCTGCTTTCCCATGATGCGCGTATTGACGCCCGCCGGGGCAATCAGCTGCTGGCCAGTTTTTATCTCAATGCCGGGGCTCAGACCCTGGACACGCGATCGTTCCCCGACGGGAGCTATACCGTGACGCTGTCCGTCTATGAAAATAACCGGCTGACACGTACCGAGCAGATACCGTTTACCCGCACCGGTATTACGCCGTTTGACCGCGTCGAGTGGTTCCTGCAGGCGGGCGAAACCGACAATAACAATCAAAACGATGAACGTAGCGCGGTCGCTCAGGCGGGTGTCCGCCTGCCTGTCACTCCAACGCTGGCACTCACCAGTGGCGCAGCGATAAAGAAAAACCAACGTTTTCTGGAAAATGCACTCGACTGGAGTCGTGGTTTCAATGCGGGTCCGATCGATGGCGTACTCTCGACCCGGTTTAGCTACCTTTACGGCAGCGAAGGACAACGCGGCAATATTCAGCAAATCAGCTATAACGACGGTTTTTCACTGAGCTTCTATCGCAACGCGTTATCAGCGGAAAACTGCAATACCCGAAGCGCGGGATATGACGCCGTAAATGGCTGTTACCGAAGCCTGTCGGTGATGTTCTCCGTTCCTGTCGGCACCTGGTACGCCAGCCTGGGATATTCGGATAACCGCAACGAAGGACGATACGTTTCTCGTCGGGAACTCCCGGACAGTGACGATCGCCACGATGCAGGCTTGCCCTGGGAGTCGGTTTATATGACCCGCTCACGCACGCGGGCCTGGCAGGGTGGCTTGAGTACGGCTTTCAGCACACGCGGTCTGAACATCAACAGCAGTATTAACCTTTTCATGCGTAACGATGACTCACGCGAAGGCAGGGATAAAGGCGGCTACCTGAGTGTGAGCTTATCAATGGCGCATAACCGTCAGGGCAATGTGACAAGCTATACCTCTCTGGGCGCGACATGGCAGCACCAGCAGCATGATAAAAACCAGCTGAGCTATAACGTGGCGCACAACTGGTATGCCGACGCACGTGGTGAAAATGAGTATGGACTGAGCGCATCAGGTATTAACAGCGATTCACTCAATACCTCTGCCTACACGCGCCAGGGCGGACGATATGGCAACGGGAGCCTGACAGTCAGCGATGCCTGGGATCGTCAGGATCGGCGCCATACCCTGAGCAGCAGCGGCAATTACAACTCCACGCTTGCGCTGTCGCGCTCTGGTCTGTGGCTGGGCCGCTGGAGCGACGGACGTCCTGCTTCAGCCATCGCGGTTAACGTTGCCACACCGGAAGATTCCCAGGATCCGAGCATTGCCGTGTCGCTGGATAACGGCGGCAGTGCAGACATTCCTGGCAATAGCCGCGCCCTCTTCGCCGTGCCGGGCTATCAGCAGACTACGTTGACGATTAACGAATCGCTGGATGTCTCGCGGGGTGCCAGCAGTGAAATCACACAAGGTTCAGGCAGCAGAACGTTGTTTATGGTGCCAGGCAAACTGCTCCGCCGGGACGTGCAAACCACGGCAAGCTACACCTGGCTCGGCCAATTAACTGACGAGCAACATTCGCCGTTTATCGGCGGCGTGCCACTGAACGTTAACGGCTGGAGCGACCTTGGCAACGGCGGGTTTAGCGCTCAAAGCGACGCTCTGCTGCATAACCTCTACCTGGTGCGTCAGCAGCAGTTTTATCAGTGCGAGCTGAACGTAAAGAGTATGCGCGACGTCGTGCGTTACGTCGGGTCGATCCCTTGCCGGGAATTAACCTTCTCTGCCCTGCCGGATACTGTCCAGCAACAGGCACAGCTGATGCTCGCCGGACGATCGGTACCAACGGGTCCAACTGCCATGAATGCAGACAACGTCACAAAAGGGAAATGATGTGAACAAGCACTTAATTATTTTACTTTTTTTAAGCCTGTGGGCGGGCCAGACCCAGGCAGCGGCCCCTGCCGGAAGAAACACCAGCGTCGATATCAGCTTCGATCGCATGGCCGCCCCCGCGCGCTTTGATATCTGGGTTCATGAACCGAGCGGCTATGATGTCGCCGATCCGCAAAAGTGGGGACGTAATACTCTGACGTGTCTGTCCCGTACCGACTCCGCAGTTGGCGCCTGCATGACCGCCCCGGCCTGGTTCACGGCGAACCCGGGGACACCTTATGCCATCAATTTACGTTTTACGCATGCCCTTACCAGCAAAACGGTGGATCTTAAGGTCTATGGCGACCACTACATGTTTTTCAATAATAAAGTCTTTACCTATCCCAGTTTTATCACGGGAGGGACAGAGATTGTTGCAAACTGGACCAGAGAACCCTACTTCGATTTCTATATCGTGAAAAGCGAACTGGAAAAGCTCGCTCTGCCGGGTATCTGGACCGCAACGCTGAGGCAGAACCTGCGTCAATGGGATAGTGGCAACTGCGGCGGGAACTTCGCTGACCCCAATACCGGATGTCCAGGCTATCGCGCCATTGCTAGCTGGCAGGCCACGATGCGCATTGAGGTTGTCGATCCGGGTAATCAGCAGATTTATCTGCCGGCATTTCCGCACTCAACGCCTATCGTTAACCTCAACCTGACCAACTTCCCGGGGCGGCCGGGTGGCAGTGAAATTCAGGGTGAAAACACGCTGGATATGTGCCTGTACGACGGCAAAAACAGTACCAGCACCCGCACTTATCTTCGGTTTGAAGACGACGGACTCCCCTCAACGGACCGTGCTGAAGAGGCATTTTCAATCCGGCGACGCGGCGAAAGTCAGACCGATGCGCGGGATCGTCTCGACTATCAGGTCTTCGTCACTAATCCCGTCACGGGCGCAACTGAAACCGTCGCCAACGGTAAAACCCTAGTCTGGCAAGGCACCAACGATCCGCAGCATCTGCGTCAGGTCGTCCTGCCCGGCGGACGTGAGAGCGTACTGTGCGTACCTGCCCCTATTGTTCTGAAAACCCCAGCGTTTGCAGCCAGCAGTAAAAACGCCGGGGATTACACCGGCACGCTACGCATCATCTACACACCCAGTACGTTATAAAGAGGCCGCCGTGAATTACGTCATTCTTGATAATAATCGTTTTTATGCCGAAGGGTTGCGCTACGCCCTTCTGCGCCGTAACGCTCACACTCAAGTTGAGAGTGGCGCGTTACAGTGGCGCCGTTCGCTGTTGGCCTGCGACACCCTCGTTGTGCGTTGCCGCTTTTCCGTCGCGAGGACGCATCTGGCGCTGGTCGACATTCTGCTTCAACTGGAGGCCAGGCGCTGGGCGGGAACGGTTTATCTGGTGTGCAATGAAAAAGGTTGGGCACTGGCCACGCATTTACGAAAGCGTTTTGCCACGCTGACCTTACATATCATTGATGACAGAATTGCCGTCGTGGATGCGGCGTATCTGCTTGCTAAAGAGCCCCGTCGGGTACGCAGTCTGAGTTGCTGCCTGACTGGCATGGAGTTCAATGTTCTCGACAGGCTGGTTAACGGTCAATCGGTAAAACATGTTGCGCATATGACGCAGATTAGCGAAAAACAGGTTTCGACGTATAAATGCAACGCGCTGAAGAAGCTTAATGCCAACAATCTGCTACAGCTTCTTCTGTAGGTCGAGGTTTCTCACGCCGCCCCTTATTTGCTAAACTAAGGGCGGTTTTTACTTTATCGACAGAGCACTATGTTCATTTTTGCAGGCCATGAAATTGAGACCGATAGCGAAGGCTATCTGAAAGACACCACGCAATGGAGCGAGCCGCTGGCGGAGAAAATCGCCGAAAACGAAGGTATCGTTCTCTCCCCCGAACACTGGGAAGTGGTGCGTTTCGTTCGCGAGTTTTATCTGGAGTTTAATACCTCCCCCGCAATCCGCATGCTGGTAAAAGCGATGGCCAACAAGTTTGGCGAAGAAAAAGGCAACAGCCGTTATCTCTATCGCCTGTTTCCGAAAGGCCCAGCTAAGCAGGCAACTAAAATTGCCGGCCTGCCGAAACCGGTGAAATGTATTTAATAGCGGATACTAAATCCCTTTAGCTCGTCGCCAGGGCGGTGCGGTTCGCTGAGAACCCGATCAACCCTGGCGCTGCGCGGTCCCCCGGCTTTCAACCACTTCATCAGTTGTTCCACCCGCTCGCTTTCACCACAGGCGACAACTTCTACGCTGCCGTCATCCATATTCTTAGCATAGCCGGTCAACCCCAGCCGTTGCGCTTCATGCTGGGTGGTGTAGCGAAATCCTACCCCCTGAACCCGGCCATAGACCCAGGCGATGATGCAGACTTTCGACATTGCGGTTCTCCTTATCAACATAAATGAAAGAACAGGTACCGATGGACAGATGACCGGCAATCTCCTGAGCTGTCCATAGATTAGCAGGGGATAACTGAATAAGTTGTCGCACCTGTTCAGTGAGATTAAACCGTCGCTCGATAAGCAGAGGCCCCGCCATACCATCATGCAGTAGCGCCAGACGCTGATGATTGACCTCATCATCTGTGCTACTCTACGCGCCATTTTATTTTAATGGTTTCAGGTTGGTACTTTCATCCAACCCGCGTCACTGTTTGTGAGAGGTTGCTCCGCATGACTGAATCTACAATTCCACATTATCCTCGTTTAGTGTTAGCCAAGGGGCGCGAAAAATCATTACTTCGCCGCCATCCATGGGTATTTTCCGGTGCTGTCGCACGTATGGAAGGTAAAGCCAACCTCGGTGAAACCGTTGATATTGTTGACCACCAGGGGAAATGGATAGCGCGCGGTGCGTTCTCTCCGGCGTCGCAGATCCGTGCGCGCGTCTGGACCTTCGATAAGTCTGAATCCATCGACATTGATTTCTTTACCCGTCGTCTGCAGAAGGCGCTGACATGGCGTGACTGGCTGGCGAAAAAGGACGGTCTGGACAGCTACCGTCTGATCGCCGGAGAATCCGACGGCCTGCCGGGTGTCACTATTGACCGCTTCGGCAACTTCCTGGTATTGCAGTTGCTCAGCGCGGGGGCTGAATACCAACGCGCCGCGCTGATTAGTGCTCTGCAAATTGTTTTCCCGGACTGCGCTATTTATGACCGTAGCGATGTGGCCGTGCGTAAAAAAGAAGGTATGGCGCTGACCCAAGGGCCCGTCACGGGCGACCTGCCGCCTGCTCTGCTGCCTATCGAAGAACACGGGATGAAGCTGCTGGTTGATATTCAGCACGGTCACAAAACCGGCTATTACCTCGATCAACGCGATAGCCGCCTGGCGACGCGTCGTTATGTGGAAAACCAGCGTGTCCTGAACTGTTTCTCCTATACCGGCGGCTTTGCGGTCTCAGCATTAATGGGCGGATGCCGTCAGGTGGTCAGCGTCGACACCTCTCAGGAAGCACTCGATATTGCCCGCCAGAACGTGGAACTGAACAAGCTGGATCTGAGTAAAGCCGAGTTCGTGCGAGATGATGTGTTCAAACTGCTGCGCGCCTATCGCGATCGCGGTGAGAAATTTGATGTCATCGTGATGGATCCGCCGAAATTTGTCGAAAACAAAAGCCAGTTGATGGGCGCCTGCCGCGGTTATAAGGACATCAATATGCTGGCTATTCAGTTGCTGAACCCAGGCGGCGTACTGCTGACATTTTCCTGCTCCGGGCTGATGACGACCGATTTATTTCAGAAAATCATCGCTGATGCCGCAATAGATGCTGGTCGTGATGTACAATTTATAGAGCAGTTCCGTCAGGCCGCCGATCATCCGGTGA